>LFRM01170126.1_pt2 | contig 29986 bp, 29 predicted proteins | sample 618341 | NCBI WGS metagenome assembly LFRM01 (sample SAMN03654438, study PRJNA283298) | anaerobic digester metagenome | isolation source: pool of bioreactors CSTR01a, CSTR02a, and CSTR03a thermophilic anaerobic... | place: Denmark: Kgs. Lyngby | collected 2014-05-21 | reverse complement strand
TCAAGAGGAGAATGCAGATGGAAATCACACTACAGGATTCAAATGTAAAATCCATAAACAAGGATATCGATTTTGCTTACCACAAAGAGAATCTTGTTTATAATCACGAAAAAGTAAAAGTTTTGGAACCAATTCAAATTAAAGGGAATGTATTTGTTAAAGATGGTATTGCAGATGTTAAGCTATCTGTTAAAACTAAATTACAATTCACATGTTCTAGATGTCTAGAGCCCTTTGATCAAGAGTTAGATCTAATAATTGATGAAAAAATTTCTAAAAATGAACAAGAAGATGCGAACATCATCACCTTAGAGGAGGGAGATGTTCTAGATATTAGAGATGTTGTGTTAAACAGTATCTATTTAGCATTGCCTTTAAAAAATCTCTGCAGAGAAGATTGTAAGGGGCTTTGCCAAAACTGCGGATTAAATCTTAACAGTGGACAGTGTGACTGTACCACTGATGATATTGACCCCAGACTAAGTTCCCTCAAAGACATATTTAAGGAGGTGTAATAATGGCAAATCCAAAAAGAAAAATTTCCAAAGGTAGAAGAGACAGACGTCGTGCTTCTACATTTAAATTAAATGCTCCGACAATTGTGGAATGTTCACAGTGTCATGAAATGAAATTACCTCATAGAATCTGCAAGCATTGCGGATATTACAATGGTAAGGAAGTTATCAAAACTGAAGTAGAATAGGAAAGTCTAAGACTTTCCCTTTTTTTACCTATTTTTTTCATTGCAAGATGAAAAAGGTAGGTTTTTCTTTTTAGAATAATTTCTTAAATGATTGTTTTAAACTCTTCTTAACTAATGACCTATATAATAAAATACATTATACTAAAAGAAATGCTTTATACATTTTGCCTAACATAGGCTAACAAGATGGAGGAAAAAATTATGATGAGAATTGCTTTAGATGGAATGGGTGGAGACTTTGCTCCCAAAGAGGCTGTTTTAGGCGCTATAGAAGCCACTCAAGAATTAGGCGTTCATGTGACGATTATAGGAAAAAAAGAACTTATTGAAGAAGAACTTTTCATACATTCTTATGATCCTACAAAAATAGAGGTTTTAGATGCCCGAGAAGAAATTACGACAAATGAATCTCCTGTCATGGGTATTCGTCGTAAAAAGGATTCATCTTTGCGTAGAGCTATGGATTTAGTAAAAGAAGGAAAGGCGGATGCTGTGGTGTCAGCCGGTTCCACAGGAGCTATTCTGGCGGGAGGACTCCTCGTAGTAGGACGAATTAAAGGCGTTGATAGAGCTGCCCTAGGGGCTGTCATGCCTGGCAAGAACGGGCACTTTATGGTCATAGATTTAGGGGCTAATGTAGATGTTAAACCCCACAACTTGGTGGAGTTTGCCCAGATGGGTACCGTATATTTTGAAGCTTTGAAAGGTCATATCCGACCCAAAGTAGGTTTAATCAATATTGGAGAAGAAGCAGAAAAAGGAAATGAGTTGACTAAAGAAGCTTATACTTTGCTAAGTAAGGCAGAAGGGATTCATTTTGTGGGTAACGTAGAGCCAAGAGAAATTACAGATGGGGATGTTCAAATCTTAGTCTGTGACGGATTCACAGGTAATGTGGTACTTAAAATGTATGAAGGCGTGGTTAAGAACCTTATGTCGATGATCAAAGGGGCTATGATGGAAACCACAAAAGGAAAATTAGGTGGACTTTTAGTTAAGCCTTCTCTTAAGGAATTTATGCGAAAGAATGACTATAAAGAAGAGGGTGGAGCAGTTCTTTTGGGCGTCAATGGTATTGTGGTAAAAGCACATGGAACCTCAGATGCCAGAGCTTTTAAAAATGCGATTCGCCAAGGCAAAGATTTTTATGATAAAGAATTTCTTGAAAAGTTTAAGGAAAACCTTAAATAGATTAATTTATATTGCATATGAGAAAGATTTCCCTTATTATACAATTGACGGAGGTGAAGAATAATGATTTTTGAAAAGATTAAGGCAATTATCGTCGATAAGCTAAGCGTGGACGCTGAAGAAGTAACCATGGAAACAACTTTTGACGACCTAGGCGCTGATTCACTAGATATTGTAGAGATTGTCATGGCTATAGAAGAAGAGTTTGACATGGAAATTTCTGATGATGAAGCAGAGCAAGCCAAGAGTGTGGGCGATGTGGTATCTTACATCCAAACGGCTACAGGCGAAGAATAAGATAAAATGCTCCGTATAAGCCTACACTTAGGTGGCTATATACGGAGCATTATTTTTTGGGTATAATAGAAATAGTTAGGAATTTAAAGGGTTTATCGACCAAATAGAGGATAAATCTGCAATTTGAAAAAGTTTATTCTTGAGGCTAAGGTGTTAGCTTGAAGAATAAACTTCTATGAAAGGAAGTTATAATGGAATTTGAAAAAATCATTGGGATAACCTTTAAGGATCAATCCTTGATTGAAACTGCGCTAACCCACTCTTCTTACGCTAATCAGCATAAGAAGATGAGTTATAATGAAAAATTAGAGTTTTTAGGTGATGCTGTACTTCAGCTGTCCGTTACAGAGGAAATCTATAAAAATTACCCTCAAAAGACAGAGGGGGAGCTGACAAAATTAAGAGCTCTTATTGTTTGTGAAGCTAGTCTTTATGAAGTGGCCTTGTCCTGGGACTTAGGTCGATATATTAAAATGAGCAAAGGAGAAGAAATCACAGGGGGAAGAACCCGGGCAGCTCTATTAGCGGATGCTGTTGAGGCTATTATTGCCGCAGTCTATCTAGACCAAGGCATGGATACAGCTAATGAATTTGTTCTAAATAATTTTAGAACCCTCATGGAAAAAGCCAATAAAAATGAGATTGTCCTAGATTACAAAACCTCGCTACAAGAGATTTTACAAGAAAATGGAGAAATCGATATTAAGTATGAAATTATAAAGTATGAAGGCCCACCTCATCATAGAAAATTTTACTCTCGAGTTGTGATTGATCAAATCACTATGGGAAAAGGTGAGGGATATAGTAAAAAAGAAGCTGAGCAGCTAGCAGCTAAGGATGCCATGGGTAAATTCGTGGAAGCTGAGGAAACCTCATGAATAAGCATGTTATCATTCCCATCTTTATTCCCCATGTGGGTTGTCCTCATGACTGCATTTTTTGCAATCAAGACTCCATTACTGGAGAGCTTAGAGAAGAATATAATAAAATCACCGGTGACTTTGTTTCTAAAACCATAAGGGAATATCTAGAAACCATCGACAGAAAAATAACTACTGTTGAGGTTTCTTTTTTCGGAGGTACATTCACGGCTATAGATCTAAGAAAACAAAAAGAATTATTAGCAGCTGCAAAAAAAGCGAAAGACTTAAGGTTAATTGATGGAATTAGACTATCCACCAGGCCAGATTATATTAATTTATCTATTATGGAGAATCTAAAGTTCTATGGTGTAGACACAATAGAACTTGGCGTACAATCCTTAGATTCCAATGTGCTCAAATTAGCTAAAAGAGGCTATGAAAAAGAAGTGGTGGCATTGGCGTCAAAATTAATAAAATCATTTGGTATGGTACTGGGTCATCAACTTATGGTGGGATTGCCAGGAGACACTGAAGAAAAAGATTTATTATCTGTAAAAGAGAGTATTGCTATGAAGCCTGACTTAGTTCGAATTTATCCAGCATTAGTAATCAGAGATACTCAGATGGAAAAAGACTATCTAGAAGGAACTTATGAGCCCTACGATTTTGAGAGAGCCATTAAGATTACTTGGGCGATGATGAATTCCTATGAAGAAAATAACGTTAAGATTATTAGAGTGGGACTACAGCCAACAAAAGAGATTTCATTAGAAGCTGAGGTTTTGGCAGGACCTTTTCATCCATCTTTTAGAGAATTGGCTCAAAGCTATGGCTTAAATCAGCGTATTTCAAAAGAAGTTGGGGATAATATGGAAATAATTATAGGAGAGAAAGATCTCTCTACCTTGTATGCAGGCGGTAAGAAATATTTTAAGACCATAAATGGTCATAAGAATATCACTGTGACTGTAGTGCCAGGTCGCCTAAAAGCAAAAATAGAAATTAAGTATAATGAGAAAGGGGGTAATTGTCATGTATCTAAAATCAATTGAAATTCGTGGGTTTAAATCTTTTGCTGACAAGACCCTCCTTCATTTTAATGATGGAATTACGGCAGTGGTGGGGCCCAATGGGTCTGGGAAATCGAATATTTCTGATGCTGTTCGATGGGTTTTAGGGGAACAAAAAGTAAAATCTCTTCGTGGGGGAAAGATGGAAGATGTCATTTTTTCTGGTACTGACTTTAGAAAACCTCTAGGATGCGCTGAAGTGACTTTGCTTATGGATAACAGTTCGAAAAAATTACCCATGCCTTACAGTGAGGTTAGTGTAACTAGAAAATTATACCGCTCTGGAGAGAGTGAATATCTAATTAATAACACCAATTGTCGACTTCGTGACGTTCATGAACTATTCATGGACACTGGAATTGGAAAAGAAGGCTATTCATTAATTGGACAAGGGAAAATAGAGGCTATACTTAGTGGAAAGATGGATGATCGAAGAGCTCTTTTAGAAGAAGCCGCAGGGATAGTAAAATATAAGTCTCGAAAAGAAGAGTCCGCTAAGAAGTTAGAGCACACGGACCAGAACTTGCTTAGAGTTCATGACATTCTTAATACCTATGAAGAAAGAATCGGACCCCTTAAAAGAGAAAAGGAAAAAGCAGAGAAGTTTTTAGTCCTTAGTGAAGAACATAAAGGAATCTTGATTTCTTTATTGTTAATTGATTTAGAAGAAGCTGAAAAAGAGATTGAAGGCTTAGAGGAGCGACACGAAAATGTGTTGTCCTCCTATAAAACTGCTGAAAAAGACCGGGATGAAGCTTCAAATAAAAGAGATGAGTTAGAGGCTCATATGGAAGAAAAGTCAAAAGAAGAGAATGACTTAAAAGAATCATTTTATGGTAAACGAGAAACCCATGAGAAAAATATTCATGAAATTAAGCTTCTCACCCAAATTATTAATGATCGTGGACACTTATTTGCTCGAAATGAAAAATCCCTAGAAATTATAAAGAGTAGAACAGAAGAAGAGAAGCAACAAATTGAAATCATGGAGAAAGAACTCTTAGGGGCTGGTGAAGGTTTAAATCGGGTTCAAGAACAGCTTAAAGTTATGAGAAAGGCTCAAGAAACCCTTCAAATAAGCTTAAAATTAAGTCAAGATGCTCAAAAAGGAATTCGAGACGAAGAAGAAGACACGGAACTAAAGGTGCTTAACTTAAAGGATCAGATTCAAAGTCAATATCAGCATCGAGATAAAATCTCAGGACAAATTGAAAATATTAAATCTATGTTGTTGAGCTATGGAGCTTCACTTACCCTAAATGAAAAGGCGGGTCTGGATACTCAAGCTGAGTTAGAAAGCCTTAAAATGAAAATGCAAAAAGAAGAAGCTATACGGCTAGGACTTCACGAAGAAACTAACGTGTTTGTGCAAGAATTAGCTCAGTTTGAACGACATTTGAAAACCATGGATTATGATATTCGAGGAAAAGAGTCTCAAAAAAATCTTTTAGAGAACCTAGAGAAGCATTATGAAGGTTATACAAGAAGTGTAAAATCATTGATGACATACTTGGAAAAAACCAATCATAAGCTTAAAGACGAGATTCATCTAGTGGGAGAGGTTATTAAACCAAAGGTAGGTTTTGAACTAGCTCTAGAAGTAGCGCTGGGCTCACAAGTCAATAATGTTATTACTCCAACGGACCGAGACGCTAAGGGACTAATTGAACTTCTTCGAAAGAACTCATATGGTCGAGCAACATTTTATCCTCTAAATGTAATGAAAGGCTATAGCATAAGAAGACCTAGCCTGCAAAAAGGTAAGCTACTAGGAAATCTTTTTGACTTAGTGGAGTTTGATCCACTTTATGAAAATATCGCCTCTAGCTTGCTGGGACGAATTTTTGTGGCGAAAAACATGGATGAAGCCTTAGTGGCGGCAAAAGAGATGGGATTCTCCTCAAGAATAGTAACGTTGGAAGGGGACATGGTTAATGCTGGAGGCTCACTTACTGGGGGAAGTATCTATAAGAAATCCTCAGGGATTTTCTCTAGAAAAAAAGATTTAGAGACCCTGAAAGAAGAATTAATCCTTCTTCTTAAGAAAAGAGAAGAAGATGAAGAGAAAAAGAAGACATTAGAAGAAAAATTAAATTTGAAAAAGAAAGATATGCGTGAGAGTACCTATGTGCTTAACCAAGATCAAATGGATTTTGCTAAGTTAACCGAGCGTAGAGAGGGATTCAATAATGACTTACTAAGAGTTAAGGCCATTATTAAAGATGCTCATGAGCAGTTAGAACGAAAAAATGCTGAACAAGAATCTCTTGATGAGACCATTAAGGAAATTGAACAGAAGATTCTCGCCTTAAGTAATCAAAAAGCGAAGAATAAAGACTTTCTTTCTGAATTAAAGGAAAAGAGAACTCAAGAGTTTGCGCAAAGTGAAGAGTTGCAAAACCAAATCATGGAAGAATCTGTAAAAGAAGCTCGGTTCTTACAATCCCATGAATCTAAAGTGGATACTTTGGAGAAGAGTAAAAATAACTTAGTTTCTTTGAGTCAGCAAGAAGAAGAGCTGATGGAAGAAAACAAAGATCTTCAAGAGGAGATTAGTGGTTCAGAAGTTAAGATTAAAACCCTTACTTCTGAGCAAGTTCAATTAAAAGAAAGTCTGAAGACTATGGAAGATGGTATTGATCAATTTACCATGGAAGAGGTTAGAAATAGATCTAAACTTAAAGAGGTGACAGCCTATGTTAGAACTCTAGAAGAGGAATATCATCGGTTGGACAAAGATCTCTTTAAAGTTCAAGAAACCTTGGAACAAGTAAAAATGAAAAAAGAAGGTTTCCTTAGAAAACTTAATGAGGATCTTCATTTGACAGTGGCTGAAGCTAAAGAAGAGCGAAGTATCCTTGAGGATGTTGGAATAGCTCGTCAAAGACAGTTTGAACTGAAAAAGAAAATCACGGCATTAGGTAACGTTAATGTAGCAGCCATAGAAGAATATGAAGAGGTTAAGGAGCACCAAGAGTTTTTATCAAGTCAACGAGATGACTTAGAAAAAGCTAAGGGGGAGCTAAAGGAACTGATTTTAGATATGACTTTGCGGATGAGGACTATGTTCTCTGAGAACTTCAAGGTAATGAATGAGAACTTTAATGATACTTTTAGAAGCTTATTCCAAGGTGGCCATGCGGAACTGATCCTTGGTGAAGGAGATGTTTTAGAAGCACCCATTGAGATTAGTGTTCAGCCACCAGGTAAAAAACTCCAAAACATCACATTAATGAGTGGTGGAGAGAAAGTTCTGTCAGCCATCGCACTGACCTTTGCCATCTTAAGAATGAAACCTACACCGTTTTGTATTCTAGATGAGATTGAGGCTGCCCTTGATGATGCTAATGTATATCGGTTTGCAGAGTTTCTAACGGAATTTGCGAAGGATACTCAGTTTATATTAATAACCCATCGTAAAGGAACCATGGAAGCATCAGATGCTCTTTATGGGGTTACCATGGAAGAAAAAGGGATTTCTAAAATCGTCTCCATGGATTTATCAGAAGTAAGGAGGACTACAAATGGCTAATTTTTTTGAAAAATTAAAAACCGGTCTGACTAAGACCAGAGATAATATTACGGGAAAAATGAATGAGGTTTTAGGCTTAGCCTTAACCATCGATGAAGACTTATTTGAAGAGCTAGAAGAGGTATTAATCTCCTCTGATGTGGGGTATGAAACGTCCATGGAGCTTATAGAGAGATTAAGATTAAAGATTAGGCTTCAAAAAGTTACTGAAGTAGACCAGGTTAAAGGTGTTCTTCAAGAGGTTATAGCCGAATTTATGCAGGATGATGAGAAGAATTTTATCGTGGAGAGGCCCACCATTATTCTGGTAATCGGAGTAAATGGAGTGGGAAAAACCACCTCCATTGGAAAACTAGCTTATAAATATAAAAACGAAGGTAAAAAAGTTATTCTGGCCGCAGCGGATACCTTTAGAGCGGCTGCCATTGATCAGCTAGATGTCTGGGCTAAGAGAGCAGATGTTCAGTTAGTTCGCCATCAAGAAGGTTCAGACCCGGCAGCGGTGGTTTATGATGCTCTAGAAGCATTTAAAGCTAGAGAGGGTGACGTGCTTTTGGTGGATACGGCGGGTAGACTCCATAATAAGAAAAATCTTATGAATGAACTAGAAAAAATCCGAAGAGTCATTGACCGAGAATTTTCAGCAGCCAACATCTATTCTCTATTAGTCTTAGATGGTACCAGTGGACAGAACGCCGTTATTCAAGCTCAAGAGTTTCAAAAGGTGGCAAAGCTTGATGGGATTATTTTGACTAAACTTGACGGTACGGCCAAGGGGGGAGTAGTTCTTTCCATCAAAGAAACTCTTAAGATTCCTGTAGTCTATATAGGGGTTGGCGAAGGAATTGATGACTTAGAAGACTTTGATCCGAAGGCGTTTTCCCAGGTGGTTATCTAAAAGAAGCACAATAATTAAAAATTATTTTCAGGTGTCAGGTAAAAGTACTTGACACCTGAATTATTTTTCTGTAAACTAAGTCATGTGGTAGGTGAAGTTATGGAAGACAGAATAGAAATATCCTTGTTGATGGATTTTTATGGTGCTCTTCTCACAGAGAAACAAAGAAATATTTTAACGCAATATTATAATATGGATTATTCGTTAAGTGAGATTGCCCTGAATCAGAAGACCAGCAGACAAGCCATTCATGACTTAATCAAAAGATGCTATAAGACCTTAAATGACTATGAAGATAAGCTTAGTCTTCTAAAAAGCTTCCGAGAGGAATCCCAGATCAAAAAAGAGATGATAGTACTTTTAAAAGAAAAGAATTGTTACTGTAGTGAAATCGAAAAACTCTTAGACGAGTTATAAGGAGGGATAACATGGCCTTCGATAGTTTGGCGGAAAGACTTCAAGAAACTTTTAAAAAGCTTCGTGGTAAAGGAAAACTGACCGAAAAAGATATAAAAGAAGCCATGAGAGAAGTAAGGCTAGCCCTTCTAGAAGCTGACGTAAATTTTAAGGTGGTTAAAACCTTTGTAAAGAGTGTCAGTGAAAAGGCGACAGGTAGTGAAGTTCTTGAGAGCTTAACTCCTGGACAGCAAGTAGTCAAAATTGTTAATGAGGAATTAACCAATCTGATGGGGGGAACAGAAGCAAAGTTAAACTTTGATTCATCCATTACAGCATTTATGCTCGTAGGACTCCAAGGTGCGGGTAAAACCACCATGGCAGGAAAACTTGCCTTATATCTTCGCAAAAGAAATAGGAAGCCTCTTCTCGTAGCAGCAGACGTCTATCGACCAGCAGCCATTAAACAGTTGCAGGTGGTAGGCAAACAAATCGATATTCCGGTATTTTCCATGGGAGACACTGTATCTCCAGTAGATATTGCTAAGGCATCTATGGAATATGCTAGAAAAGAAGGATGCGATGTGGTCATTATTGACACGGCAGGTAGACTTCATATCGATGAAACCCTTATGGATGAGTTAAAACAAATCAAATCAAGTATTAGTCCGAAGGAAACATTACTTGTAGTGGATTCTATGACAGGACAAGATGCTGTAAATGTGGCCCAAGAGTTTGATAATTCTTTGGATATCACAGGAGTAGTGTTGACAAAACTTGATGGTGATACCAGAGGTGGAGCAGCCCTTTCGATAAGAGAAGTCACAGGAAAACCTATTAAATTCTCCGGAATCGGGGAAAAAATGGGCGATCTAGAGGTTTTTCATCCTGAAAGAATGGCCAGTAGAATCCTAGGTATGGGAGATGTTTTAAGCCTCATTGAAAAGGCAGAAGCCTCTATTGATGAAAAAGAAGCCCGGGAACTGGGTTCAAAGATGATGAGTAAGGAGTTTAACTTCGATGATTATCTTCAAGCCTTTGAACAAATGCAGAAGCTGGGACCTCTTAATAAAATCATGGAAATGATGCCTGGCGTAGGGGGAAAAGAACTAAAAGGGGTTAATTTAGACGATAGTGAAAAAGAAATGCTTAAAACAAAAACCATTATCTTTTCCATGACCGCTAAAGAGAGAAAAACCCCAAAGCTCCTTGATAACGGCTCTCGAAAAAAGAGAATCGCCAAAGGAGCTGGCGTGTCAATACAAGACGTTAACAAAGTCATCAAAGGCTTCGATAATATGAAGAAAATGATGAAACAGATGGGAAATATGCAAAAAGGATCTAAAAAAGGTCTTTTCGGTAAAATGCCCTTTTAAAAATAATACGGAGGTGAATTTATAAATGGCAGTTAAAATTAGATTAACAAGAATGGGATCCAATAAAGCTCCTTTCTATAGAGTAGTAGTAGCAGATTCAAAGAGCCCAAGAGATGGTAAGCATATTGAAGAGATTGGATATTACAATCCAATAAGCATACCTAAGGAAATCAAAATCGATGCAGATAAGGCTGTAGCATGGCTTAATAAGGGTGCTCAACCTACAGAAGTTGTAGCTAAGCTTTTTGTCAAGGCTGGAATTAAAAAGTAATCGGAGGTCAGGATATGAAAGAATTAGTTGAGTTTATCGCTAAAGAACTTGTAGACCATCCTGAAGAGGTTTCTGTAACGGAAGTAGATAGAGAAGGCTCTCCTGTGTTAGAACTTAGAGTTCATTCAGAAGACATGGGAAAAGTCATCGGCAAACAAGGACGAATCGCTAAAGCTATTCGTACCGTAGTTAAAGCTGCATCCATGAAAGAAAACAAAAAGATTCATGTCGAGATTGTTGAATAATACTGTGAAGTTGCCTGCTTAGTGATAAGTAGGCATTTTCTAAATGATGACAGGGGACAAATAAAATATGAAAAAATTTCTAACCATAGGAGAAATCACTAAACCCCATGGCGTAAGAGGCGAAGTGAAGGTGTTTCCTTTGACAGATGACCCAAAACGTTTCTTAGACTTAGAGAAGGTTCTCATCGATGGAAAAACCGTAAGAATTACTAGCGCCAGCGCAGGGGGCGATAGAGTCATTTTAAAGCTTCAAGGTGTTGATACGCTAGAACAGGCTGAAACCATGCGTAAAAAGACTCTAGAGGTCCCTAGAGAGGATGCTGTCGATCTAGAAGACGATGCTTACTTTATTGAAGATTTAAAAGACTGCATAGTTTATGATACAGAAGGAGTTCTTCTGGGGCAAATTAGTGACGTTATTGCGACAGGGTCTAACGATGTCTACTGGATTAAAAATCCTAAGGAACTCTTAATTCCAGCGTTAAAGGATATTGTGGTCTCAGTAGATATTAAGGATGAAAAAGTTGTTATTAGGCCAGTTTCGGAGTGGTCTGATGAAGATTGATGTTCTAACTCTTTTTCCTGACATGTTTTCCCTATTTAATGAAAGTATTATAGGTAGAGCTAAGGAAAAAGGCTTATTTGAGCTTAACACTGTAAATATACGAGATTATTCAACAAATAAACATCATAGGGTGGATGATTATCCTTATGGGGGAGGCAGTGGATTAGTGATGACAGTCCAACCCATTATGGATGCTGTTTCCCAAGTGAAAAAAAATAATTCTGGAAAAGTGATTTTCCTAGGACCAAAAGGGAAAGCCTTTAATCAGAAAAAAGCCATGGAACTCTCAAAAGAAGAAAACTTAATTTTTATATGTGGCCATTATGAAGGCATCGATGAGAGAGTATATCAAGTTATTGATGAAGAAATCTCCTTAGGAGATTTCATCTTAACTGGTGGAGAGATGGCTGCTATACCTATAATTGATAGTATTTTAAGATTGAAATCTGGAGTTTTAGGTGATGATGAAAGTTCTCAAGAAGAAAGTTTTTCAGAAGATTTACTAGAATATCCTCACTACACTCGTCCTGAAGATTTTAGAGGAGAAATAGTACCAGAAATTCTTTTATCAGGTCACCATGAAAATATCCGCCAGTGGAGAAGGTTCATGATGCTAAAAATCACTAAAGAGAGAAGACCAGATCTTTTTGCGAATCATAAGTTTTCTAAAGATGATGAAAAGATATGGAAAAAGTTTAAGAGAAAATTGTAGAACGATATATTTTGCTTGTATTTCAACTGTGAAATATGATAGAATATATCTTGTGTTAGTACGGGCGGTCCACTGAGAAGTTTACTTCTGTATGAACGTCAATTTATCTATAGGAGGGAATACACAATGAATGAATTAATCAGAGAAATTGAAGCAGCACAGTTGAGAGAAACTGCCCTACCTGCTTATGGCGTGGGTGATACCGTTAAGGTACACGTTAGAATCAAAGAAGGGGAGAAGGAAAGAATTCAAGTATTTGAAGGTACTGTTACTAAGGTTCAAAACGGTGGCGTTAGAGAAACGTTCACAGTGAGAAGACTTGCTTACGGTGTTGGAGTAGAAAGAACTTTCCCAGTAAATTCACCATCTGTTGTTATGCTAGAGATTGTGAGAAAAGGTAAAGTTAGAAGAGCTAAGCTATTCTATCTTAGAGATCGTGTGGGTAAAGCTGCTAAAGTTAAAGCCGCAAGATAGTAAAAAAAGAGACTTCGGTCTCTTTTTTTGCTTTGTAGTAGTTTTTAACCATCTCTTGTAGAATAAAAGAGGAAAACGTGAAATAATGGATGACAGATACCTATTAGAAATCCAGGATAATTCCATGATTTAAATAGAACTATTTGAGATGAACGATAACCATAGAGGAAGTGTATTTTAATGGATATGAAAATAAATTGGTTCCCAGGCCATATGGTCAAGACAAGACGGGAAATAACAGATAACTTAAAACTGGTGGATGCCGTTATTGAGATTAGGGATGCCAGGATTGTAAATTCTTCAACTAATCCAGAGATTAAAAAGATCTTAGGGGATAAACCTAGAATCATTCTACTCAATAAAGCTGATATGGCCGAAGAACAAGTCACCAAGAGATGGATAGAGACTCTTGAAGATGAAACCACCATTGTTTTAGCGGTAAATTCTCTAACAGGAAAAGGACTTAATGATATTAAACCAGCCTTGCTGAGACTGTTAAAAGAGAAATTAGCAAGAAATAAAGAAAGAGGTATTGTAAACTATACTCTTCGCGCCATGGTGGTAGGAATACCTAATGTAGGTAAGAGTTCTTTCATTAATCGTATGGCTAAAAATGCTATAGCTAAGGTGGGAAATAGACCTGGTGTAACGAAGAATAAGCAGTGGATAAAGACAAAAGATGGCATTGAACTCTTAGATACTCCAGGTATATTATGGCCAAAATTTGAAGAGGAAACTTCCTTAAATCTGGCTTTTACTGGTGCTATAAAAGATGAGATTATGGATACAGAAACCTTAGCACTTAAAATGATAGAACGGCTCTCAACACATTATGGCAAGCGGCTTAAAGAAAGATATAATCTAGAAGAATTATCCGAAGACCCCTTAGAAAATATGGACCAGATTGCTTTAGCTAGAGGTTGTATTATGAAGGGAAAAGAAATTGACTATTCTAGGGTAGCTATTCTTTTACTTGATGAATTTAGAAGCGCGAAATTAGGACGAATTTCCTTAGAGTGGCCAGAGAGGGAGTAAATCATGAATGATCTTTTTAGTAAGAGTATAAGTGATATTAAAATCTATTTTAAAAACCATGAACGTGATCTTATTCACCATAAAGAGTTTCTCTTTAGGCTTAAAAATGATCAAAGAAAAGCATTAAATCAAATGGCTGTTCAAATCGAAAAGAATCAAGAAAAATCAAGATTAGAAATTCTACGGGTTAAAGCTCTTTATGATCATGACCTTTCTTTTAATAAGATAGTATGTGGAGTGGATGAAGTAGGTAGAGGACCTTTAGCGGGGCCAATCGTTGGGGCAGCAGTGATTCTAAGAGAAGGATCTACCTTAGAGAATATTATTCTTGGCATCGATGACTCCAAAAAGATATCTAAAAAAAAGCGAGAGGAATTAGATGTTCTTATTCGAGAAAAAGCTCTATGTTATTCCATTTTTGAGATGAGTAATTTAGATATAGATCGGTTAGGGATTTCGTACTGTAACCACGAAGTTTTTCGCGCCTCCATTCGAAATCTAACGACAACTCCTGAGTTAGTGCTATCTGATGGATACAAGGTTAAGGGTTTTTCAGGCGAAAATAGAGCGATTATCAAAGGGGACACAAAAAGTGCTTCTATTGCATGTGCCTCAATAATTGCTAAAGTTCATCGAGATAAAATAATGGAAAGATTAAGTGTTTTTTATCCAGAATATGGGTTTGAGTCTAATGTGGGATATGGAAGTGCTAATCATATTCAAGCTATAAAAGATTTTGGCCCTACTCCTCTTCATCGAGTTAGTTTTATCCAAAATTTCATTTAACTAAATAGAGCTATAACTGATTAGAAAAAACCTCCTTTTGGATAATAAAGATGCTGTAGAGGTATCGTTCAAGGAGGTTTTTATGTATAACAAAAATGAATATAAGGCCATGAATCAGAATCATCGGCTTATGGCAGCCGTGTCTTCTTCGAGTTATAAAATGTGCTATGAAAATTTACAAAGAGAAAATATGACATATAATAAGGAAGAGAAAATTCGGATTGAAAAATTACTGTCCGAAAATCCGGAGTTTTTGCTCATTGGAGATGAAAATTACCCATCTAAACTTTATGACATGGCCTGGCCACCTCTGATCGTTTTCTATGATGGTGATTTAAGTCTACTAAATAGGCCAGCTTTGGGGATTGTAGGGTCAAGAAGAGCAACAGAGTATGGACGAAGTGTTACCTTTGAATTATCTCGCTCTCTAGCTAAGATTGGAGCAGTAATTCTTTCTGGAGGAGCCAGAGGGGTAGATACCATGGCTCACACGGCTGCATTAAAGGAATCAGGTAAAACAATTTGTGTGTTAGGCTGTGGATTAGATATAGTCTACCCTTATGAAAATAAAAAGNNCGCAGAAATGGACATTTCCCATGCGAAATCGTATAATTTCGGCCTTGAGCTGCGAAGTTATCGTAACTGAAGCTGCTCAAAAGAGTGGATCACTCCATACGGCTACTTTTGCTGAAGAACTTAATCGTATAGTTCACAGCGTACCCCATCCAATTACATCTTATAATGGAGTCGGAAATCATATTCTTATTGAAATGGGGGCAAAAATTCTTTATAACAAGAATGAATTTATCATGGAATTTTTAGTTAATTATCCGGAAAGTGTAAAATTCAGAATTCAGGATTTAGGATTAAAAGAGTTGAACCTTTCTCAGGTAAATCTTCTCAAAATCTTAGATCTGCATCAGGTGAAAGAGAAAAGCATTACAGAGATAGCAGAAAAAATCATGAGTGTTTATGAGGACAAAACTGTTTAAGAATATTGATGATAAAACATTGGGCAACATAGGTTATATGAGTTTTTAAAAAAGAGATTTTAGAAAGAGAAATGAAGAGTCACCGAAAAATATTTATAAATATTCTTTTGACAATTCAAAAATCATAGTATAGAATGTGGAATTAATTCATGTAAATAAATAATTCATGAGTTGTAATCATTAAAATTATGTATGAAAAGCCAGTTTTGAGAATTAAAAGTATAAAAGAATATAGAAAACTTGAAACCTAAAAGAGGAGAAATTATGAGTCAAAAATTAGTTATCGTCGAGTCACCCGCAAAAGCGAAAACCATAAAAAAATATTTGGGATCCGGATATACTGTAGAAGCATCCATGGGTCATATTAGAGATTTACCTAAAAGTCAGTTAGGTGTGGATGTGGAAGAAAATTTTGAACCAAAGTATATTACCATTAGAGGAAAAGGAGAACTTCTGGCTAAATTAAGAAAATTGGCAAAAAAGGCAGATAAAGTTTATCTGGCCACTGACCCTGACCGCGAAGGTGAAGCCATTAGTTTTCATTTGGCTCATACATTAAAACTTAATCCAAAAGACAATATCCGAATTGTCTTTAATGAGATAACAAAAGATGCTGTAAAGAATTCTATCAAAAATGCTCGTCCTATTGACGAAAAAGTATTTGATGCTCAACAAGCTAGACGAATTGTAGATCGATTAGTAGGATACCAGATTAGCCCAATTTTATGGCGAAACGTAAAATGGGGACTTAGTGCTGGTAGAGTTCAATCTGTGGCTCTGAAAATGATTTGTGATCGAGAAAATGAAATTGCGGCATTTGATAGTAAGGAATATTGGAGTATGGAAGCGGACTTGCTTAAAGACAAAAAAGCAATCAAAACGAAGCTTGCCCAGTACAAGAATAAAAAGATTGAAATATCGTCCAAAGAAGAAGCAGATTCTATTAAAAAAGATTTGGATAAAGGGGAATTCTTAGTTTCTGCCCTAAAAAAGGGAACAAAAACTAAGAATCCTTTAGCACCTTTTATCACATCTACTCTGCAGCAAGAAGCTTCTAAACGATTAAACTATCAAACAAGAAGATCTATGAGCATCGCCCAAAAATTATATGAGGGTATGACTATAAAAGGACATGGCTCTGTAGGGCTTATTACCTATATGAGAACTGATTCTACAAGAATTTCAGATGAAGCTACAGCATCAGCGAAGAGCTACATCGAAGAAACATTTGGAAATGAGTACTATCCCAAAACACCAAAAGTGTATAAAGGGAAGAAAAATGCTCAAGACGCCCATGAAGCTATACGGCCTACGGACGTGAATATTACTCCTGAAGTGGTTAAGGGAAGCGTTAAACCTGAAGAATATAAATTATATAAACTAATTTGGGAAAGATTTGTAGCCAGCCAGATGGCTTCATGTAAGATGAACACTATTAGTCTTGAGGTATTGAACGGAGACTATAAATTCAGAGCCAGTGGATCTTCTGTTGCATTTGATGGATACATGAAACTCTATGATGATAAAAATGATGAAGATGAAGAGAACACCTCAATTCCTGAGTTGGATGAAAATGAGAAATTAATATCTAAAGAAATCCATCAGCTTCAGCATTTTACTCAACCACCAGCTCGATACACAGAAGCTTCTTTTGTAAAGCTTCTTGAAGAACAAGGAATCGGGCGCCCATCTACCTATGCTCCTACTATATCAACTTTGCTTAATCGTCGATATGTAGAAAGAGAAAAGAAATCATTAATGCCTACAGAGTTAGGTGTGATTGTAAATGATATTATGAAAGAATACTTCAAGGATATTGTAGACGTAGAGTTTACTGCAGATATGGAAGAAAGACTTGATCATATTGAGGAAGGGACAGAAACTTGGAGAGAAGTTGTGGGAAGCTTCTATGCTCCATTGAAGAAAGACTTAGATTATGCAGAAGAAACCGTTGCTAAAATCACCATTGAAGATGAAGTGACGGATGAGATTTGCGAGAAATGTGGAAATCACTTCGTCATTAAAAATGGTCGTTTTGGAAAGTTTTTAGCATGTTCAGGATATCCAGAGTGTAAGAATACAAAAGCTATTGTCGAAAAGACGGGGGTGCCTTGCCCCACATGTGAAGTAGGAGAAGTTCTTGGACGGAAATCTAGAAAAGGGAAAAAGTTTTTTGGGTGTTCTAGATATCCGGAATGTGATTATGTGAGCTGGTATGAACCGGTAATCGAACCTTGTCCAGAGTGTAACAGCTTAATGTATAAAAGGTATTCTAAAAAAGAAGGATCCTATTTATTGTGCTCCAATGAAGAATGTAAGCATAAAATTGTAGAAAAAAAAGAACCAGAAGAATTAGAAGAAGCTTAAGCTAAAAAAAGAACCAGAATAAAATCTGGTTCTTTTTTTAGCAAATGTTTAAAACAATGCAAAAATATAGATTTATTTACAAAAGATTTTAAATTGCCTAAATCTTTAAAAAGAGCTATAATATTTCAGGTATATGTGAAATCCAAAGAGAGTCAAGCGTTTAATCAAACTTTTATGACTGCTATAGTAATAATAGTAAAGTTGATAGATTAAATTAGAATCAATATTATCATTGTGTTAACATTGCTTTTATGCTATTATCTTAAAGAACATAACAATTCAAAATATTCACATAGTTAAAGACGACTATTGAGGGGGAAAAACATGTCATTATTAAATAAAACAAGAAAGCTTAACAAAATTCTTCAAAAATCAGGAACAGATCCTGTTATTTTTGATGATATTTGTGAAATACTCAGTGAAGAACTAGACTCAGATGTCTATGTGGTCAGTAGAAGAGGGAAGATTCTTGGCCATAAATTCGTCAGTACAGTCACTTCAACTGAGGAGCATACTTCTATTTTTGAAGATATGAAATTCAGTGACGACTATAATGATGTATTACTAAAAATTGGGGAAACAAAAACCAACCTAGTAGCAGACAGCCGTTATATCTTAAATATGGAAGAAGAGTATTTAGGTAAAAACAAAGTAACCACCATAGTTCCTATTAATGGGAATAGGGAACGACTGGGCACTTTAATCACAGTAACTTTAGATAAAGAATACAGTGATGAAGATATTGTCTTGATGGAATACTCTGCTACAATTATAGGGCTGGAGATTCTAAGATCAAAGCAATTGCAAAGTGAAGAGAACCAAAGAAAGAATGATGTGGTGGATTTAGCTATTAACACATTATCTTATAGTGAAAAAGAAGCTGTTAATCATATTTTTAAAGAGCTTAATGGTCCTGAAGGTTTGTTAGTAGCTTCAAGAATTGCCGATAAAGTAGGAATTACAAGATCTGTTATCGTCAATGCGCTTCGAAAACTTGAAAGTGCCGGTGTAATTAGGTCAAGATCCCTTGGTATGAAGGGGACTAGAATCACCATTTTAAATGATAAACTATTAGAGAAGCTAGGCATCGTTATTCAAGAGAACTAAAAATAAAAAATAGTCGCAAAACCAGTTTTTTCAATAAACTGGTTTTTGTTGCGTATGTACTTAATACATGTTATACTATCGAAGGATAAAAATAATCACATCTATGGATTTTGGAGAGGTTGCCTTAAGAGGTTTTTCTAAAAGTAGAAGTAGGTGGAAGATTAAAAACTAGGAGGAATATAAAAATGGCAGTAATTTCAATGAAACAATTACTAGAAGCAGGTGTACATTTCGGACACCAGACAAGACGATGGAACCCTAAGATGGCTCCTTACATTTTCACAGAGAGAAACGGGATCTATATTATAGACCTGCAAAAAACTGTTAAACTTGTAGACGTAGCTTACGACTTCATTAGAGAAGTTGCAGAAGAAGGGAAAGATGTTCTTTTTGTAGGAACTAAGAAACAAGCTCAAGAAGCTATCCAAGAAGAAGCTATCAGAGCAAACATGCACTTTGTCAACAATAGATGGCTTGGTGGAATGCTTACAAACTTCGGAACCATCAAAAAGAGAATTGGAAGAATGGAAGAAATCCGAGTAATGCAAGAAGATGGAACATTTGATGTACTTCCTAAGAAAGAAGTTTCAGCTCTTATGAATGAACTTGAAAAACTAGAGAAGAACTTAGGTGGAATTCAAAACCTAGATGTTAATAATATCGGTGCTGTGTTTATAGTAGATCCAAGAAAGGAAAGAATTGCTATAGCTGAAGCTAAGGCTCTAAACATTCCTATTGTAGCTATTGTAGATACAAACTGTGATCCAGATGAGATTGACTACATCATTCCTGGTAATGATGACGCTATTAGAGCGGTGAAGTTAATCACAGCCAGACTAGGAGATGCCATCCTAGAAGGAAGACAAGGCGAAGAAACAGCAGAGTAAGACATTGCAAAGGTAGGTGGTTTTCCATTTACCTTTTCTTATAGAAATAGATAATAATAGATAGATTCAGGGAGGAATATTAAGTGATTAGTGCAAAAGTAGTAAAAGAATTAAGAGACAAGACCGGTGCAGGCATGATGGACTGTAAAAAAGCATTAACTGAAACTAATGGAGATTTGGAGTTGGCAATAGCTGTTCTTAGAGAAAAAGGGCTAGCTTCCGCTGCTAAGAAATCAGGACGTGTAGCTTCAGAAGGAGTTATTGCAACTTATGTTTCAGACGATCGCAAAAATGCAGCTATGATTGAGTTAAACTGTGAAACTGATTTTGTTTCCGCTAATGCAGATTTTATTCAGCTAGCTAATGATATCGCAAAGATTGCAGCTGAAAATGTTGCAGAAACAATTGAAGATGTTAAAGTGTTATCTTATAACGGGAAAACTGTGCAAGATGCTGTAACAGATCTAATTTCAAAACTTGGAGAAAACATGAATCTTAGACGTTTTGAAAAAATGTCTGCAGAAGATGGATTAGTTTCATCATACATCCATATGGGTGGTAAGATTGGAGTTTTAGTTCAAGTGAAATCTGAGAATAATACTGAAGAGATTTCTTCAGTGGTAAGAGATGTAGCTATGCACGTAGCTGCGTTAAATCCAATGTTCTTAGACCAAAGCTCAGTTGATGATAAAACCATCCAGGCAGAAAGAGAGATTTATAGAGCTCAAGCTCTTAATGAAGGCAAGCCTGAAAAAATCGTTGACAAAATGGTGGACGGTAGAATTAATAAATACTTTAAAGAAGTCTGCTTAGTAAACCAGGTATTTGTTAAGAATCCTGACTTTACTGTGGAAAAATTTATTGCTGACGAGTCCAAGAAGCATGGTAAAATTGAATTGGTTAAGTTTACCCGATTCGAAAAAGGTGAAGGAATTGAAAAAGAAGAAGTAGATTTCGCCGCTGAAGTTGCAGCTCAAATGGGACAAAACAAGTAATTTAAAAAGAAATACTTAGGTATTGAAAAAATGAATTAAAAAGAGAACACCTTTGTGTTCTCTTTTTTTAAAATAATAGATACTACGAAGACATTGAATCAAAAGGAGGTCCTTATGAATACACCAAAATACAAAAGAGTAATGCTTAAACTTTCAGGAGAGTCTTTAGCGGGAGCGTCAGGGTATGGCATAGACTTTAAAGTTGCAACTAGAATTTCAAAAGAAATCAAAGAACTAGTTGATATGGGCATTGAAGTAGGCGCTGTTATTGGAGCAGGAAATATTTGGAGAGGTCGAGAAGGTAGTGGGATGGACCGAGTTACAGCAGATAATATGGGAATGTTGGCCACGTGTATCAATGCTTTAGCCCTACAGAATTCCCTAGAGGACTTAGGTATCGAGACCAGAGTTCAATCTGCCATAGAAATGAGAGAAATTGCAGAACCCTTTATTCGTAGACGAGCCATTAGGCATTTAGAAAAAGGAAGAGTAGTTATCTTTGCGGCGGGTTCAGGAAATCCTTACTTCACCACAGATACTGCGGCGGCTTTAAGAGCAGCAGAAATTGAAGCAGAATGTATTCTTTTGGCAAAGAAAGTAGATGGGGTTTATGATATGGATCCCAACATTTATCCACAAGCGAAGAAGTTTGATCATTTAACTTACAAGGAAATCATTGAAAAGGAATTGAAAGTTATGGATATTACAGCCATCACTTTATGTAAGGATAACGATATTCCAATCATTGTATTTGGCCTTGATGGAGAAGGAAATATCTTAAAAGCCCTAAAAGGTGAATCTGATGGTACCATTATCAATAAAGAGAAGTTATAATAGAGCTAATGATTATTTAATTAGGAGGATTTATTATGTTTAGAGAGCAAATGAAAAGTCTAGAAGAAAAAATGGGTAAAACATTACAAAACTTAGAAGGGGAACTTTCAGTATTAAAGGCTGGACGTGCAAACCCAACTATGCTTGATCGAATTGAAGTGGAATATTATGGAAGCATGGTTCCCATCAACCAGGTAGGGAATGTGTCCACGCCTGAAGCTAGAGTATTGATGATTACCCCTTGGGAGAAATCAGCTTTAAAAGCTATTGAAAAAGCCATCAATATGTCCGATCTTAATATTAATCCAAATAGTGATGGCCAAGTGATTAGACTTGTAGTGCCAGAACTTACAGAAGAAACAAGAAAAAATCTTGTCAAAGTTGTGGGTAAAAAAGGAGAAGAAGCGAAGATTGCCATTCGTTCCATCCGCAGAGACGCTATTGAAAAAATAAAAGCTATGAAAAACGAAATCTCTGAAGATGATGTGAAAAAGGGTGAGGAAGACGTTCAAAAGAAAGTTGACCAATATATCAAGAAAGTTGACGAAGTCCTTGAAGAGAAAGAAAAGGAAATTATGACTGTTTAGTCCTCTAGGCTAATGGAAGGAAATATATGTTTAAAAAGTTTAGTGGGAATAAAATTGAAACTACAGATAGCCAAAAGCTAGACATGGAGAGAATTCCAAAACACATTGGGATTATCATGGATGGTAATGGACGGTGGGCGAAGAAGAAGAAACTTCCGAGAACCATGGGCCATCGTGCTGGTGTAGAAACCATTCGGAAAATTATCAAAGAATGTGATCGCTTAGGAGTAAGATATCTGACTCTCTATGCCTTTTCTACAGAAAACTGGAAAAGACCTAAAGATGAAGTTAGTACGTTAATGAATTTATTGGTAGAGTACCTAAAAAACGAACTAAATGAACTACACGAAAGCGGAGTAGTGATTAATTACATGGGAGACATTACCCGTTTACCTGATCTTGCCAGAAAGGCTTTAGAAGATGCTAAGGAAAAGACTAAAAATAATAAGGGGGTTCAGATGAATCTAGCCCTTAATTATGGAGGACGAGAAGATATAATTCAGGGGGTCAAAGCAGCTTTAAATGATATTTTAGCGAATAACAAAACCGTAGAAGACTTGACGGAGGAATCATTTAAAGACTATTTGTATACTAAAGGGCAGCCAGATCCTGAGCTTATTATAAGACCTAGCGGAGAACTTAGACTTTCAAATTTCCTGCTTTACCAGAGTGCTTATAGTGAGCTTTGGTTTAGTGATATTAATTGGCCAGATTTTACAGAAAGCAATCTTAGACAAGCAATCATAGATTTTCAAAAGCGAGACCGAAGATTTGGAGGGATAAAGAGTGAATAGTCGATATATAGGCGCTTTGAGCCTGATTCCCATCTTAGCCATGTTTGCTTTAGGTGGCTGGTTTTTAAGGATAACCGTATTTCTATTAGCTCTTCGTTCCATGTATGAAATATTTCATATTATAAAACAAAAGGGTCACCAGCCCATATCATGGCTAGGCTACGGATATATCCTAGCCTTTTATGTCATGGTTTTTTTCGTGGAAAATCCTATTAGTCATTTAGGAATGTTTTTAATGTTATTCACCGCTATTATTTTCGTAGTGGTGGTTTTTGATGAGAATAAAACCATAGTTGATGGAGGATTGACCCTGTCCCTTAGTGTTTATACTGGGGTGTTTTTCAGCTTCTTAGTTTTGCTTTTGAATTTAGAAAATGGTCTATACTTCGTATACAGTGTTTTCATCATCTCTTGGTTGTGTGATACCATGGCGTATTACTCTGGACGTCTCTTTGGTAAGCATAAGCTTATAGAGAGAGTAAGTCCTAAGAAGACTGTAGAAGGGGCTATAGGAGGCCTTATAGGAGGAGCTCTAGGGGCATTTGCTTTAGGGCTACTAATTAAGGATATAACCATGATTGAACCTTGGCACTTCTTGGTTATGGGCTTCTTTGGTGCAGCATTTGGACAAGTGGGTGATCTCTTCGCTTCATCGGTGAAGCGCTATACAGGAGAAAAAGATTACCCTAAACTTATCCCAGGTCATGGTGGAATTCTAGATAGATTTGATTCTATTTTATTTGTTTCCTTTTTTGTGTATGGATATGTGACATACATCCTATAATAACTGTAGACCATAACAAGAATCATGTATAAAATCATAATGAAATTGAGTGTAAAGTCAAATGTTCACGATGTTCATTATAAATTTAAATAAATGATATTGTAAAGTTGGGCATATGGGTATATATTATATACAAGAGTAGTTTTATCATATAAAACTCAAGAAGGAGGTTATATCATGAAAAAGGAACCTAAAACGAAGATTCTATTTACTCTTCCTGTCGAACTCAAAGAGGAGTTACTGATAGAAGCCGAGAAAGAAAATAGATCGCTAAACAACTATATTCTAACTCTGCTATTGAAGAGAACTGTATAATTGAATTTTATTGATTCAGGTCTGAAATCACAATTGATTTCAGACCTTTGTTTTTGAGTCAGCCAATAGATTTATCCGAATAAAACTACAAGGAAATCAGAGACTCGATAGGGAAAAGTGGTGGAGATATAGTAGCGGTAACTTTATATTTACATCTTTGATTTCTTGATTAAGTTCGATTTCCTCTTGTTTTATATTAAAGAGTCATTGACACATTGCTTTTACTAACTTTTTCGTTTCACTTAATCCAATTGTTTCCATCAAACAAAGCTTAGCTCAAAAATAGAATTCATTTCCACCATTGGCGTAGAAAAGACAATAAAAGAATGAATTAAGGAATTTAAGAAGAAATCTATGATTTTCTTAATAAAACTTTTGTATAATGAAATGAGAAATTGTAGTAATTGTATAAAGGAGAGTACACGTGAAGAAATTAGCCATTATAGGAGCTTCAGGATCTATAGGAACCCAAACCTTAGAAGTTCTAAAAAAAGAAGAACAATGGAGTCTTGTGGGAGTATCTGTCCACAGGAATATAGAAAAGTTAAAAGAAATTATTTTAGTTTTTAATCCCAAGCTTGTGGTGGTAACTAATGAAGAGTCTATACAAGAAGCTAAGGAGATGTTAAAGGAAATCAACTACACTGGAGAGGTTGATTTTTTAGAAGAGGGTTTGATTCGTCTAGCCACGATGAAAGAAGTGGATATGGTGGTCACCTCTCTGGTAGGTATGGTGGGATTAAAACCTACAGTAGAAGCCATAAAAAGTGGAAAGGATATTGCTTTAGCCAATAAAGAAACTCTAGTCGCTGCAGGGGAAATTGTGATGAACCTAGCTAAAGAATATGGGGTAAGAATCCTTCCAGTGGATTCAGAACACAGTGCTATTTTTCAAAGTCTGCAAGGATCCCAACCTAGCGAAGTTAAAAATTTAATTCTAACGGCTTCTGGAGGGCCTTTTTTAGGAAGAACTCGAGAAGATTTAAAAAAAGTAACCAGAGAAATGGCTCTTAAACATCCTAATTGGGTTATGGGGCCTAAAATAACCGTAGACTCATCCACATTGATGAATAAGGGTCTTGAAGTGATCGAAGCCCGGTGGCTCTTTGATGTGAATTATGATAATATTAAAGTCTACGTTCATCCAGAGAGTGTGATCCATTCCATGGTTGAATTTCAAGATAATAGTGTGATTGCTCAGCTTGGCGCGCCGGATATGAGGCTACCCATTCAGTATGCCTTAAACTATCCCCATCGCCATAAAGCCGTGGCAAATCCACTAGATTTATTAGCGATTAAGAATTTAACCTTTCTAAAACCTGATGTGGAAACTTTTAGAGCCCTTGAGCTAGCCTATAGGGCAGGCAAAAGAGGAGGACTTCAAAGTGCTGTGATGAATAGTGCCAATGAAGAAGCTGTAGCCCTTTTTCTAGAAGAAAAGATTTCTTACCTCAACATAGTGGATATGGTAGAAAAAGCCATGGATTACTTTAGAGATGCTGGAGAAATTACTTTAGATAAGGTGTTTGAAATAGATCCTCTCGTAAGAACATTTGTGAGAGAGAAAAATAAAGAGGTGTAGAATGTATTTAGTATTATCAATATTTGCTTTTGGACTATTAGTCCTAGGGCATGAATTTGGCCATTTTATTATGGCGAGAGTAAACGGAGTTAAAGTAGAAGAGTTCTCAGTGGGCATGGGGCCTAGACTATGGACAAAAAAAGGAAAAGCTACGACCTATTCTCTTAAAGCCCTACCGATTGGTGGATCTGTACAGATGTATGGTGAAACCGCTGAAGAAGGTGGCGAGGGATCATTTTTCTCAAAGAGCCCTCTTCGTAAAATCAGTATAATTGCCGCTGGTCCAATCATGAACTTGATTATGGCAGTACTAATTTTATTCGCGGTTACCCTATTTACGGGATATAGCTCGAATGCTGTAAATGAAATTGTCCCTGGTTCTCCCGCTCAAGCAGCAGGAATTCAACCCGGAGACGAAATTATTAGCGTTAATGGTGAAAGTGCGTATACATTTCAAGATGTCTCAACTTATATTAACTACTATGGAATCAATGTAGATACTTCTGATAAAGATGCTGATCCGGTGATTACAGCTAAGGATTTGACTGTGGTGGTGAAGACTTCGGCTGGCGAAGTTCAAAAAGTCATTACACCAATTATAACGGAAGGTCGACCTCTTATAGGAATTGCTCCTGTATCTACAGAGAATCCTGGCTTTTTTGAGTCTATTGGAGAAAGCTTTAATCAAGGAAGATCTCTAATTGCCCAGACTTTATTCTCCTTAAAGATATTGTTTTCTGGACAAGCGAATATAAATGATTTTGGTGGTCCGGTGACTATCTTTAAAATATCAACAGAAGTTGCGAGTGTTTCTTTATGGGGATTAGCCTCGTTTGTTGCCTTTTTAAGTATTAACTTAGCTGTGCTTAACCTCATACCTTTCCCAGCTTTAGATGGAGGTTGGATTTTAATCTTGCTAGTGGAATTACTTACCAGAAAGCGACTTCCTGATAAGTTTGTGGGGGTCTGGAATGCTGTTGGATTTGTTGTCCTCATGAGTTTCATGTTACTCATAACCTTTAAAGACATCTTTTTACCAGGAGGCTTCTAGAAAATGGTCAGAAAACTAACTAGAAAAATTGCGGTGAAGGATATTTATGTGGGTGGAGACTCTAAAGTTTCTATTCAGTCCATGACCAATACTGATACCAGAGACGTAGAAGCCACTTTAGCTCAAATCAGAGCTTTAATGGTGGCAGGATGCGATATCATTCGCCTAGCTGTACCAGATATGGAAGCAGCAGAGGCTTTAAAAGAAATTACAAGACAAATCCCAATTCCGGTGGTGGCAGACATTCATTTTGATTACCGTCTCGCGTTAAAGAGTATTGAGAATGGTATTGCAAAACTAAGAATAAATCCGGGTAACATTGGTAATAGAGAAAAAGTCCATGAGCTGGCCAGAGCTTGCAAGGACAAGAATATCCCCATTCGAATTGGGGTGAACTCTGGATCTTTAGAAAAAGATATCTTAGAGAAATATGGTAAAGTCACGGCTGAAGGTTTAGTGGAGAGTGCACTTCGTCATGTTAAACTCCTTGAAGAAGCTGATTTTTATGATATTATTATTTCTATAAAATCGAGTAACGTGATGACCATGATGGAAAGCTACAGGTTGTTATCGACTAAAGTAGATTATCCTCTGCACTTAGGAGTGACTGAGGCGGGTACCCTTTATAAAGGAACCATCAAAAGTTCCATTGGAATTGGGGGGTTGCTCTCTGAAGGTATCGGAGACACCATTCGAGTATCTCTAACAGGAGACCCTATTGAAGAGATTAAAGTGGCTCGAGAAATTCTTAAGGCTACAGGTCATTTAAAGGCAGGCATAGAATTTGTCTCGTGCCCTACATGTGGGCGAACTCAAATTGATCTAATCGGTATTGCCAATCAAGTTGAAGAAGCTCTAAAAGATTCAAAAAAGCAGATTAAAGTAGCGGTGATGGGCTGCATAGTTAATGGACCAGGAGAAGCTAGAGAAGCTGATATTGGTATTGCTGGCGGTAATGGTATGGGCATGATCTTTAAAAAAGGTGTTATCATTAAAAAAGTCAAAGAAGAAGAATTAGTAGCCGCATTGCTTGAAGAAATTGAGAAGATGTAAATAAACTGATCTAAAAAGAAAGGGAGAGAACTTTGGAGCTAAAACAATTATTTAACCAAGATTCCTCTTTAAAAGCTTATGAGATAAAAGATGTGTTAAAGGTGGAGTATGTGAAAACTGCCCACCTTTTTCGTGTGTTTTTAAAAACAACTAGCCCCATAGTCGCTACAGTAAAGGATCCTGTTTCGCAGTTTCTTAAAACGCTGACAGGAAAAGACTGTGAGAGTTATGTGCTTAATATTTTAGAGGGAGATTTTTTTAAACAACCTAAAGAAGCCTTAATGGGACTCTGTTTAGCGGAACCGCTAAAATTTAATGTGCTTAAAGAAGCCGTGTTTTCCTTTGATGGAAATGCACTTCATATAACCCACTATAGTACGGTGCTGGTGGATAATTTTAAAAACAGTGAGACCATAAAAAGTATGGAAAAAATCATTGAAGAGTTTTATGGAGAAAAGATTCAAATTTCACTTAAGGTAGATGAATCTTTGCTACCAAAGAAAGAAGAAATTGATATTGAAAAAGAGTTAAAAACTATGCGAGCAGAAGCTCAGGTTACATCTGAGAGTTCTTTTGCTCCACCCGTGGGGGTAGTTAAGAAAATTTCAGGGGCTACTCCAGGGAAAAAGAAAGAAAAGGATGAAAATATTATCCATGGGAAGGTCATTAAAGAGAAATCACAAAAGATTAAAGAGGTTGACGATAACTCTGGAGTTACGGTCATTGATGGAGAAGTTTTCAAGAAGGATGTTCGCAAACTTAAAAGTGGGAAAAATCTGCTGATATTGTATGTGACAGACAATACCAGTTCTATTTCGGTGAAGATGTTTCTTAAAGAAGATGAAGAACTTCCCATTAAAGAAGGTGAAGTATTTAGATTTAAAGGTAATGTGACTTATGATATGTACTCTAAGGAACTCACCATGATTGCTAAAGACGTGAACAAAATGGAGAAGATAATACGGTTAGACCACGCCATAGAAAAAAGAGTGGAGCTTCACGCCCATACCACCATGAGTAGCATGGATGGTTTAATATCAGCTAAAAAGCTAGTGAACCAAGCTAAAGAGTTTGGGCATAGAGCCGTGGCTATTATGGACCACGGAGTGGTTCAAGCCTATCCAGAAGCCATGGAGGCCGCTAAAAGAACAGGAGTTAAAGTGCTTTACGGCATGGAAGCTTATGTGGTAAATGATGAGATCAACATTGTAGAAAATATTAATCCAGCGTATAAAGACCAGGTAGTGTTTGATATTGAGACTACTGGGTTTTCATCAGCTCATGACAAAATCATTGAAATTGGTGCCGTTAAAATTAGAGATGGTATCGTCATAGAAGAATTCTCCAGATTCGTAAATCCACAAAGACCAATTCCCATGAAAATTACAGAGCTCACAGGAATTTCTGATCAAATGGTAAAAGATGCGGATACCATTGAACCGGTCATTAAAGACTTTTATGCCTTTATTAAAGAAACAACCTTAGTGGCTCATAATGCCTATTTTGATATGGGCTTTGTTCGAAAGAATCTGGCTGACTTTGACCTAAGTATTGATAATCCAGTGATGGATACCGTGCCTTTGGCTCGATTCCTATTTAAGGAGCTTAAACGACATCGACTAGATGTGGTGGCTAAGCACTTGGGTATCTATATGGGAGCTCATCATAGAGCGATTGATGATGCCCAAACCACTGGGAAAATTCTACTTAAAGCCATGGAGAGATTAGAAGAACTGGGAATAACTAGCTATGATGAACTAAATCGGCGTAGTAAAGAAGAGATGGATATTACAAGGCTTCCTATGTTTCACACCACTTTAATGGTGCAGAATCTGACAGGACTTAAGAATCTATATGAACTTGTTTCTTCGTCTCACTTAAATACTTTTTTCATGAAGCCAAGAATTCGTAAAAGTGACCTTAGACGAAAAAGAGAAGGTTTATTACTAGGCTCAGCCTGTTTAAATTCTGAACTATTCCGGTATATCATGGAAGGTAGAGAAGAGAAAGATATTGATGAAATGGCGTCATTTTATGATTACATTGAAGTGCAGCCCATTGAAAATAATCTAGATCTACTAAAAGATGGCAGAGTGCTAAACTTAGAAGGTCTTCGAGATGTAAACCGAAGAATTATTACCTTAGGGGAAAAACATAAAAAGATAGTGGTGGCCACGGGTGACGTGCATTACCTAAACAAAGAAGATCAGTTCCTTCGAAAGAT
>LFRM01348946.1_pt1 | contig 29990 bp, 25 predicted proteins | sample 618341 | NCBI WGS metagenome assembly LFRM01 (sample SAMN03654438, study PRJNA283298) | anaerobic digester metagenome | isolation source: pool of bioreactors CSTR01a, CSTR02a, and CSTR03a thermophilic anaerobic... | place: Denmark: Kgs. Lyngby | collected 2014-05-21 | reverse complement strand
TCTTATGAAATTTTCAAAGATCATTTCCAATTTAGCTCTTGACATTTAACCGCTGGACTTCTCAAACAATACATTTTATGCATATATACCACGGTTATATTTCTTATAACAAGAATTTAAAAAGAAAAGGAAAAAACTGAAGTTCAGAAAGATCTGCTGCCTATCGCAGTCAGGCTGCGGTTTACGGCATCGACAACAAATGAATCGGGAGAGGATTCCAACACGTGTATTCCCGACATTTCCAGGACGGAAAAAGTACGCCTCCGATCATCGATCAGTTTAATTGCGGCGCTTTTAACAAACGCATCATCGGGCTTATCGATCCTTTTGCCCGCCTCTTTTATCAATACCGGATTTTTTATTGTAAGCACTATAACTTTATGGCCCGGGGCATAGTTCTGCCAGGCCGTAACTATTTCACGCGCGTGCTCGATGCCCGCAGGGTTTGTAAATAAGAGCGCGAGACTCCTGCGGCTTTGCGTTCCCTGAAGTGTTGAAAACGCCTCGTCATAGTCCGCGGCGGCTTCACTAACTCCAATATTGTACATGCTGTCCGCCAGCTTTTGGAAATGAGGCATTCCCTTTCCCGTTTTTACGACGCGACGAATCTCATTGTCAAAAGCAATAAGCCCTATATTATCACCGCGGTAAAGAATGGTTTCGGCAACCAAAAAAGCAGTGTTAACCGCGTAATCAAGCCTTGAGATGCCGCCGATTTCCTCCGCCATCACACGGCTCGCATCAATCATCAGGTATATGTGCCGATTGCGTTCAGGTTCATATTGGTTAACAAAAAGGCGACCTTCCCTTGCGGTGACATTCCAGTTTATATGCCTGTAATCGTCGGCCGGAGTATAATCGCGTATGCTTTCAAATTCGGTGCCTATTCCCAGCCTGCGGATTTTTTGGAGCCCAACCGTCAGTTTCTTTCTGCTTGCAATTATAAGGTTTTTATTCCGCATATCTTCCAAATTCGGATATACCTTTACCTTCCCGGCTGCGTTAAATATCTTTGATTTCACGCATAATCCCAGAACCCCGGTATAACGAAAATGAAGATCCAAAAAGGAATACTCCCCTCTTTTTTTCGGCTTAACCTTGTATAATACGGTTTTTGACTCCTCCGCACCTGCCTTGAAGGTTATTATCTCCTTATCGGTTTCAAAACTTTTCGGTACGCTGTCCCTTATCGATATCATCAATGGAGCTTTTGCAGGGTTTTTCACAATCAGGCAAACATCGTTCCATACATTAAGGGAAAACTTCTTTTCCATTTCCCTTCTGATCTCGAATTCGTCCGGTGACGGGGTAATCGAATAATCGATGGCATAAAAGAGCAGCAAAAGAGTATTATAAACCAGAACAGGATATGCTCCGGCTCCGGGTATAAGTGACAATAAAGCAGGGATTGTTCCGGCCAGGACAAGAATTATAAATCTTTTGCCAAAAAGCATGTTTATTCCCCATTCTACCTTGGAATCTCAACAGTTTTGATTATGCCCGACAGGATGTCGTCAACGGTTACATTGTCAAGCTGTGCCTCGGGTCTTACAATAATACGGTGCCTGATAACAGGGTGGATTACTTCCACCACATCTTCCGGTATTACATAATCCCGTCCCTCAAAAGCAGCCAATGTCTTTGCGCATTTCATAAGGTCTATCGAAGCGCGTGAGCTCGCTCCAAGCAAAACAGCGGGCGTATTCCGCGTGGCATATATGATTGAAGTTATATACCTCATTATCCCTTCACTTACGCTTACGTTTGCAATTTCATTTCTTGCCGCTCTCCATTCGTCAGGGTTTATAACAGCCGTAACCCGTTCCGGCGATAAAACTCCTCCTGCTTCATTAACCCTGTAAAGGAGTTCTTCTTCTTTTTCTGGAGGAAGATGATTCACTTCCAGTTTCATTAAAAACCTGTCCAATTGCGCTTCGGGAAGCGGGTATGTTCCTTCGAACTCAATCGGGTTCATGGTCGCTATGACCAGGAATGGCTCGTCAAGCAAGTATGTTTCGCCGTCAATCGTAACGCTTCTTTCTTCCATGCACTCCAGCAAAGCCGACTGTGTTTTCGGTGTAGCCCTGTTAATTTCGTCGGCTAAAAGAATATTTGTGAAGACCGGGCCCTTTTTCATATAAAACGTACTATTTTTAACGTCAAACACCTTTGTTCCGGTAACATCGGACGGCATAAGATCAGGTGTGAACTGTATCCTCGAAAACCTTACATCAAGAGCCTTTGCAAGAGTTCTTGCAGTCAGTGTTTTCCCAAGCCCCGGAAAACCCTCCATCAAAACATGGCCGCCTGTGAAAAGCGCAGCGGCAAGATGGGTTAGAAACTGCTCCTGCCCGACAATTACCTTTTTCAGTTCATCCATTAATTCGGTATATTTTTTCTTTACAAACATAAGGTCTAATTCCATATCTTTTTCATTCCTTTCCTTATCTCTTCTTCAATTTTATACAAATCACGCATAAGGTTAATCAATAGTTTCCTGTTTCGAGATCCGCCCTCGATATACCTTTCGCATGCGGAAAGAGTTTGAACTGCCCTGTATTGAAGCGGTCCGGTCACTGTAAGAAACCGGCCGTACTTATGCCTGAAATATCCATAGTAGTTCGCAAGCACTAGGGGATATGATCTCATGCGCGCGTAAAGGTTTGACAACGCGATCAGAACCTCATTCTCCGGACGCTTGCTCCAGTAATTTTCACGATTATCGCGCCCGAATGGCTTCCATCCTTTTACTGCAACAAGGATCAGTGACAAAACAAGCTGAATTACAACCAATTGGCCTGTGGTTCCAATCAATTCCCAAACACCCGGAGCCGGTTTTTGAATATTGTGATAATACTCGTTAAAGTATACATCTCTGATCCCAGTCTGTTCCAAAGCCCCGATAAAGGCTATTCCCGCGTCGGAATCGCGGAGATTCACGTTTAAAAAATAATCCTCCTGATCGATGACGCAGACTCTGCCTTCTCCGACACCATACCATGTAACCGTTATGTTTCCGACATTTATAACCTCATGCCACTTCTTCATTTCACTTATCATATCAAAAATCCAAAGTGCTTCGACCGTTTCCCTTTCAGGTACCAGGATAAGCGTATTTCCTTTTAAAAGCCATTGTTTCATATTAAGCTGTTCTTCATCTTTATTGAATATCAAAATATCCGGCCTGTATGCCACAATTAACGTTTCATTCGATATGAATTTGGCGGGATAATGAAAACGCTTCGGAGAGTACCCCATTTCCTTAGTAAGAAGGTATATCGCTTTAATTCCATATTCCCCCGCGTTATATGTGCTGTAGTCGGGGTAATTTCCCCTGTACAGCGTTACGGAATATAAAACGAGAGCGGCCGAAAAAATCACGAAAGCGGTAAGGATGAACCTGACAATGCTTTTCATTCTTTTTGCCATTTTTCATCCTCCCCAAGGCTTTCGAAAAAATCGAGCCATACGTTTAATTGATTTTCGCTGACGGCCCGCCCGCCGTAGTGGCAGGCATTAAACAATAACGAAAACTCATTCATTTGCGCGGCAAGTTTATTGTCCGCCGTGTTTATCTCCCTTATATATGCCCGGTTTGTCTTCCATTTCTCGATATGAATGATTCTTCTTTTATGAAACTTCAACAGAACGCAGATAAAAAGGTAACGGAAGGCATTTGTATAATCCTTTTTTTCTATCAGATCTTTAACCTTTTCAAAAGCCAGGTCGGGATTATCAAGAAAATCAGCCGCCTTCGGGTTTCGGCGCTCTTTCTTTCCGGCTTTAAAGTACACTCTTTTTATTACCGCCCTGGTTATAATAAATACAACAATGACAGCAGCCACAATTAATAAGATTTTTAAAACGTTTTGAACCCATACGGGGACAGTATCAATTTTAATACCGAATTCCTTTCTTGGTAATCTGTCCTTAAACAGAATACTGTAAATCCACTCTTTTATGCTTTCCCACAGCCGGTTTATCAAATCGGAAAGCGGATTTTTCTTACCGGGATTTTGGAACTCACGTCTTGACAGGATTTTATTTATTTTTTCCTTAATGATTTTCACTTTCTGCTCATCATTAAACATCCGTGCCCTCCGCTGTCCAACGCTTCGCTTTATCAATATTATCCTCGATAATTTTCCACAGGGCAACCTCAATGTCCAAGCCTTCGCGCCTTACCCTTAGGGTAATATAAAGAGCCGTCATGATGCATACAAAAAGAGGCTGGAGTATTGCTGCAAGGAGTTGCGAAGCAACAGATCCAATTTGCAAAAGGGTCATGTCAAAATCACCTGCACCCGAAACAATGAAAACCATAATCATATTTATTGTGCCGGGAAGCAGTGCGACAATAATAAGTCCCGCAATATACGACCGGCTGATCAAAAAGAAGCTGTTTTTCGCAAGGTTGCCGCACCTTGCTATGCTTTGTCCGGCTTTTCTGTTTTCTATGCATACGGCAGGCAGGAACATCCAATACTTGCCGTTGAAATAGCCCACTGTCAGAACAATAAAAACAAAAGCCGAAATAAGAATAACAGCCGCCAAAATTATCAGAACAACTGACAACCACTGCATTGTTGAGACTATCGAAGTAAGCCCGAAAATGGAAAAAGTTCCGGCGAAAACTCCCGCAATTATAACCAGGTAAACGACCATTGCAACAGCATATATAATCATACCGTATAAAATCTTCCCCACCACGAGCGTGCCGAATTGCCTGAAACATTCACGGACAACTTGTCCTATTGTCTTTTCTCTCTGTAAAACCACATCAGCGTACAGTATTTTTATAATCGAGCCGTCAAAAACATTATTCAGTGTTATCCAATAAATCATATAAATAAAAAGGCTTCCAAAAAGCATTGCGTAAAGCGTTAACAATGATGAAACCAATTCCGTCGGTTCAACAATACTTTCGGGCATGCTAAAGAAATTCAGGTAATTGTCCGTAAAAACAGGATTTATTATTGTGTATAAAACTACGAAAGGCAGATAAAACATCAGATCCAGCAGAAAAATCTTCCGGAAATGCTTCTTATATAAAAAAAACCCATAGTCGATAATATCGGTAAACCTTGCGTTGCGCAAGGGTCTCAATGTTTCCATATGACCTCCGTATGTCATCGGCAGCATATTACCTGTGACTAATAATATAATAACAAGCAGTATCTGTCAATTTATACATGCAAAAACACCCGGAATACCGCTGTAAGCAGAACTACTGCTTCGCGTTTCCCAGGTTTAACTAAATATGTAAATTATTCTTCCTTATTCCTCAATAAATTTCAAGTATTGCTGCATCCTGCGCATATAGTTCCAGTTTAATTTTCTGCGGAAGTTTTACTTCACTGCGTATAATATTAGGGGTTAAATTGTTTCTATATAAGGTTATTTTTACATCCCTTTCTATACCGTGCTGTGGTATATCCATAAAAAAAGTATGCGGTTCGCTTGAGATGTTGGCGAGGGCATACGCAATCCTCCCCTCAAGGCTTTTCCATGCGCAGTGCAATACTGCTGGCATAGACATTTCCCGTTTCCTCCACCCCGAAAAATTCAGCCCGCAAAATTTAACTTTTACTTCAGGGACCAAAATTTTTGAAGTATTGAGCATTTCTCCCATAATCAGGTAATGCGGGAATCTCTGGAACAATGTGCATGTATTTTTCGCCATTCTCATTATTCCTTCATCCGCTTCTTCGGGCTCCACATTGCGGGTCATCCTCCACATCGTTTGCGGGCAACCCGCAGGCAGGTTTCCATAGACGAAATTGGCGGCATGATAATAGATTCCGCTGGTATTATCGCTTAAGAAAGATGACCAGTCCCCTCCGTAACACGGAATGTATTCATGATACAGGTAGGAAAACAGCGGCACACCGATTAAACCGCGAGGCTGGTCATAATTTCTGCCATGGTATATATCCAGATATTGAATGAACAATTCCGATTGAAATTCCTGGGACAGCGCAAACTCCGGATCTATTTCCTTCGCTTTTTTCCTAGTACTGCTGTATATTTTCTTAATTTCATCTACCTGCCACTTCCCGCGTCCCAAATGGTGCCCATGTAATGGATTATAACATTCGGTGCAGCCACCGTTGAAAACCTGGTCCATCTGGCTTACCTGCACTCCGAAATCTTTTACCAGCTTTAAAGTGGCATCATGCAATTGTTCCCACGCCTGGGGCGTAGCCGCACATGCATACGCATGCAAGCCATCCCAGCTTTCTACTTCTGAATCCATTATCAAATTTCCATCCGGTCCTAACGCGGCATGTTGCCGGTATTTTTCCTCAAAAACCGCTCTGTTGTCATAATCCACTTCTAACTCCGGCTGCGGCCAATCCTTTCCTATCTTTTTACGTATAGGAAGCTTTAAACCGGACAAGCCGAAAGGAAAGGGACGAATACCCTTTTGTTTCATATTACCGCATAACCTTCGGAAGCGTTCTTCACCGCCATACGGCGGAAAATAGTCCGGTCCTACCCATTCGCCTATCTTTTCCCAACCACACATCATGGCAACCATCGGGATGCCCAGTTCCTTACCCCATCGGTTTACATATTCCGGCGCTCTGTTTAAGTAATTCTCACCGTCTTTTTGGTAGCGGAGCCTGAAATTAAAGAAAAAAGCTCCTTTTTTTATCCAGTCGGGAATATCTTCACGTTCAGTAATCCTTTTCCTGCACCATTCCTGATTTTTTGCCCAGCTTTTATAAATATCTGCGGCCGCCTGCCAATCCCCGTAAAAGCATCCAATAACGGTATCATATGGGCTAGTGTAGTCATTCCGGGGGTATTCAGGAATGCGGTGAACCGGGGTAAAATCCAGTATATCATAGGAATCTCCTCTTATCCATACCGGCCCAAGCATTTTTGCATGGCCTTCGCTATCATGGACAGCCAGGTACATACCCCCTTCCTCATCATAATAAGCCAGCAGTTGTGCTGAAATACCGGCAGGAAACTCCCTACCTTCACCCGGATAATCATATCTCTGGTTATACCTTCTTTCGGGCGCGTCCCCTTCCCATTCCATTAAAAGGGGATTGCCCAGCAGATAGCCGTCCTGCTTAGGCAGCAGTATCCTGTCATCATCGATACTGTCTCCAAGCTGTATCACAGCGTGAATAACAGGGTATTCTATCAATTTGATAGCATAATCCGTATTGTTGGTGATTTTTATCCTCCAATAACTCAATGCCGGATTTTCCTTTAAACATACCGTGCATTCGGCATTTAAATCCATACCGTCGATACGGGAAAAATAGAACCGGATCTCTTCGTTTATTTTCTTATACGTGATCTCCTGCGCCAACAGGGAAGAAAACTTTATTTCTCCCGGCAATACAACACCATCCCGGATTTCTGAACATGTCAAACGGAACAACGGAACACCGGTCCCATTATGCTTGATGATATAGTTCCGGCCAGTCTTAACATCAATCAATCCTGCAAGTCCGCCGGTTTCAAAAAATTCAATGCACAGGCATGAACCGGATAACGTAACTTTGTTAATATCCATCGAATCACCTTTGCTTAAGAAGTACAAACCCCGACAAATGTCGTAACACTCTTGCCTTTTACAGGTATTTTTGAATTTTCATTAATTGTTAACGTTTCAATTAGCTTAAGGTCTTCATTTTCCGAAGTTCTATAAGCAGTAAGTTCGGAACACCCGAACCCATTGCATTCAACTGTTATATCAACATTTTCGTTTCTGTCGTTTACAACAACTAAAACAAAATCTCCTTTTGCGCTGTTATAAGCGGAAATGAAAACCCCATCACACAAGTTGCCGGTTACACCTATTCTTTTAAACCCAGGCCTGATAAACCTGCTGTAGTTTCCAATTGTAAACAGCCTTTTGTTAATAACAACGGACTTTTCTTCTGAATTTAGTCCGATAAGCGATATTCCCTTATTGTAATACATGCTCATTCCCCAGAAATATATAAATGCATTAACTTTTGCTTTAGTAAGATATTCATGCACCGTCTTTGCCCAAAACAAACCGTCATTTATTGAAGGGTCGTTTACTTTCCCTGAAACATCGGAAATTTCTGACAGCCACAGTTTCCTGTTTTTAATTATAATGGCGTCTATAGGTTCCACAACACCGCCATAGCCATGCTGCGCTGCTATTTGCGGAATTGAAACGGTATCGCTGAAAATGCTCTTATATTCCATTAAGAAATTGTTCCCGAATTGTTCCGTTTCAGGTGCAAAAACCATCGTATCGATTTTTTCCTTTTCAAGCATCGGACCCAAATATTCGGAAAAAAACCATGACATTTGCTCTCCCGTCCAGAGGCATGATGAGTATGATGTGCTAAGCTTCGGCTCATTTGCGCAGGATACAGCATATATATCTATCCCGTACCTGGATTTATATTCTTTTATGTACCTTACAATATAATTTGCGAAGTTCATATACTTATCCTGTCTTAATTCTCCTCCGTTGTTAACGGAATTATTTGTTTTCATCCAGGCAGGCGGACTCCAAACGGTGCTTATAAATTTCGTACATCCGCGTTTTTTTGCTTCATTCATAAACCAGATTTGGTCTTCATCGCCTTCATAATTGTAAACACCTTCGTATGGTTCAATTGATTTTGTAGGGCCATCATAAATGTTGCCCCAATTTCCCGAGTCCCCTATAATATTTCTTACAATGGAAAAACCCGCCCCATCTTTTACTGAAAATAGAAGATCCAATACCTTCGTCCTCAAATAGATTGGATATTTGTAGAGGTTATCTGCCTGCCTGAATGCTCCGCATACCCCAAATCCGTCAATCTCTTGTTGTACGTCAAACCAGTTAACAACAGCCTTTATATCCATAAACTTTATCTCCTTCCGCATTATCCTTTAACTGCCCCTATAATAAGACTTTTCTGTATGTTCTTATTTATGGCAAGGTAAATTGCTATAGTAGGAAAACTCGCAATTACGAGAGCTGCCCCAATCGGCCCCCAGTTCGTAAAATATTTCCCCTGCATGGCAAACAAACCGACCGTAATTGTCATTAAATTACTATCTCCAATCAATATATAAGCAAACATAAACTCATTCCATACAGTAAGGAATGAAAATATAACTACTGTCGCAATAGCCGGTTTTATTACCGGAACAATTATTCCAAAAAAAATCCGGTATATGTTTGCGCCGTCAAGCGCAGACGACTCCTCCAGTTCCCTTGGCAGGTTCTGCATATACGCTGATAAAACGAAGATGGAAGTGGGCAAACATATGGCGGTATAAACAAGTATCAGAGAAAACAGCGTATTATATATTTTTATCATATGAATTGTAATATAAATGGGCAATATAATTGCCTGCCCCGGAATCATTATGCCTAAAAGAAAAAATGTCAATAATTGTTTGCCATATTTCCAACGCATCCTGGAAACTGCATAGGCAACCATTAATGATATGAGAAGACTTAATACGATTGAGGCGCTGCATACAATTACGCTGTTTAAAAAGTACTTCATCGTATTTCCGTCCTGCAAGGCAAAACTGTAGTTTTCCCAATGTATTTCGCGGGGAAATCCCATAACATTGCCGCTGAATATTTCATTATTATCTTTAAGCGAAAACAGCAGCATCCAGATAAAAGGATAGATTTGTATTAACGCAATCAGTGAAAGAACGGCGTATTTGAATACTATCAATGCTTTTTTGAGCAATAATGTCCCCCCTAAATCCTCGTGTTTTTAAATATTCTTTGAAGAATAACTGTTACTAACAGACACTGGATTATAATTAAAATAGAAGTTGCACTCCCCAGCCCATACATTCCGTACTGAAAAATTTGTTTATACATTAATCCGGCTTGAACTAAGGTAGCACCCAGCGGCTCGCCATTATTTGTAAGTATAATGCTTAGATCAAAAATTTTAATGGAACCGATTATGCCAAGCGTAAGACACACTTCTATCATCGGAGCTATCATGGGTAGGGTAATTTTCCGAACTATCGTGCTTAATTTTGCGCCATCAATTTTGGCGGACTCGAAAATCTCAGGAGATATAGACTTAATACCGGCATATAAAAGTAGCATATGATACCCGATGTATTGCCAGACTATCGGAAAAAACAGGGCTGCCAATGCTGTTTTTGGGTTTCCCAACCAAGCTGTCGTCAATGATTCCAACCCCAAATGTTTCAATATTACATTCAATATGCCGTAATCAGGATTGTATATTTTTAGGAACAGCAGCCCGATAACGGATGATGATACAACAACCGGCGTAAAATATACCGTTCTGAAAAAGCCTTCGCCTTTAATCCCTTCCGAAAGCACTACTGCCAATATAAATGCCAGAGGCAGCTGTACCCCGGCGGTAAGCAAAGCCATGATAACCGTATTTTTAACACTGATCCAATAGTTATCTATGTTATCTTGCAAAAGCGATCTGAAATTCTGAAACCCGATAAACTGCATCTTTCCTATTCCATCCCACTCAAAAAAACTGAATGCCACCGATGCAATAATGGGTATAAATATCATAAGAGTAAAGAAAATAACCCCCGGCAATACAAAAATCGCTATCGTTTTTTTACTGCCCAAAAGCTTATCCATTATTATTAATTTCACCCCAAATTGTATTTCATATGGCGTTGAGAGCATAGCCACCGCTCCGATGCTCTGCAGAAACAGCGGTTATGCCCTCAACATCAGGCCCCCAATAATTTATAAATCGACTAAGCCAAAATTCGTACTGACTGTTGTAAGTTTTACTGCTCGTTAACCTGATCTTGCATTTGCTTACAGTACTCTTCAGGTGTTATTTCCTTTGTAACTAATTTCATTACCAACGCTTTATGAATGTCCGCTTTTTTGCCCCCCAGCACAGTATCCCACCAGAGACACATATCTTTTCCCTGGTTTAACAGATTCAACTGCTGCTGTACCAACGGATCCAAATTGGATATATCATCTGAACTATCTGTTTTCCATGCAGGCAAACCGTTGCCATTGATCAGCGATTCGTAGCTCATCTTCTTTGACAGGTAAGAAATTGCTTTATAAGCAGTATCCGTATCCTTCACGGATGCGCTAATACAGAAACACTCAAAACAGCCTCCGAAAAGATCGTTGTCATACTGTCCGCCAATAGCAGGGAACGCTCTTAATTCGATCTTTCCGGCTACAGGCACATTGGGATCGCTTATTATTCCTGTTACCCATGTACCGTTAAAAAGCATAGCAGCCCCACCCTGGGCAAACTTCTGCACGCCTTCATCCCAGTTTATGGAAAGGTCTGATTTGTTATAAGCTTCGGCGTCCGTCAGTTGCTGCAGCAAACGTGCGGCTTCTACAAATTCAGGCTGATCAAAGGATTCTCTTCCCTGGAGGGCATCAACACACTTCTTTGAACCTGCTGTCCGTATGGCAAGAATGTCATAATAAAACATAACAGGCCATAGTTCTTTTCCAGCAAACATCATCGGTGTAATTCCCTTTTCATTAAACTTTTGTATTACGTATAAAAGCTCGTCGAAAGTATTGGGAATTTCCACCCCAGCTTTTTCAAACAGTTCCGTATTGCAGAAGAAAATAGCCAAGCCCGTTATCGTAGGCAAGCCGTATACCTTGTCGGAGAAAGTGAAGGCGTTAGTTGACCCGGGAAGGATTTTGTCATTTGTCTGGTACTTGTCCATAAGGTCATTAAGTGGAAGAATTTTGCCAGCGGTCACAAGCGGTTCCATATTGCCGGCGCCTTGTATATTGAAAATATCCGGTGCCTCATTCGCGGCAAAAGCAATCTTTAACTTGGTAGTGTAATCTGCTCCAGGAAATCCCGACACATTAATCTTGATGTCCGGATTATCATTCGGATAGCTTTCAAGCACCTTTTTAAAAGCTATGGCATTGCCATCGGTTTCGCCAGTCCAATAATGCCACAGAGTAAGTGTAGGAGTCTCCGTTTTTTGTTCCTGCGTTGATTGGCCTACAGATGAGGCCGGTTCTGCTGTTTTGCCTTCAGCCGAGGTTTGCGTATCAGTTTGTTTATTTACATCCGATGAACATCCTGCCGTGGAAAATATCGAAAGTAATAAACATAGTATCATGGAAATGACTATTGCTTTTTTCAAATTACTCCCCCCATTATTCTTGAAGTAAGTGTTTTTGACGTGACAATATTAATATTTGCAGGCCTGCAATATAATTATAGTTTTTTATATATGATAAGCGTAATGATTTATTTTACATTAAGTTGTTTAATATTTTTACCTTGTTCTCAGGTTTGGTTTTTTAAACTGTCCCGGTATTCACTTACAGACATACCCATTACTTTTTTAAAACATACTCCAAAATAATGAGGATCGATAATACCGACCTGTTCGGCAATTTCATATACTTTCTCTTTGCCGTCTCCGTTTTTAATAATATCAACTGCCTTGTTGATACGTAGCGTTGTAAGATATTTGCTAAAATTGCAGGAGGTCTTTTGTTTGAACAACCTGCTGATATAGCTTGGATTCATATCAAAGAAATTTGCTACACTGCTCAATGACAGCGTATAGTCGCTTATATTGTCTCCAATATATTTTTTTATTGCATCTATTGTATTATTCTGAATAAAATTTCTCATATCTGTAAGCTTTGAATTGAATTGCTTGATCAATTGCTCCAGATAATCCTGCATATCCGGTATATTTCTTATTTTGAAGACTTGCTCATATGGGTGTCTTTCACCTTTGAAAAGCTGTTGTATATCGATGCCTGCTTCGCCGCAAGCTTTCATAACAGATAATACCAAGTCCAATGCAATAATATGTATTGCATTCAAATCAATATTACCGCTTTGCCTGACTTTTGCAAAAATGTCTTGCACATGCTGTACTGCTTGTTGTTCCATACCTGTTTTTAATTTAAATATAAAATCATCCACATCAATGTCATATTCAATATTATCATTTTTCAGCAATTCAAATTCGTTGAAGCACATTACATTATTACTTCCCAATACCAGTTTGTACTTTAACGAATCACTGGCCTGGCAGTATGAGAGCCTGACATCGCCAAGACTTTGCTATTTTCCCTGTCATATCAGGGAAAGTGTAGCAATTTGCGTATTTTGCCAAATGGTTTCTCACAGAATCGAGACAATATAAAAATAGTAGATATTTATACTCTGGTTCTTCGGAATCCATAGTATCTGTTTCTATTTCAATCAAAGCAATCTGAAATTTATTGGAGGTGAATTGTACCCCTAAATACTCCGGCCTTCCAATAAGCTGATCAGTATTTGTTTTTTCGTACAGTAAGCTGCAGAATATTCTGTCCTGCTCTCTTTGTTTATTCTTCATAAGGGAAGATCTTAAGTAATCCATTTCTGCTTTAAAATTGCACTGGTTCAATATTTCTTTCTTTATTTTAACGAGGGATTGCGTTATATCAGTTGGTGAAATCGGTTTTGTTATATAATCCGAAACCCCTATTTTTATACTTTTTTACGCATATGCAAAATCCTGATAAAACAGCTCCGGATATTGTCTTTGTAGATATCAATATGCCGTTTATAGACGGACTGGAACTTTCCGGCATGATTATTCAACAGGACAAGATTACAAATAATAGCGTAATTTTTGCCATAATGCTTAAATTACTAAAAAACCTCTTTATCATGTTAAATCACCAACTCCATTAAGCGCAGAACACACTGTGGTAAAACCGTTTCCATTTGTTACTATAATATTAAGATTAACATAAAATGCCTGCTTGCAATTTTAATTATACCATAACAGTACCAATATTTCTACGCAAGGTGGTTGGTAATAAGCGCAAGAAGGAGATTGCATCCTCTCCTACGTCAACTACTATACTTATTAAATGCTTATCGTTAGCTTTGGAAGATGAAAATTGAGAATAGCTGCAGATCTTCTATATTATTGATTCTATATACGTTTTGTCACCCAAGGAAACGAAACACCCGAACCAGGACCCGCGGGAATAATGTTCGGAAATTGCCTTACGAACTATTGTACAATAACGTCAACAAAGAGCTTCATTTGCAAGAGCTGTATAGTTCAGCTCGGGCAAGTCGAAGCCCGTAAAAATTATGACGAAAGCCAGCGGGTGGTTAACGGGTCGAGGCATTGCTGCCGCGTTCCTGTTGGTACGCGGCTCTGGTTCGGGTGATTTCGGTGACGACGGGCGACATGCTGTAACGCCCCGTTGCATTCAGGCAAATGCGGGGCGTGTCTTTAATTTCTTGCAAGACAGAACCAGTGAGTTGCAAGCCTCCAGAATATTTTCAACCAGGTTGCCTTTTTAACTTCTTCCATAGTTACAAGCGGAATTTTTAAAAGCACATCATTCTCAAGCGCTACAACGGCTTCCCCAGCCTTGTCTCCCTCATTTACAGGCGCTTTTATAAAATCGGGCATCCTGATTTCCTCTTTAACCTTATCTTTAAGACCTCTTTTCAAAAGGAGCGACTTATTATCTTCATATGCCACGGGTACGGAAACTTTAAGACCCTTTTTTACATTTATGTTTCCCGCACAAACACCCTTTTTATTAATATTTACTATTTCATAATTTGAAAAACCATAATCGAGTATCTTTGTCGTCTCTGAAAACCGCATATCGTTGCTTTCCACTCCCAGCACGACGGATATTAAATCCAAACCGTCGCGTGACGCCGTGGCTGCCAGGCAAAAGCCCGCGGCATCAGTTACCCCTGTTTTCAGCCCTGTCATCCCCCTGTATTTCCCTATTAAATGGTTTGTATTGTCCAATCCGAAGGTGCCGTTTCTGAAAGTATCTCGTTTTATTGTAGTATATTCATATATCAGCGGATATTTCGTGATAAGTTCCCTTGCCATTATCGCAATATCATAGGCGGTACTGTAGTGCCCTTCGTCGGTAAGGCCGGAGCAGTCAAGGAAATATGTGTTATTCATTCCTAATTCCCTGGCTTTTTCATTCATCAGCGTTACAAAGACGCTTTCGCTTCCGGAAATATGTTCGGCCAAGGCAACCGAAGCGTCATTAGCGGAGTGAATCGCTACCGCTTTTAACAGTTCGTGAACCGTAAACTCCTCACCCTCAGCAAGATAAACCTGGGAACCGCCCATACCGCTGGCATATTCGGAAACAGTAACTACATCGTCCAGCGTAATTTTCTTTTGATCCAACGCCTCCATTACCAGCAGCATTGTCATTATTTTCGTTATCGAGGCAATAGGGCGTTTCTCATGGCTGTTTTTTTCAAAAATATACTGACCTGTGTTTGCAGCCATCAGAACAGCGGATTTTGCGTTTACTTCAAACGGTATGTTTTCGACAAGGGGTACATTGTTTTTTTCGGAACAAATGGCTGCCTGGCAAAAAACAAGCATATATGCCGCAGCCAATAACAAACATACAAGCCTTTTTTGTTTCATCGGATACTCCTTAAAAGATAATCCCATAATAATGTATGCATGGCCTATATCCTAAATTCCGATAAATGCTTTTTCATCGTAACAAATAAAGAACTTATTATTGAGTTTTTTCAGCGTGATCACTTAATCGTTCCCAGTATGATTGGAACTTCGGACGGCGGTTTTTCGCCGATTAAAACAGAACCTTTAAGAATTCCAAGAGCATCCGGTATTGTTTCCTTTCTGGATGTATGAAGTATGGCTATGGGTTCGCCTTTTTCTACGGTATCTCCATATTTCTTTAATAAAACTATTCCCGCCGAAGGATCAATTTTATCGGCAATGGTTTTTCTCCCAGCCCCAAGAGTAGCGGAGACCATTCCGAATTTTTCGGCATTCATTTGTACAATATATCCCGTTCTTTCAGCTATATATTCCACTTTTACAGGTGCTTCAGGAAGCTTGCCCGTATCTTCCAATACGGAAGGGTCCCCTCCCTGCCTTTTGACCATTTCAATAAGTTTGTTGAATGCCGTTCCGTCCGCGATTGACTTAGCCGCAAGCTCACGGCAGCTTTCAAGCGTTCCTTTTCCTCCGAGCATAAGCATATTCGCCGCAAGCTCGATACTAATCTCTCTTAAATCTTTCGGACCTTGTCCCTTTAATATATCAACGGCCTCGGCAATTTCAAGCGCATTACCGATATTCATGCCCAGCGGGCTGTCCATTCCTGTAAGAACGGCGACCGCCTTTTTACCCGCGCCTCTGCTTATTTCCACCATCATTTTCGCCAGTTTTTCGGCCTCATCCATTGATTTCATAAAAGCGCCGCTGCCAACCTTTACATCCAGCACAATCGCGTCGGAACCGGAAGCAAGCTTTTTGCTCATTATACTTGCTGCGATAAGAGATATATTTTCAACCGTACCGGTAACATCCCTGAGTGCATATATTTTCTTATCGGCCGGGGCAAGATTCCCGGTTTGTCCCGCTATCGCCAAACCTATATCTTTTACATTTCTTATAAGTTGTTCACGTGTAAGGCTTGTTTGAAAACCGGGTATCGATTCCAGTTTATCTATCGTTCCCCCGGTATGGCCAAGCCCTCTGCCGGACATTTTAGCCACGGGCACACCGCATGAAGCGACTACCGGCGCCACTATCAAAGTGGTTTTGTCACCGACTCCCCCGGTACTGTGTTTATCGGTTTTTATACCCGGGATTTCAGAAAGATCGACGATATCTCCGGAATTCAGCATGGCTTCTGTCAGGTAAAGGGTTTCTTCAGCGTCCATTCCCTGAAAATATACAGCCATTAAGAAAGCGGCGGCCTGGTAATCTTCAATATCGCCGTTAGTATAGCCCCGGACAAAGTATTCAACCTCTTCCCGGTTCAATTTCATGCCGTTTCTCTTTTTTAAAATCAAGTCCAGAACAAACATTTTATCTCTCCGGTTTATGCGTTATTATTTCATTCAGAAAGCTTTCACCGCACAGATCATTTTCTATTTCGAAATATTCACCTATTGTTTTTGCGATATCGGAAAAACTGTCACGTATATGAAGGTTCTTCCCTTTATTAACAATAGAACCCGTAACGAGAACAGGCACATATTCCCTTGAATGATCGGTCGATTCGGTAGAAGGGTCGCATCCGTGATCCGCAGTTATAATCAGTATATCATCACGCTTAAGGCAATCAATGATTTCGGGAAGCCTTCCATCAAATTCCGACAACGCTTTTGCATATCCCTCAACATTGTTCCGGTGACCGAATAACATATCAAAATCAACGAGATTCACAAATAATAGCCCTTCAAAGTCTTCCTTCATCCAATTTATCGTTTTGTCTATCCCATCGGCGTTTCCTTTCGTATGCACAGCCTTTGTTACGCCGGAGCCATTGAAAATATCTTCTATTTTTCCTATCGTGCGCACTTCAAATCCATTTTCTTCCAGGTAGTTAAGAATTGTCTTCCTCGGCGGTGTCAACGAGAAGTCTTTCCTCCGGTTAGTACGAACAAAATTGCCGGATTCTCCCGTAAACGGCCTTGCAATAACCCTCGCAACACCATGTTCACCCTGTAGAAGCTCTCTCGCTATACGGCATATTTCATATTGCTTTTCAATCGGTATTACCTGTTCATGGGCAGCAATCTGGAAAACGCTGTCCGCGGAGGTATAAACAATGGGAAATCCTGTTTTTACATGCTCGTCGCCTAATTCATGTATAATAACCGTTCCGGAAGCAGGTTTGTTTCCTAAAGTTTTCGTTCCGATTCTCTTTTCGAATTCGTCAATAAGCTCTTTCGGGAACCCGTTCGGATACAGTGGGAAAGGTTTTGTCAATATTATCCCGGATATTTCCCAATGCCCCGTAGTGGTATCCTTTCCGACAGATTTTTCAGCCATTTTGCCGAATGCGCCTTGCGGATTATCCGCTTTGGTCAGATAAGTAACGCCGTCAATGCATCCAAGACCAAGTCTTTCAAGATTGGGCAGAGAAAAACCTTCCGTAAGTTCAGCAATATGCTTCAGCGTATTGCTGCCTTCGTCACCGTATTTATAGCTGTCAGGCAGTTCGCCTATACCGACGCTGTCAAGCACAATAACTATTACTCTTTTCACAAAATACCCCTCTCACTGTTACCGTTCGCACTCGATTTTTTAAAAATTCTATTACATAAAGCACTTTTTTGTTTTTATCTGAACATAATGTATAGCTCAGCAAATGAAGCTCTTTGTCCGAATCACCCGCTGCGTTACCGCTTGTTTTGAAGAACTATTGTACAATAACGGGAACTATAGCTGAACTGTATAGCTCTGCAAATGAAGCTCCTTGTTGATGTTATTGTACAATTGTTCAACATAAGTTTTAAACACTATTCCCGCAGGTCCTGTTTCAGGTGGTTTGTTTCCATGGTTGACAAAGCACATACCAACAGTTACCATGCTCCAGGATGTATAGATGCGGGCCTATTCATATATTATCATTTTTCTGGTAAAATAAACAACGGTGCTGGAATAAACCACCTTGATATTTCTAGTTTGCATATAGAAAGGAAATTACCGCCGATGAAATACTTAATAGCTTTTGCTGCACTGGTTATATTGCTTCTTGCATACATGTTCATACAGGCGATGTCATACAAAACAAGGCATTATGAACTTTCTGGCGGAGCAGAATTTCGCTTTTTGCATATTACCGACATACATATCGGCCTTTTGTTTATTTCTTCGTCAAGGATAAAAAATACGATTGAAGAAACAAAGCCTGATTTTATACTCATAAGCGGCGATTTTCTCGATCGACCGAAACATATCAAAAAACTTGAAAAATGGCTGAAAGGAATTGAATGCGGCATTCCGACATATGCTGTTCTCGGGAATCACGATCATCAGTGTTTTAAAAAATACCCCAATTTTAAGAATGAATTCATGCAATTAATGAAGCGCTTAAATATTCAAATTCTCGTCAACGAAACCGTTGTTTTGAATGATAGAAACAATTCTGCCGCTTTGGCTCTTGTCGGCCTTGATGACTGCAAGTCAGGGGTCCTGTTTGACAAGCAGATATTTGAAGGGTTGAAAAACAGGTATAAATTCGTTTTGGCTTTTTCCCATAACCCCGATGCCGTGCTTCACGTTCCCGAAGGCAGCGTCAGTCTTTTTATCGCAGGGCATTTTCACGGCGGTCAGATATGGCTGCCATTTAAACTTGAGTACATGCTTCTTAGAAAAGACAAGGTGAGCAGAATGGGACATATAAAAGGTTTAACCTATATAAGAAACAACAGGGTATATATCAGCCGTGGACTTGGTACCGTTCTGGTTCCTTTCCGTTTTTTTTCCGTACCCGAAGTAACGGTTTTCAATATCAAACCATAGATATTTACGTGTTTGATTTTTACCTGTAAGTGCCCCGTGCAATTCCCTGTATTGCTTTAACCGTCAAATCTATTTCATTCTCATCGTTAAAAAAGCCCGGGCTGATTCGTACGATACCACTGTCGCGCGTACCGAGACTGCGGTGTGCGAGTGGAGCACAGTGCAGCCCGCTCCTAACGCAAATCCCAAATTTTTTATCAAGAATGTACGCTACTTCCGACGAATCCATATCGGCAATATTAAAGGCAAGGATTCCGGAATTCGACTCGGGGGGAGGAGAATAAACGGTAATATTGCTTTCTTTATCAATACCCTCCATAAGCATTCTTAACAGCCGCTGTTTCTTTAAAAAAATAGCTGAAATACCGGTATCAATTATGTATTGCACTCCTTTGCCCAAACCAACAATACCCGGTACATTCAGGGTTCCGCTTTCCAGCGCGTCGGGTAACATATCGGGCTGCTCAAGGCTGTCGGAAAAGCTTCCGGTCCCTCCCTGGACAATAGGCCTTACGGCCACGTTATCCCTTACATACAGTCCTCCCGCTCCCTGCAGGCCCAAAAGGCCTTTATGTCCGGAAAACGCCAGTATATCAATACACATGTTTTCGACATCTACGGGTATCGCTCCGGCACCTTGCGCCGAGTCAACAAGAAACAGCACTCCGTTTGCCCTGCAGTGTCTTCCCGCTTCAGCTACCGGCATTACTGCCCCTGTCACATTGGATGAAAGAGTCATGCAAAAAACCGACGTCGACTTTGTTACCGCTTTTTTTATACTCTGAATTGTGATCCGTCCAAACCTGTCGGGTTCAATGAAATCAAGCCTGATCGTTCCGGCCTTTTCAAGAGTTGATAACGGGCGAAGAACCGAGTTATGTTCCATCATTGTTGTAACGACATGGTCCCCGGGGTTTATTATTCCATGAATCGCGGCATTAAGGGCATATGTTGTGTTCGGCATGAACACAATCCTTAACGGATTGGAAATGTTAAAAAAGCCGGCCAGAATTTCACGGGTATGCATAACCGCATCATCTGCCATTCGGGCCATCGCATGCGCAGATCTTCCCGGATTGGCACAGCCGCGTTTTATGAAATCAGCAACAGCCTGTATCACCGCCGGTGGTTTCGGCCATGAAGTTGCAGCATTGTCCAAATAAATCATTAAAGTACCCCATTTATCCAGGATACTTTATTTTATGAACGAGCAGGCTTATTATGAACCTGTTTTTATATCCTTTTTCAGTTCTTTCAGGTACTCCCTTACTTTTTTCATATCATGGTACATTTCTTCTTTTTTACTCGGATCCCTTAACGCCGCCGAAGGATGATATGTGGGCATAATCCTGAAAAATCCGGGCCTTTCTATCCAGTTTCCCCTGACTTTTGTAATCCTCACATTCTCATCGACTATATATTTTAATGCGGTTGAGCCCAAACATACAATAATTTCAGGCTTTATGTACTTAACCTGATATCTTAGCCACGGAAGACAAGCCGTCGCTTCTTCTTTTAAAGGTTCCCTGTTGCCGGGCGGACGGCATTTTACAATATTGCATATATAATAATCATCGGGATCAAACATCAAAGCGTCCATTAGCAAATCAAGAAGCTTTCCGGCTCTTCCGACAAAAGCCTGTCCGGTAAGGTCCTCCTGTTCACCCGGGCCTTCTCCGATAAGCATGATTTTAGCATTAAGATTTGTTCCCCGCCCAATTACAACATTATTACGGTTTTTAGCCAGCCCGCATCCCGTACAGTTTTTACAGGCTCGCACAAACTCATCCCAAACGGCTTTATCTTTCATTTCAACACCTTCGGTAATAAAAAAAGATATACTAATATTCCCCTGGTTTTGGTATTAGGTACCTGTCTATGGAAGCGGGAAATATTTTTTGTCTTATTTTATCGTATCACAAAATCAGGTTGATTAAAATACACCCAATGTATTGTCATGCTGTAATAGTTATTTAATGGTTTTTCTTTTTTTTGGTTGTCTGATGTTTTTATTATGCCGATAAATAAAATAAGGGAAAAGATAAAACCCAAACACTATTTGAAATAATTCATGGACGATATTTTTTGCAGGGAGGCAAAAACTATGAAAATTATTGGTTCTTCTATTCAGATGAGCTCTGTTTCGACTTATTCAAAGACACAATCTACGGTTGAGTCCATGAGAATGTGGTCGGATGCTGCATTGACATCCGGCAACAACCCTTTCGAAGGAGTTCTGATTGAACTTTCCGATCAGGGAAAGAAGCTTGCACAAACCACTCAGGATATTGAAACCCAGGATGAATCATTTATTGAATTAACCGAAGAGGACAAGGGAAAGATTCAGCTGTTGTCTGATTTTATTTACATATTAACAGGAAAAAGGTTAAAATTCTATATCCCAAGAATAAGGAAAAACATTACCGCAGAAGCTTCCGGGGAAAATAACTCTTCGCCGGAAAACATCCGTAACGGGTGGGGGATATCATATCGTTATACACAAACCACCCATGAGGAAGAGCATGTGGCATTTCAGGCAAACGGTGTGGTAAAAACCGCAGACGGCAGGGAGATCAATATTGGTTTGAACCTGAATATGAGCCGTTCCTTCACTTCTCACATAGATATTTCGTTTGCGGTGGGTGATGCTCTGGTTGATCCTCTCGTTATAAACCTTGATCGTCCGTATGCTTCACTTAGCGCTGAAAAATATGAATTTGATCTCAATGCCGACGGAATCAAGGACAGTATTTCTTTTGTAAATAAGGGCAGCGGTTTCCTCGCATATGACAAGAACAAAAACGGTATAGTAGATGACGGTTCGGAACTTTTTGGCCCTTCCTCCGGAAACGGGTTCCTTGAATTGGTGCAATATGATGACGACGGTAATGGATGGATTGACGAAAATGATGAAATATACAATAATCTATCCATCTGGATAAGAGAGAACGACGGTGAACCGACACTTCTTGCTCTGGGACAAGCAGGCGTTGGGGCTATTTATCTCGGACACGTCGCCAGCCCTTTCTCATTGACGGATAATAATAACAATACCGAAGGAATAATACGGCAAACCGGAATCTTTCTGTTTGAAAATGGTTCACCAGGCACTATCCAACATGTTGACCTCACATTATAAAAAAGCCCATGCAGTTTGGAGGTATTGGAAACTACCCACGTAATTTCGTGCATTGTTTAAATTATTTGTATATCAGATCATAACTGTTTTTCTCTTTTTGAATAAACGCAACATTTATGCCGTTTATAAACTCTTCGTTTGTTTTTGTCTGCACCAGCCTGTTAATTATCATTTCTGTAACTTCAGCGGTTCCCATGTTGCTCATTGCCTTGCGGATCGCCCAGATGGCCTCCAACTCGCGCTGGGTCAACAGTAATTCTTCGCGTCTCGTACCTGATCTGTTTATATCAATGGCCGGGAAAATGCGTTTTTCAGAAAGCTTCCTGTCTAGATGAAGCTCCATATTGCCGGTTCCCTTGAATTCCTCGTATATTACGTCATCCATGCGGCTTCCCGTATCAATCAGCGCAGTCGCAATTATTGTCAGGCTGCCTCCGAATTCAATATTTCTTGCAGATCCGAAAAACCGTTTTGGTTTATGCAGTGCTCCGGGGTCAAGACCTCCGGACAACGTTCTTCCCGTTGGGGGAATTGTAAGATTGTATGCTCTGGCCAGGCGCGTAATGCTGTCAAGGAGAATTACGACATCCTTTTTATGTTCAACAAGCCTCTGAGCTCTTTCCAATACCATTTCGGCTACTTTTATATGATGCTCCGGAAGCTCGTCAAAAGTACTGTATATAACGTCTCCTTTAATAGAACGCTGCATGTCGGTAACCTCTTCAGGTCTTTCGTCTATTAGAAGCACAATTAATTCAATATCGGGATACCTCTGTGTTATCGCATTTGCAATCTTCTTAAGGAGTATGGTTTTACCCGCCTTCGGCGGCGAAACAATCAAACCTCTTTGGCCTTTCCCTATGGGAGCAATTAAATCAATCAAACGGGTTGATAATTCCTTTGTTTCGGTTTCAAGAGTAATCCTCTGATCAGGATAAATCGGCGTCAACTGATCAAAAGGCTTTCTGCGCTGAGCAGCTTCCGGAGGTTCGTTATTTACGGACAAAACATATAGAAGCGCCTGGAATTTTTCGCCTTCCTTCTGAATCCTTCCTTTGCCAACAATTTTATCCCCCGTTTTTAAATTCAGCCGACGTATTTGTGATGGAGAAACATAAATATCCTTAGGCCCTGATAAATAGTTCTGTCCTCTTAAAAAACCATACCCGTCAGGTAAAACTTCAAGTATTCCGCTGACAGGTTCGTCACTTTCAAGCTTTGAAAAATCTTTACCATAAAACCTGTTATTTGTATATTGCTGTTCTTTCGCACCATCATTCTTATCAATCTGCTGCTCCTGCCCTTCAGCACCTGTTTGCGAATCGGCGTCTTCCTGAGATTTTGCTCCGTTTTCCTCGCTGGCAGGTTTTTCTTCATTTTGGGCTGAGTCTCGCATATCGGCCGTGCCGGCCGTGCTTTGGTCGTCTGTTTTTTTATCTTCTTCTTTTTCTGCGGAGGGGGGACTTTCAGAAACATCTTCTTTGTCGTACTCGTCCTGTTTGACCGTATTATCCGCCGTTTCTTTGCTTTCGGCTTCTATACGTTTCTTTGGCCGTCCAGGCCTTCTCGGAGCCGGTTTTTGGTCCGGCTGGGACGTTTCTCCCTCTGCACCGACAGATAAAATCTTTTCAATAAGCTCCTGCTTTCTGTAACGGGTAATGCTTTTTATTCCCATTACTTTGGCAATATACCTTAAATCCTCCAGGCTCTTGCCCAGCAGTTTATCTCTGTCTTCCATGATACACCGCCTTATTACATTTTTTGGTTAATTATCGTTTTGTTAATATTTGAACAAAAGAAATTGTCTATTTTTATTATAAAACTTGTGTGTAAGGTTAATTACCAACCATAAGCAGAACACACAAAAAACATTTCAAATTTAAATATCATCAGGAATGAAAACTTGCGGTTGAAACCAAAACCCATCCATAAATAACTTAATAATAGATTATATTACGAATAATTTGTTTTTGTGAATACCACGAAAATATTTCCTGATATTTAAAGCTTGCTGTTTTTTATCCGATAGCATGGCAACCTCCAAGTTAACAAGCAAAAACAAAACAAGCAAAACACGCTTAATAATTCGGTACACCGGGCAGTATCTATAATTCAGGGAATTCAGGAATACAATTTATAACAAACACTCCATACTACGGAACACATTTATTATTCTTGACCGAAAAACCAGGAAAGATACATCCTCAGGAAATAGTAACAACCACGCCTTTGGTATTTTTACTATAACAGTTAAGCGATACCGGTGTCAATACTTTTAATTAAAATAACGAAAAGAAACAGGTTTTCATTAATCAACGATGTCAAGTTTTATTCCGTTCTTTTTAACAAAATTAAGTATGGTATCAGGTATATCCGTATTATTTTCGTTTTTTTCATTTTTCTTTGCTGTAATTATTCTTACGTTAAGCCTTCGGCCTATGCTTGATTCTACCGCGTTTTCAACAGCCTCCATGTCTTCCGTTTTTTCAACCGCTTTCTTTCTGAATTCTTCGCCCTCAGGAATAACAATACCAATGGTATCTTTGTCTATCCAAACCGCGCTTGTTCCGGTAAGGTTGGAATAAACCTTCATTTTACCGGCTCTTTTCAATTCATCGATCACTCGATCCCATTCGGAAAAAGATTCTTCGTTAAACGATTCCGCATCATGCGCATCAACCGCAACCGTTTTATCTTCTTCCTGTTCATGGGTTTCATGTCTGTAATTTTCAACTTTTATTTTTATATTATCCTCAAGATGGCGTATTCTATCCTCAAGAAGACGTATTCTGTCCGAAATACTATCATCTTCACCGACAAGTTCCCGTGTGCAAATGCGCAAAAATGTCATCTCTGTTAATATCCTCGGACTTGAACTCCATTTTAAACCCGCTTCAAGCTCCGACAGTTCTTTAATTATTGTTAAAGCCTCGGTCATAGATAATTCTTTTGTTAAGCGCGGTATCCGCTCTCTCTCCTTTTCACCGGCGGATAAAACATTATCAAGGCTGCCTGATGTTTTATATACGAGAATATCACGGAACAACCTGATGATGCTTTGAAGAAACTGGGCGAGGTCCTTTCCCTCCGAATAAAGCCGTTCAATTGTCTTTACCGCTTTCTTTTCATCCCGTCCGATTAAGCAGTCCGCCGCGGCGAGGACAAGCTCGCTCCGGGCTATTCCCAAAACATCGTATATACTCTTCAGATCCAGCGGATTTTTTCCCGTTGATATACATTGATCCAGAAGACTTATTCCGTCCCTTAGGGCACCTTCGGCAAGAGAAGCCAGAAAACGGGCTGCATTGTCGGTAAGGGTTACGCCCGCTTCCTTTGAAATCAATAAAAGTCTTTCCATAATCCCGTCTGTTGAAATCCGGTGAAAGTCAAAACGCTGGCATCGTGACAATACCGTTGCGGGAAGTTTATGCGGTTCCGTTGTTGCCAGGATAAACAACACATGTCCCGGAGGCTCTTCAAGGGTTTTCAGCAGTGCGTTAAACGCGCCTGAAGACAGCATGTGAACCTCATCAATTATATATACCTTATAAGCCGCCTGTGATGGGGCATAAACCATTTCATCAATAATATCGCGCACATTGTCGACGCTGTTGTTTGACGCGGCGTCCATTTCAATGACATCAAGTATTGTTCCGTTTAGAATACCGGTGCATACCTCACATACGTTGCATGGGTTTCCGTCCTTCGGGTTAAGACAGTTAACCGCACGTGCCAGTATTTTGGCCATTGTTGTTTTTCCTGTACCCCTCGTTCCGCAAAAAAGATAAGCATGGGCAGGTTTCCCCGATATAACGGTGTTTTTTAAAGTGGTTACAACATGCTGCTGTTCTACCACATCATCGAATGTTTTTGGTCTGTATCTTCGATATAATGCCTGATGATTCATATGACCTCCCTGGTTACTCCTTACCATTCCCCTATGCAAATGGGCGTAAAATTTAGATAATCCGCTGAAACCAAGTAGTACCTTATGCCGTTATAATCTCCGGTAACGGAATTTTCACAGCTCTTTCCATGAAGATGTCCATAAACGCATATCGAAACACGATAGTCCAATAACAAATCAACAAATGCACTCGGTTTTCCATTCGCGCCATAAGGCGGATAATGGAGCATTGCAATTATTGTACCACCGAATCCTTTGGTATGTTTAAGAGAAAGCTCCAGTCTTATCAATTCACGATTGTATATTTTTTCATCTTCAACAGTAAAACCGTTTTCTTCGGGGATTTTCCAAGCCCTGCTTCCGACAACGGCTATATCCCGATAAAAAAACGCATTGTTTTGAACGAATGATATGCTTTTCAGGCCTTCTTTTTCAGTAAACTGATCAAGCTTGCGCTTAGTTGACCACCAATAGTCATGGTTACCCTTTACAAGCAGCTTCCTGCCGGGAAGCTCTTCTATATATCTGAAATCCGGGCCTGCCTCATTCAAATAGGTAGCCCATGATATATCACCGGGTATCAGGACAAGATCTTTATCATCAACTGTCCGGGTCCAGTTTTGACTAATTCGCTGCATATAGCCTTCCCAATCGGGTCCGAAAACATCCATCGACTTGTCTTCCGCAGCGGCAGACAGGTGTAAATCGGATATCGCAAATACTTTCATGGCTTTTCTTTCCCGTTTGAGTCCATCATCGCAAACTTTATAACACCCTCCGCAGCAGTTTGTCCCTGAACCGAAGCTCGAACTTTCGCTTTTCCCATTCCCCGGCGGAAAACAATAAATTCTGTCTCAAGCATCAGGGTATCGCCCGGAATCACCTGTCTTCTGAATTTCATATCTTCTATGCCTGTAAAAAGGGGAATTTTGTCCCTGTTTTCGTCAATCATCATCCCCGCTATACAGGCTGTTTGTGCAAGCGCTTCAATTACCAGAACCCCGGGCATTATCGGATAATCAGGAAAATGCCCCTGAAAAAACGGCTCGTTATAAGTAACGTTTTTTATCCCAACAGCCCTGATTGCCGGTTCGTGCTTAACTTCAAGAATTTTATCAACGAGCAGAAAAGGGTATCTGTGGGGTATTAACTTTTTTATTTCGGAAATACCTATTTCCTTTTTTTCGTCCTGCATAATCAAAATCACCCGCCGCTATTCATAAAATTACCCGTTTAGACTGTTATCCTTGCTCCCAGTTGTGATATGTGTTCTGAACATCATCGTGTTCTTCAAGCTTATCAATCAGCTTTTCCATATCGGCAGCTTTCTGCTCATCATCGATAACCGTTGTGGTTTGAGGAATCATTGCAATTTCCGCCGATTCAAACGTGTATCCCTCTTTTTCAAGGCTGTCGGCAACTTTCGAAAAATCACCCGGATCGGTAATTATTTCATAGTACTCATCTTCCGTAACGACATCAAGAGCACCTGCTTCCAAAGCAGCCATTATCAAATCGTCTTCATTTATTTCCTGTTTTTTTTCAATTATAATCTGACCTTTTTTGTCAAACATAAAAGAAACACACCCGCTGGTGCCGAGATTGCCGCCGTATTTATCGAAAATATGGCGAATATCTCCTGCAGTACGATTTCTGTTATCAGTGAGGGTTTCCACTATAACAGCAACACCGCCCGGACCATATCCTTCATATACAATTTCTTCGTAGTTGTCGTTATCAATATTTCCCGATGCCCTGTTAATGCTTCTCATTATATTTTCATTCGGAACATTATTCGCTTTAGCTTTCGCGATTATATCCTTCAGCCTTGAATTGGAATTCGGATCGGGCCCGCCCATACGGACAGCAACCGCGATTTCTCTTCCCAGTTTCGTGAAGATCTTCCCTCTTTGAGCATCGGCTTTTTCTTTTTTATGTTTGATATTCGCCCATTTGGAATGGCCTGCCATATATTCATCACCTCTTTACCATCAAAGTTACAATGTTCCGGTTTGTTTCCAGGATAAAGGGGGCGGGACAAATATTATTTGTCCAAACGTAATACCATAATTATAATATGCAAGAGCCGTTATCGTCAAAATCTGCATAAGTTTCTCCCAGAAAACATATTTCCGCCTGGCCGCCACTGGCTTCCGTTATGGTGTTTATAAAAAAATCCTTTTTTTCCGGTTCTACTAATATTTCTATTTCCACAACATCGGTATACTCCGTGTTCGTTATTGCGAAATTATTCAATGCGGCAATATTTTGTATTTTTCCGTGAAGGTGATATCCTATGCGTAAAAGTGCCTGATAACACATCTTTCTGGTAATAACCCCGGCATCTTCGAGTCCTATTGATGCGGCTTTTCCGTAAGCGCGAACAAGACCGGAGGCGCCAAGCAAAATGCCGCCAAAATATCTTACAACTACCACTAACACATTATTTAACTCTTTTTTACGGATAGCTTCAAGAATAGGAAGGCCGGCGGTCCCGGAAGGCTCTCCGTCGTCACTGAAACGCTGTACTACGGTTTCTGAATTTATTCTGTATGCATAACAATGATGTCTCGCATCCCAATATTTTTTGCTTAAATCATTAAGAATCCCGACAGCGTCCTCTTCTGAGGAAACAGGGAAAACGAAGGACAAAAACCTGGAACGTTTTTCTTCATATTCGCCATATCCCGCCTTTGGGACAGTGCGCATACAATTCTGCATTATATTCACTCCAGACTGTAAACCGGAACACGTTGAAACAGATTAATACATCTATTTTGCTTTAATATATAATACCAGATTTCTGGTAAAAAAACATGCATTATGTTTATTTACTTTAATTGTTGTACAATGGTTCCTAGAAAATATATGCTGAACACAGCAAGCGGTTCAGCAGGATTCGCGGATATACTGTTTGGAAATTTAATTTTGGATGGCAGCAAAGCATTATACAAGCTTTAAAATGCTTATCCAGGCTGGAGTTGCATAAATATTATCAGCAAAGCAAAGGTACCCCTGACGGCCCGGATAAACTGATAATACCATGGTTTTTACAAAGCCGGATACCTTTTGCCTTGAGTGCAGATTCCTTTAATGCACGATAATTAACTGGCCATTGAAACCAATTCTTTGTATTTCAGATAAGATATATGAAGCAGTGAACGATCCTGGCTATATGTTATTTTCTCCATAGCCTCATCTATTGGAAAAAATCCGGCGTCTTTGTGCTTCTCCGGTTCACCTATGGTAAACCCTTCGCTCGGTGTCATCATGATAAACCATGTAATTCTGTTGCAAACCGGTTTCTGTCTGGTCACTGAAAAAAATTCATAATTTGTCCTGCCGGCGGATGAGATTATTGTGGCGTTGATTCCTCCTTCTTGCTTAACCCTCCTAAGGGCCACTTCACTCTGGAGTTCTCCGTTTCTTATTACTCCTTTCGGAAAAACCCACTCGCCTTTCTCATTCTGAAGAAGAAATACTTTGTCGCCGGAAAATACGACTCCGCCGGCGCAATTTCGAATAAGCATATAACGATTACCCCTTTCAATTTATTTATATTTTAATAATTACCGGTCCATATTGATAAATACGCCCGCCCTCGATCAACAGCGGAATTTACCGGAAAAAGGGTAACAAAAAAGGCACCGTTATGAAACT
>LFRM01168824.1_pt1 | contig 30001 bp, 31 predicted proteins | sample 618341 | NCBI WGS metagenome assembly LFRM01 (sample SAMN03654438, study PRJNA283298) | anaerobic digester metagenome | isolation source: pool of bioreactors CSTR01a, CSTR02a, and CSTR03a thermophilic anaerobic... | place: Denmark: Kgs. Lyngby | collected 2014-05-21 | reverse complement strand
CCCTGTTACCGTAATTTCTCGGGGCGATTATCGAGCGTTCTTCGCTCTGTAACCGCCATTTGAAAACAGGGCAAGGTGTTTGTACTACCTTGCGGTTATGTATGGGTTTGTTATGTTTGGGTATGAGAAAAGCACCGTATTTCTACGATGCTTTCATTCAGTTCATAAATATAATTAAATCTTGGGGATTAGTGTTTTATGGTCGATAGCTTTCGCTTTAACATCCCATTTGCCGACCTTCATTTTTTTAATTCTCTTGCCATCGCCAAAGTCCAACAAATCATTGCGTGACAAGTTATTAAGTATTTTATCTAAACTGCCAAGACTAACAGACGAAAGCAAAAATGCTTCTATCGGGTCACACAATTTGCAATAAGCCCAAAGTTGTCCTAAATCGTGAAGATTGAGTTGTGTTTTCTTTGCTTCAATGAATACAATGCTTACTCTTTTTCCTTGAATGATTATACCCAACACATCAATTTGTATGTCGAGTCCCACAGTTAAAGGATAGTGGTCGATTACACCATACTCCTCAAGAAACGAATCAAGCGTTCTTGCGTGAGAATCCACCGTAATAATTTTTGCACCTTTATATTTGTCTTCAAGATATTTCTGCAACCATATCCTCATCGGCTCATAAAGTTCAAATTCTTTTTTTACATTACTCGCCATATCCGAGATACCCCGCCAAATCAGTCCACGAATCAAAGTGCTTTCCTCTTATTTCAGCAGGAAGTGAGGCATCATTTTCGCCGGGATGAATAGGTTTAGTAGAACGTCTGACAGCCTTTTCCCAGTAAAACTTATGTGTTTTCTCTGGATCAATAAACTCAAGAAGTTCTTCACTATATTTTTCGAGTGCTTCCTGTTTATGTTTAATATTAAAGCCGACAGGTAAGTATTCATTAGCAAAAATCTTTACTTGATGTTCCTTTTTCCAAAAGTTCGGATGACCTTGATTATATTTAACCATTTTTCCGTCTCTAAAATTCGGATGTCCAAAATCTATTGTCTGGACAGGAACATCTATATCTTTCAACATATTTGCAATGTCTATTACCATATACCAATTTCCCGGAATTTCAATATAAACTCTATGTGCTCCTTCTTGTCCAAAAGCAATGTTGCTTTTTCGGATATATGCTGTAACATCAGAAATACCTCTGAGAAGAACTTTCTTTTCGTCTGTCGTTAAATCAAAAAGTTCTCGGTTCATCCTCATTGTTGAATGATGGGTTCCGCCCTCGACAAATCGAACAATTTCTCTCATAACATACTCATCATTAGTTTTTGTAAAACTCATCTTTGTTGAATGCTTTGACTGAGTGACCACCAAATCGTGTCCTATCAGAGGCTCTACTATAGAGCGTATGTCTACTGTACTTGCCTTGACATACACTCCAACATCCTTCAAATCATCTGTATATAAATTTTTATACGGAATATCTATGGTAACCGTAGTTTGAGTATTACCTCGTTGTATTTCACCATTACCAAGTACCAATCCGACCAAATAAGCCATTTCCAAATTCATTTTTATGTCTTCCTTTCTCAAGCAGTTTGTTCTGATTTTGTATTTACGAATTTAATAAACTTCATAATCCTAATTCCTCATATATCTTGTCAGCCAAAGCTTTTGCTAACAAAGGTGGAACAGCATTTCCTATTTGTTGACGAATATAAACCTTTTGTCCTATGAAAACAAATCTGTCGTCAAACGATTGTAGCCTTGCTGCTTCTCTTGGAGTAATTGCTCTGTTTAAGAATGGGTGATTGTTTGTTCCGTTGGATGACGCATCAAATCTTGTGTCAATTGTCGGAGATACATCATCCCACTTGAGCCTACCCCAAGTTCCAGAAAATTGTTGATTTCCAAGCATATCTTTCGGCAAAAATTCTTTGCCGCACTCTGGAGGAATTTTCTCAAGTTTTTTAATTGCAATTTCTGCGTGGTTTGAAGCTTTATGATTATATAGCTTTGTGCTGCCTTTACGCATATCTTTTTGATATTGACTGGCTGGCTTTGTGGTATATTCAAGTTCAAAGTCACCTTCGCCAGAATTAAGATAAGCCAAATCTGAAATTGCATCTCTCACTGTCACGATAGTGTTATTTGTTGCTGTAGGCAAACACACCTTTTTCCTTTTTGAACAAAGAAAAATCGCTCTTTGTCGTGACTGGGGAACACCAAAATCAGAAGCAGTTAACACTCCATAGTCAACATAGTATCCCATTGCAGAAACCTTTGCTACGATTTCATCTTTGAACCATCCAGCAGATGTGGAAAGTAATGCCTTGACATTTTCGATAATAAAGACTTCCGGTTGTAACTCTGAAACGATTTTGAGATATTCATTGAACAAATAATTTCTCGGGTCATTTAGTCCAAGTTTTTTCCCTTTTAACGAGAATCCTTGGCACGGAGGACCACCGATTATCATATTCACTTTCTTTTTTTTGCTTTCTAAAATCACCTTACTTTTAATCACTGCATTGGTGATATCACCATTGATAATTTCGGTGTTTGGCATATTATGCTTAAATGTTTCCAATGCCTTCGGATTGAAATCCAATGCAATTTCAGTATTAAAATGAGAATTCTTTTCCATACCATAAGAGAAACCACCCGCACCACTGAACAAGTCGAGAATTCTATACATAGAAACACCTCCTGCCTTTGCTTTTTTGTTGCGTATAAGAATTCGTTTAAACAGTTCTTTTCCGTTGACTGTTGGCTTAAACAAATCATATTCATTATCAGAGCCGTGATTTGCTTCACCAACTATTTCAAACTGCTCGCAGTTATACTTATCAATAATGGTTATTGGGACTCCCATAATGCCATCATAATCATAAGGAATATCAATCACTCTCCGGACATTGATAGCGTTGTAGTTATCATAAGTTGGATATTCATCAGGACTATATGATTTTGTTAATTTCAATTGTTCGTGTCGTCTTTCAATATCGAGATTTGTCAGCCACATTGCGTTTCCAAGACTTCTCCATTTTTGTCCATTCTCGTCAACCCAATACCTTGTATTTCTTGGTTCTGAAGATGCAGGGACTCTAAATTTCATATCTCCAAATTGATAGCCTGTCCATACTTCATTGTTTTGAATTAGTGGGAATATTTCTTTATAGGTTAGTGCATTTTGGTTTCCAATAATAAGGAATCCCTTGTTATGTTTCATTATAAGCGACACTAATTCCTTGAATAATGAAAATGGTGGGTTCGTTACGATGATGTCAGCTATCTTCAAATATTCTACGCATTCACTACTTCTAAAATCTCCGTCATCATTCAATTTTTTGATATGTCTCGAAGTTGATAGAAAATCTGAAACAACTTCTTCTGAAATTTCATCATCCGTATCGCAAAATTTCTCAACATCTAAAACATAGCCTTGTCCTTTGTGTAAGGGCTTGCTTTGCTCATCATAAAGCCTGCTTTGTGTTGCCACAACAGTTGAAGTCACATAGGAAGTGCATATCAATCTTTTGAGTTTTAACTTATTGAAGTTTCTCAAAAAGAATTTACAAAAATTCGATTCAAACGGGTCATCACAATTGCAAAGAACTATTTTATCATTAAAGTGAGCTGAATAATGGACCAACTCTTTTTCAATTGTTTCGTATGTGGTATAAAACTCATCATCTTTTGTATTTTTGGCTGCTTGCAAATTGCTGTTATTTCCCATCTGATGGCACTCCTATCCACGCTTCTTCAATCACATCGTATTTGAGCTTTCGTTCTTCACAAAAAGCTTTAATTGCTTTCATTGCAATAATGTTAGGTTTTGTTTTTCCATTCTCCCAACGATTTATTGAACCAACAGAAACATTTAATTCCTTTGCAAAATCCTCTTGTGAGAGCAATGATTTCATTCGTGTATTCTTTATTGCTTCTGCTAACGACATAATCAAGTCATTCTCCTTTCAGAACATTGCATTTATTATAGCATAAACCTATCATTTTTTCAAGTGCCTGTACAACTCCTCTGTACAACTCCTTCGACTACTCCCAAAACATAATGACCTCTTGAATACTTCCCGAAAAAGACGAACTGCCATCTTTTCTGATAGCAGTTCGTCTTTTGGTTATAACACCATTGCAAGAAGCTCCCCGATAACCTCAACAGCAGCTTCTTTTTCGGCTTTTAATTGTTCGTTTCGCCAATCTAAAAGACATTTTCTAATGGCTGATACTTCAACAGACTCAAAGCAAAACTTCTTTTTTCGGTTAGGTTTAAGCTTATTGCTCTCATCTACCAGCCGAAGAAGAAGGGTGTCGATAATGATGTTTGTTTCATCGTCATATTGCATACGCTGTGAGTGTAATCCGTTTATCAAGACACCAAAATAAAAGCTGTCAAGCTTTAGCTTCATTGAAAATCACCCCTTACACATAGATTAAATCATTCAGCACCACTTCATCCGCACAGGAACGTATATTGTTCATCATACCGACCCATTTCATCTGATCATTAGCTTTCAGCTTCTCGGTTACACCTTGCTTTTCAGCCATCTGCTTTACAAGTAAATCAAACATATCATTTGCTGAATTGTCTACTTCTTCAAGATGATAGCCGAGCTTTCCGCTTGTGAGCAGCTGATAGAACAATAATCGTTTATGCTCTTTCAGATAGCGATGTCGCAGCCTGCCGAACCTTCCGACTGATGGGCTGTACGGGGCTTTGAGGCAAGGGAGGTAGTAGTCTCCGATGAGTTCATAGTCAATGCCTGTTCTTTCGTCTGTGATAAATCTGTCCATTGTGATTTCTCCTTTTTGTTGTGGTAGAATTCTAATGATTTCACATTATGGTTTTCTTTGCGACATTCCTCGGAGCAGAGTATTTGTTGACTGTGTGTAGGCCAGTACAGCTTGCCACACACGGCACATTTACGCTGACGATAATAATGATTCCCTCGTTCAGCTTCTCGGTCAGCCTTTTTCTTATCCTGTCTTGCCTGATAACAGCACTCATCTGAGCAAAAGATCTGTCGATTACTTGTTGGTATAAACTCTGTACCGCAATGAGGGCACAACTTTTTCTTGATAATTTCTCCACCGTTTGCTGCAATTTTTTCTGCCTTGCGTTTCTCTCTGTAGGCTTTTTCACGAGCACGCTGACGAGCTAAACGCTCTTTTTCGGCTTGTTTCTCCTGTGCCTGCATTTCAGCCAGTTCTTCCTCGGTGTACTCGATATTGACTTGCCCTACATAGTTGAAATAAACATCAACCTTTTGTGTTCGAGCATTGCCAACGCCCGCTGCTTCATAGACAACTATCTTATCAATGAGTTCAGAAAACATCATATCGGTTACTTCAACCGGGGCTTTGTATTTGCGTATCAAAGAAATAAAATGCTCGATATTTAAAGGTTTTACCTTGTCCTCTGATAGAGTTTCCTTGATTTTATCTATTTTGGTTTCAAGTTCTGCCTGCTCATTGTCGTACTGAGCCATAAGCTGTTTGTACTGTCTTTCGGGTAACAAGCCGGACATAAGGTTCTCATAAAGACCCCGTACAAGGCTTGAAAGTTCGTCATATCGTTTCTCTAATCTTTTCAAATCAGCCTTGCCTTGTTGTGGCTTTGATTCTTGCTTTTCTGTCCAGAGGGATTGTAATTCCAAAGCAAAAGCTTTTTCATCTTGCAGGACAAATCGTGAGATTCTTTTAATTGTTGATAGAAGCAATGCTTCTACATCATTGGCACTGATACCGTGAGCAGTACAGGCTTCAACCCTGCTTGCATACTTACCGCAACGATAAGAATATTGAACAGAGCCGTCTTTTTTACTGTAATGCGTTTGTAGTGTCATTCGATTTCCACAATCAACACAAAAGAGATAACCGCTTAGTCGGTTGCTATGACTGCCCCAAGCAGAAGCCCTGTCAACTCGTTTTCTTTTTTTCTGAACGCTATCCCAAAGCTCCACCGAGATGATTGCTTCGTGTGTATTCGGAAATACATATTGTTCTTCTTCGGCGGTTTCTTTTCGCTTGTGAAGTTTGAAATTCGTACCGACTGATTTGTGTAGAACGGTATGGCCGAGATACTCTTGCCTATCTAAAATCTTTCTTATGGTTGATACCGACCATATATATGGGTTAGTGAACTTATTACCTTTGTACTGTTCCTTGTGGTTTTCCTTAGCGTATGCAGCAGGAATTAGAACCTTTTCTTCGGTCAGTATTTCCGCTATTGCTCGTGGGCTGTTGCCTGTGTTTGAAAGCAAGAATATACGCTTTACAATTTCGGCTGCATCCGGGTCAACAACAAGTGTTTGTTTATCTCCTTTTACTCTTGTATAACCGTAGGGAATACTTCCCGAACAACGCATTCCATCTTTCATTCTGGCATCAAAAATAGACTTAATCTTGTTGCTTGTGTCCTTTGCGTACCATTCATTCATAATGTTGAGGAACGGCGCAAAGTCATTGTCAGAGGTGCTACTACTGTCAATGCTGTTATTGATAGCAATGAAACGCACATCTTTTTGTGGGAATAAGATTTCAGTATAAAAACCGACTTGTAGATAGTTTCTTCCGAAACGGCTCATATCCTTAACTATTATTGTGCCAATGTTTCCTGCTTCGGCTTCTGAAATCAGTTCCATAAAGCCGGGACGATTGAAATTAACACCTGAATAACCGTCATCAGTGAAGTGTCGGATATTTGTGAATCCATTTTTGAGGGCGTAATCTTCCAAGTATTGTTTTTGGTTGGTAATTGAGTTTGATTCTCCGGCAAGCTCGTCATCTCTCGAAAGTCGCTCATAAAGGGCTGTAACCCTTGATTTTGCTGATAATTTTGACATTTTTCACACCTCCGTTTCTATGTAGTATTTTCAGTTTAGGATTACTTATTTCATCATCCTTAACAAGTATATCCCTCCGGCGCAAGCTCGATTGCCGTAACCGTCTCGCCAAAGGTCGAAGCCCATGCGTCAAAGTGAATGAGTCCGTTTTGTTTCAGGGTGTTGTATTGGAGATACTTCTGCATCGTGTAAAGCTCAACCATTGAGTTGGAGATAGGAGTACCCGTTGCGAAAACAATGCCTTTTCCACCCGTGATTTCATCGAGGTATCTGCATTTCATATAGAGGTCGGAGGATTTCTGTGCTTCGGTCTGGCTGATACCGCCGACATTTCTCATCTTGGAAAACGCCGCAAGGTTCTTGTAATAATGTGCTTCATCAATGAAGATACGGTCAACACCGAGTTCTTCAAAGGTCACAACATCGTCCTTTCTCGACTGGTCATTGAGCTTATCAAGACGCTGCTGAATGGATTTTCGTGTCTTTTCCATCTGCTTCACGGTGAAGGTGTTTCCGTTCTGGCTCTTTGCTTCGGCAATCCCGTCAAGCACTTCTTTCATCTGCTGTTCAAGAATGGCGCGTTGTCTTTCAAGCGACATCGGGATTTTTTCAAATTGTGTATGACCGATGATGATAGCGTCATAATCGCCGGTTGCGATTCTGCCGCAGAACTTCTTGCGGTTCTTCGTTTCAAAGTCCTTCTTCGTTGCAACAAGAATATTGGCAGACGGATAAAGTTGAAGGTATTCGGAAGCCCACTGCTCGGTCAGATGATTCGGTACAACAAACAGGCTCTTTTGACATAAGCCGAGCCGCTTGGATTCCTGTGCTGCCGCCACCATTTCAAAGGTTTTTCCGGCACCAACCACATGAGCAAGCAGCGTATTTCCGCCGTAAATAATACGGGCAATGGCGTTAACCTGATGGGGACGGAGTGTGATTTCAGGGTTGATTCCCACGAAATTCAGATGACTGCCGTCATACTCACGCACACGGTTGGAATTGAACTTGTCGTTATAAAGGCGGCACAGCTTCTCACGGCGGTCATGGTCTGTCCATATCCAGTCCTGAAAAGCCTGTTTGATGAGTTCCTGTTTACCCTGTGCAATCGCGGTTTCCTTCTTGTTGAGTACCGGTGTGCGTTTACCGCTGTCATCTTCGATGTAGTCAAAGATACGGACATCGCGCAGGTTCAGGGTTTCCTCAAGTATTTTGTAACCGTTGATTCTGTCTGTACCGTAGGTATTGTAAGACTTGATGTTTCCTCTGTCACGGGATTTGCCTTCAATGTTCCATTCGCCGGTGATTGGCGAATACCTGACATTCATACTCCATTGATTGTATCTGGGCGTAGAGAATAGTTGGAACATAAACTCCTGCACAACCTCCGGCGGAAGCCATGTTGCACCGAGCCGGACGGAGATTTCACTTGCGGTCAAGTCCTTCGGCTGCACCTTTTCAAGTGCTTCAACATTCACCGTATAATCATCCGGATAGAGCTGCGCCGAACTTCTCGCTATGGCAAGTTTCTCGCGCACATTGCCGGACAGATACTCGTCGGCGGGAAGATACTGTTCAAAATTGCTGTTTCCGTATTCGTATAACGGGTTGAGAAAGATAACGCCTTTAAGGTCTTCAAAGAGTTCCTGTTCGGTCTTTCCGGTCAGCTCGCACATAAACGGCATATCCACCTTGACATGTTCGGCAAGGGATACCGCCAATGCTTCCGACGCGGTGTCAACCTTTGTGATAACGGTTTTCTGCTTGATGGTTCGCTTATTGAACATATCCGCCTTGCGGATGAAATTGCCTTCATCGTCCAGCACCTCAAGAGAACAAAGCAGACAATAGGAGCTGTCCTCCGAAAATGCCGAACTGTTACCACGGGAATTGACAAGACCGTATTTCTTCTGAAATTCGTCATAAAGGGTGTTGAGTTTCTTCTGTTCGCCCTCAATCACATCGTCCGGGAAGTCCTCAGTCTGATACTCAATGAGTGTTCTCACGCAGTCCCGGATAGCGATTAACCCCTTGATACGGTTCTGCGCCGTCATAGATACTTCCACAGGGTTCATACGGCTGTTTTCACGGTAGTAAATCTGCCCGTCAACAACGGTATAGCTGAAATTGCGTACATCCGGATCAGCGGGAATCGAGAGGTCTTCTTCATCTTCGGCAAGTCCCGAGATTTCCACCTCGGATATTTCCGCATGAACGTTCTGAATGGCTTCTGCAAGCAGCTCAGACAGACTTTGATCTTCATAGGGGATGCAAGCCGGTTCTGGTCCGAACTGCCCGGAAACGAGCTGCATTTCTCCCATAATCATATCCGGGTGTTCAATGAAGTAATTGTTCATGGCAATGCCGTTTCCGTCCTTGCCAAGATGAACCCACTCCGGTTCAATGTCTATCATTCGGTCACGCTTTTGCAGAAAGATGATGTCGGAGGTCACTTCCGTACCGGCAGCACTCTTGAAAGTGTTGTTCGGTAAACGGATAGCGCCGAGCAGGTCTGCGCGCTGTGCGATATATTTTCTGACGGATGGATTTTCTTTGTCCATCGTACCTTTGGAGGTTACAAAAGCGATGATACCGCCCGGTCTGACCTTATCCAGAGTGCGGGCAAAGAAATAGTCATGAATGAGAAAATTATGCTTGTCATAGCGTTTGTCCGGCACTTTGAACTGTCCGAAAGGAACATTACCGATGGCTGCGTCAAAGAAGCTGTCCGGGAGATCTGTCTTTTCAAAGCCCTGAACGGCAATAGAAGATTTCTGATAGAGCTGCTGCGCTATGCGTCCGCTGACAGAATCCAGTTCCACACCGTAAATCTTACTTGTTTCCATGCTGTCGGGAAGCATACCGATGAAGTTTCCGATACCGCAGGATGGCTCCAGAATATTACCGGTCTTGAAGTTCATATTTTCAAGTGCCTGATAAATCGCGCGTATTACTGTTGGCGGTGTATAAAACGCCGTTAATGTGCTTTCTCGCGCTGATACATATTCATCCTCTGAAAGCAATTCTTTGAGTTCGTTGTAGTGACTGTTTCCTTCCTTGAAGCACTCTGAAAGACCGCCCCAACCGACATATTCAGACAAAACTCTCTGTTCGGTAGGTGTCGCAAGTCTATTCTCGATTTCGAGCTTCTTGAGTAACCGTATTGCCATAACATTATGGTCGTACCGTACAAGCGGCGTTCCTTCGCCTACCTCGTCATCGTCAATAGTAAAATTGGTTCGGTAGTTGCTCTGAATTTCAGGGTGAATGACCGACAGCGTGACTTTTTCTCTTTTGCGCGGCTTTGGCGGTTCAAGGGCAATGTCACTCATAGCATTTTCTGGTTCTTTATCGTACTCTCCGCCAAGCCGAACGCCTTGATTATACATATCCTCGTAGCTGTCAAAGCCATTCTGTGAAGCCATAATCTCACGGTAATCCTCAACCGGCATATTGCCGATATTGGTTTCAACCGTTTGCTCCGGCTCCCTTGTGGAACGAAAGATATATTCGTTTCGCTTACCGGATTCAAGCGGCGCAACAAGGACATCATAACCAAGAGAACGAAGCTTTTCTGTGTTTTCGTCAAGCCTGTTTGACGGGATACCGACAATCTCAATTTGCTCTCCGGTTTTCTCGCTTCTCTGGGTAATAGCAAGTTCCAGTTCAACAGAAGCATCTACTGCGTCTGCGCCCATAACCTCAAAGAAGTCGCCAATCTGATAGAGAACCATGCAATCGGGATTGCGCTCTTTAATCTTGCTGTATTCTTCCCAAGGCGTCAGTTCCTTTTTCTTATTGACAGGAACACCGTTATGCTCGGAAAGCTCGATGAAATCATAAAGCAGTTCCTGATTGATACCGATTGCCGAACCGTCATCATTCCAAACAATCGCTTCATCAACAAGGAACCGATAGAACTCTGCTCCGTGCCAGATGTTATCATCGTCATTTGCGACTACCCCTGCACCGTCGAAGTCCAGTTCAATGTCATCAATTTTCAAGCAAGAGAGAACATCGTACAGGATTTCGGATTCACGGTCATAAACCGGCAGAACTTCACCGATACCGGCAAAATCAAGAAGTCCCATCATCGTCACTTTATCGCAATCATGATAAGCGGCTTCCTGCTTGAACCATTCTGCGGCTTCTTCAAATTCCGGCGTTCCGACATCGGCAAGCTCCTGTTTTGCATACCCGCCGAGAGCGTCAAAGAAGTTGTCGGGATCGGACTTGTTTTCAGAAGCAAATCTGATGAATTCGGGAGAGATATAATTGATGACATACTGTCCACCGGCAACAGCGTCCGGGTTGTAGTACATCCAGACAACCTCGCCACGCGCGTTGTCAATAAAGAAGGCATCCTCATATCCTGTTTTCGGCGCGTAATCCGGTTCTTCCGGCAGGTCATCAATCACATGAACATACTTGTCATTCAACGGGTTTTCTTTTAGCTTTTCATTGAACTCCTCACGCGGCAGAACCTTGTTGAAAATAGGAAACGCTTCATCAAAAAGCCGTACTTCCTTATCATCGTAAGCAAGTATTTCATATTCGGATGTACCGAGATAAACGGTATCTCCGAGAGAGAAGCGGTATTCCTTTTCCGGCTCAGGCGGAGGATTCATTTCATCGTAGGTAGGTTCGAGCTGTAAGGCGGCTTCGCTGCCAAGCTGCTCAAACACCGCTTCGGCTCGCTCTGTCAGGTGGGTGTCCTGTGAGATAATGCCGGTGAGAACCTCGCGCATCTGCGGTAATACGAAATCACCGTCAGCACTTCTCCCATAATGCTTTTTATCTCCGACCATAAAGCTGTTTGCAGCAGAAATAATGTAGTAGCCGTTATAGCAGAGCGCTTCATTTCCAAGCTGCGTTTCATAATCATTGAAATCCTCTACCACCGATTTGAAATCGTCGGAAATCTGTTTTCTCACTTTTCGGTTGTCTTCGTCTCGCCGGTAAAGAAGATAAGCTTCCTTGTCTTTTGGGGAGAAGAAACGGTCAGCGGCAATCAGCTCTCCGATACGCTTTTCCACCTTGCTCCAAGAAAGCAGGGTTTTTGCGTCGGGATTGCCGATTGTACCACGGCTGATTTCCAGCCCTTTTGCGTCATGCGATTCATCAAGGTCACGACTTTGAACAGCGGGATAGCTGCCGCCGATCCCGTATTCCTCTTTGAGCATACGGGCATTTTCAGCAGCAGACTCCTTTTTCAGATATTGTTCATAGATACGGAATTTGCCGCCCGATACAATGCCGCCACGTGTAAGGACTGCATCAATATCCTCCTGAGAAATAGCAAAAGCGGAAGCATTTTTGTCTGCTTCCGCTTTCTCTGCAATGATTTTCTGTTGTTCTGCGACAGGGGTTAGGGTTAGCTGTAAATCAGCTCGTTCAGAACCGTTTCCTCCGCCGATTGTCTGATGTTGTTCATCAGTCCCACCCAGCGCATCTGATCCGTCGCTTTCAACTGTTCGGTCACGCCCTCGGTTTTCTTCATCTGTGAAATCAGGCTGTCTATCTGTGACAGGGCTGTCTGCTCGATCTCCATCAAATGCTGTGTCAGCTCGCCTGTCGCTTTCAGGCTCAGATACAGTCCCTTCTTGTGATTCTTCAGGTACTTCCTGCGAAGCATCGCGTACTTGCCCAGCGTTACCTCCGGCTGCTCCGGCAGGCTCAGTTCGGGAATCTGAAAGTCTCCCTGTGTTTTGTAGGTTACTGTCATGGTTTTCATCCGTCCTTTCCTTAACTTTTTCTGTGGCTTCAGGATACTCCGAAGCAGAAGTTTTTGCAAATGTGCGATTTTGCTTTCTTTCCTCATTTTGCAGTCCGATTACTGTCTGCTCAATTTCGCGCAGTCCCATTTCGGCAATGTCCGAAGTGGCAGCGCCGAGCCGTGTGATACAGTCGGACGAGTTGAAATTGACGATATTGCGGAAGTCATCTACGCTGTAATACTCATCCGCATTTACGCCGCAGCGTATCATCATCATATAGGCAACGCTGTTTTTCAAGAGGTTGCGGAACATTACCTCCACATTCAGCTCGTCGTAGTCCTCAAGAAAACTGCCTTCACGAACACCCATAAGCTCGGAGAGATAGTCGGTCATATTATCTGCGACTGCGTTATCCGCTGCACAGAGAATGGCATTTTCAAGCGTTGAGCTTTCCTGAAGCTGTCCGAACTTTGCTTCCAACGCTTCAATTACATCGTCGCTGTACCTGTTTTCCAGCTTCCAGAGTCGCACTTCATTACCGGCACGGCTGTTGGTGTCGCTGACATCAAAGACATAATGAAGCGACAAATGACCGCCCTTGTCGTTGATAAGAGCGATACCGTGCGCACCCTTGTTTACCCAGCGTCCAAAGCGATTATTCCAGAGTTCAATCGGCGCACAGGCGGTGGCTCTCGGTCTTTGCACATGAATCAGCACCTGATCGTCGAAGTCATACTTGTAGTTGTTTGCAGCCGTACCCAGAAAAGCAATCCAGCTTCCGGGGTTATCTGAAAGCTCCTGCGTTTTCTGCACATACATCTGTGTAATCAGGTCAATTTTTTTCGGCATCCTTTGTCCTCCTTTCGGCAAGTATAATTTGCTCCAGTCCGTCCTTTGCCTGTTCAATCTTGCTGATACGGCTATGGAGCTGTTTTACGGTTTTTGAAATGTCCTCCGCATTGTCCGAGTAGAAGTACCCGTCTGCGCAACTGCAAATCGGAACACCCCTTGAACGAAGTGCGTTAATACATTTCCTGATTTCTGTCCCTTTACAGGAAAAGGCGGCTTCAAGCTGTTTGCTCAAAGCCGCCTTGCTTCTTGAATTGTGGTTTGTTTGAAGAAACCGGCTAATGGGTTCATATTCCATCCGGTTCACCTCGATTCATGAGCGTCGGTGCGTTCCTGCTCCGCACGAACCGATACGATGTCCAAGTCGGAGTTTTTCCAGTAGACATTTCCGTTCTCATATTCGGTTTCTGCTTTTTCCTTTGCGTCCTCAACGCTGTCGGCTTCCACCGAAACATAGCCGGTGCTGGAATCTCTGACACATACCTCATACTTCATCTGGCATCACCCCGATCCTTTTCTTTCGATTTGATTGGATTGCCGTTTCCGTCATAGCTTTTCGGATTTGCCGCAGGGCAAGACCAGCCAAACATTGAACCGGCAAGCATAGCAGCTTCCTGCGCTTTGCTGACACCGAGATTTTTGTTCATCTGACTGCACATCTCTCTATTGGTTTCTCTGTCCGCAAACTGATGGGTGTAAAGACGATAACCCTGTTCACTCTGATTGATGACGATAAGCTCGCCGGAGGACGGAAGCACGGAGTAGCACATATCAGGAAGTGGTTTTTCTTTCGGCTCATAAGTCGCTTTGTTGTTTTCCATTCGCTCTGCAAACTCGCAGATATGATAAAGGTTATTGCCGATTTCCGTATGATACTCATCGATATATCTGCAAGTGTACTCGCTCTTTTCGTCCCAAGAGGTGGTTACGATGATTTTTTCTCCGTCTTTGATTCTGAACAACTCGTTGTAGCTTGAGTCAATGAAGCGGATGCCCTTTGAAGCCTTTTCCAGATGACTGTCGAGCCAGTCCTTCCGGTAGCAATAACAGTAAAGATTGTACTCGCCTTTATGGGGATTGAGCCGCATCATATATGCGTACTGCTCTGTATTGATACGAACCCCGAACTCTCGCTCATTGCCAAGTACATCCTTGCCGAAGGATGCTTCCGGGTGAGCATTGCAATACTTTGCCAGCGTGGTACGGCTCTTTAGAAAACCGCCGTCCCTGCGAAGCTCGTTGATGAGTTCATCGAACTCGTCCTTAAACTCCTGCGTTTTCAGGTCTTTTCTGAAATCGTCCCAAGAGGAAAAGAAGCCTTCACCGCTTGCGTCCATATCTGCCCGAAGATGACCGATACAGCCTGTCTGCATAGAAATCTGCTGGCTCTGGCTGTATGTGTAGTTGCGTTCTTCTGGTTTCAGAATTTTAACTTCCATTTTATCTCTCCATTTCTGCGGATTGTTTTTCTTTCGGCAGGTCAAAGCCATATACTTTGGCGATGTCCAAGCCAATAGGTCTTGTAACACGGTCAATATCCGCTTTCGTGACCGTGCCGGAAAAGATTTTGTCCTGCAAATCTTCAATCTGTTCACCTGTTACACCGTCTTTGAAAACACGGTACAGATAATGGTTTTGTCCGTCGTGATGAACGGCATCTGCTTTGAATTCACCGTTTTTGTCAACGAACCACTCTGTGTAATCGGTGTCGGAATAAAGACAGTCGCTGATGTTGCCTGACTCAATCATCTTATATCCCTGAAACCGCCCGTTCCATCTGCCGAGGTCGGCTATGACGATGATTGGCTCCGAAAGCTGAACATTGAGATTGCAGCGTTCATCATCCAAATAATCATCATTTGTCCGAAGCATTTCCTCATAAAGCATATCCTCTGTAATGTCATCGGGGGTTGTTCCATTCATTTCAAGCTGTTCACGCATATCTTCTCGCCAGTCATCCAGATTGAGATTCATGTTGCCCCATACGATATGGCGGTCAGTTGCTTTACTGCTCATTCTCATCACCTCCGGCAACGAAAGTAATGACCTTGTGGTTTTTGATAGCCTTTTGAAGCCCGCTGATACTGCGCATTTCTTCGACTGCCAGTCCGTCCAAGCCGAGTATCTGGTCAATGGTCATATCAGATATATCCTTTTCGGTCTTATATCCTGCTTCAATCAGCTTGTCGATGAGCGCCAGCCTTTTCTGTACGTTTGTCAGTTTCTTTGCAGCCATAATATCACCCTTTCTTAACATAGAGTTTCAGCGGCTCTGAAACTCCTGATTTTTTATTTCCTTTGTTCGCTGTGCACGGATTGCGTTTTCGCGTTCCTTTGCCCATTCGGGAAGCTCATTCATCGTGCCGAGAATATCACTTCGGTCAATGCGGCTTTCCTTGCCGGAATAGAGGTTGATAATATATACGGCATTTCCTCTGGAATTTGCTTCTACTCCGAAGCCGCTGTAAGCGAAAACAAGCTGATTTACCGCTGTCTGATACTCCGGACGCAGCACCTCCGGACGAATCACTACAACCTTGTCCCTGATGGATTCATCGTATCGGACAGGCGTACACATATCCGCTGTAATCGTTTCTGTCGGCACAGTCAATGCGTTTTCTGCTTCGCGCAGCTTCTCGCATTGCTCCGTGATCCGTTTGGCATACAGAAGCATCAGTTCAACATAATCGTTGCCAATCATGCAGCCGGTATATTGACCGACGATTTCATTGCTTTCATAGAAAGCGCAAAGATAGGGATGTTCGGGGTTGTTGTCAGCTATGCCGAACACAACCTCTTTGTCACCGATCAGAATGGACTGCGTGATTTCATAATCGCCCGCCATTCGTTTTTCAGTTTCCATACCGCTTTGCTCCCTTCTTGATGGTAATACCGAGTTCTCCGGCTTTGTATTTATGCTGTAAGTACAGCACGGCTCTGATGTTCGGGACGGTAATGCCCGGAATCTCCACCATTTCTTCCGTTGAAATCGTCAGCATGTCTGTGACGGAATATCCGGCACATTGAAATATGCGAAAAAGTCTCTCTGTAAATTTCTTTGCGTTCATTTTGTTATCCTCTCTTTTTCATGAAAATAGCGGCTTTTCAGCCGCCTTGATTATTTCTTATTCTTATTACGAATCCGCAGGAATACCAAGCTGCCTATGATAAACGCAACAAGAATGACCATGATAATTGCTTTGAGTTCCATATCGCTCCTCCTTTATCTTTGTCCCACGAACCAATCATCGTAGGCGGAATCCTTAATCGCTATGGTATTTGACAGGGTGGATACTATCAGCATACCTGCCGGTGTCCAACAGTCTTGCTTTACCACCTTAACGGTATAACCGCCGTCCGGATACCAAAGCGGTGTAAAATGCACTCTGCCGTAATCCGGATTATCTCGGATAGTCCAATATGACAATCTCGGTTCCAGAGTTCTGTATTTTCCGGTTTCGGTTGAATACCCGTATTCCGGGAACAGGGCATACGCATATTGAACAGAGGTACGCGCAGAAGTCGTCGGATAGGTGTAACCACTAATATTGCCTGTTGCTTCATAGGATTTCAGGTCAACTCCATATCCGGATTTCATTGTCCAGACACTTCCGTTTTGTACGGCTGTCGCGCTTGTTATCGGCGTTAGCTTGTCAGTACCGCTATTATCGATTGCCATACCGTAATTTGTTTTCTGATAGCCCCGGTAAGTATAGCTGTATTCCCACCAAGTTCCCTTTACTGCTTCCTTTGTCGGTATATCCGGAATCTTAAACCCGTCAGGCGCAGAGTATTCAAAATGCGTATCGGGTGTTTCGGATATGGTAAAAGGTATCGTTGTGTAAGACCGTGAATAGGAATTATAGAACTCACCGTCAGCCAAAATGCTCGCTGTAATCGTGATGTTACTGTAATCAAGTCCGTATGGCACTCGCCACTTGAAATACACAAGGTTCTTGTCATTACCGGGGACAACTACATTCGGCTTTGTGTAAATCGATATAATTGTGCCATCGGCTTTTGTGACCTTGAAATGCGCTGTGATTTTGTGCGAGGGGTAGTAATCATCCCGGAATCCGTTCTGTACCCAGAAGCTTGAGATAACATACGTTCCTTCACGGTAGCTGGCATTCGGTGCAATCGGGTAAATGCGCAGAGGATGATTGACTTCGCAGTCAAGCGCCATAGCATTGTTCGTTCCGTTTGTTTCCCAATCGGTGTTATAGATACCGGCTCCCTCCAGATAAACGCCGCCCCAGATGCTTATTTTTCTTTGATTCGGCACTTCAAAGGAATAGCCGTTGACATTGATGGATTTTCCCGGTTCAATTCCGTACATACCGCTGATCTGGCTTCCGTCGTTGTTATAGCCGTAGACATATACCTTAACGGTACTGTTATTCTTATAGGTGTACTGCACCGTCACATTGTCTCCGGCTTCAAGGTCTGTTGCGTCGAGGTAATAGCCGTCATCGCCTATCAGACGGGTATTCGTAATCGCTACATCGGCTTTCACAATGGGAATATCTATCCATGTGCTTTGCTGTGTATGCGCTCCGTCCGTATGCCATTGCGTAGTCAGCTTAAACGGAATACGGTTACTGCCGCTGCCGCTGTTATCCGGTACTCGCACAAAACTTAGGTCGCTTGTTACGACCTTACTTGCGCTGCTGGAAATGCCGGTGTTTGATACCGTGACATCGGTTGTATTTCCGCTTTTCACACGCACCCACTCGCCGTTCCACTTATACATCGCACCCCACAAATCGTTGTAGGAAGTCCAAGAGTTGCCGGAGGTGTAGGTATATTTTGCGTAAGCTCTCTGACCGACATATACGGCACCGCTTGTGCCGCCCGAACCGCTGTATGCCGCTGTATTGCCGGTAATGTCTATCATAGACACCTGATAGCGGTTGATAACGGGACGGATGGGGATATAAAAGGTCTTTTCAGAACCCCATTTGAGTACATTGCCGCTTGAATCAATCCAGTCCACACGGGCTTTCACGGTATAGCTGCTGGCAGACGAACTGACTGTCGTTGGGGACAGGGCAACATCATACCAAGTATGGTCATTGCTCCAGACATTGCGGGAGGTTGAGCCGCCGCCGACAATCCAAACCGATTGCCTGACATAGCAGTTCTGGCTTTCTGCCGGGAAGTGAACAGCATACCAGATAGAATCGCCCGAAATCGGGTATCCGTGACCGTAAGTCCAGTTGGCAAAGGCTGAACCGTAGCTGATTCCGTAGTGATTGTTGTTCCGGCTGCTTACGCTGCCGGGCCACGCTTCACAGCAATTCACGGACAGATTCGGAGTAAAATCCGGTTTTGTCTCGGTATATGCGATACCGACGCCGTAGCCGGAGTTTATCAGGGTATAGAATGTTGCTCTGGAACTTGAACCGATTGCGCTAACGCCTGTCCAAAGTCCCTGTCCATCGGGAGTATAGAGTTCATTGGGGTAGTATCTGTTTGTGTAGGATGAAATGAACCCCCATGAACCGCTGTTCCAGCTTGAGCCGCCGTTGCTGCTTGCGCCTAAAATATGCTTTCCGTAAATTGCGGTTTCTGTGACTGTCACAGCGTGATAGACGCTTTCCAGTCTCAAATCGTACAAGGGTTCAACGAGGATTTTGTCTCCGTTTTTCAGAGACGCAATACCGGCGATTCCGAGTTTGCGGAGAATCGGATCGAGGTTTCGTCCGTCATTCTGCCAAGACTTCATTCCGCTTGCTCCCGGCATTGTCGAAGCGAAGCCCATGTTCGCTTCCTTGTAGCAGTTGGTTGTGTTCCGACTTGTTCCGAAGCCTGCGTTTTGGTTGTTGATTAGCTGCTTCTTGTTGTATTTGGTGTTGAACTTATAGCCACTACTGTATTCGAGGTTTCCGTAATAGGTGTTTCGGAATACATCAATGACCGCACCGTTTTTCGTTCCTCCGTTCTTGTCTACCACCGAAAAGCGATACCCGATACAGTTATCCTCGTCAGTCCGAATGGCGTAGCCGTTGGGACCGGCAGAGGTTGTATTGCCACCGCCGCCCGTGGAACTGCCGTCCCATGACAGAGCCGACGCAGACACACAAAACAGCGCACACAGAGCTGCCACAACAAGAACGCAGGTCAAAAGTTTCGTTATTTTCTTTTTCATTCTGACCTCCTGTTCAAAATAAAAGAGCCTGACCTATTCAGTCAGACTCTCGGTTGAATTATTCGATTTAATGATGATGACAAGTGTTTCCGGGTACCAGCTCTCCGCACTCGCATTCGGTGTCCTGCAAATAACGGAAGCATCCTGTCGGGTTATCCGGCGACCACATCGGTCTTCCGCAATCGGGGCAAACCTTTGCCGAATCCTGTCCCGCATTGTACTTCGGACACAGCGTTGCGTCATAACAGGTATAGCCCCATTCATTTGTTGCATAGAAGCTCGCGCAGGAATGAGAACCGCAATACGGGCAACCTTCCAGTTCACGATTCAGAAGTGAAGCGTGGAAGTCGGCGTTCTGGCAATGATGATTTGCACAACCGCAGTTATACGCTTCTTCCACAGGCGGATTTCCGCCAATCTGAATACCTGCTTCGGCGTTGTTGTCCGGCTCCTTTGCCGGTGCAGCGGATTCTTCCTTCGGCGTGTCATTTGCTTCTGCTTTGTCGCCGTGTGTTTTGTTTCCGGCAGGTTCAATATTCTCATCGGGAGAGATTACATTGCCGTCATCCGGTATTTCCACGATGTCCTTTGTATCCTCCGGCTCTGAGCTGTCCTCCGGCTCATCAATCACAATGTCCTTGCCGGTTTCCGAAGTCGGTGGTTCGGTATCAACCGGCTTGTTTTCTGTTTTGTGCCTTGTCAGGCAGAATACCGTACCGCAAACAAGCAGCAGTACCAAAACCGAGGATACAATCATGATGAATTTCTTGTTTTTGAGTAGCTTCTTCATAATACGCCACCTCCTAAAATTTTTCTGAAAATGCTGAATCTATCGTGACGGGGATACTTGCAGCACCAACGGCTTTCCCGTTAAACCAAATCGGTACATAAAGAGTGTAGTGTACCCGAATTTTCAAAGTGTTATCTACTTGGAATGTAAAATACGGTTTCGTCATCTGATACTGTACCTTGCCTTTACTATCATAAGCATACAGGTAATTCCCCTTATTTACAAGTGTGCAAAAATCGCAAAGATCATCAATATACACATTTGCGTCCAGCGCTTCGGTATAATCGTTTCCTTGCTTGATGGAATTGTATATCTCGATTGAGTTTTTAATGATGTAGCTGTCCATTACGGTTTTTGTGTTCTCTTTGGTTATGCGTATCCAAGAAGCAGTTGAGTAAAAGAAGATGAAAACCGACAGCACCATACAGAGAACCAGTATCATAACACAGGGAAACACATAACCGTCGCCGCGTTTATTACTCCATTTTTTCATCGGCATCACTTCCAATACTTTTCAGAGATTCCGCTTTTGCTGACCGTTACCGTAACCGGTATCTTGAATACGCCCAATCCCTTCAGATATGTCCTGACGTTGATTTCGACGGACATCGTATCTCCGAGTTGAACACGCTGATAGGAACTGTTGAAATACCTTTCCGCAGTCGTTTCGATACCGTAATAATAATATTTGTCGAGTAGATCGCTGTCCCTGTTCCAAAATTCGCTGCCAAACTCTCCGGTATAGGTTGCCGTTTCAATCAGTTCATCGCATATCTCATCCAGTTCTGTTTTGAGTGTAATAAAGCTGAACACATTGATAGCCACCACCAGAATCATCACAAACACGATAACCCCGACGCAGGTATCAATATATCCTTCGCCCTTACGGGAGCGCAATAGTTTTTTCATCACAGCACCCCCATTAAGCGAACAGAACGTTCATCGAGGTCATAATCTGAGCCACAATGACAACGATATAGATAAGCATAAAGCAGAACAGCAGACACATGGAGAGCCGTTTTACCTTGCGGGGAACCTTTTGTGCGTGAAGCCTGAGTTGCTGTCTTTGGATGTCGTTGAATTTGAGGGAAAGAGAAGTCCAGTAGAGCGCCGTGTCATCGCCGCGAAGAATACCGATAAGACCTCGGCACACATCGCTCATCATCGAGGAACCGACGCGGGATTCCAGTCTTGTGAGTGCTGCTTCGTAGTTGCCGGAACGCATATCCGCCACCGTGATACTCAGTTCATGCTGTAGCTCCGAACCTGCGTTTTTTGCATAAGTCTCCAGCATATTCAGTACATCACGGCTATGCTTTAAGGTTTTTTCAACGGTAAAGACAAGTCTCGGCAGCTCATATTCGATTTTCTCCCGTTTTGCCTTGATTTTCATACTCACGCTTTTGACCTCGCGCTTGTAGAGAAAGAATGCCATAAAGAGAATAACCGGACAGAGTAGCGGGAAGATAAACAGCACCGGGATTGCGAAAACACCGATGATAAATGCCTTTACCACCGCATTTGCCTTGAACATCTCCGGGGATATATCCATCTGCGCCGTTTTCAGATCGGCTTCCAACTGTGCGCGCTTGAACTCATTGAGTTTCAGTCGCTTTGAAAGCCAAGTTGCGACGCCCTTGAGCCAGACATCGAGACCGCTTGATTTGTCCTTTTGCTTTTTTGACAGGTTGTTTACTGCCTTTGATGATTTCAGATACGGCAGACGGTAAATGTCCGCAAGGACGAAGTACAGTCCGATACCGCATAAAATGCCGATTAAAGCCTGATTCAAATTTACCGCCTCCTTTATCTTTTATAAGCTATGGGTTTTGTGAACTTCACCATAAACAATGCCGTAATCAGGATGACCATTCCGCAGATACCGAGAACGATCTTTCCCGGCGTCGTATACATCAGCGTCTCAAACCATTCACGGTTGAGGAAATAGAGCAACGGAATGTTTCCGACTACAAGAGCCACCATCATCCAATACTCGTTCCTGACCGACGCAAGCATTGTTCTCAGTTCGTTGTTGACTACTCGGACATCCGTGAGCTTTGCCACAACAGGCTGCAAGGTATCTTTTAAGGTTCTGTCATCCTGACATTGAATGAGCGTGTCGCACCATTCTTCAAAGATTTCATCGTCAACCTTTTCCTTGAGATTCATAAGTGCGCGTTTGGTATTGGAGGATACCGCCGTTGCGTCTCCGACAAACGCCTGAAAGACTTCACGAAGCGGCGGCTTGATATATTGAATGTTCTCGCTGACCGCCGATACAATATCGTCGCTGCGGATATATGAAGTCGAGATGATGGACAGCGTTGTTTCCAGTTCCTCTTTCGTATGCTTCTCATAATAGCTGAGTGTGCTTGTGGTATAGAAGAACGGCAGCAGCGCAAAAGCTACCGACAGCACCGGCAAAAGGAAGATGTTGTTGATAAGAATTGAAAGAATCGCACCGCCCGCAAACAGAATCAGCGCAGCACAGCAGACAAGCGTAAACTGCTTGGATTTGCCGGTTACTGAAAGTGCTGTCTTCATGCGGATCAGCTTCTTGTATATTGGGTGCTTCTTCTTGTTGCCGCGCATATTCCTTGCTTTGTCCCTGAGACTGTCATTCGGTGTAATGATACGGAGAATATCATCCGAAACCTGTTCCGGCGTCAGCTTCAGAAAGCAGACAATGGCAACAATCAGAAGGACGGATGAAATAATCGAAAAAATCAATCGTAGTCAGCTCCTTTCCTTAGAAATTTGTTGAGAGTTTCCTGCGGCACACCGAACTGCATGAGTTTCCTTTTCAGGTTTTCGCTCATAAGCTCCGGCTGCTCAAAGTAGCCCTCGATTTTGAACTTGCCATCGACAAGCTCATTTTTTGTGATGTTGTAGCGAAACAGCGTGTGATACTCTCTCTGTCCGCTTTTTGTAATGACACACTCGGATATGTCCATGATTTTACGGGAGTTGTCCTCCAGCTTATGCGCATAGACCACAAGCGGAAATGCCTGTCCTGCCTGCATCAGAGAGGTGTCAAAGTTTATGGGGAAACGCTTCTGGCAAAGCAGAGCCAGACGGGTATGTGCTGCATCGGCGGCAGACGCATGGATAGTAGATACAACCGTATGTCCGGTAAGACTCGCTTCTACGGCAGAGTACGCTTCAAGGTCACGCATTTCTCCCACAACTACAATGTCCGGGTTGAATCGGAGAGAAGCTACCACCAAGTCCTCCTGCGTGATGTCGTATGCTTCGTTATCCGATGGGCGGGACAGCGTATGAACCACATTGTTGATTACCTTGCCGTCCTTTACACGAAGCAAGGAAAGCTCACGGGAGCCGGATTCAATCGTAAAGATTCGCTTGTTGTCCGGTATGGAAGTGAGCAAGGCATTCAGAAGTGTTGTCTTACCGGAGGAAGTAGCACCGGCGACAACGAATGACACACCGTAGCGAAGGCACATACAAAGGAAGTCCACCATCTTCTGCGTAGAATTGCCGCCGCGAACAAGCTCCGCCCGGTTGACACGGGAGGGATGAAGCAAACGGATAGATACGCTGATCCCCCGGTCATCATCCACAAGCGGTTCCTTGAGCGCCGTAATACGCGTATTTCCGGGCAAATGCCCTTGACTCATCGGTGTTGCGTTGTCGATAATCATACCGGAGTGGTGAAGCAGTCTTTTTACAATGTCGATAGCGTGTTGGGGAGAGTAAAAGTGTTCATCAGCTTTGGCAATATGACCGTCCGTATAGGTAATCGCCACATCATCCCAGCCGTTGATGTTTATTTCCTCGATTTCATCTTTGCCGAGGTATTTTGTGAGAATCGAATACTCCGCCATTTCGGAATACAGCTTGTTGGTAAGCTCGGTCGTGCTCATTCCGTCAACAGAGAAGCCGTTGTCCCGGAGATACTTTTCAAGATAGGTTTTTATCTGCGGAAACTTGGATTTCTCCGTCAAAGCGGCGGCGTAGTTCTGAGAGATATATTCCTGTGCCAGATGAAGAAGTGGAACAAAACCAATGGACTTGCCCATCACACCACCTTCTTCGTGATTTCTGCAATCTGCTCCCTGTATTTTCGGTCAGCAAGGCGTTCGGACAGAGTGCCGGTAATGACCTGCTGCTTCAGCGGTCTGCTGAACGGCAGAGTAAACGCAACATTCTTGAAGTGCGCCTTCACTTCGTCTGTCGGCAGGTATAGGTCACGGTCACAAATGCACATCACCTTGATACTGCGCTCGGAAACGGCGGCGAACATATCCGCCTGAGAGGAATAGTACCCCATACACTTGAGATCGGGCGTTATCATCTGAACAACGCTGTCCGATTCAGTCATTGCCATACGGGAAATAAGGTCATCTGCGTCGCTGGTACAGTCGATAACGGAATAATCCGCTATCTCCTTCATTGCGCGAAAGAGTGCCAGAACCTTATCCTCTGTGGGGCGCGGATATGAAAACTTATTCTCCTGCGCCTTATATCCGAGAAAGCCGAAGTTGAGCATGGTTTTGACGGACACCATCTGCTTCATCACATCCTCCTTGAAGATGTCGGTCTTATCCAGAGCTTTGCCGATGGAAAACAAATCGCTGTCCTTACAATGGGGAAAGATAAATGCCATTGCCGGTACGCTCATATCCGGGGAAAGAAACAGAATCGTCCCTTTCTTTTCGTAATATAGCTCCTGTGCAATTTTGAGCGCAGCCGTTGTTTTACCGCTTCCGGGAGAGCCGCAAACGGCAACCAGTTTACTCATTTGCAGTTCCTCCGTTCTTCAGAAATTCGTCCTGCTTGGCAAGAAACTTGTTTGCGGTGTCTTTATCGCCGCGATACACAAGAGCCGTCTGCATAATACAGGTATCTTCATACTTTGCAAGCTGTTTTGCTTGCTCGGTGTTTACGAGAACAGTTACGGTAGAAGGCAGTTCGTAGGTTCCGTCATCGTTCTTTACAACGGAATCCTTATCAACGCCTCCGGCAGTAGTGGTAGTAATGACTTTCAGGTATTTCAGACTGCCCGGAATAGAGGTCGTTCCGGCTTCCTTATCCGTTACGATTACGCTGATAATATCGCCGTTCTGGAGCTTGCCGGAAAGACCGGCAGCAAAGGTATCAATGGTAATGCTCACCGCCACCTTACTCCCGTCAAGCGATGCGAACACATCGTCTGCGGTATTGGCTTCATTCGTAAGCTTTCCGGTAGAAAAGTAGTCGCCCGCATAGAGATTGGACGCGGCATATTTACCGATTACCGCTGATTTCTCCGTGAGAATGCCAGCCGGAACAGAATCGGCCTTCACAACCGCTGTTTCAATCTTATCCTCCGTAATCTGCGCACCCTGCTTGACTTCACCCGAAAGGCGAATTACGGTAGTTGTGTCGCTCGTCAGGCGGTTCACCATAGGCGCAACACAAAAGGTCACGGCAACGGCAAGAATCATACAGATGATGCCGATGATTGTTCTGTTTTTCATGTGAGAGTTCCTCCTTCTTAAATAAAATACGCTGCCATAAACCCGACAGCGAGGTAAGGAATCATCGGAAACCCTTCCGACTTATCCTTCTTTGACTGAATAATGAGATTTGCGATGATACCGATTGTCAGTCCGGCAATCAGCCCCACAATGCCACGGCAGAGTCCGAGCAGAAACGCACAGGCTGCGGTCAGCTTCATGTCAGCACCGCCGATGGCTTTTCCTTTGCAGATAATGAGAACCAGAAGCATGGGGATGGTAGCAAGGACTGCGGAAAGCAGCATACCGGGAATATCCGATACCTCTCTGCCGATAAAAGCTGTGAGTGCAACCATTACGGCAAGGTAATCATCCGATTCTCTTGTCTTAATGTCGCTATAAGAGGAGTATGCGAGGATAAGGCAGAACAAAATGCCCTTCACCGCACCCACAGCACATCCAAAAAAACAAAGAAGCAATGCGCCGACAGTAACGGCAATACCGATAAATGCAAGCGCCGTTTTCTTCTTGTTTTCCTTGAAATGCTCTGCGGCATATCGGCTCACAAGAAATGCCGTCAGTCCTGCAAGCACCAGACACATAGTGAAGGTCAGGATTGTCATAGCTGTGTCAGCAGACGAGACTTCCTCAATTCTCGGTATCCTCGGAAGAATTGGTCTTATCATTAGTGCGTTCATTTATTACCTCCCGAAAAAGAAAATGCGGCGGGACAGTCACTACCATCCCGCCGCAGATGATTGATTACTTACCGGCGTAGTTGAAAAGACCGGTGATTTTCGTACCGAGAGTCGGGATGATGTTGGTGTTGAACAGCGCATACAGACCGGCGAGCAGGAGCGCACCGATAACCACAGCGATGAGAATCTTCACGCCGGAATCGACATAACCTTCCGCCTTCTTGGAAGCAACGGCGGTCTGAACGGAAACAACTGCGCGCTGGCAGCGGGATTTGATATTCTTCATAAACTTCTTCATAGATTTTTTACCTCAATCTTTCTTATTTTTTTTTGTGAATGGACGGATTAACCTGCGTAATTGAACAGGCTGTTGATTTTCGTGGTGAGCGTCGGCAGGATGTTGGTGTTGAACAACGCATACAGACCGGCGAGCAGGAGCGCACCGATAACCACAGCGATGAGAATTTTCACGCCGGAATCGACATAACCTTCCGCCTTCTTGGAAGCAACGGCGGTCTGTACGGAAACGGCTGCGCGCTGGCAGCGGGATTTGATGTTCTTGATAAACTTTTTCATGGAATTACCTCATTCTTTCTTATTTTTTAGTTTTGGATTTGTTTTGGCTTATTCAGCCTTGGATGCTACCGCTTCATCATAAGCGGCAAAGAGTGCGTCTTCAACGGACTTACGAGCCGAAGAAGAAATGGGATGGAAAACATCGCGGTGAACTTCGTTGCCTTCTTTGTCCTTGCGGATTTCATTGGGCATAGCGGCGAATCGTCCGTTCTCGGTTTCAATGAGCTTCACGCCATGAACGGCGAACTCCTCACCGATGGTTACGCTGGCAATCGCTTTCATTGCGCCTTTGTTTTCAAACACCTTGTGGACTATTACACGAATCTGCATTTTGACTTGACCTCCTGTTTTTCTTTTTGTTTTTGGGTGGATGGGCTTACGGGGTTACTGCTGAGTTAAACCTTGCTACAATGCAATCGCCTCCTTTACGGCTTTATTCAGACAATAAAAAAACCGAGTAAAGATTTCTCTTTCTCGGCTGGTCTGCTGGTTATTAAGGGGTTAGGTGTGGGAAGGGGAAAGAACTGCAAAATGCCTGACAGACATTTTTGGGCGCAGTTATCCCTTGGTTTGAGATTATCTTTCTTCGCGCTGTCTTTCCCGATAACGGTTGTAGAACTCAAGCGCCTTTACCACATAATCCGATTCCCGTTCACGGGGAATAGTCTGAGGAATGAGCTTCCGGATTCGCTCGTCCTTGAACTGTGACGGAGTTTTCTGATTTGGCTTTTCTTCTTCCATAATGGATTCGATAACGGCTGCTGTCAGCTTTCCTTCTTCGCTGAACTTTCGCATTTTGATTGTCTGCGCGTGAGAAGGAGTTGCGTCGTTATACTCAATGGAATCGGACAGTATATTCTGTTCTTCTTTCGTCAGGTAGGAGATTTCCACCGCCGGACGCAGAGCAATCTGTTTTTCATCTACCATATCAAGCAGAGAAGGAACAAGCTCATTCAGGCGAATATACCGGCGTATCTGTTCACGGCTTTCTCCGACATCTTCTGCAAGAATATCTCTTGATTTACCCTCTAATAAATGGGGCTCCACTGGTGCCCCATTTTCTTTACTTGGTCTGCCAGCCTGTCTACGCATAGCATCCAGCCGCATTTTGTATGCTTTGGCTTTTTCGCTTGGGAGTATGACTTCTCTTTGAAGATTGCTGTCTACCATTGCGATAACAGCTTCATCACGGGTTAAGTCCTGAACACGGCAAGGGATTGTTTCAAGTCCTGCAAGCTCACAGGCGTGTTTTCTTCTGTGACCGGATACCATCTCATATCCTTCGCCATCGTCCTTTTCACGGACAATTACCGGCTGAATGACGCCGCAAGTCCTTACGCTTTCAACAAGCTCAGTCATGCTGTCATCATCCAACACCTTGTAAGGATGTTCAGGGAAATCCGAAATGAGTTCAAGCGGAATGTTCATAAGACGCTCCTGCTTTTTCTCCTGCCGCAAATCCTCTGTTGTGAACAAGTCATCGACAGGGTGAAGTGCGAGATCGATCCTGCCTTTCAAGTGCTAACACCTCCTTCGTGAGCTGCTCATACGCCGCTGCGACTTTTCCCGATTTGTCATGCTGAAAGATACTTACACCGGCTGCCGATGTTTCCGCTGCTCTGATAGAGTGCGGGATTTCCGTTTGAAAGATATTGACCTTGCCGCCGTAGTAATCCTTCAGCTCGTCCATGATGTCATTTGCAAAATTGGTTCGTCGGTCTACCATTGTGAGTAGTATCCCGTCAATCTGTAAATCCGGGTTGATATACCGCTTGACCTTGCTGACCGAACCCATAAGCAAGTCCAAACCCTTTGCTGAAAGAAAATGCGGTTGTGCCGGGATAATCAGGCTGTCCGCCGCAGCTAATGCGTTGACAGTCAGCATACCGAGCGACGGCGCACAATCAATCAGGATGTAATCGTAATTCGGTCTTTGCATATCTACATAGGATTTCAGGATACTCTCACGTCGCATGACATTTACGATTCGGATTTCAATGCCTGACAGGTCAATGTTCGATGGCAGATAATCAAAGCCTTCTTTATGATGAAGTAATGCGCTGTCCGCAAAGAGTTCGTTATCGTCCATGACATCCTGCATGATGTTTGCAAGTCCGACCGGAAGCTCGTCGGGATTCTTGTTTCCGAGTGCTACCGTCATACTTGCCTGTGGATCGGCGTCAATCAATAGAACCCGTTTATCGTACAACGCAAGACCGGCTCCGAGATTGACTGCTGTGGTTGTTTTGCCCACGCCGCCTTTCTGATTACAGATTGAAATGACCTTACATGAAGACACTTTGCTTTCCTCCTTCTTTTTAGATTTGGTTATATAACCACATAAACGCAAAACCCTGACTGATAGCGCAAAGAATAACCCTAAACGGGGAGTGTTCGCTCATCCTTTGGTTTTGCGCTTATGTGGTTGCATTTAATTCGACCTCGTCCCCCAAATGCACAAAAGGAATTCATCAAGTACCCGGCTGCTGACCGGGTTCATAGGAATCTCACCTCTCCGCCTTCATTATGGCCGAGCCGCGAATTACGGAAGTATCATTATTCCTTGTGCCTGTCATCGCCACCACCGGAAGCAATCCGGCTTTCGCTGTATAAGCTTTATCGCTCGCTCCCATAAGGAAGGTCTTGGCGCGCCTACATCACGGCTTCGGGTTTCCCCGGACACAAGTAATGTACTTGATGAATGTCTATTCAATTTTCAAAGTACAGCGGAGAACTGATTTTGTCCCCTCACCTCTATACCGCAACCTCAAAGGTCAAAAACGAAACTAAAAAATTCAAAAAAATATAAAAAAGTTTTTCTGAGCATAAAAAGGGCAAAAAAAATACGCCTATCACATCGTTCAAGATGCAATAGACGCAAAAAAAGCCCGCCGATTTCTCGACGGGCTTAAAATGTTGTATTCACTTACGGTAAT
>LFRM01091462.1_pt1 | contig 30008 bp, 26 predicted proteins | sample 618341 | NCBI WGS metagenome assembly LFRM01 (sample SAMN03654438, study PRJNA283298) | anaerobic digester metagenome | isolation source: pool of bioreactors CSTR01a, CSTR02a, and CSTR03a thermophilic anaerobic... | place: Denmark: Kgs. Lyngby | collected 2014-05-21 | reverse complement strand
CCTGTATTTTATAGGTGAAGTGGTTGATGTAACAGGTTGGCTGGGTGGTTATAATTTCCAGTGGGCCTGGGCATCCGGAGTGGCCTGCGGGCAGGTGCTTTAATCTTTGAAAACAAGCAGCCTGCAAGGCTTGGCCAAAAAGTTTATAAATCTATATTGGCTATTTTGGTGGCCTGAATTTTGATTTCACGACCACTGGGTGAGTAGCCGGTCATTTCAAAGCCGGTTTCGGTTTTGACACCGGTCAGGGACAGGTCAAAGGCATCGTTGGTGGTGCCGAATGCTTCGTTGGTCTGGGCTTTATAGGCCTTGATTTTCAGGTTGGCCACTACTTCATCAGGTGTAGTGGCCTGAATGGTTCCAGAGTAAAGATAATTGGCATCTCCACCACGGATACGGGCATCTTCAATAACGGTAATGCCGGGGTTTGTCTTTGATTCAGCAATCAGGGTTGCATAAAAACCATTATCCATAATTGGCTCCTTTTGGTTGTAATCGGGTCTACATTAACAGACTTTTCATGATAGTGATATGACAAAAATACGTAGACCCGTTAAATGATTGGTACTTGGTAAAACCAGGAGGTTAGTTTGTAACATGAATCAGTCTGGTGGGCAGTTCTGGTAAATACCTAGAAAACAGCTTATTTATTGCCGTTAATTAGTAATATAATTTTCAGAAACGGGAGGTTCAGGTAGTTATTTGCATGGCCTTGCCATATCCGGGCAGTTTCTTTGCCAATCAATAAAATACCAATCAGGGTTTCCCCATGTCATCTGAAAATCTTCAATTTACCCCTTTGCACGACACGCATGTTTCGCTGGGCGCCAAAATGGTGGATTTTGGCGGCTGGGACATGCCGGTGTCCTATGGTTCACAAATCGAAGAGCATCACGCGGTGCGCAATGCCGTGGGGATGTTCGACGTTTCCCACATGTTGAATATCGATGTTTCCGGGGCGGGGTCATTTGATTTCTTGCGCCATGTGCTGGCCAATGATGTGGCCAGGCTCACTGTTCCAGGCAAGGCTTTATACAGTTGCATGCTCAACCCCGAAGGAGGGGTGATTGATGATTTGATTGTGTATTTCTTTGCGCCTGATAACTGGCGTTTGGTGGTCAATGCCGGCAGGGCCGGGGTTGATGTGGCCTGGCTGCAGGCGCAGGCTCAACAAGAGGGGCCAGAGCAGGTCGTGATTACACCCCGTCATGACCTGGCCATGATTGCCGTGCAGGGGCCGCATGCCCGGGAGACGGTCTGGAATGTCCGTTCCGGCCTGAAAACGCAAACCGAATCCCTGACACCTTTTACAGCGGTCTTTATTGAGCCGGATTTCATGGTGGCCCGTACCGGCTACACCGGAGAAGACGGTTTTGAAATCGTGATGCCTGCCACACAGGTGGTGGCTTTCTGGAATGATCTGCTGGCTCAGGGGGTAAAACCGTGTGGCCTGGGTGCCCGTGATACCTTGCGCCTTGAGGCCGGCATGAATTTATACGGTCAGGATATGGATGAAACCATCCAGCCCGCCCAGGCGGGTTTGGCCTGGACGGTCAGTTTTAAAGACGAAGCCCGTGATTTTATTGGCCGCCAGGCCATTTCCCAGGATCCAAAGCGCAATGCTTTTATGGGCATCAAGCTGAATGAGCGCGGTGTGATGCGGTCTCATATGAAAGTCAGGACCGAATTGGGCGAGGGCGAGATTACCAGTGGTACCATGTCACCCACTTTAGGATTTTCCATCGGTTTTGCCCGTTTGCCTGAAGGCGTTCAGGCCGGTGACCCGGTCCAGGTGGAGCTGCGTGGCAAATGGCTGCCGGCAACCTTGTGCGCCTTGCCTTTTGTGCGACATGGCAAGCCATTAGTGTCTTGATCCGGCGGTTTTGCGGCTCACGGGTCTTGGAAATCTTGAATAAATCAGTGTCAATATTACGTTTAAAACGTGCTTGTTATAAATTTTACGTTTAAAACGTGTTTGTTATATATAAATAAATTTGTCAATCAGGAGTGATTAATCAATGAATTTGCCTACCGATCGTAAATATACCAAGACTCATGAATGGGTTTTGGCAGAAGGTGACGTATTCCTGGTCGGTATTACCGACAATGCACAGGATCAGTTGGGTGATCTGGTTTATGTGGGAGATGTGAATGTGGGTGATACCCTGAAGGCCGGTGAAACAGCGGCAGTGGTTGAGTCGGTCAAGGCCGCTTCAGATATTTATGCGCCTGTTGATGGTGAAATTGTGGCGTTCAATCAAAACCTTGAAGAGGAGCCCAATTTGATCAACGAAGACGCTTACGCAAACTGGATCTTCAAGATAAAGCCCAATAACTCGGCAGATCTTGAAGCCTTGCTGGATGCCGCCGGTTATCAGGAGCAGGCTGAATAATCACCATTTTTATGGGATAAAGATATGTTGCGTACACATAAGGATGTGTCCCAGGCGTTTATTGGTCGACACGTAGGGCCTACCGAGGCCGAGCAGAAAAAAATGCTGTCTGTTATCGGGGCTGAAAGCCTGGATGACCTGATTGAGGAAATTGTGCCTGCGGGTATTCGTCTGGCAGGCCCTCTGGCGCTGGATCATGCCCGCAGTGAAACCGATGTGCTGGCTGAACTCAAGCGTATTGCATCGGGCAATAAACTGTATCGGAACTATATCGGGCAGGGTTACTATGGCACACACACGCCGAATGTGATTTTGCGCAACATTCTTGAAAATCCGGCCTGGTATACCGCTTATACCCCTTATCAGCCTGAAATTTCCCAGGGCCGTTTGGAAGCCTTGCTGAATTTCCAGACAATGGTGGCTGATCTGACCGGATTGCCGGTGGCCAATGCCTCTTTGCTTGACGAAGCCACGGCTGCTGCCGAGGCCATGACCTTGGCAAAGCGGGTATCAAAATCCAAAAGCCAGGTGTTTTTTGTGTCCAAGCATTGTCATCCGCAAACCGTCGCGGTGGTTCGTACTCGTGCCGAAGCCCTGGGGATAGAGGTGGTTTGTGGCAATGAGCTGGAAGATATCCCGGATTGTTTTGGGGTATTGCTGCAGTATCCGCATAGTCTTGGCGGGGTACTTGATTACGCCAGTCTGACCATGGCCCTGCAGGCAAAAGGCACGGTTGTTGCCGTCGCTACCGATTTGCTGGCCCTGGCCATTTTGAAAGCCCCTGGTGAATGGCATGCCGATATTGCCGTTGGCAGTGCGCAGCGCTTTGGGGTGCCCTTGGGGTTTGGCGGTCCACACGCCGGGTTCATGGCCTGTAAAGATGCCTTCAAGCGCAATATGCCCGGCCGCCTGGTGGGGGTTTCGCTAGATGCCCAGGGGAACCCGGCATTAAGGTTGGCCTTGCAAACCCGTGAGCAGCATATTCGCCGTGAAAAGGCCACGTCCAATATTTGTACGGCCCAGGTCCTGCTGGCGGTAATGGCCAGCATGTATGCGGTTTATCATGGGGCTAATGGTATTCGTGCGATTGCGCAGCGGGTTTATGTGTGTACGCTGGTGTTAAAAGAAGCCCTGGCCCGACTGGGCTTGAGTACGGTTAACGATACTTTCTTTGATACCTTGCAGGTAAAAACAGCCTTGGCGGCTGAGGTGATCAAGGCAGCCCTGAATGCGCAAATCAATCTGCGTCAGCCTGACAATGACAGTTTTGCGGTGTCTCTGGATGAAACGGTAACGCTTGAAGATCTTCAGCAGCTGGTGAATGTGATTGCAGCCGGTGTTGGCAGGGCAGCGCCAGATGTGGCCGGGCTTTATGCCGAACTGGATGTTTTTGTGCCCAATAGTGTGGCCAGACAGTCTGCCATTTTGTCGCATCCGGTTTTTTCCAGTATTCATTCCGAAACTGATATGCTGCGTTATTTACGCAGCCTTGCCGATAAAGACCTGGCCCTTGACCGCAGCATGATTCCATTGGGCTCCTGCACCATGAAGCTGAATGCGACGGCAGAGATGATTCCCATTACCTGGCCCGAGTTTGCAAACCTGCATCCTTATGCACCGCGCGATCAGGCGGCCGGTTATCAGGAGCTGCTTGATCGTCTTTCGCATGCCTTGTGTGAGGTCACGGGCTACGATTCGATTAGTATGCAACCCAATTCAGGGGCCCAGGGAGAGTATGCAGGGCTTTTGGCGATTCGTGCCTATCATCAGGCCAATGGCCAGCATCAACGCAATGTTTGTCTGATTCCCGCGTCTGCGCATGGCACTAATCCGGCCTCGGCGCATTTGGCGGGCATGGATGTCGTGGTGGTTGCGACTGATGAAAATGGCAATGTGGATGTGAGCGATCTCAAGGCGAAGCTGGAAAAGATAGGTGACCAGGTTGCGGCCCTGATGGTGACTTATCCGTCTACGCATGGGGTGTTCGAAGAGTCTATTACCGAGATTTGCGAGGCAGTGCATCAGGCAGGCGGGCAGGTTTATCTGGATGGTGCAAATATGAATGCAATGGTGGGGCTGGCCAAGCCAGGCCTGTTCGGTTCCGATGTGTCTCATCTTAACTTGCACAAGACGTTTTGTATTCCGCATGGCGGTGGCGGGCCAGGTGTTGGGCCGGTTGCGGTGCGTGCCCATTTGGCGCCCTATTTGCCGGCTGTGCTGGATGAGCAGGGACAGCGTGATGGCAACACGCTGGTGGGACCGGTGTCTGCGGCGCCATATGGGTCTGCCAGTATTTTGCCCATCTCTTATGTGTATATTGCCTTAATGGGAGCAGAGGGCCTGAAACGGGCGACCGAGGTGGCTTTGCTGAACGCAAATTATATTGCGAAGCGGCTGGCGCCTTATTACCCGGTGCTGTATTCAGGACGCAATGGGCGTGTTGCCCATGAGTGTATTCTGGATTTGCGTCGTATTAAGGAGAGTAGCGGGGTTACGGTGGATGATGTGGCCAAGCGCCTGGTGGATTATGGTTTTCATGCGCCTACGATGAGTTTTCCGGTGGCGGGTACGCTGATGGTGGAGCCGACCGAGTCGGAGAGCCTGAAGGAGCTGGATCGGTTTATTAATGCGATGATTGCGATTCGCAAGGAGATTGAGCAGGTCGAGAAGGGGCAGGTGGATGCGCAGGATAATGTGCTGGTGAATGCACCGCATACGGCGCAGATGCTGGTGGCGGATGTTTGGGAGCATGGTTATTCCCGCACCGAGGCGGCGTATCCGCATTCGGTGTCGCGTGAAGGCAAGTATTGGCCACCGGTGGCGCGGGTGGATAATGCTTATGGTGACCGGAATCTGGTTTGTACTTGTCCGCCGCTCGAGGATTATGTTTGATTTTTTGATTTAGGTCTTTATTGATTTGGGTCTTTATTGGTTTATGTCTTTATTGGTTTAGGTCTTTATTGGTTTGGGTCTTTATTGGTTTGGGTCTTTATTGGTTTGGGTCTTTGGGGATTTGAGTTTTTAGTTATTTAAGACTTTAGTTATTTGAGCCCGTTCTTTTTGAGAGACGCGGATTCATCATTCAGGTTTGCTCCGACGCCGCTGCGCGCCGAAGTCGCTGCACCTGAATGATGAATCCGCGTTTCTTTGTTTTAGGCAGGTGGTTTCTTCTTGAGAAGGGTGGTTTTCAGGTTGGTGGCAGGATGAACTGCACCGTAAACTTAGGAGTCATTCCCCTCCTGCGGAGGGGTGGCAGGCGAAGCCTGACGGGGTGGTTGTGTGCATACTTCAGCCTGGGGTGGTTGTGTGCAGACCTCAGTCTGGGGTGATTGTACGCACACCCCAGTGCCAGATAGTTGAAACCTGTCCGTTACGCTTTTTCGTAGATGACGAAGTCGTAGGTCAAGCCGTTTTCTTCGGGCTGGGTTTGGCGGCTGGTTTCTTTCCAGCGGGTTTTGTCCAGGGCCGGGAAATAGGTGTCGCCTTCAATGTTGGCGTGGATCTCGGTGGCATATACCTTGTCACATTGGTCCAGGCACAGGCGGAAGATTTGTTCGCCACCGATGATGAAGACGTTTTGTGCGTTGTCTGCGGCCGCAGCGGTGATGGCTGCTTCAAGGGTGGGGACGCATTCGGCGCCGGTGGCCTGGTAACTGGCATTGCGGGTAATAACGATGTTGCGTCTGCCAGGCAGGGGGCGGCCCAGGGACTCCCAGGTTTTTCGGCCCATGACAATGGGGCTGCCCAGGGTGGTTTTTTTGAAGTTGGCCAGGTCGCCCGGGATGTGCCATGGCATGGTGTTGTCTTTGCCGATGACGAGGTTGTCAGTGTAGGCAACGATGATGTTCAAGGATGTCATATGCTGGGTATCTGGTATTTATTGGGTACTTGGTTTAGTGCTAATTAATGATACTGCTACTGCTTGTGTTTGCCTTGTGTGGGTTATACGGCAACGGGAGCCTTGATGTGGGGGTGGTGCCGGTAGTCAAGGATTTCGAAGTCTTCGTATTGGTATTCAAACAAAGAAGCGGGTTTGCGCTTGATATTAAGTTTGGGGTAGGGGAAGGGCTCACGCGACAGTTGCAGCTCGACTTGTTCCAGGTGGTTGCTGTACAGGTGGCAGTCGCCGCCGGTCCAGATAAACTCACCCACTTCAAGATCGCATTGCTGGGCCACCATGTGGGTGAGTAGGGCATAGCTGGCAATGTTGAAGGGGACGCCGAGGAAAATGTCGGCGCTGCGCTGGTAAAGCTGGCAGGACAAGCTTGCCTTCGGCGACATAGAACTGGAAGAAGGCGTGGCAGGGAGGCAGTTTCATTTTGCCGATGTCTGCCACGTTCCAGGCGGAAACAATCAGGCGACGGGAGTCGGGGTTGTTTTTGATTTGTTCAACAACCTGGGTGACCTGGTCGATGTGTTCACCGTTGGGGGTGGGCCATGAGCGCCACTGTACGCCGTAAACCGGGCCAAGGTTCGCCGTTTTCATCGGCCCATTCGTCCCAAATGCTAACCCCACGTTCTTGCAGCCATTTGACGTTGGAGTCGCCCCGCAGGAACCAGAGCAGTTCTATGAAGATGCTTTTGGTGTGCAGCTTTTTGGTGGTGACCATGGGAAAGCCTTCTGCCAGGTCAAAGCGCATTTGATAGCCGAAGACCGAACGGGTGCCGGTGCCGGTCCGGTCGGTTTTGCTGACACCTTTTTCATAGACGTGGCGCATGAAGTCTTCGTATTGACGCATGGCTCAAGTCCTCCAGGATTTTGATTTCGTGCGTGATTTCGGCTGTTTTTTCCAGCATGGCAACGGCTGAGCAGTATTTGGTCGTGGGACAGGTTTACGGCCCGTTCAACGACTTTCTCAGACAGGTTTTTGCCTTTGACGGTAAACACGAAATGGATTTTGGTGAAAACTTTGGGGTCGGTATCGGCGCGTTCACCGGTAATGGCCACGTTGCAATGGGCAATGTCCTGGCGGCTGCGTTTCAGGATAAGTACCACGTCGTAGGCAGCGCAGCCGGCCGCACCGGTCAGGATCATTTCCATCGGTCGCGGGGCCAGGTTGTTGCCGCCGCCTTCTGGGGCGCCATCCATGGCGACAACGTGGCCACTGCCGGTTTTTGAAACAAAAAGCATGCCCTCGGGGCCATTCCATTCAACTGTACACTGCATGTTAGGGGTCCAACCATAACGATTTCCGCAAGCACTAGGGGCTTTGCCGGAGTTTGAAGGTTGGATACCTGTCATTCTACTGTTTGTTGACCGGTTTGGCGTGCAAGACTGTTTCAATTGGCTAAAATAGCTCGTTGAGTGCCGAACCTTTGAGTATTACCGGAGATGATTTTTTTATGACGCATATTACCACTACCGCAGTAACGAAACCGGCTTTTCGTCGCCAGCCCTCAGGACTTGATACCTTGTTTATCGAGTTCAACAAGGCGCTTGAGGTGCTGTCGGGGGCATCACAGGCAACGCGCCCAAATCCCGCTGGAGAGCCGGATATTACCGATGCTGGGTTGAACGAGTCTGAAAAAAAACATGTGGCCGGCCTGATGCGGGTTAATCATGTGGGTGAGGTGTGTGCCCAGGCGCTATATCGTGGGCAGTCAATCATGTGCAAAGACCCACAAATCAAGCAGGTGTTGTTGCATGCTGCTGAAGAAGAAGTGGATCATCTGTCCTGGTGTCATGACCGTCTTGGAGAGTTGAAAAGCCACACCAGCTTGTTGAATCCTTTGTGGTATGTCGGTTCGTTTACGTTGGGCGTCATGGCCAGTGTGGCAGGGGTGCCCAAAAACCTGGGTTTCATGGCAGAAACCGAAAGACAGGTTGAGCAGCATCTTGAATCGCACCTGGCATCGTTACCCGAGCAGGATGAGCGCTCACGTAAAATCGTGACCCAGATGCGCGACGATGAAATAGGGCACAGAACCACTGCCGAGGTGAATGGGGCTGAAGAGTTGCCAGTACCGGTGAAACAGGCCATGCGGTTTATGTCAAAAATCATGACGACTTTGGCTTACCGTCTATAAGTTTTGTTGTTTTTACAACATTCGTTACGATTTTCTTAGGGTTTACCTGTAATTTTTCTTGCGTTGCACCATAAAAGTCGGTTATAGTTACTACATCGGATGACGAAACACATTAAGAATTAAAAAAACATTCTAATGTGCGCTTTAAGAAAGCAGTCATGCCAAGGTTGTCTCCTCCACCCTCCTCCTTTGGTGGATTTTGCCCAAAATCTTACGATTTTGGGCATTTTTTTTGCTTGTTCGCTATACAATAAGTAATAACTCATTTCGGATTTAAAATAAATAAGGGATATCTATTATTTCCTGTATGATTCGGATTTGTTTTTTTGCTAATGCCAAAACCGGGTTTTGACTGAACCTTTTGGTTTTTCATTGGTCTTGAATGTTTTTTTGCGCCTTGGGTTTACTTTGACTTTTACTTGGCAATATTTATATATCAGCATAGTGGCATTTATGGTGGGTGGCCTCATCGTTGCATCCGAACGATGGCATGGCGTCTACACCGGAGACTATGATCTCAATAAGCCACAGGCTACGCATAAGCGTTCAACCCCCCGCATTGGCGGGCTGGCGGTCTTTGCCGGCACGCTAGCCGGATTGCTGGTACTGGGCCGCCCCGACAACACCACCCTTAACTGGTTATGGCCAGCCTTGTTTGTGGCTTCCATGCCGGTGTTTGTGGCAGGTATTTTAGAAGACATTACCAAAGATATCGGTTCGGGCAAGCGCTTGCTGGCCGCTTTTGCATCGGCTGCCATCGCCTGGTGGTTTTTTGGCGGTGTCAGCCGGGTGGGTTTTTCATTCATAGACCTTATCCTGTCCTTCTGGCCCATTTCTCTTTTGTTTACCATGATTGCGGTGGGCGGTTGTACCCATGCCCTTAATATTGTCGATGGCATGAATGGCCTGGCAGGTATGGTTGCCATGCTCATGGCGAGCTCTATTGCTTTGGTTGCTTACCAGGTCAATGATTTGGCGATTTTTGCCATTGCACTGGCCATGGCTTCTTCCATTGTTGGTTTTTTTGTCTGGAATTTTCCATTTGGCAGGGTGTTCCTGGGCGATGGTGGCGCCTATTTTATTGGCTTCATGCTGGCTGAACTGGCTGTGCTGCTGGTCATACGTAATCCGTCGGTCTCTCCTTTTTATGCCCTGGCGGTGTTGTTTTATCCTGTTTTTGAAACCCTGTTTTCCATATGGCGACGTCGCTTCAAACGCGGGGTGCCGGTTGATCAACCCGATGCCTTGCATTTGCACCAGCTTATTTTCCGCCGCCTGGTACGCGTCACCTTCAGCCGTACGGGGCGTGATGCGGTTCCGGCCTTGTGTAACGCCTTAACCTCACCTTATTTGTGGGTGCTTACCTTAATTGGTCTGGTGCCGGCCACCATTTTCTGGGATAACGCAGTTTTGCTTTGTATCAGTATGCTGGTTTTTTCTTTGGTGTATATTTGGCTTTATTCACGCCTGGTTGCATGGCGCTGCCCGCGCTGGCTGTTGCTACCCTCGGTTTCACGTAAAAGATGACGTTCGCAAAAAATATATTTCATCAGCTTGGGTTTTCTTGCTTTTCTGGTTAACCCTGATTGTTACAATCAGAAATTCCGCAAAATTATTTAGCTATTCCTTTGGGAGAAATTCGTGCAAGTTCAAGATATTAAGTTGGCAGTTATCGGCCTTGGCTACGTAGGATTGCCTTTAGCAGTTGAATTTGGCAAAAAACGGTCGGTGTTGGGGTTTGATATTAACCAAAACCGTATTACCGAACTGCAGGGTGGACAGGATCACACGCTGGAAGTCAGCAGCGAAGAACTTGCCGAAGCGCCACACTTGCAATTCAGTGCCAATCCGGCCGATCTAGCCAAGGCCAATACGTATATTGTGACGGTGCCCACGCCCATTGATGAATACAAACGTCCCGATCTGACGCCGCTGGTAAAAGCCAGCGAAACCATTGGCAAAGTCTTGAAAAAGGGCGATATTGTCATTTATGAATCTACGGTGTATCCGGGCGCTACTGAAGAAGATTGCGTGCCGGTTCTTGAAAAAGTCTCTGGCCTGAAATACAACGTGGATTTCTTTGCCGGCTACAGCCCCGAGCGGATCAATCCGGGTGACAAGGCACACCGGGTTTCCACCATCAAGAAAGTCACGTCCGGTTCAACACCTGAAGTGGCCGAGGTGGTTGACCAGTTGTATCGTGAAATTATTGTTGCCGGTACCCATAAGGCCAGCAGTATCCGGGTGGCCGAAGCCGCCAAAGTCATTGAAAATACCCAGCGTGATGTGAATATTGCGCTCATCAATGAACTCGCTCTTATTTTTAATAAAATGGGTATTGATACCCAGGCGGTGCTGGAAGCGGCCGGCACCAAATGGAATTTCCTGCCGTTCCGTCCCGGTCTGGTGGGCGGTCACTGCATTGGCGTTGACCCTTACTATCTTACCCACAAAGCCCAGTCTATTGGTTATCATCCGGAAATCATTCTGGCCGGCCGTCGCCTGAACGATAGCATGGGCCCTTATGTGGTGGCTCAGCTGGTTAAGGCCATGACCAAGAAAAGCATTCAGGTCCAGGGCGCCAAGGTACTGGTGATGGGCCTGACCTTTAAAGAAAACTGCCCCGACCTGCGCAATACCCGGGTGGTGGATATTCTTAAGGAGCTTGATGAATACAATATGGATGTCGATGTGTACGATCCGTGGGTAGATGTCCAGGAAGCGCAGCATGAGTATGGCGTGACACCCGTCAAGCAGGTTCAGCAGGGCATTTACGACGGCATTATCCTGGCGGTTTCCCATAAAGAGTTTGTGGAAATGGGCGCAGCGGCCATTCGCGCACTGGGCAAGCCCGAGCATGTGCTGTACGACCTGAAATACGTGTTAACTGCAGAAGAAGCCGATATTCGTCTTTAATTGGGTAAAAGGAAAATCAAGCATGAGTCAGGCATTTGAAACTTTGAAAGCCGATTTGCAGCGGCAGCCCCGTACGTGGCTGGTTACCGGTTGCGCCGGTTTTATCGGCTCTAATCTGCTGGAAACGCTTTTGCTGCTTAATCAGAAAGTGGTTGGGCTGGACAACTTTGCAACCGGCTATCGGCATAATCTTGATGAAGTCCAGGGCCAGGTTTCTGACTCGCAATGGCGCAACTTCAACTTTATCGAAGGGGACATCCGCAACCTGGAAACCTGCCGTCAGGCATGTGAAGGGGTGGATATCGTGTTGCATCAGGCTGCGCTGGGTTCGGTGCCGCGTTCCATCAATGACCCCATTACCACCAATGATGTGAATATTGGCGGTTTTCTTAATATGATGGTGGCGGCCCGTGATGCGGGAGTGACCTCGTTTGTGTTTGCGGCCTCCAGCTCCACCTATGGCGATCACCCCGATTTGCCTAAAGTAGAAGATAAAATCGGCAATCCGCTCTCACCTTATGCGGTGACCAAGTATGTGGATGAGCTGTACGCCAGCGTTTTTGCCCGTACCTATGGTTTCCGTTCGATCGGCCTGCGTTATTTCAATGTATTTGGCAAACGCCAGGATCCTGATGGCGCTTATGCTGCGGTGATTCCCAAATGGACAGCTGCCATGATCAAGGGCGAAGATGTCCTGGTGAATGGTGATGGTGAAACCAGCCGCGATTTCTGTTTTGTGGAAAATGCCGTACAGGCCAATCTGCTGGCGGGTGCCAATATGCCTGAAAACGGTTTCGAGGTGTATAACGTGGCGGTCAATGCAAGAACCAGCCTGAATGAGCTGTTTGCCTACTTGTCTGCCACCCTTGGTGCCAATGGTATTCACTATGACAAACAACCGGTTTACCGGGATTTTCGTCAGGGTGACGTGCGTCATTCACAGGCGGATATCGGCAAGGCACAGGCGCAGTTGGGTTATGTGCCCAGCCATACGATTCTTCAGGGTATTGAAACCGCCATGCCCTGGTACATTCAATTCTTGAAATAGTCTTTGTTTGAAGCAGCTTCGTACCAGGCTTAACCGCCTGCACCCCGATCATAAGCGCATTGCCCAAGGGGCAATGCGCGTCGCGTTTTTTTTACTGATCGGAAAAATGGCCGGCGCCATCAAGGAAATTGCGGTTGCCCACCGATACGGGGTTAGTGATATTGTAGATGCTTACCAGTTTACCCTAACCATGGCCAATTGGTTACCGGTAACAATGGTGGGCGCCTTTTCAATCGTTCTTATCCCCGCCTTGGTCAAGGCGCGGTATGCCGGCCAGCATGAGCGTTCCCGTTTTATTCGTGAATTGCAGGGCTGGATTGTGGTCCTGGGAGTGCTGCTTTCCATAGCTACGTATTTTTTCTGGCCACAAGTATTGCAATATACGGGTGGCAATTTAAGTGCCCAAACCAAACAGGCCAGTCTAGAGCTGATCCACGCCTTTGCCCCGGCTGTTTTGCTTACCCTTATTATCGGGGTATGTACTTCGCGACTGCGAGCCCATGAGCGACATATCAATAATCTGCTAGACAGCATACCTGCCTTAATGATACTGGCGGCTATCCTGGTAACGCCGGGTAATGTCAGTGTTTACCCGCTTTTATGGGGAACACTGCTTGGTTACTTGATTCAGGCAGTATGGCTGTCTGCGCTGGCACGCAAGGCTGATGGCGGCAATTGGGGCTGGCCCAAGCCGGGTTTGCAATCACCGCAATGGCCCATGTTGCTGAATGCGGCCGGTATTATGCTGGTTGGGCAAGTGGCCATGAGTTTTGTGGGGCCTCTTGATCAAATGGCTGCGGCCAGTCTGGGCAGTAATGCCAATGCAACCTTGGGTTATGCAACCCGTTTGCTGTCGCTGCTTATTGGAATTGGTGCCGCTTCAGTTGGCCGTGCGGCTTTGCCGGTATTGGCGGATGTGCAAAGCCGTGGCAATCCTGCCCAGGCACGGTCCATGGCGCTTAAATGGTCGGCTTTAATGTTAATGATGGGTACGGCAGCGGTTTTGTTTGGCTGGTTTCTGGCGCCTTGGCTGGTAAAACTGTTGTTTGAAAATGGTGCATTTACCGCTGAAGACACCCTGAAAGTGGCCTCGGTGTTGCGCTGGGGGCTTTTGCAACTGCCTTTTTATTTTGGTGTATTGATCCTGGTTCAGTTAATGGCCAGCCAGAACCGTTATAAACTGATGGCAATTATTGCCATTGGTAATTTTTCACTAAAGGCATGCATGAATGTCATACTTGCTCCCATAATGGGCGCCGAAGGTATTATGCTGGCGACAAGTTTAATGTATTTGTTGTCTTATCTCTGTTATTTTTTTGCGGTCCTGAAATATGGCGCGACAAAAAAAACTTCTTCAGCCTGAACTAAATATGTCTTTCGAGATGCATACGAAAACTTCTCCCTTGCGAATTATGCTGTTTATTCATTCACTTCGAGGAGGAGGTGCCGAGCGGGTTGCGGTTGATTTGGCCGCACGATGGATTGCCAATGGGCATGATGTCTTGCTGGTGACCCAAACTGATGCCTCTGAAGATGCTTATGAGTTGAATAAACAGGTACAGCGGATTTCCCTGAAGACGGCCGGTTTCAAAGGAGTACTGGCCAATTTGCGACGACTTTATATTTTGCGCCGGGAAATCAGGCGTCACCGTCCCGATATTGTCATCGGCTTCATGACGACCTCTTCCATTTTGGCAGTCCTGGCTGCTTCAGGAATCTCGGGGTGCCATGTGATTGCGACCGAACACACGCATCCGCCTTCCCAGACACTTTCCGGCCTGTGGCAAAAATTGCGTCGTTATACGTATCCCAAGGCCTCCAAGGTGATTACCTTGACTCACGGGACAGAAGCATGGCTTGAAAAACATGTGCCCGGTTCGAACATCGCCGTGATTCCCAATGCGGTGCATTGGCCGCTTGAAAATAAAGAACCTGTTATTCAATACGTAAAAGCGCCAGGTCGCAAGCTTTTGCTGGGAGTGGGGCGCTTGCACCACGACAAAGGGTTCGATTTGCTAATAAAAGCCTTTGCCTCTATTGCGCATTTGCATCCAGAATGGGATTTGATTATTCTGGGTGAGGGCGACAAGCGGGAAGCGTTGCAAAAGCAGCTTGAAGAGGCCGGGATGAGTAGTCGCATTTCCATGCCAGGACGGGCCGGGAATATGCTTGCCTGGTCCAGGATGGCAGATATCTATGTATTAAGTTCACGCACCGAAGGCCTGTCAAACAGCCTGCTCGAAGCCATGGCCTGCGGGGTGCCCAGTGTGGCATTCGACTGTGATACCGGGCCACGCGAAATCATTCGCCCAGACCTTGACGGTGTGCTGGTGCAGCCCGCCGAAGATGAAGAAGCCCTTGCGGCTCATTTGTCGGCACTCATGTTCAATCAGGCCAAACAGGTGGAATTGGGCAAGCGGGCGATTGATGTCCGCGACCGTTTTTCAATGCGCCGGATTTCAGGACTGTGGCAGCAAGTGTTCAATGAAGTCCTGGACCATAAAAAAGACGGCCAAAAGGGGTAAGCATGTGTGGAATAGTAGGTATTGCCGGCAGCTACGAGGATAAGGAAGGCATACTGCGTGACAGTTGTCGTAAAATTGCCTACCGTGGCCCCGATAGCCAGGGTCTCTGGTTAAGTCAGGAAGGTCATATCGGTTTTGGCCATGTCCGGCTGGCCATTCAGGATTTGTCAGTGCAGGGGCATCAACCCATGGCTTCGGCAGACCAGCGATTCATGATAGTGTTTAACGGGGAAATCTATAACCACCCCGAGTTGCGTGCACAACTGGAACAAAATACCCAGGCACCAGCCTGGCGTGGCCACTCCGACACTGAAACCCTGCTGGCTTGCTTTTGTGCCTGGGGTATAGAGCAAACCCTGAAAAAGGCCATTGGCATGTTTGCCATTGCGGTCTGGGACAGGCAAGAAAAAAAACTAACCCTGGCGCGTGATCGTTTTGGTGAAAAGCCGTTGTACTATGGCTTTACGGGGCAGGGACTGGTATTTGCCTCGGAGCTCAAGGCCATTATGGGTGTGCCCGGGTTTGAAAAAACGCTTAACCGTGATGCGGTTACTTTGCTGTTGCGGCACAATTACATCCCTGCTCCCCATAGTATTTTTCAGGATATTTTTAAATTGCCGCCCGGCACCTGGTTAAGTCTGTCCGAACAGGATTGGCAAAACAGGCGCAAGCCGGAGCCACAGGTTTACTGGTCTGCCTATGAAACGGCCAGACAGCAACCCAAGGTTCATTACGAGTCTGATGATGCCGCGATTGACGCGCTGGCAGGTGTGCTCTCCCGGTCCATTAAATCACAGTTGATTTCTGATGTGAGCCTGGGCGCGTTTTTGTCCGGGGGCACCGATTCTTCCCTGATTGTTGCCTTGATGCAGCAGCAAAGCGCACAGGCTGTCAAGACCTTTTCCATCGGTTTCCATGAAAAAAAATATAATGAAGCCGAATATGCCAGGTCTATTGCCCAACATTTGGGCACCGATCATACCGAGCTGTACGTCAGTGCCAATGATGGTCTGGCCCTGGTGCATTCCCTGCCTGCCATGTACGATGAACCGTTTGCCGATTCTTCGCAAATTCCCATGGCGCTGGTTACGAAAATGGCATCCCAATCGGTAACGGTGGCTTTATCGGGAGACGCTGGTGATGAATTGTTTGGCGGCTACTCACGCTATCAGCGGGCCGCCTCCTGGTGGGAACGTCGTGAAAAAACCTTGCCTTTTGTCCGTTCGCTGGTGGCCAGCGCAGCGGGTAAACTGGCCCCGGGTTTTAGCGGCAATAAAAAGGACAAATTGCAAAAGCTGCATGAAGTGCTGCGTGCCAACGATGCGGTTGATTTTTACCGGCAGTTTGTTTCATACTGGAAGGACCCTTCAAGCGTGGTGTTGGGGGCCCGTGAGCCGGCAACCGCTTTCAGTCTGGCACCCATGGGTTCTTTTCTGGAAACCATGATGATTATCGATCTGGTTTCTTATTTGCCCGATGATATTCTGGTCAAGGTTGACAGGGCTGCCATGGCTTGTTCCCTGGAAACGCGAGTGCCCTTGCTTGATCCCCGTATGTTTGAATTTGCCTGGGGCCTTGAGGACAAATACCGGGTGCGTGATGGCCAGAACAAATGGTTATTGAAGCAGCTTTTATACCGAATGGTGCCTCGTTCCTTGTTGGATCGCCCTAAAAAAGGATTTTCGGTACCGATGGGTGAGTGGTTAAGAGGTCCCCTGAAAGATTGGGCCAATGATTTGCTTGACCCTTCCCGCCTGCGTAAGCAGGGTTTGCTTGATGATATTCAGGTGCACGAACGCTGGCAGCAGCATCAGGCACAACAGTTTGACTGGAGCCCTCATTTGTGGGGGGTCTTGATGTTACAGGCCTGGATGGATCATTACGATATACAGGGCTAATATTCTGCAGCAAGGTCGTAATAAATAATAAATGGGTTGGGCATTATGAAAATCATGTTGCTGGTCAGTTCAATGAATGCAGGCGGCGCCGAGCGTGTTGCCGCCACGCTGGCAAGTGCCTGGGTTAAACAGGGGCATCAAGTGGTGCTTGTGCCCTGTTTTGCAAAAGGGAGTGGTCATTCATTTTACCCTTTGTCCCCGGAAGTCCAGGTGCGATGGCTGGCCGATGACCTGCCCGGCCAGAAGTGGCTGGGCCGAGTCATAAAACCCTTTGTGCTCAGGAAGCGGATCAGGGCGGAACAGCCCGATGTGATTGTTTCTTTTCTGACCAATGTAAATGTGACGGCCCTGATGGCGACCCGGGGAATTGATATTCCCGTGATTGTTTGTGAAAGAACCCATCCGGTGATGAGCAGTAATATTGGGGGCTTTCTGAAGGTATTGCGCAATAAACTGTATCCTTTGGCAGACGCTGTGATGATTCAGACTGCTGATGCCGCACAGGCGTTTACCCGGGTCTTGCCTGGCCTGAAACATGTTGCGGTTATCCCGAATCCCTTGCCCGAGGGTATTGAACAGCTGACGACCTGCAACGGGCTTTGTACTGTAAGCGGTCGCAAGACACTGGTCGCCATGGGGCGCTTTGTACCTGCCAAGCAGTTTGATGTCCTGATCGATGTTTTTGCCTCGGTTAGCCATGATTATCCCGATTGGGATTTATGTATCTGGGGGGATGGGCCAGAACGTGCAACCTTGATTGACAAGGTGAAAAAAATGGGTTGTAGCCAGCGTATTACCTTGCCGGGTAAAACGACTGAACCCTGGGAGGCGCTCTCACATGCCCATGCATTTGCAATGACATCGCGGGTGGAAGGGTTTCCCAATGTCTTGCTTGAGGCAATGGCATTGGGCTTGCCCAGTATCAGTTTTGATTGTCCCAGTGGTCCGTCAGAGTTGACGCAACAGGGAACGGCGGGTTTGCTGGTGCGCCTGAATGACAGGCTGGAGCTGGAAAAGGCAATCAGGCGTTTTTTCGGCGATGATGAGTTTCGGTGTGCTTTGGGCGCTCGCGGTAAACAGGCGGTCTGGTCCAGATATAGGCTTGAAACGGTGTTGCTGCAGTGGGATGAGCTATTCAGGCAGGTGGGTGTTCCGGTTTCGGGCAAAATGGAATGAAGATAAATAAAAAAATACGTGTCGTGCATCTGATTAGCGGTCTTTTGCAGGGCGGGGCCGAGTCGGTCCTGTTTCGTCTGGTCACCTGGCCAGACCCGGAGGTGGAACATATTGTCGTGTCATTTGCCGATGCCGGCATTTATGGCCAGCCGCTTATGGACGCCGGGGTTGAGGTGAAAATGCTGGGCATGACCCCGGGGCGCTTGAGCCCTGCAGATTTCTGGCGACTTAAAAAATGTCTGACCCGGCTTAACCCCGATGTGATCCAGACCTGGATGTACCATGCTGACCTGATTGGCGGGCTGGCGGCCCGTATGGCAGGGTTCCGGCATGTTGCCTGGGGAATTCGCAATTCCGGTGCCAATTTGGCCAAGAGCAGCCGTTCGGCTTACCTGTTTGCCCGGCTGGGCGGTTTTTTTTCACGCTGGCTGCCCCAGCGGATTGTTTGTTGTGCCGAAGATGCCTGCCATCGTCATGTTCAATGGGGATATGATCCTGAAAAAATGGTGGTTATTCAAAACGGCTACGATTTGTCCCGCTGGGTTAGGAATGAGACGGCTCGCCAGGCATTGCGGGCCGAGTGGGGCCTTGACGAACAGACACCGCTGATGGGGTTTGTGGCGCGCTGGAATCCGCTAAAAGATCACGCAACCCTAATCAGGGCTTTTGCTCAATGCCTTGAAAAACAGCCCGATTTGCGTTGTGCCCTGGTGGGTAAGGACATGGATGCCGGCAACCCGGTGTTAATGGCGCTGCTGACTGAATACGGGGTTAGGGAACAAACCATTTTGCTGGGTATGCGCAACGATGTGCCAGGTATCATGAGTGCCCTTGATTTGCATGTGCTGTCCAGTATTGCCGAGGGGTTTCCTAATGTGGTGGCTGAAGCCATGGCGTGTGGTGTGCCCAATGTGGTCACCAATGTCGGTGATGCCGCCCTGATTGTGGGTGATAAGGGCTGGGTGGTGCCTCCTGCCGATCCCGTGAGACTGGCTGAAAAAATCATTCAGGCTTTGGATCATATTGAAAAGAACGGTAAAAATACCCTGGCCCGGCAGGTACGGGAACGGGTCATGAATGCGTTCAGTCTTGAAAAAATGGTGGCCGAATACCGTCAAACCTGGATGGACATGCTCAAGATAAACGGCAAGACAAAATAAAAGGATGGATATGTCCAGAAAAATACTATTCGTGGTGAATAATCCGGCTTTTTTCCTGTCGCATCGCTTGCCTATCGCCCTGAAGGCAAAAGAAGAAGGTTATGAGGTGGCGATTGCCACCATGCCAGGACAGGCTGTGGCACAAATTGTGGCGCACGGCCTGACGCATTTTGTGATTCCCATGTCACGAAGTGGCATGAATCCGTTTTCAGAGCTAAGAACCATTTATGCCTTGTACCGTTTATATCGCAACTATCGGCCAGACCTGGTGCATTTGGTCACGATCAAGCCGGTTTTGTATGGCGGCATTGCCGCCCGCCTGGCCAGGGTGAAAGCGGTGGTTTATGCCATTTCCGGACTGGGATTTCTTTTTACCCGTGAACGAAAAGGGATAGATTGGGTCAGGCAAATCACCCGGCAGCTCTATCGTTTGGCACTGGGACATAAGCATAGCCGGGTCATTGTCCAGAATGACAATGACCGGCAGATTTTGCTGGATATGGGCGCCATGCAAGAAGCCCAGGCGGTAAAAATCAGGGGCTCGGGGGTAGATGTGGCCGCCTTTGCCACACAGCCTGAACCCGTTAAACCGGTCGTGGTGACCATGGCCGCCCGTCTGCTTAAAGACAAGGGCGTGATGGAGTTTGTTGAGGCAGCGGGTATTTCCGCCCGTCATGGCAGTCACATATACTGGCAACTGGCCGGTACGCCCGACCCGGGCAATCCGGCTTCGGTTACCCAGGCTGAGGTGCAGAGCTGGGGGCCCGAGGTGAAGGTGTTGGGAGACGTCAAGGACATTGCCGGCCTGTATGCGCAGTCCCATATTGTGGCGCTGCCTTCTTATCGTGAAGGCTTGCCCAAATCGCTGGTAGAGGCGGCGGCCTGTGGCAGGGCGGTGGTTACCACCGATGTGCCGGGTTGCAGGGATGCCATAGAGATCGGTCAAACGGGCTTGCTGGTGCCGGTCCGGGACGCACAAAAACTGTATGAGGCAGTGGCCAGACTGGCTGCCGACGACAACCTGCGGTTAAGCATGGGCAATGCAGGACGTATCCTGGCTTTGGAGGAATTCGATATTCGCAAGGTGGTTGACAAACACCTTGCGATTTATCAAGAACTGCTTGACTGAAGTTGCAAGCTTTATTCATTAAAAATCAAATTGGTACTCATTCCCGCTACTCGTTCCCACGCTCCCGAATGCAGAGTTGATATTTAATTAAAATGGCAGTTTGGCGTCAGGGGCATGGGCGGCAAAAACTTGCCTGAACTCATCCTGGATGCGGGCCAGGGCAACGGGATTTTCGGCCTCAAAGCGCAGGACCACCACCGGTGTGGTATTGGAGGCCCGTGCCAGCCCAAACCCGTCTTCGTACTCGGCGCGCACGCCGTCAATGGTATTGATCTCCCGTGCGGTAGTAAAACGGCCCTGTTCTTGCAAGGTTTTAATCAGGGCATGTGGCTGGCCTTCCTGCATTTCAAGTTTCAGTTCGGGGGTGGAAATATCCTGGGGAATGGCATTCAGGATATCACTGGGATTGTCATGCCGTGACAGGATTTCCAGCAGGCGGGTACCGGTGTACAAACCGTCATCAAAGCCGTACCAGCGTTCCTTGAAGAAAATATGTCCACTCATTTCTCCGGCCAGTGGGGCGCCTGTTTCAGCCAGTTTGGCCTTGATCAGGGAGTGTCCGGTTTGCCACATCAGGGGTTTGCCACCAGCCAGTGCAATCCCTTCGGCCACGTGGCGGCTGCATTTGACATCATAAATAATGGTTTCACCGGGGCAACGTTCCAGCACATCGCGGGCAAACAGAATGAGCTGGCGGTCGGGCCAGATGATCGTGCCGGTTTTGGTAATCACGCCCAGGCGGTCGGCATCACCGTCAAAAGCCAGTCCAAGCTCGCAATCGGTGTTCTGAACGTGTCTGATCAGGTCTTCAAGGTTATGGGGATCAGCCGGGTCGGGGTGGTGATTGGGAAAGCGGCCATCCACTTCGCAGAACAGTTCATCCACTTCGCAGCCCAGTTGCCTGAACAGGGCGGGGGCTACATTGCCTCCTACACCATTGCCGCAATCAATCGCGATTTTCAAGGGGCGAGCCAGTTTGACATCACTGCAAACCCGATTGATGTATTCGGGGATGATGTCCAGATTCTCCCGGGTGCCTGGATTGTTGGCCAGCGGCAGGGATTCAATGGCCAGCATTTCGTCGCGCAATTGCAGGACGTCGCTGCCATACAGGGCCTTGCCCCCAATCATCATCTTGAAACCGTTGTATTGGGGCGGATTGTGGCTGCCGGTAATGGCCACCGCAGTGCCAATATTTCTGGAGTAAGCAACAAAATAAACCAGGGGAGTGGGAACCTGGCCCAGGTTGATGGTGTTGACGCCTTCATCATTAATGCCCTGTTGCAGGGACTCGGACAATTCCGGGCTGCTGGTGCGTCCGTCATAGCCGGTGACAATGGTGGCAATGTCCTGTTTTTTGGCCCGGGCAGCCAGAGCCCGGCCAAGCAGGTATGCAAACCCGGGATTAAGCTGTTCGGGGACGGTGCCCCGGATGTCATAGGCCTTGAATACACTTGCTGATAATAATGGCGCCACGTAAAAATCCTTATAGGGAAGACTAATCGTTTCGAATCGTACGCGAAACTTAACGATAGAATGCAATTTGGGTAGAATGATAAAATAAATTAATTACACACATTATAAAACCGCCGTCCGCCTGGATGTGGTTTTATGACGGATAGAACTTTTACAGGTCGTGATATGAACGTTTTGGCAGTTTTACAGGAAATCGTTGGGGTTGAACATGTTCTTGTCGGAGAGCATGCACAGGCTTATTTAACAGACTGGCGCGGTCGCTATACCGGCAAGGCGCAGGCGGTGGTTCGCCCCGGTTCGGCCGAAGAAATCGCAAAGGTTGTAAAAACCTGCCTGCAGTACGATATTCCGGTTGTGCCGCAAGGTGGAAATACGGGTTTGTGCGGAGGGGCCACGCCCAATAACAAAGGGGATGCCATTGTCGTTTTGTTAACCCGTCTTAACAAAGTGCTTGAGATTGACACCGATAACGACACCATCACTGTCCAGGCCGGTTGCATTCTGCAATCGGTACAAGAGGCGGCGGCCAAGGCAGGGCGTTTGTTTCCGTTAAGCCTGGCGGCCGAAGGCAGTTGCACGATTGGTGGCAATTTGGCGACCAATGCCGGTGGGACCCAGGTCTTGCGTTATGGCAATGCCCGAGATCTTGCGCTTGGCCTGCAGGTGGTGACGGCAGATGGTGAGGTCTGGGAGGGCCTGCGTGGATTGCGCAAGGACAATACCGGTTATGACTTACGGAATTTGTATATCGGCAGCGAAGGAACCCTGGGTATTATTACCGCAGCCACGCTTAAGCTATACCCGCAGCCGGTCGCCAAATGTACCGCACTGCTTGCGCTGGATGATATTGATGCGGCGGTTAAAATGCTGTCGCGTGCCCGTAGCGGGTTTGGTGCCTCATTAACCGGATTCGAATTGATGTCCAATTACTGCCTGCGTTCGGTGACCAAGCTGTTTCCCCAGCAAAAAATGCCATTCGAAGGCCCCAGCCTTGAATCCGCCTGGTATGCCCTGCTTGAAATTTCCGACAGTGAAAGTGCCGGGCACGCCCGCGAGCGGTTCGAGTTGGTGGTGGGTGAGGCGATAGAAGCGGGTGAAGTGCAGGATGCGGTTATTGCCGAGTCTATCCAGCAAAGTAAAGACCTGTGGCATTTGCGTGAAAGCATTCCTTTGGCGGAGGCTGAAATTGGCAAGGGCATCAAGCATGATGTGTCTATTCCGGTATCCAGAATTGCCGAATTTGTGGCTAAAACCAATGAGCTGTTACAGGCGTCTTTTCCCGGTGTGCGCCATATCATTTTTGGTCACTTGGGGGATGGCAACCTGCACTATAACGTGGGTGCGCCCATTGGCCAAGAGGAAGGTTTTCTTTCCCGCCAAAAAGAAATCTATGAAGTGGTACACAACAGTGTGCATGCCTTTAACGGTTCCATCAGTGCCGAGCATGGTGTTGGCCAACTGAAAAAAGACCTGTTGCCCAATTACAAGTCGGCCGTGGAATTGTCCCTGATGCGCAAGATCAAGCGGGTGCTTGATCCTAACGGCATCATGAATCCGGGCAAGGTCATCAATAGCGTTGACATTTAGGGCAGAAATAGGTGGCACGCTGGCCCTGGATGATTTTCCTGATCAGGGTGCCACATTTTTTGCAAGGCTCGCCTTCTTTGTCATAAACGGCGGCATGAATGGCAAAATAGGCACCCACTTCGCCGTTGGTGCCGGTGTAATCTTTAAGGGTGCTGCCGCCCGACTCAAGTGCTGCGGTCAGGGTTTCCAAAATGGCCTGGTGCAGGCGTTTGCAGCGTGCGGGGGAAAGGGTTTGTGCAGCGGTTTGAGGGTTTATGCGTGCCCTGAATAAACTTTCCGAGGCATAAATATTGCCTACCCCCACCACAATCTCACCGCTTAGCAAGACGGTTTTGATGGCGCTTTTCTTGTCTTGCAAGGCTTTGTGCAGGTAACTGGCCGTAAATTGCGGGTCAAAGGGCTCAATGCCCAGCCTGGCCAACAGTTGGTGGTTCAGGATATCGCCGTTTTCGGCCGGATGCCATAAAACCGCGCCAAAACGCCGAGGATCGTTCAGGCGGAATTCGGCATTGTCAAAAACAAACTCGACATGATCGTGTTTAAGTAAAAATTCGCCGGGCGCAACACGACGAATGGAGCCCGACATGCCCAGATGAATGATTAAAACCCCATGTTCAAAGGCTAATAGCAAATATTTGCCGCGCCGTTCACAAGCCTGTAAAACATGGCCTTGCAGGATTTGATTCAGGTTTTCCGGTATGGGCCAGCGGAACTGGTGATGATGAATGCGGATTTCGTTAAGTTGATGGCCGGTAATGACGCTGTCCAGACCGCGCCGGGTCGTTTCTACTTCAGGTAATTCTGGCATGTTGCTTAGGTATGTTGCTTAGGTGAAAAGTGTTGTTTTTTACGGTGCTGGCAAGTGTTTAAACATTTACCAACAAGTGGTTTTACCTGAAATTGTACTTAAGAATGATAATATCAGTATTCCTGTATGAACTTTTTCCGGTATGGCCATTTTTCCATCTGTGACTGTTTTCAGAAAAATTCTTCTTGTCTCTGCGGTCTCGGTTTCCACCCTGTGGGGTACCCTTGCCTGTGCCCAGGGCGAAATGACGCCAGTTATGCCCCGTTTGCATGCTGCCCTTGATTTCATTCCCGCCTACAAGCTTAAACCGGTCCAGTTGGTAGAGCACACCGACGCGGATGATATTTTCAGTTTGCTGGTGGTCGAGTTTGCCATTCAGGATGAGAAGTTCGAGCTGGCTGCCCAGGCTGCTTTTGATTTTGCCAAAGAAAAAAATGATGTGCCAATGGCCAAGAAGGCAATGCAATTGTATTTGGCCAGCTCTTCAAGCCAGAAAGCGGCAGATGCCGCAAGGCTGTGGTACAAACTTGACCCTGACAATGAAGAGGCTTCGGCAACCGCATTGGCGCTGGCCGCTTCTAACGGTGAAACCGAAGGGCTGGTGAATGCATTAAGGCTGAGACTGCAGCAGGCCAAGAATAAAGAACAGGCCATTTATCAAACCGCTTCAATTGTTGCCAGAATGAATGATAAAAAAATGGCACTTGAGGTGTATGAAAAGGCAGTTGAAGGCTTGGTGGATGACCAGTCGACCACTTTCATGTTAATGGCTGATTTGGCCTATCAGGTCAAAGAGCTGGATAAAGCCTGGCAATCATCCCTGAAGGCCCTTGAGCTTGACGGGGCATCCGATGCTTCTGCCGAGCGTGTTCTGCAATACGGCCGGGAAGGCCATAAGAAAGAAGCCATGGAAATTGTCGGGAACTTCATTCAGACCAATGCAAACGCACGGCGGTTACGCCTGCTTTACATTAGCGAGATGGTTAATGACAAGGCGTTTGATGCCGCGATCCATGAGTTGAAGGAAATGGAAAAAACGTTTCCTGAAGACTTTGACTTGCTATATATGGAAGCGCAGGTTTATTACCAGGCCAAAAAACTGGCACAGGCCAAGAAACTGCTTAAGCAGTTTCTGGATGTCCAGATTCAGCGCCGTGAGGCCCTGCCTGATGCCGAAACCGATGCCCAAGGGCAGGCTGCTGATGCCAGGATCATGCTGGCTCAGATTTATGAAGAAGAACAAAACTATCGGGCCGCAATCAGTCAGCTGGAAAGAATTGATGATCCCGGTGCGCAGATACAAATCAAAATGCAAATTGCCGTATTGCATGGAAAAAATGGTAACGAGGCCAAGGCAACCGCGTTGTTGAAATCGCTTCAGCCCGAAGAGGAAGAGGATGCCGTGCGCATTCGTCTGACACAGGCACTGATTTATCGCAATGCCGGCAAGGCGGATCAGGCCATTCGTTATTTGAGGCAGGCTGACAAAGAGATACCCAGGAACGCACTTATCAAGTATGAGCTGGCCATGATGTACGAGCAGCAGGGAAGTTTTGAAGAAATGGAAACCTTGTTGCGCGAAGTGATTTCCCTGAGGCCGTCTTCGCCTGATGCTTATAATGCCCTGGGTTATGTCTTTGCCGACCGCAACATGCACCTTGATGAGGCCCAGTTGTTGCTGGACAGGGCGGTTGCGCTGGCGCCTGATAACCCGTTCATTCTGGATAGTATGGGGTGGTTGCAGTTTCGTCTGGGCAATCTTGAACTGGCGCTTGAATATCTTGAAAATGCCTTTGAGCTGTCCGAACAGGCGGATATTGCCGCCCATCTTGGAGAGGTGCTTTGGGTCAAGGGTGAAAAAGACAGGGCGCGCGATATTTTCATGAAAGGCCGGGAGCTGGAAAAGCAAAACAAAACGCTGGAGGCTACAATCAAGCGTTTGGGTATTTCTTTGCGAGATAAAAAATGAAGCCGTTCAAGCAGTTTTTCCGGTATGTGGGGGCGTTAAGCTTAATAGGTTTGCTGGCTGCCTGTGCGCCGGCCCTGAAACAGCCAACCACTCAGGATGATGGCACTTACAGCCGGGCAGGGCGGTTTGCCCTGAATGTCTGGGATAAAACCATTGATCGTAATAAAGATGCCGTTCAAGGCGGGTTTTTATGGCTTGATACCCGGCAAAGACTTGAGCTTGATTTAAGAAATCCGTTGGGATCCACGCTTGCCAGGGTATCGGTAACGCCAGACAGTGCCACCCTGGTTCACGCCGATGGCTCCCAGGTAACCGCTGAAAACCCTGATGCCCTGGTGGCCGAGGTGTTGGGGAGCGAGATTCCGGTTTCAGGTTTGCGTTACTGGCTCAAAGGCATTGTGGCACCCGCAAAGGTAGAGCTGGAACAACGCGATGCGCAGGGGCGTCCGGGGTCATTTACCCAGGCTGGCTGGAAAGTCACCCTGTCTGATTATGACCACAAGGGTCCCAGGAAGCTGGGCATGGTGCGCAATGAAACCTTTCAGACCATTACGGTCAGGCTGGTGATTAATGAATAATCAAGAATAATGAAATATCTGTATGATGTGCCGGCGCCAGCCAAGCTGAATCTTTTTTTGCATGTTACCGGTCGCCGTGAAGACGGTTACCATTTGCTGCAGACGGTTTTTGTGTTTATAGACCTGGCAGACCAGTTGCAGTTTGAGTTGCGTAATGATGGCGTTATATGCCGGCAAACCAGTTTGCCTGGCATTGATCACGACAGTGACCTGATTGTGCGTGCCGCACGTGCTTTGCAAAAGGCAACAGGTACCGCCAAGGGTGCCACGATTCATGTGCAAAAAAACATTCCGGCCGGCGGTGGTCTTGGGGGCGGTTCCAGTGATGCGGCAAGTACCCTTCTGGCCCTTAACCGTTTATGGCAAACCGGACTAAGTCGAGGGCAATTACAGCAGCTGGCTTTACCGTTAGGGGCAGATGTTCCGGTGTTTGTGTTTGGTCAAAATACGTTTGCTGAAGGCATTGGCGAGGCATTTACCGCCTGCAGGGTACCCGGGCAGGCTTATCTGGTTTTTCAGCCACGGCTGGGTATTCCAACCCCGGCCATTTTCACTGATCCTGCCCTATGTCGAAACACGCCATTGGTAACGGTTCAGGATGTACAGCAAAGCCTGTCTTTGCCAATACCTGAAGCCTCATTAATAAGCCAGCCTGCATTTTTTGGTCACAATGATCTGGAGGCAGTAGCTTGCCGCCAGCATCCCGGATTGCAGCAGTTGGTAGACTGGCTGGGTGTCAGGCAGGTAAAAGCACGCATGACCGGGTCGGGGGCCTGTTTTTTTGCGCCTTTCAGGTCTTATGAAGATGCCCTTCGGACCAAGCATGAGCTTGAGGCCGCGTTACCCGCATTTAACCAAAGAGCACTTGTGCCTGTTGAACGGATCATCGCTGCCCGGGGCCTGGACCGGCATCCTTTGCATGACTGGGTAAGAAATTAAGACAAAGTCACGAAAAGTTATTGGAATTAAATTTTAATAAGGGTAAACCCTAGTCATAATTATAATAAATTTTAATTTAATCAATAAGATAAGAATTTTTTTACATTATTTTCAAAGGGCTAAATTACAGGTATTCATATTGTTTTCAGTTTTATTTATATGTTGGGTCGAAAATTAGAATACGACAAATAAAAACTTCTCTGGCAATCTACCGCAAAATTGACAGGAGTGTTTCAAACGGGCAGGAAAAAGTTTTTGTCGTGTATTTGATACAAAAACAACAAATTCATTAAAAAAGTAGGGAAAGGGGTTCACAAGTTAAGAAAAACAGATATAATTTCATTTTTCAGTTAACAAGCAATCTTTCACAAGCTTTCTTAGTTAACAGTACATGAAATTTTGGGGCGTCGCCAAGCTGGTTAAGGCACTGGATTTTGATTCCAGCATGCGAAGGTNNGGAGCCGTCGGGCCTGGCCTATAAGTTGGGTTAAGGTTTCGCGGTTTTTTTTATTTCATCTCTCAAAAAAATCCTCTCTATCATGACTAACAACAACTTCATGATTTTCACTGGTACGGCGAACCCGCGTTTGGCTGTCAATGTAGTGAATCATCTTGACATGTCTCTTGGAAAAATGACTGTCGGACGTTTCTCAGACGGGGAGGTGATGGTTGAAATTCTCGAGCACGTCCGTGGCCGTGATGTATTTGTCTTGCAGCCTACCTGCGCGCCCACCAATGATAACCTGATGGAAATCATGACCATGGTTGATGCCTTGCGTCGTGCTTCAGCCGGTAGCATCACTGCCGCCATTCCTTATTTTGGCTATGCGCGCCAGGATCGTCGTCCGCGTTCCGCCCGGGTTGCCATTTCGGCCAAAGTGGTTGCCAATATGTTGCAAGGTGTTGGTGTTGATCGTATCCTTACCATGGATTTGCACGCCGACCAGATTCAGGGTTTTTTTGATATTCCCGTCGATAACATCTACGCAGCACCGGTTTTGCTGGCTGATATCGATCAGCGTAACCTGAGCAATCTGGTCGTGGTGTCTCCTGACATTGGTGGTGTTGTCCGTGCCCGTGCCCTGGCTAAACAGCTAGAGGCTGATCTGGCCATTATTGATAAACGTCGCCCACGTGCCAATGTTTCTGAAGTCATGAACATTATCGGCGAGGTGGATGGCCGTACCTGTATCATTATGGATGATATGGTTGATACCGCCGGCACCTTGTGCAAGGCTGCCGCCGCCCTTAAAGAGCGCGGGGCCGGTGCTGTTTATGCGTACTGTACCCATCCGGTACTGTCAGGCAGTGCCATAGAACGCATTACCGAATCCGAGCTGGATGAGCTGGTTGTTACCGATACCATTCCTTTAAGCGAACAGGCGGAAGGTTGCGCAAAAATCCGCCAGCTTTCAACAGCTGCCTTGCTGGGTGAAACCATTTTGCGTATTGCTCACGCCGAGTCGGTCAGTTCCCTGTTTGTAGACTGATTTTTTTACCCGGTGCTGGTCGCGGCGCCGGGCTTCGTGATTAAACCGGTTACGGTTTGATTTTTTTATCTACACGTATATCTTAATACGTTTGTTTGGAGTACTCCATGAAATTCACAGCCACATCGCGTAGTGTACAGGGATCGAGTGCGAGCCGCCGCCTGCGCCGCGCAGGCCGCGTGCCAGCCATCGTTTACGGTGGTAAGGGTGACGCCCTAAGTATTGAACTTGATCACAACGAAATCTTCCACGCTTTGCGTAAAGAAGAATTCCACGCTTCAGTTCTTGACATGGAACTGGATGGTAAAGTACAGAATGTACTGCTGCGTGCCGTTCAATGGCATGCCTATAAACCCCAGGTTATGCACGTTGACTTCCAGCGTGTTAGCGCTGACCAGGCCATCACGACCAAAGTGCCTTTGCACTTTATCAATGAAGACGTGTCTCCTGCCGTTAAGTTGCAAGGTGCACAAATTACCACTATCGCCAATGACGTAGAGATTACTTGTCTGCCTAAAGATTTGCCACAGTTTATCGAAGTGGATTTGGCGGGTATTGAGGCGGGCAGTGTATTCCACCTGAGCCAGTTGACAGCACCTGCCGGTGTGCAGTTTGTTGTGACCGGTGATGATCCTGTATTGGCTGCAGCTTCTGCAGGCGTGTCAGGTGAAGGCGCTGAAAATGGCGAGTCTGCCGAGTAAGTCGTAACACTACGTTCGAAATGAACAGGCAAAGTTTTATTTTGTCTGTGATGTTTTGTTCATGAATAGCCCCCGTAATGCTTTTTGCTGTTCGGGGGCTATTGCTTTATAGGGTCGCTAATCATGTCTTTATCCATTCGCCTGATTGTTGGCCTTGGCAATCCGGGCAGTCAATATGAAGCTACACG
>LFRM01053470.1_pt1 | contig 30010 bp, 27 predicted proteins | sample 618341 | NCBI WGS metagenome assembly LFRM01 (sample SAMN03654438, study PRJNA283298) | anaerobic digester metagenome | isolation source: pool of bioreactors CSTR01a, CSTR02a, and CSTR03a thermophilic anaerobic... | place: Denmark: Kgs. Lyngby | collected 2014-05-21 | reverse complement strand
CTTTTTTGTTCACTTCAATTAATTTCTCCTTTACAGACGCAATTAGCGCCTTTTCGATTTTTTCATAATCTATGTCAAGCGCCTTGACCATAACTCCCAGCATAACCGTATTGACGGCCTTTGCCGTACCCGCTTGCTTGGCGGTTTCCAGAGCGTTTATCTTAATATGGTTTATGTTCTCATTCCGCAAAGTTTCAAAAATGTCTTTGGGATATTGCGATTGTCCGGTAATTACGGGCATGGGCATTATTTCCTGATCGTTGACAATAAGCAGGCCGTCCTTTTTCAGATAATGCCTCCACCTTAAAGCCTCAAGTTTTTCAAAGGCCAAGACTATATCAGCGTCACCTTCGGTAATTATGGGAGAATAAACCTTATCGCCTATTCTGACATGGGTAACAACGCTGCCCCCTCTTTGGCTCATGCCGTGAACCTCGCTCAATTTGCATTCCCTGCCCTCTATATGGGCAAGATTGCCCAAAATGCGGCTGGCAAACAAAGTGCCTTGTCCGCCCACGCCCACTATCAGTATATTCAGCGTATCCATCATTCTTCCTCCTTGGTTATGGCGCCGAACTTGCACAAAGACACGCATACCCCGCAGGAAGTGCAAAGCTCTTCGTTAATCCTAATATTGCCGTCAATAAATTCTATGGCCGGACAACCTATTTTTAAGCACATCCTGCACTTTTTGCATTTATCGTTAATCCTATAGCTCTTTTCGGCTTTTCGGGGCAATAAAATGCACATGCGGCGGGCTATTATTACGCTGGCTTCGTCCAATTCGATATGCCGCTTTACCTCTCTTTCAATCTCGTTAATGTCGTAGGCGTCCACAACCGTTACGGTCTTTACTCCGCAAGCCTTTACCAATAATTCCAAATCAAGCTTGCGCGTATCTTCCCCCGCAATGGTCTTACCCGTGGCGGGGTTGTCCTGATGCCCCGTCATCGCCGTAATGGAGTTGTCCAAAATTATCAAAGTGGAACAGCCTTTGTTGTATACCGTATTTATGATACCCGTAATGCCGCTGTGAATAAATGTGGAGTCGCCTATCACCCCCACCGTTTTTTGCTTTACGCCGCCGCTATTGAAGGCGATATCGAAGCCGTGCGCCATGCCTACGCTGGCTCCCATGCAAATGCAAGTGTCGATAGCGCCGAGGGGAGGAGCGGCTCCCAAAGTATAGCAGCCTATATCGCCCGTTACCGTAAGCTTCAGCTTGCTCAAAACATAAAATACGCCTCTGTGCGGACATCCCGCGCACATAACCGGAGGCCTTGCGGGCGAGGAAGTATCGGCTGAAGGAATATTCTTTCCGTAAAGCTTGTTCTGTATAATCGCCACGCTGAGCTCCCCTTGTCTGCCAAATATTTCTTTGCCTTTGCATTTAATGCCGTTGGCCTTAAGCTGCATTTCAATAAAAGGCTCCAATTCCTCTACCACAATAAGCTCTTCCACTTTGGAAGCGAATTCCTTAATGAGCTCAAAGGGCAAAGGATAAACCATTCCCAATTTCAAAACCGAAGCGTCGGTGGCTTCTTTGACATATTGATAAACGCCGCCCGCGCAAATAATCCCCGTCTTTAAGCTGTTGTATTCTATTCTGTTTATGTCAAAGCTGTTGCAGTCCAAAGCAAGTTTGTTTTCTCTTTGCTCCACCGCAAGGTGTCTTTTTTTTGCGCCCGCGGGAACCATAACATATTTGGCGGCGTCTTTTTTGTATTCCTTTAATCCAATGTCTTTTCTTTGCCCTATTTCCACATATCCTTGGCTGTGGGCTACTCTTGTTGTAAGTCTGAGCATGACGGGAGTGTCATATTTTTCGCTGATATCGAAAGCCAGCATGGTAAAGTCTTTGGCTTCCTGGCTGTCGGCAGGCTCCAGCATGGGAACATGGGCGCTTAAAGCATAAAACCTTGAATCCTGTTCGTTTTGGGAACTGTGCATGCCGGGATCGTCGGCGACAGCAAGCACCAAACCCGCGTTTACGCCCGTATACGCCGCCGTAAACAACGGATCGGCCGCCACATTAACGCCAACATGTTTCATACAGGAAAGCGCTCTCGCTCCCGCAATGGCCGCTCCCGTAGCCACTTCAAGGGCCACTTTCTCGTTAGGAGCCCATTCGGTGTGTATTTCTTTATACTTTGAGCACTCTTCGGTTATTTCGGTGGACGGCGTTCCGGGATAGGACGAAACCACTCTCACTCCCGCTTCATACGCCCCCAACGCCACCGCATGGTTTGTTAGCATCAATTTTTTCATCTTTTGCCTCTTTATATTTTTCTTAAATCGGTTACTCTTTTGCTTTTGCCTTCAAATCTCTTAAGGCTGAGCGGTTCCACCAATTTCACTTTGGCGTCCAATTGCAATATGGTTCTTAGATTATGCTTAATCTTATCCCTTAACTCTTCCAAATGCTTGAAATCGGTAAGCAGATTGCTGTCGGCGACTTCCACTTTTACTTCAAGCTTATCCATATAGTGTTCGTCCCTGGACACCACTATTTCATACTGTCCGCCCACTTCGGGCATATTCATAAGCACGCTTTCTATTTGCGAAGGGAATACATTTACGCCTCTTATAATCAGCATATCGTCGGTTCTGCCTCTCAGCCTTGCCATTCTCGCCGTCGTTCTGCCGCATTTGCAAGGCGCGTAATTTAAGCAAGTAATGTCTTTTGTGCGGTATCTGATAACGGGCATTCCCTCTTTGGTAAGGGTGGTAAGCGCCAATTCGCCGTATTCGCCTTCGGGCACGGGTTCAAGCGTTTTGCTGTCCAGAACTTCGGGATAGAAATAGTCTTCGTTGATATGCATGCCGTCTTTCATAATGCATTCTCCGCTCACTCCCGGACCTATAATTTCCGATAAACCGTAATTGTCCGTAGGGAACAATCCCAATCTTTTTTCTATTTCCTTATGCATTTCCACGCTGGACGCTTCGGAGCCGAAAAAGCCCACCCTTAACTTAAAATCTTCTTTCTTGTAGCCAAGTTTCTCCATCATTTCGCCTATGTACAAAGCGTATGACGGCGTGCAAACAAGGGCGGTGGCCCCAAGGTCTTTCAAAAGCATAACCTGCCGTTCGGTATTCCCCGAGCTTGCGGGTATAACGGCGGCGCCCAAGCGCTCATATCCTTGATGCATTCCCAAAGCCCCCGTAAAAAGCCCATAGCCGAAAGATATTTGAACTATATCCGTTTCCCTGCCTCCCCCCGCCACTATTATGCGCGCGCAGCATTCCGCCCACATGTCCAAGTCTTTTTTGGTGTAAACCACAACGGTAGGCTTGCCACTGGTGCCGCTGGAAGCGTGTATTCTTGCCAGCTTGTCGCTATGTACGGCGCTTAAGCCGTAAGGATAATTTTCCCTTAAATCGTCCTTTACGGTAAAAGGTATTCTTCTTATGTCGTCAAGCGTCTTTATGGAATCGGGATTGAATCCCGCTTGGTCGTATTTCTTTTTATAGAAAGGCACATTTTCATAGGCGTAATTGACAATCTTTTTCAGCCTTTCCAACTGCAAACGCTCAATTCCCGCTCTGGACATCGTTTCAATTTTCGGGTTGTAAATCATTTCAGCATCTCCTCGTTCTGCCACCTGTAATAATTTATCAAGCAGCCTTTTTGTATTATTAATTTTTCTTCATCGCTCAGCTTGTCCAATTTCAACGAAACGGGCAAAGTCTTCCCCTTTCTGCAAACATAAGCTTTAATTTCATAATTCTCGAAAATGTCGTTTATGTCTTTAATTACTATTATGTCGTTCGCTTCAAACGATATTTTGTCATCGTAAACAAAAGGTATCATACCCCAGTTTATAAGGTTTGAGCGGTATCTCTTGGTAGCGTACTCTTTGGCGATATTGGCCACCCCGCCCAATACTCTTTGGCAAGACGCCGCCTGCTCCCGCGCGCTGCCGTCGCCGGGACGATTGGCGTATATGACGCTGCCCGTAGTAACTTCTTGGGGATTAAGTCCGAATTTTTTCAGTATGGCGCTATATTCCTCGTTGATTTGTCCCTTTCTGAATCTTTTTTCTTCCTCGAATATATCTTTGGCTTTGCCCACATAATCGGGCCTTTTGCGGCTTAAAGCAAATTCGGCAAGCCGCAAGGGATTGGAACGGTAAGAGGAAGTTTCGCCCGAAGGGATAAGTTCGTCGGTAGTGGTTACGGGGTCTTCGATAACGGCGGCGACTTTCATGATAAGATGCTTTTTCAGCCCTTGTATTTCTGGCCAATCGGTTATGTTGGGGCCGTATTGCAATTGAGCCGATTTGTCCGCTTTGCCGAATCCGTCGTAAACCCTCGCTTTATATACGGCATCGTCGTATTTGAAGGGTTTTATTTTATTGTTGTATTCAATCTCGGTGGCGGGGGTAAGATAACCTCCGTTGGCCGCGGTGGCGGCTATGCTTCTGGCGTCCATAAGCGCCACTGCCGCCATTTGTCCTTCCCCTGGCTTGGAGCCTTCTCTGGATTCAAAATTCCTTGTGGTATGCCTTATGGAAAATCCATTGTTGGCGGGCACATCTCCCGCTCCGAAACAAGGCCCGCAAAAGGCGGTCTTTACATTAACGCCCGCCGACATAAGCTTTTCCAGCGCTCCCTTCCTTGCTAAGTCTATATATATGGGCATGGAACCCGGATATACGCTCATGGACAGCTTATTGCCTATATTCTTGCCTTGCAATATCGCCGCGGCTTCCATTATGTTGTCATAAGTTCCGCCCGCGCAGCCTGCTATAATGGCTTGGTCCGCCAATATTTTACCGTTGACGATTTTGTCGGTAAGCTTGAATGAGCCTTCATTCTTTTTCAAAAGCTTGTTGCCTTCTTCCTCGCATTTTTTCAAAATTTCATAAGGGTTTTCAAGCAGTTCCCTTATCGTATAAGCATTGCTGGGATGAAAAGGCAAGGCTATCATGGGCTCTATCGCGGATAAATTCACTTCGATGTATCCGTCGTAGTATACAAGCTCCTTAGGCTTAAGTTCTTTATAAGCGTCTTCTCTTTTGTGGTTGATAAAATATTCCTTAACTTTATCGTCGGTTTGCCATATCGAAGTAAGGCAAGTGGTTTCGGTGGTCATTACATCGATGCCGTTACGATATTCTATAGGCAAATGTTTTATGCCTCTGCCGAAAAACTCCATGACCTTGTTTTTGACATAGCCGCTGTTAAAAACTTCCCGAATTATGGCAAGCGCCACATCTTGGGGGCCTACGCCTTTTCTCGGCTTTCCTTTGAGCTCCACCCCCACCACTTCGGGATAAGGTATGTCGTAGGTCTTGTTCAAAAGCTGTTTAACCAGCTCTCCTCCGCCCTCGCCTATCCCCATTGTGCCCAGAGCGCCGTAACGGGTATGGGAATCCGACCCCAGAATCATTTTGCCGCAAGCGGCCATTCTTTCGCGCATATAGCTGTGAATAACGCCTTGGTGCGCGGGCACGTAGATGCCGCCGTATTTCTTGGCGGCGGAATAGCCGAAAAGGTGGTCGTCTTCATTAATGGTGCCGCCCACCGCGCAAAGGCTGTTATGGCAGTTCGTCAGCACATAAGGTATGGGAAACTCCTTTAGACCGCTTGCCTTTGCCGTTTGTATTATTCCCACATAAGTTATGTCGTGGGAGGCCAAAGCGTCAAATTTTATCTTGAGCGGCAAACCTTTTTCGGTTGCGCCCGTTGTGTTATGCGCGCTCAAAATCTGATAAGCAATGGTTCCTTTGTAAGCTTGCTTAATTTGTTCTGCATTAAAATTATTTTTGCTTATCCTTTTTCCGTTAAGAAAATACACGCCTTTTTTTGATAATTTAATCATTAAAACTTCTCCGTACCGTTTATAAGTATAATAAATTATTCTAAATAATTAAAACAAATTATACCAAGCCAATCGTTAATTGTAAAGTGAAAACGCCTTTAACAACGGCCCTTAAAATAATAATTTCTTGGAACAATCCTATTCCTGCATTTTTTCAATTTTTCAATTAGTTGCAAAATAAATACTGTTGGGATATAATTATTTTTATGAAATATATATCGCTTACCTTACAGTATTTATTCAAGCTGGATAACGGAAAAAGGTTCTTGGCTCTGTTTTTGTTCGCTTTGCCGCCCGGTCTTGTATTGTCATATTATTTTCCGATAACGGGATACTTGGATTGGTTTGTCAATTATTCGGGGAATTACGCTTCTTACTCTGATTTATGGCTGTCGCTTGTGGAAAGAGATACCTTGAAAATAGGCTTGCTTATTTTGGGATATATACTGGTTATCTTCTCGGTATCTGCCATTACCACCTTAACCGTCAGAAGCGCAAGAATAGGCAAATTCCAAGTAAAAAGCGTATTTTATTTGATTAACGAAAACTTTTTTCCGTCTTTCTCTCTTATGACCGTTTTTTTGATAAGCTTGATAGTTTTTCAATCCTTGCTTTGCCTTTTCTTTTTCCTTTGGCAGATAATTCCCGGAATTACGGTAGGATATGTGCTTGCCATCTTTACCGCCGTAATCGGGTTGTTGATTTTTATTTATACTTTGGCCGGCGCGTCGCTGTGGCTGCCCATAATGAGCATAAACGGACTGAAACCCTTTAAGGCGCTCGCGGTTTCCTACTACAAAACGCGAAAAGAAAAGAATAAATTATTCACGGCCTATCTGATCGCGTTTGCCGTTATCATAGCGCTTGGGTTCGTCGCTTATTTATTCGCCAAAGTGTGGTATGTAAAATGGCTGATAAACGCCTTAAACTACACTATGGCGGCGCTCTTCTTTACCGTCATGTCCATTTTGACTTTATTTGAGATAGACGGTATCACCAGAGAAGACTTGGTCAAAAGGCCTTATCTCAGGAGGTAAAAATGCATTTTAAGCATTCAATGTCCATATTCAGCACGCACCTTACATTGTTATACAAAGTTCTTCTGTTCATATTTGTGGTATTCATAATCGCCAGCGCTATTTTTGTAAGCATTTTCAACCCTTTGGTACAAGGCGTTAAAGAAGCTCTGGTGCTGGAAGGCTACAAATTCTCCGTGCGCGAAATACTCGATAAACCCGTAGAAAGCTTGACCCAAATCAGGAAGACCGTTTCCGACTTCTTATCTGCCCACCCCAACTTGATATTGTCCAGAGTTATGTTTTTGATTTTGTTGGTAGTCTTTACGCGGTTCTTTATATCTTTGTCGTATGTTCCCGTTACCAAAGTGATTTATGACAAAATGACCGCAGGTTATTCGGGAGGGCTTTTTTCAAGATTGGTGGACTCTTTGCTTCAAACAATGGGGTACGCTTTTTTTTCGTCATTGATAAATACGGCGCTCGATATAGGCATCTTTACATTATCGCTGTATGTGTTCTCGTTGTTCTATAAAGTAATAAGCGTGGCGGCGCTGCCCATAGGAGTAACGCTGGCCTTGACGCTGTATTCGCTCAGGATTTCTTTGTTTTCACAATGGCTGCCGCTAATCTGCGACGGAAACAAGAACATCTTCAAAGCGCTTGTCTTAAATTTCAAAAAAGCGGCAAAATGCTTAAAGTATCATTTCCCCATGACGCTTACCGTTACTATTCTATATTTGGGGGTATTGACGACCACCGCCATTTCCACCTTCGGATTGCTACCCATAATGGCTTTCCCGATGTATATCATCCTGATTTGTATTTTTAATCTGGTATCTTATTTCAATTTAAACAACCGCAAGTATTACACCGATAACGGCGTATCGGTATACACCCCTAAAGAACAATGAAAACAGCGGCTTGTAGATTTCAAAAATAAAAACCCGAAACTTCTTGTTTCGGGTTTTTTTGATAAAGTCAAAATATTTTATAAAGGTCTTCCACTTTTTCCGCAAAGAATTCAATTTTGCGGTTTTTGAATTTTTCTTTGGGACAAAAGCCCCATAGCGCCACCCCTACTTTTATGCCCGTTTCTTCCGCTCCGTCGACATCGTACAGCGTGTCTCCGATAAGGATGCTGTCATCCTTGTTTGCGCCCGTGTCGTTAAACAGTTTATTCAAGACATCGGTTTTGGTATGGATATTTTTGTCGATATCGGCGCCGTAAATGCCGCTGAGGTACTTTGTCAAACCAAAATTCTCAATTATGATTTCCGAGCTTTTTTGTTCCTTTGTGGTAGCCACATACAGCGTATGCCCCTTGTCCTTAAGGTATTTCATGAGCGAATCAATACCGTCGAACATACGGTTCTTCAATATATTTTTCTCTTTATAAATCTTTCTGTATAATCTCACCGCTTCGGGCACTTTTTCGGGCTCAAGAAATTTCGACAGCGTCTCTTCGGTAGGCGGACCGATGAATTTTTTTAATGTTTCATCAGGCAAATCGGGCAAATTATAAATCCTGAAGAACTCCCGAAAATTCGCGAATATGCCTTCGCTGCTGTCTGAAATAGTGCCGTCAAGATCAAAGATAATGTTCATTTCAGCCCTTCCCGATATACTCCAATTGTTCTTTAAGCTTATTTAGCAGCTGCTTATTGGCCATTAATTTCTGCCGCTCTTCTTCCACAAGTTTGGCGGGAGCTTTGGACAAAAAGCCAGGATTTGACAGCATCCTTTCCCCTCTTTGAATCTCCGTCTCCGCCTTACCGATTTCTTTGTTTAACCTTGCCGCTTCTTTATCAAAGTCTATCAATTCGCCCAAAGGTATATAAAGCTCGGTATCTTCCGCAACCGCATTGGATACTTTTTCGGCGATTTCTTCCTTGCCGCCGATATAATTAATCGAATTAACGCCCGCAAGCTTTTCTATATACAAACTGCAATCTTTTATTAAAGCTTATCGGGTTTTCGCGGCCACAAAAAGATTCAGCTTTTTGGTTACGGGCACATTCATTTCCGCTCTGATATTTCTAATCTTAACTATTATTTCTTTTATATGCTCAAAATCTTCGTCGGCAAAATCAAATTCTTTACGCTCCACGGGGTATTCCTGAATCATAAGCGTGGAGTCGTCAAAATAGCTCCATATTTCTTCGGTAATAAAAGGTATAAAAGGATGACACAGCTTAAGAATGCTCTTGAGAACATAAACAAGCGCCGAAAGGGCGTCTTCTTTATTCCTTTCGTTGTCGGAATACAGCATGGGCTTAGTTAATTCGATATACCAATCGCAAAAATCGCTCCAAACAAAATCATATAATTTGCCAAGCGCCAACCCTATTTCATAATTTTCTATATTTCGCGTAACTTCAGCTGTCACTCCGTTCAATTTTTTTAATATCCATTTATCGGCGGCGCTGAAGTTAACTTGGCTTAAAGGTTTTATTTTTTTGCCTTCGGCGTTCATTTTGACATATCTTGAAGCGTTCCAGATTTTGTTCATGAAATTTCTGGAGCTTTCCATTCTGTCTTCGCTGAAACGAATATCCCCGCCGGGAGCCACTCCCGTCGATAACGAAAAACGAAGACTGTCCGCGCCGTATTTTTCTATTAATTCAATGGGATCCACTCCATTGCCCAGAGACTTTGACATTTTTCTGCCCAAAGAATCCCTTACTATTCCGTGTATAAGCACTTCGGGGAAAGGCGCCTCTCCCATATGCTCGATTCCCGAAAAAATCATTCTGGCCACCCAGAAAAAGATTATGTCATATGCGGTAACCAACAAGCTGGTGGGATAAAAATATTTCAAATCTTCGGTTTCGTCGGGATAGCCAAGCGTTGAGAAAGGCCATAGCGCAGAAGAAAACCAAGTGTCCAGCACATCTTCGTCTTGACGGAGGTTTTTACTGCCGCATTTGGGACATTGCTTAGGCTCTTCCATGGCCACTATTTCTTCTCCGCAATCGCAGTACCAGCAGGGTATGCGGTGCCCCCACCAAAGCTGACGGGATATGCACCAGTCTTTTATGTTTTCCATCCAATTGAAATATATCTTTTCAAATCTTTGAGGAATAAACCTTGTCTTGCCCTCCCTGACCGCTTTTATCGCGGGCAGCGCAAGGGTTTCCATTTTGACAAACCATTGTTTGCTGACCATGGGCTCAACATCGTTTTTGCAGCGGTAGCATTCGCCTACATTGTGGGCGTATTTTTCTTTCTTTACCAAATAGCCTTGAGCTTCAAGCGCTTCTTCCACCGCCTTTCTTGCTTCATAGCGGTCCATTCCCTCAAAAACAGAGCCCGCGTTTTTATTCATAATGCCGTCGTCGCCGATAACGTTGATAGTCTCAAGATTATGTCTTAAGCCTATTTCAAAGTCATTGGGATCATGAGCGGGGGTGATTTTTAACGCTCCCGTTCCGAATTCTGTTTCAACATAGCTATCGGCTATAACGGGAATGGTCCTGCCCGTCAAAGGCAAAATTACCCGCTTGCCCACAGCGTCTTTATATCTTTTATCGTTTGGATTTACGGCGACGGCGGTATCCCCAAGCATGGTTTCAGGTCTTGTGGTGGCGATTATAAGCTCGCCTTGACCGTCCTCAAAAGGATACCTTATGTGCCAAAGATAACTGTCTTTTTGTTCGTATTCCACTTCGGCGTCGCTTAACGCCGTACGGCATGAGGGACACCAGTTTATTATTCTGTTTCCCCTGTAAATAAGTCCTTTATTGTATAATTTTACAAAAACCGCTTTCACCGCTTTTGAGCATCTTTCGTCCATTGTGAAAGCTTCCCTTGTCCAGTCGCATGAAGAGCCCAGCCTTTTGAGCTGTTCCACAATTCTTCCGCCGTATTGCTCTTTCCATTTATATGCCCTTCTGAGGAATTCTTCTCTGCCTATTTCCTTTTTTGTTTTTCCCGTTTCTTTCTTTAGCTGCTCCACTACTTTGAATTCAGTAGCTATGCTGGCATGGTCTGTGCCCGGCAGCCATAACGTATTAAAGCCGCGCATCCTTTTGTACCTGACGATAATATCCTGCAAGGTATTGTTCAACGCGTGTCCCATATGGAGCTGCCCTGTGATGTTGGGAGGCGGTATTACTATTGTAAAAGGTTCTTTGCTTTGGTCTGGAGCGGGAGTAAAACATCCCTCTTTGTTCCACTTTTCATAAATCTTCTGCTCAAAATTCCGAGGTTGAAAAGTTTTGTCCATTTAATTAGTTTTCTCCTTCGTTGTCCTCTTTTTTGTCTTCTTCGTCCAGCTCTTTAAGCCTTTTTTCTTCTTTAATGCGCTTGAAATCTCTCAGCGCGTCCGTTCCGTAATTTACGAAAGCCACATAGGTGGCCACAAGACCTATGCCCAGAATAGCCCAGTCAACCATATAAACATAGGGATGGAAGAAAGATACTATTACGCCTATCGATATTATGGCTGAAGCTACCTTGCCCATGCTGTTGGCTTGAATTACCACCTTATGATTTATTAGGAAAATGCCGCCGATAATCATGGCAAGCTCTTTTATCACAAGCAACAACACGAACAGCCAATGCACATAGCCTATAATAACAAGGCTGAGTATTACTCCCACATGCATGACCTTATCGGCAAAGGGATCAAGGAATTTCCCCAAATCGGTAACTTGATTATAGCGTCTTGCTATAAACCCGTCGAATACATCCGTGCTTGCCGCAAACAGAAAAATTCCCAAACCGATATAAATAAAATATTCAAACCCGCCGCAGGCATATTTCCCGAAAATAATGAAAAACATATATACGGGAACGCTTGCCAATCTTATTAAAGAAAGTATATTGGGGATTGTTCTCAATTCCTTTTTGTCTATTTTCATAATTAACTCCTTATTATTAAGCTTCCATTAGAATTATCGCTATTATACCATACAAAATAATCAAATAAAAGTATTTTATAATCTTTTTCATTGGCCTGTTAAGGATATTTTGTTTCATTATCATACAAAATAAATTTACGGAGGTTGTTAATGAGAGCAGTAATCATGGCAGGCGGCAAAGGAACAAGACTAAGGCCGTTAACCAACGATATACCCAAACCGATGGTTAAAATAATCGATAAACCGGTTATGGAGCACATAATAAACTTGCTGAGGAAACACGAAATAACCGAAATCGCGGTAACGCTCGGCCATATGTCGCAATGTATAATAGATTATTTCGGAGACGGCTCCAAATGGGATGTCAAATTGACTTATTTTGTGGAAGACACTCCTTTGGGAACCGCAGGTAGCGTAAAGGGAACCCAAAATTTTGTTTCCGAAGATTTTCTTGTAATTTCGGGAGACGCTTTCACCGACATAAATCTTACCGACGCCATAAGATATCATTTTGCCAAAGACAGCATATTTACCTTGATAGCCCAGCCCCATCCAAGGCCGGAGGGCTTGGGGGTGCTGAAAACGGATTTCAACAATAAAATAATAGAATTCGTGGAAAAGCCCAAAGATTTGAAGCCTTCTTTAATAAATACGGGGATATACATTATCAATAAAAAGATACTTGATTTAATTCCCGAAGGCAATTACGATTTCGGAAAACAGTTATTGCCCTCTCTCACGGGCAGGATTTATGCGTATATAACTTATGAATACTGGTCGGATATAGGCACGCTGTCCTCTTATTATTACACCAATTATATATTGGCGGGACAGCTTGCCGAGCAAAACAAGCAACGGCAATCGGTATAACGTATAACGGTTGCGGAAATTACGCCGCAACCGTCTTTTGTTTTATTATGTAAATAAGGCGGGAATTTTATTGCCCCTTTGTGTCTTTATCGGTATACACAACGCTTTTTTTGTTTTTGCGGCTTTTCATATAAAAGCTGACTATCGCCGCTATGATGCTGATTAAAACAAAGACAAGCAAAACCATAATTATGATATAACTTTTTTCTCCCAACAACAAGCTTGCCGTAATTATTATAGCGCCCGCCACGAAATTGCCTAAAACAAGAGCAAGCAAAGATTTTTTCCAATCTAAATTCAAAAATACGGACACTATGCTTCCCGTCCATACGCCAGTCATGGGCAAAGGAATGGCCACAAAAACAAACAATCCCAGCGTCTTATAAAATTCCAGCTTTTTTTGATTCTTTTTGGCTTCCTCTACTTTTATTTCCGCTTTTTGAGATATCTTTTCAGCCTTGTCTTTATACATATCCTCAAAAGAGCGGGCGATTTTTTTGAAAACTTTTGTTCTCTTCAACGCGTTCAATAAAGGCTGAAAACTAAACATAAGTATGGGAGCGACCACCAAAGAGCTTACGCAAGAAAAGAAATACGCGGTAACGGGCTTCATTCCCATTTGAAGCGCCACGGGAATAGAACCCCTTACTTCTATTGCAGGAATCATGGATATGATAAAAGTAACCAAATAATCGTTCTTTAACGCCTGCTGCAATCCCACAATAATTTTTTCAATAATCTCTCCCATTAATGCCGTTCTCCTTGACGCGTTCTAATATATATTTTACTATGCTTGAGGCTATGTTTGTTTTTGTTGATTGTTCCAATTTCATAAAATAAGCGTTGCTGTTAACTTCTATAATCATGGGACTGTCATACAAAAAATCCACCGCGCAAAAATCAAGGTCAAGATAATTAGCCGCTCTTTGCGCGATTTCTATATAATTTTCGTCAAGCTCAAAAGCCTGCGCGGTTACTTCCCCTTGATTGCTCCTGAAATCGTCGGCGCTGCACAGCAGCATGCCCGCCACCGCTTTGCCGCCCACCACATAAGCTCTTACGCTTTTCCCTTTGCTTGAAGCAATATATTTTTGATACAAATGGGGCGCGCTCCATAATTCCCTTTCGGTTTCTTCCAACGCTTGTCTGTTTTCAATCAGCCTTACCCCGCAGCCTAAAGAGCCTGTAGCCGTCTTTGCTATCATGGGATAAGCGAGCGCCTTTTCCACGCTGTCAATAAATTCCGCGTCAATTATGTCGCCGCCGCTATAGCGCAAAGGAGCGATTACCGTTTCAGGCATGCTGATATCCTGATACCTTGACAAATATATGGCGGTTTTTATTTTGTCATCGCATTTTTCTATTGAAAAAGAGCTGTTAAATACCTCCACTCCCGCCTGTTCCATTATTCTCGCAAGATTTATATCCTTATCCAAAAATATCGCGCAATCAAAATCAAAGCTTTGTTTGGGCAATAAGAGATTATTATTTTTGAATATTTGCGGCTCATATCCTTCTCGGCGCAGTTCCTCGGTTATTCTGTCCACTTGGTGCGTGTAAGCGGGAGAAGAATAATAGCCGTTTATTACTATAGCTGTTTTCATTTGACCACCATGCCGCAGCTTGCCATTGTGATAGCGTCGCCATAATTGCTGCTGAGCGTAATTGATTTAGTGTTTTTATTGAAAGTATGTTTGGTTAAATCGGCTACATGATATGAAGCAAGCGGCGCTGTCTGCACATGATAACGTCTGTTGGGGGGAACTATGGTAATATTTGCCGTATGCGTTACCTGAAACGATCTGTCAAAGGTAATTTTATAAAAGCCGTCCCTGCCCGTTGTTACCGAAAAGCTTTCCACTGTTTTTGTCTCTCCGTCCACGCTTGTGGTCAGCTCCACATTAACGGTAAGCCCGCCAAGATAAGAGTCTACGCCGTCGTTCATAATTCTGTCTTCGTTTTTGTCATTCCAAATATATCCCGCAATAATGGTCCTGTCCATATTTATGGCTTTTTGGTAGTTTTCGGAGCGGAATCTCTCAAGGTGATAATCCTCGTATTCATATAATAATATCCCGTGTTTATCTTTTATTTCTTTGCCGTCCTCGTCTTTAAGATAACCTTTATAGCGCTTCATATGAAATTCAATTCCTTTAAGCGCTCTTATCCAAACGGTTTCCGTCCACGCGCCCACCGCGTAATTCTTTCCTCTGCTGCTGTTGTTGTTGCGCTGTCTGTCGTTAATTATGGGACGGGTTTCGTATCTGCCCCAATTGCAATAACTGGAGGTATAGTCCGGCTTTGAAGTCAAATAACCTACGCCGGTGTCGTCGGAGCCGTTAATTGAATAAAGATACCAGTCCACGCCCGCCCTGTTTTGAGCGCGGTATTCGTCGCTATAAAGCAATGAGTACTTTTGTCTGAGAAATAAATAGGCGGCTTTATCTTTTATGTTTTCCTTTATGTCTTTTTCTTCATTACTGTATACATAATCGTAAGGCGACACTAAAACTTCCTGGCTTTTATCGCCTACAATCTCGGCGGTTACTTCCACATTCTCCACTATCTCCGCCACCAATCCCCTTTCGGTGGTATATTCCAGCATATTATCGGTCAATTCAAGCATGCTCAAATTTTGGTCAATCTTACGCCAGCCGATATTGTTCTTAATCGAATCGGGAGATAAATACGGATCTATCAGCGACAATCTTGAAGGCAAAATCGCCGGCTTTATTTTTCCTTTCTCATAAAAAGTATAAAGATAATCGCTCAGCGCCAAGGCAAGGTTGGCTCCCACTCCGTTGCCCACAAGCCTTATTTCCATGCCGAAAGCTTCTTCGGGTATTTCGTTAATGAATACGGCGGCAAGGATTTCGGTAAGAGAATAATTGGGTATTTTAACATTTTCATAACCGTCTTCGGTCTTATAACGCATATCAACGCTGTTAAATAGCTTTTTGCTCAATTTCTCCAAATCATCGTCAGCAAAATTCTCATAATGGAATATTCCGATATTGTAGTTCTGTTTAAGCCAATACTGATAAAGCACGCGGTCAATATCCAAATTTCTGGTGACATTGTAATAAGTGCTGTTTTGCGCGTAATAAATATAGTTTTCCTCGTCTAAGGTCATGGAAAATTTTTTATCCCACCTTCCCGGCGTTTCGCCGTGAATAAATATCATTGTGGGCTGTTCCACATTATAACCTTGACTCAGCCATTCTATATATAAACTGTTTTCGGGAATGTTTTTAATTTCATCAAGGGATACCGCATTGTCTCCGTCTTCCACTTCGTTATCTTTGCACGCTGTAAAAAAAGTCAAGCAAAAACTAAGCGCAAGCAAGACGCTTACAAACAAATACAGTTTTTTTGACATTTTTCCGATAGGTTTTACTTTTCTCATGTATGCCTCTCCTTCAGCCTTTTAATCCTATGTTGACTATTTTAAGGTCCCTTTTAGTATATATAAAAAACGTATTTGAACAACCGTCCTCGTTTATGTCGTTATTCATCATTAAGCATTCGTTTTCGCTGTTTTTGGACGCAATCGCATATCCTTGCGATAAATCCACTTTAATATAAAATTCCTTTCCCTGGTCGTGCAAGGCGTTTATGTATATGGGCTCTATGGGCAATTCGTAATAGCCGCTCTCTCTCGTTACCGTAGCGCCTATAAGCTTATCCTCATTCCCTTCTTGCGACATGTACAGCTTTACCTTTATGCCTTGTGCCCTTCCCGCTATCCTTTCGTCATTTATTCCGTTCCCGTTAAGGTCAAAAAAGGCAAACCCCGCGACAAAAGGCACATCGCAATTAACCGAATAAATAACATCATCCGACGCGTCCGAGGTTAAGTTTATATTCATTTGGTACTTAGCTCCGCATCTGGCAAAAATATAGCTTGTGGGCGTATTGGGCGATAAAGCGTATTGAACGGATGATGCGCAAGCAGTATCCAGAGGGGGAGAATAGCTTATCATTTGATAATACCAATTCCTTCCCGCCACATGCTTGCCGTAAGAATCGTCAAGCAAATCGTCAAGATCGTTATAACTGAGCCAATCGCTTCTATAATCAAAAAAACAAGTTTCGTTAATTAGCCTGTTAAAGTTCTGCTTGTCGCCGCTGCCCATTCGGGATACTATCTCTACGGGGCTTGAACGTATGTATTCCACTGCCGTTCCCTTTTTGCGAATGCTTTTTACCGTATCCAAAACAAGCTTAATCGCTCCGTCCTTGCCAATTTCGCGGTTAAGCCATTTGATATAGTTAGAGGAAGAATAATTGCTGAAAACCCCGTCAAAAAGGGTTATTCTGTCGGGGTAAAGACGCTTGTCCGCATAGCCGTTTTCTTCCAAAGCGATAAGATAATTGACGGAAGCGATAACCAGCTGCGCTCCTAATGAAAACCCTTCTATTCTTATCTCGCTGCCTTTGTAGTCTCGCCCGTTAAAAAAATCACAATAGTATGCCATAAAAATTTCGGCAAGAGAATAGTTTACGGTGTCGCTGCTTTCATATTTGCCGTTGCCGATTTCATAACGCATGCCCTGCGATACCCCCCATATCTTCTGCTCAACGGAAAAAGGGTCGTCGTTCAAGAATTGGCTCCAAACGAATATCCCCACATTGTAACCGTTATCAAGCCAGCTTGCGGAATCGGGAAAATCGTCTTTGCCTCCCTGCGTATAAATTACCGTGGGCTTATTGTCATCAAAAGGTACGTTTTTTTCGGTCGTTCTTATTCTCTTTCCCGAATCATCATAAAAAAACAAACCGAATTTTTGCGTGTCTATGGCTTTGGGTATGCGCAATTCCTGAACGCTTATCGGCTTTACGGGATTTTTGGCGTAAACATTTTCATAATAATATATAATGGCGGCGGTGGCCGCGCTTAATACCAATATTGCCACTAAGACAAAAACCGTCAGCCTTCTCGCCAATTAATGCAACCTCCCAATAAAAAGAAAAAGCCATATTGCCGCAACAATTATAGCATATTCATAATTTATAGACAATTAATTTATAAACTTATAATATTAAATTAAGCTGAAAAATAAAAAAAGCGTCAATTCTTATGATTAAATAAAATTACTATATTGGGTTCAATAAATCCCTTTATCGGGCAACCAAATCCGCATAACTGATTAATTCTATGCCTTCGTCGGCCAGCGTTTTTTCCAAGGCGGGACTGTTTAGAAATTCCAATTCATATTCCCGTTTTTTCCATTCCTCATCATAGGGCGAAATCTCGGGGCAGTAATAAGAAGGATGCAAAAATAATTCGCTTACGCCCTCTTTGATGTTTCTTATGGCGTTTAAGTAATAATATTCAAGCACATTATAATCTGGGATATCGCATATCCTGTACGGGTTTGTTATCATTTCGTCAAGAAGCTTAACTCTCATAACCCTGCCCGTCAGCACAATCGCTTTATGCGCCACTTTTACTATGGAAGGCACGACTTCCTTAAAGTAATCGTTCAGAAAGCCGTTGCCTTTGGGAAAGCGGAAAGGCAGATTATATTTCCTCGCCAATTTGAAAGCGTTAATAAAAAAGAGTCTCATATTTATGCCGTACATGGTGCCGCTGTGGTTATCGATATGGTCAATCTTTACGCCGAAATTGAGAATATACTCTATCTGGGCCACGCATTCCTTTGTCACATCCTTTCCTTTTGCTATTTGCGCTAAAAGCTTTGTGTCGGTCAGCAAAAATCCCGCGCTGTCGCAAAGCGTGGTGCCGCTTATCATGGCCTTCCACGGATTAAAACTAAAGTCAGAATTCAGCGTAAGATGAGCTCCCACGCTTATGCCCAATTCTTTAGCTATGGCCAAAGCTTCTTCCGCTTCGTCGGCTACCGAAAGCAAGCTTACCGAAGTTATCTTCTTGCTTAAAAGAAGTTCTTTTATGGCTTTATTGGTGGCCTTGCTGATGCCGAAATCGTCGGCATTTATTATCAGTTTACGACTCATTTTCGTTCCCTGTCGCCTCGACGGGCACTTCCCTTTTTGCGTTTAATGAGAATTTGAGCAAGAATGATACCGCTATGCTTATCAGCATTAATACAAACGGGAATATGGTCAGCAAAAATCTTGACGCTTCGGCAGGATTGGGACCGGGTTCATCCCCCGACTCGAAGCCGTATATATACGAGGCAAGGAATGTAGCCAACGACACAAACAGCCCCGAAAGACGATTCATGAACCCCATGGCGCTGGAGAAAATACCTTCTCTCTTTACGCCGTATTTTTGATAATCCTCATCCATTATCTTAGCGCCGATAATGTCCATGGTGCTGATAACGCCAGCAAAGCCCAATCCCACGAACGCGCTTGAGAAAATGGCGGAAATCAAATTGCGCGAGAAATACAGCGGAATAAAAGCGACCGCAAGGGTAATCAGCGCCGCCCGCCAAACATTAACCGTTCCGAATTTTTTGATTATGCTGCTCCAAAGCACGACGCCGCCCACGGCGATTAATATAACCGCGCCCAGTAAATATGTGGCATGGGAATCAGGCAATTTCAGCGCATACTTAATAAAAAATGTGATAAAGGCCAGCACCAAACTCATAGCCGCGCTGTAAAAAGCGTTGGCGATGCCCGCTATCCAGAAATTCTTGGTTTTGGCCATGGATACCAAGGCAGGCCAAATTTTTATCTTCTCCCCTACTTTTTCCACAGGCACTTCTTTCACTCCCAAAGCCATGTACAGTATGACTATAAGCGCCAATACGCCATAAATCACAGCCGTCCATGTGTACCCTATTTTGGAGGCTACCATAGGAGTCAGCGCTATGCTTATTACCATGGCGACAAGCTGAAACGCCTGCCTGATGGCGTTGGTTTTGGCTCTTTTTTCTTCTTCGGGAAACAGTTCCGGGAACAAGGCGCCGTAATTGGCGTTCAATAAGCTGTCCAAAGTGCCCGTTATTAAATAGAATATCAGCGCCCATGCGAACAAGCCTCCCCCTTTAAGCGACGACGGCGCCGCGAAGAATAGAATAAACATCACGATAAAAACGGGAGTGCCCAGTATAAGCCAAGGTTTTCGTCTGCCCCAAGGAGTGCGGGTATTGTCCGACAAAATTCCGTAAATGGGATTGTCTATCGCGTCTAAAAAAGTATAAATAAAAAGAATGAGCGATAAGCTCTCCATTGTCAATCCTCTTTGCAGAACATAAAAAGCCGACGCAAAGCTTTTGAACATATTGATTGGTATGGAAGTTCCAAACATGCCTATGCCGTATCTAAACGGACTGGTTCTTTTTTCCTGCATAATTCATTTCCCAAAACTTTTAATAAGTTAATTATAACATATCCTCATGAGAAATAAAATATCCAATGTTTTGATAAAATTAAGTAAAGTTTTTAACTTTTTGATTGAAAAAATAAGAATTTGTTTTTTATTTAATTGTTTTTAGTTATTATATTGAAAATATCTCCATATTATAGTACACTGTGTATTACAATACCTTATAATTATATCGGCGGAACGCAATGAAAAAGTATCTTCTTATAACAGTAATATTGATTATTATTCTATCGTCCATGTTTATGGTGTTATATACGGGCGCTTCTCAAAATATTCCCGTATACAGCGACGAGTTTTTTAAGATTGCCGTTACATTCTATGGCAATACTTCTACATCCAGAGCTTTCAGCTTCTTCACCCGTTCTCATTCATACGAGAACAATTGTTACATACAACTTGACCCCGCGCCTTACGAACAGCAAAAGCCTAAATTCTTTGATATCGACAATATACTTATCAAAGCCGATTCCGAATATACCGCATCAACTTGGCCCAAGCAATTACGCCATAAAGCCTATGTTGACAATCTTTCGCCGGCCACAAAATATTTTTATCGTGTGGGCTGCAAAAAAACAAACGAATGGAGCGATTACGGTTATTTCGTTACCGACGATAAAGATTCAAACTTTTGCTTTTTGCACATAACCGATTCCCAAGGCAAAAATCAAGAAGATTTTCACGCCTTCGGCAAATCTTTGCAAAAAGCGTATGAAATACAGAGTGATTATGATTTTATTGTGTCTACGGGAGATCAAGTGGAACTGGGTGTCAATGCGAGGCAATGGGATATGTATTTTGCAAGCGCGCAATCTTTCTTGCTGCAAACCACATTCGCGCCCGTAAACGGCAACCATGAACTTGTCCCTCAGCCTGTTTCCAATCATTTTTATCTCAATCTTGACAGCAAACTTATAGAATATACTTTTGAATACGGCGACGCCGTTTTCGTAATACTTGACTCAAACAACTCGCTTTACGATGAACAAATCGAATATTTAAGGAATGTTTTCCAAAATACCGATAAAAAATGGAAAATCGCGGCTTTCCACTACGCGCCTTTTTCCAGCGGAACGCATGCCGATGATAAAAATGTGCTTAATGTTAAAGAAAAGATTGTTCCCGTGCTCGCCGATTGCGGCGTGGATTTGGTATTGAACGGCCACGACCATATATACTGCCGAACTTATCCAATCAATTCCGAAGGCAATATCGGAACATGGCAATATGCCGCCGAAACCGCCTTAGATGACGGCGGGGTAAAATATACATATACAAATCCACAAGGCGTATTTTATGTAATCAACAGATGCGTGGGCACAAAATTCTACTCAAAATCTAATCTTTTTAACGACCGATTTATACAAAAAGGTGACAGCTCCAATTTTTCCAAACCTGTTTTTTCCACAGTAAAAGTGAGCCGAAACTCTTTAATATATACGGCTTACGAATACGATAGGAACAATACCGAAAGCGTCAAGATATGGGATTGCTTTGAAATAATCAAACAATCCTAATAACTTCTCTTTTTGTTGAGCAAATTCAAAAATCCCGCGACCAGCATTAACGCTCCCGGAGCGATTAAATACCCCAAATGCATTATGGGAAAATTACTGTGGCTGAGGTAATCGCATAAAATAAATATGCCGCTGCTTACGCACATCGTTATGCCACCCGCTAATACCTTTTTGCAAAAAGATACGATTATCCCCGCCAAATAAATAAGCGGTATGCAGGCCAGCATTATGTACTCATATACGCCGAGAGCGCATAACATGTCTTTATTGACAAAAATATTGTAGCCCATGGCAGCGCATATGCCCAATCCGCCCGCGCCTGCCAAGACGCATAACACAATGACAATTACTTTAAGCGCTTTATTCATATCTCCCCCTATTTATAAAGACTTATTATAATATATTTATTAAATAAAAATGTATGCAAAAAAATCTTTTGTGCCTAAATGGTAATTTTTCTCTAAAGGAAAAAGTTTTCGTCTTTTTGAGCTTTGTCCAAAAAGTTAATTATTTCGTCGGAAGGCAGAGCGTAATTCATAAAAGGCGTATCCTTGCGGCGAAATGTTATCATGCCCACCACTTGATTGCGGGAATTGAATACCGGTCCGCCGGAATTGCCGTTCTCGGCGAAAACGCTGACAAGCAAGCGTTTTTCTCCATTAATAATACGGCTGTTGTCGCCTATTACTCCCTCGGTTATGGATATTCCTTCTCCTTTGCAATTGCCGATGGCGTATACCCTTTCCCCTGTTTTTATCTGTTGAGCGGAGCAAAACGACACCGCGCTTACGGGATAATCCTCGCTGAATTTGAGCAAAGCGATATCTTTATCCATATCCACTGATACTATTTCAAGCTCATGATATTCTTTACTGCCCGCGAACTTAGCGGTAATTGAATCGTTAAATCTCATTCCCAAAGCGCTTTGTTCTTTTTCGCTGATTATATGAGCGTTTGTCAGCACATAACCTTTTTCGGACACTATAAAACCCGTTCCGCATACTATGTTTTTTTCATGATTGACGCTGTATACGCACACAATACGCTCTTTATTCCGATTGAATATTTCGGCTCCGTCAAGAGTCTCCGCTCTGTTTATCATTTCATGCCGCGGCTGTTGTTTTTTCCGTTCTTCAAGTATTTGTCTTTCCCTTATCGCGGAATAAGCTGACACAATTTCGTCGCAGCAGGCGCATTTATAGACAATGAACACATCCTCTCCCGCAATTTCTTTACCTGCCGCTGACAGTTCTTTGCAACCGCAAACGGGACAATTATTCAATTGGTAACTCATAATCCCCCCCTTTTATGCCCGCTCTGTAATTTTCAAACCTCAACAATTCCTCTTTTGTAATAATGTTCCTTTGCCCGGATATGGCTTTATGGCAATCAGCCTTGGCAATCTTTTGCGCCTTGCCCGTCTGCACCGCTCTTTTATATGCTTGAAGCCGAATTTTTTCGCATATCGACACTATATCGCCGCCGCCGTATCCTTCAAGAGCTTGGGAAAGTTCTTCCATGCTGAAATCATCCTCCGCCGGCACTCCTTCCAGCGATTTTTTCACAAGGAACAACCTTGCTTGTTGGTCAGGAAGCCCCACATAAATTTGTGTGTCAAATCTTCCTCCCCTCAGCATAGCGGCGTCTATTGCCCAAGGTCGATTGGTCGCGGCTATCAAAAGCAGCATTTTATTGGGCTTTGGCTGTGTGGGAAAACCGTCCACTTTCGTTAAGAAAGTAGCGACAAACCTTGCCATTTCGGCATCCGCACCCCCGCCTTTTGATTCCCTTTTTGAGGCGATAGCGTCTATTTCATCAAAAAATATTATCGCCCTTTCATGGGCTTGAGCCTTTTCAAACAAAGCGTTAAGCTGTTTGCTGCTTTCGCCCATATATTTGCTGATTAAATCCTGACAATTTACCGCGTAAAATTCCGCGTCCACTTCGCCCGCAATGGCTCTTGCGATAAATGTCTTGCCCGTGCCGGGAGGCCCGTATAATAATATTTTGCCGCCTGGGTTAATTTTATATAGTTTGGCAAGCTCGGGCGTCTTCATTGGGGCAAGCACTTTATATCTTATCTCTTCTTTGACATCCTCAAGGCCTGCAACATCGTCAAAAGTAATCTTATCCTGGGGCGATTTGCTCAGCGGCTTTACCGCAATGTTTTCTACTTCGTTTCTATTGTCTTGGCTTTTTACCTTATGCAAAGATTTTACGCATTTTGTCTTTACAAAATCCAAAATGTCATAGGCTATAGTAAGATATCTGTGCTTTACTTCATATGTTATCGCGGTATTGGAAATTTTAGCGGCAATCTCGGCCGCTTTGAGCAGCAATTGGCGCGCCGAAACCATATCCCCCGCCTTAAAAGCCGCCATGCCTTGCTCATAAAAACTTCTGTGCGCTTCCACATTCATTGAGTTATCCATGCCTATCACCCGAAATAAGCCTTACAACAGCTTGTTTTTCTCCTTCTCTATCTCCTCAAGTATGTTTACGCCTACTCTGCTTGTCGCGGATATTTGGGGAGTTAATTTTGCCATTTCAGCTTCGATAAGTGGCCTCACCGCCTTAAGCTCTTCGGGCGTTCTGGTTCTGTTGGCGGGACTTGAAGATTTCATGGCGCTACTCATGGCTTTTTGAGATATTTTTATGTTGCGCATATATTTATTCATTTTAAGCTGCGTGCGCTGTATCTTCCTTAAATTCGGCATTTGCCGTTTTTGATTGGCCATTCTGTCAAGCGCGTTCATGGCCGTGGCCATATTAACCGCTATTGAATTTGACAAATTTATTATTTCAAAATTGGTTTTGGATTGCGTAAGCGAACTAATCATTTCGGTAAGCTCCAGCAAAGCGTTGGCGGCAAGCTCATAGGACGCGTTATCCCCGTTTATTTCGGCTTCGGCTGCCAGCCTTGCGTATTCCTGACGCTTTTTCTTTAACTCGTTTATCTGTTCGTTAAAAAGCTCGCTCTGTTCTTCCCGCTCCATCCTTGCTATGATTTCTCTTTCCTGCTTTGACTTAAAAAAAGCCATGTGTTATTCCTCCTTTTGGGCTGTTACCATTTCTTCCCCCGCGTTCGGACGCGCGGCGACCTGATTTTGAGGCTTGGGGCTGTCCTCTTTAAGCATTTGTTTTTCTTTTTTACGCGCGATAAGCATTTCTTTATAGCTTAAAGCGTCTTGGTTGAGCTCGGATTTTTCCGCGTTTATTTCAAAAAGCCTTTTATCTATGGATTTTACCTTTTCATGAATGGCTTTTATGTCCTCTTTCAGCACTTTTAGGATAGGTATAACCTGTTCGGGGTTGGCTATTGATTCTCTAATCCTCGACATGTTAAGCAATGTTTTGGCTTTTGAAAGCTCGCTGCCGGAAAATTCGCCCGAAAGCAATATCTCGTTAACATTCGCTTCAATCATATCCAAAAAATTATAGCACACCGAATAATTGCTTCTGCGCGCGGAAAGCGTGTCGGCTTTGTTTTTGCTTGAAGCTATGCGGCGGTATAAATCATTGAGAATTCTTTCGTTATCCTCTTCTATCATTTTGTTTTCAAGCTCTTCTATTTCTTTTTCTATTTTTGCTATATCCGCCTCCAGTCTTCTTTCTTGCAAAGAGCATTCCTCTTTTATATACCTTAATTCATTAAGCTTTTCATGTAGTTTGCGTACCGAATAACTGAGTTTCTTCTCTTTTGGGGCTACTTCGTCGTAATCAATGGCGTCGCCGTTAATGATATCCCTCAACAATTCCATATCGGCCGCAAGTTCGTCTACCGCCTCTCCCAGCCTTACCGCAAAGCTCTGCTGGGCTTCTTTTTTCACATTGTCTATTTTTTCCCTTATGCTGATTACGGCGTTCAAGATATCTTCTTTGCCCGTGCCCAATGAATGCTGCAAAGCTTCGGCTTCCCGCTTCAGCGTTTGGGCAAAGCTTTTTACGCTTTCGGCGTCGATATTCTTATTATGTTTTCCTCTTTGAAGCCTGTATATAAGCGTGTTTACCTCGATAATGATTTCCTCTTTCAATCTGTTGTTGTTTTCTATGGACGGAACGTATCTTTTCATTCTGATATTCCTCCTCATGAATTCAATCTTTGGCGGATTGACTGCAAATCGTTTTCGTTAACATGCAGTCCTTCCACAGTCAATTCGGAAAGAGACAAGCCAAGCATGCCGAACATCTTTTCCTTTTTCAACGCTTCCAGCATTCTTTCTCTTACCTTGTCCAGCAAGGAGCTTATTTCAAATACCGAAACATTGGTGTGAGCGAAGAATTCCCCTATTACGGGCAAGGCCACGCTTTTAACTATGGATATGGTTTTTTCTCTTATCATAATATCGGTAATCTGCTTTACCGATGCAAAAGCGGCAATAAGCTTTACATAATCGATTATTTCTACCATATATCTGCCGTTGGCGCCTATCCTGTACGCTTCCTTAAGGCGTTCGTTATTGACATTTATATTCCCTACTCCCCACAACATTTGCGGCAAAGCCTTGTTTAATATATATGCCACCCGTATTGTTTTGCCCAGCATGGATTTTCCGTATTCTTTATAAATATTCATATTAATGCAAGGCTCGATGCGCACGGAAAGCTTTTCGTCAATATAGCCGTATGCCTTATATCCTCCCGGCACGCTGATAAGCGTTTTTTTGGTAACTACAACGGGTTCGCTGAAATATACGACGGCGTTGTTGCTTATATCTTGACTGAGAGATATCACATTCTCTTTCATAATTTTCCTCCCTACTTCTTTTTATTGGCCTTTATGACTTCGCATAATTTCTCAAAGACTTCTTCGTCAAGATCTTCCTTTATTACAGTATATAGAAGTTCTTTCTTTTTGTCGGTAACATTGCTTAAATCAACATTTATTTTCATGGAAGACCTTGATATCGCCTCCCTAAGCTCTTGCTTGGCGCTGTCGTCAAGCCCGTACTCCCTGACAATTATTTCTTCCCATGAGGGCGGAATGTTTCTTTTGCCGTTCTCCACCGCCGAAAGATAAGAATTTGACACGCCGAGAACGTCCGACATTTGTTTGGCCGATTGATTTCTTGATATTCTGAGTATCCTTAAAAATTTTCCAAATTCCGTAAGCATTATTTACCCTCTTTTTTTCTTTATTATATTATTTTCTGTTGTGCCTGTCAACATAGTTGTAAAAAATTTTTACAACTATGTTCTAAATTCAACCACGGCGCAATAAAACCGACAGAAAAAGCTGGGATAATGCCCTTATATACACGGCGAATGTCGATAAAAACAACAACAAAGCGATTATTAAATTAAAGGTTGACGCCCTTTTCATTGATTTAACGGATTTGAAAGTATCTTTTTTCGCCTTGATTACGTTGATTATCGTAATAATACACACTATCGCGAAAAAGAAATAATTCCCTATCGTTTTGCCGTGAAAAATGGAGGTCATTATCAATAAGAAAAACGATATTGCCATTAAAATTAAAGAAATAAAGATTTTTAATTGGGAATTGTATATAAGGGCATTATCCCAGCTTTTTCTGTCGGTTTTATTGTTGGTTTTTACGGATACCGATGGGCCGCTTGCGGCATTCCTTGTAGATGAAGGAGGAGGATTTCTGAATGATTGAGGCTCAACCTCCGGCTTATTCTTTTGGTTTTGGATTATATCCGCATAAAAATCATCTTGGGCTTGGTTTTTGTTGTTGTATTTGCGGATTAAATCGTTATAGAAATCATCTTCTTCTTTGGAAGAAGACCAGGAGCGCGTATTGGCGTTTTTTCTGTAATTCTCAACGCTTTCAAAGTGGGTAATGTTCGTGTTTTTCTGCAATTCTCTATATACTCTATAACAAAGCTCATACAGACTTTTTTCATCTCCGCTTGAGCCGTCCACCCACATATGCCCGTCAAAAAAATGCTTAAAGAAAGTGGTATGCGGTCTGTTGTCTATCTTATACTCCAATCTCGGCTTATTTAATTCTTTGGCTATATTCATTTCGTTTTTGACATCGTTGCTCAGCATGGCGTCTTCGCTGGAAATAACCAAGAATAAAGAACAGCTCTTTATGGCTTTTCTGATATTGTTCCAATAGTTTTCGGTGTCGCCGGGGCGCAAATTTCTTGCCGATATCCAGCACTTGTTGCCGTCCTGCTCCAAGACATTCAAAACCTTCATGGCTATATCGCTGTTTATGGAACGGTAACAAATAAACACATCTCTGGGCACATCGTCATAGTGTTCTTCAATCTCCTTTCTGCGGGCAAACTCTTTTTTATACAGGTCAAGATAATAGTTGTTGTCTATGCCTTCAAGCGCCATTATGTAACTTTCCACATGAAAACGATCTCTTAAATCACTGTGCGCGATAATATGCGGCAAAAGCCGCTCTATCTCTTCATCGGTGCTGTTTTGCGGCGAATTTTTATAAAAATCTTCAATATACTTGTAATTCCCCAGCATATTCATGGCGTAAGCGTAATAATATTTTGCGGAATAATCCCTGGGTATTATCTCCAATATGTTTTCGGCGGCAAGCTTTATGCCTTTTATGTTGTTTACTCTTACGGCGTCGTGTAACATTTTTCTTAAATTATTTATTTTTTCGGCTTGCTGATTTTTTATGGCGGCAAACTCAATGGCGTTTTCGGTAACAAAAGCAGTGTCGCACGCGGGACAAACCAACGCGCCGCTTTCCTTGGTCGCCTCGTTGATTTCAATAACCGCTCCGCAATTGGTGCACTTGGCGTTTATTAGCTTAATGTTGTTTTCCTTCATTTCTCTATGACTTCCTTTCATTTTTAATTCGCAAATGTCAAAAACAAAGACTTAACAATAATATTTTTTGCGCGCGGACCTAATGCCGCGCAGTATTGCCATAACTATTATATTTAATTTTTCCCACGGTGTCAACATCTTTGTAAAAAAAATTTACATCATTTGTACATTTTGCAAAGAAGCGTCTTTCGCTTTGAATTTATAATTGGTTAAAGATTTCGGTCAAGTCTTCGTTTATTACCAAATCAGCGATCCTATCGGCAAAAGTGGCGTTTTTATTTAATATGACAAAATTCTTGCCTTTGAAACAATATATCAGCGACGCGGCGGGCTGAACGGACAGCGAAGTTCCGGCCACAATAAGCGTATCGGCGCAAGCAATGCTTTCTTGGGCGGCGTTTATCGCTTGCGTATCCAAAGCTTCTCCGTACAAAACCACATCGGGTTTTATTAAACCCCCGCATGAATGGCATTTGGGAGCGCCTTTTGATTGCAAAATATATTCAATATCGTATTTCCTGCCGCAATTCATACAATAATTTCTGTATGCGTTGCCGTGCAATTCCACCACTTGGCGGCTGCCGGCTTTTTGGTGAAGGTTGTCTATATTTTGCGTTATGACGGCAAGAAGCTTATTGTTTTTCTCCCATGACGCCACTTTTTTATGTACAATATTGGGCTGGGCATTGGGATAGAGCATATGATTTTTATAATAATCATAAAAGTCTTCGGTATTATTGATAAAATAATTATGACTCAATATTATTTCGAGCGGAACGGCGCTTTTTTGTGCAAACAGCCCTCCCCCTCCCCTGAAATCGGGAATGCCGCTGCCTGTGGATACTCCGGCTCCGCTGAAGAAAACTATTTTTTGGCTGCCGTTTATTATTTCAATAAGCTTGTTTATTTTATCCATTGCTCCCCTCGTATATGGTTTAACGTCCAAGCAAATAAAAAAATAAAATTTTGGCGATTGTTATTAAATCAATCTTAAAGCGCGGCTAAAGCGATATATTTTGAAATTTCTTTAATATTTGATTTTCCTCCGAATTCAAACTCCAGCATTCCCATTCCCGATATGTATATTTGCAATTCGGCGTCAAGGTCGAAAACGCCCGCCGTTTCCACTGAAAAAACATTTATCTTACTGTAAGGAATGGATGTGTAGTCCACTTTTTTGCCGGTAAGGCCTTGAATATTTACAATAATCATTCTTTTATCCGTGAATACGATGCCGTCTCTCATCGATTTATAGCTTGCAACCAATCTCTCATCCCCCACAAGCAATTCGGACACCTTATAGCCATAACTGTCATCGGGCTTAAGCTTAAAAATCTTTTTGTTCTTAAAATCAATCATATTTCCTGCTCCTTATCTTGTAAATTTTTTCAAAATATGAGCGTTATCTCTAAAATCAATCCGTTAATCCTTATTATATTATATATCCATAACGATATATGGTCAATATTAAATTGTTTGGGCCAAGAAAATGATAATTAAATAATTCTGTCAATAAAGTTTTTATAGATTCATTGTGAAAAATTTGAAGGTGTTTGCTTTTTTGGTAGAAGCAATTTGTTTGAACTGTCCATTTTAATGTACATTTATCTATTTACAAATGGAAATTATGTTATTATGAAACAAATAATTACATTTTGGGCGGGATATTTATGAGAAAAGATCTTTTAACAGCCGTTGCGGGCTTATTGCATGACATAGGAAAGGTTGTCAGAAGAGCCGGAAATAAGAATTCTCATTCGATAGCGGGGGAAGAATATTTAAAAGAAAAAGGATTTCCCACAGAAATAATTAATGCCACCCGCTT
>LFRM01088320.1_pt1 | contig 30014 bp, 27 predicted proteins | sample 618341 | NCBI WGS metagenome assembly LFRM01 (sample SAMN03654438, study PRJNA283298) | anaerobic digester metagenome | isolation source: pool of bioreactors CSTR01a, CSTR02a, and CSTR03a thermophilic anaerobic... | place: Denmark: Kgs. Lyngby | collected 2014-05-21 | reverse complement strand
GGTTAGAATGCCAGCCTGTCACGCTGGAGGTCGAGGGTTCGAGCCCCTTCCGGGTCGCCATTGTGCCTTGGTAGCTCAGTCGGTAGAGCAGTAGACTGAAAATCTACGTGTCGGTGGTTCGATTCCGCCCCAAGGCACCACGTGTGCGGTAGTAGCTCAGTGGTAGAGTGCCACCTTGCCAAGGTGGATGTCGCCAGTTCGAATCTGGTCTACCGCTCCACACACGGTGCCATAGCCAAGCGGTAAGGCAAAGGTCTGCAAAACCTTTATTCCCCGGTTCAAATCCGGGTGGCACCTCCAAACAAAAGACCCCATCTACTGATAGTTTTTTATCGTTAGGTGGTTTTTTTGTATGAAGACAGCTTTATTCCGCTAAAAGCAGAGAATCTTTGCTTTGGGGATTGACAATATTTTCGCTTTGATTCATAATATATAAGTTCATGCTGGAGTGGCGGAATGGCAGACGCCGGAGATTTAAAATCTCCTGTCTTATGGGCGTGCGGGTTCGAGTCCCGCCTTCAGCACCAAGTAAAACCCTTGTGAGAGTTACTCTCGCAAGGGTTTTATGATGTTTTGACCCTGATTCTGACCCTAAATAAAGGGGCATCGTGGTCGGGAATGAGCCCCTCAAACGAAATATCTTTGAAAATACTACTAACTATCACAATAGTCAGGAGCGGTCGCCATGAAAATGAAATTATTTGATTCTGAACTAAAGGTCATGGAAGCCTTATGGAAAGAAGGCGATTTAACCGCGGGTCAGCTTGCGATTATTCTCAGGGAGCAAACAGGCTGGAACCGAAACACGACCTATATCGTGGTTAAAAACTCGTTGAAAAAGGAGCGATTGAGCGCTACGAGCCCAATTTCACCTGCAAGGCGCTGATTACAAAGGAACAGGTGCAGCAGCAGGAGACAATGGAGTTGATCGGTAAACTATTCGATGGATCTGCCGAAGCCTTTTTATCCGCTTTTTTTGAGCGGCAGTGAGCTGACCGAACATGACATCAATCGTCTCAAGCAAATTGACGAAAATCTAAAATGAGGTGGCAAGTATGAGTGTTCTGGAAATGAGCGTATCATCCGCATTGAATAAGCTGCCTAAGAAGATGTTTCTTGTATTGTGGGGCATTGCACTGCTGCGCCTTCTCGTGCCTGTCTCCATCCCGTCACGCTTCAGTGTTTATAGCGTGATGAATGGAATGGCAAAACCAATCGTGCCAAGCACACTCATAGCCCTCGCTCCAAATGCAATGCCAATAGGAAGCGAAGGCACAGCCCCGGCAAAGCAGTTTATCGGGATAATGCCAGAGGCAGGCAGTGTCATCACGCCGATAACGATGGTATGGCTTGCGGGTATGATGATCCTGTTTAGCTTCTTTGTGATTGTATACATCAAGAATGACAGGGCGCTGCGGTCTGCGCTTCCCATTCATGATGCGTTGCTGGATGAATGGCTTGCTCAAAACAAGTTGATACGACCCCTTGCCATTATGCAATCAGATAAAATTACGACCCCGATTGCGGTAGGTGTGATCAAACCACGCATCATTATGCCAAAGACAATGAACTGGGAGGACAAACAACAGGTACAATATGTTCTTCTCCATGAATACTACCACATCAGGCGTTTTGACATGCTATGGAAGTTGATTTTCGTTTTTGCGCTGTGCGTTCATTGGTTCAACCCGCTGGTATGGCTTATGCTTGTACTGGTGAACAGGGACTTGGAAGTCACCTGTGACGAAATGGTAGTATCGCATTTTGGCATCAATACAAAGACCAACTATGCCTATTCACTCAGTCGCATGGCAGAGCAGCGGAGTCAGTTTACACCACTTTATAACGGCTTTAGTAAAAACGCAGCCGAAGAAAGGATCACTGCAATTATGAAATATAAAAAATCGTCACTTACATCCATTGTTTTAGCGGCGCTGCTAATATTTGCTCTGGCAACGGCATTCGCAGCATCACCAGCTACTCCCCAGCCCCAAGACATCGCTCTGCCCCCATCATCGATGCAAACTTAGATGACAGTGCGCCCAGGACGAACAATTGGAAACCCGATCCCCAATATGGGTCGTTTGATATATCTTATGACAAGGATGGAAGGCTGCGCTTAGATGGTGAACCTTTCTACTGTATGCAGCACATACAAACTGACAATACTGATACTACTAATGCTCTCGTTAGCATTTCCATAAGCGACCGCGATCACATGGACTGGGATACAGGGTTTGAACAAAATGATACAGATTTGATAGAGACAGCGGATGACGCTGATTCAACTGAATTCATCATCGACTTTGCACCTTATGCGGACTATGGCATAACGATTATTGGAACCGTCTGCAGCCTATTACCAAATGTGTACTACCAAGGAGAATTCGTCAAAATATTCTTCGATGGAAAAAACAATGGCGACTACTTCATGTATCAGTCTTGGGGCGTTGGAGACATTTTTGTTGAAACTGTCTATGATGAAGATGGAAATTTAATAGGCGTCGAAAAGATGTAGTTCTGTCTTGCTGGAGACATTCCATATGAAGAACCGCAAGCGTTAATGGACTCTTAAAGGCAACCCAAAACCGACTGTGAATCAGATGATTTGCAGTCGGTTTTGAGTTCGCCTTTGCCGCGAACAATCTTTATAATAGGCAACGCACTATCCTCACTCATTATTTACACCGTTTGATCTGTATGCTAAGATTAGGCTGTGAATGTTGGCAGAAAAAGCGTTGTTTACGAACGTGTACAAGGCAATGGAAATAAGCCAATCGATGAAATCATGGAGGAATTCTATATGAATAAGTGGTCAAAGCGTTATATGGTATGGGGTTTTATCATTATATTGGTCATTTTCTGTATGGTGATTCCCGTATACTTCAGGTTGACTTATCCCTCAAGTTCCTTGGAATTTAATTATCTGGAAGGCGTTTTAATGGCGATATTCTTCGGAATGCCGCTTGGTTGGTTTGCCTCACAATCCAAGTGGAAACGCGAGTCAAAAAAGTCGGCAATTGATGAAAAAGCCATTGCAACTGCGTCTGTCCATTATCTTGCAGGGCTTGATGATATGAAAATACGCGGTGAATGTATCATTTCAATGGACGATGAGTGTTTTTTAGTTCGAAATCAGAAAGCTAATATATCCATCGACAGAAATCAAATCATCTCCATCACCTGCGAAAAAACATCTTATTCTGCTGGTTCGACTACCTATAAGACTATATCCGGTTCGTATGATACGATAGAGCGTACTGGAACGACCGACTATCTGCGCGTTGTTTTTAAGTCCAAAGAAGGCGAACTCCGTTATATCAGCTTCGGGGGCAGAACCTCAGTACTGGAAGATTTTCGTGATGCAGTCGCTCCTCTGCCGAAAAAAGAATTTGACGAAACAACCGATACCTATCATTTGTGAGATTGTATTATTCCAATACAACTTATGTCGCCCATGAGATTGATCATCGTGACGTTTTGAAAGAAACTGCGCTCTGCTTCATTGCCTCTGTATTTTCATATACGTAACATCAAGCAGCCCCTATTGACAACCCCTACCCACTATGGCATAGTCAGGGTGATTGCGGATATATCCCGTAATCCATACCATTTTTACCAACTACCGTTTCTGAGGAAAAAGAGATGATCAAAAACTCCCTTCCCTACCGCAAATGGAAGAAGATGGCGACTGATGAAAAGAGCCGCCTGTTCTTTGCCATGGGCGAAGCCACGATGACCACTGCCGATACGCTTGGTAACGGTATTTATTTAGCGGCGCTAATGGTTCATCTTGGGATATCGGACTCCGCCATGGGCATTATCAATTCCAGCGGCAGCTTCATGGCATTGATGCAACTTTTGACCCTGCGCTTTGCCAGTTTGCGCAACAATCGAAAACGCGTTTCGTGCATCACGCATTTTCAGCGAATTTGGCTGGCGATGATGTTCTTTATTCCGCTTCTGCCCGTGTCCCTTGAGGTGAAGACGGTGTTGCTGGTCGCGTTTTACTTGATCAGCCGCATTGCGCTCGCGATGGGCTCGCCGGCAAATGCCAGCTGGATTTCAGAGCTTGTGCCCATCGAAATCCGCGGCAGCTATTTTGGCACCAAGGACGCCATCACCATGGCTGTTCTATCGCTGTTCCTGCTCCTTGGCGGCAGCATTCTGGATAAGAGCAATGGCGAAAATGCAGTGGCAGCTTATGCGGCAATGGGCGGCGTGATTGCAGTGCTGTGCGTGGTTGGGCTGCTGCTATTCACGCGTGTTGAACCGATCCCTGCCGAAACGGCGCATGCGGCAAAGGGCATTATCAAGCAGATTCGCTTTTGCTTGGCCGAGCCCACCTTTCGAAAAGTGCTGACGATTGACTGCCTGTGGGCACTTACCTTTAACATTGCATCGCCCTTTAATGCGGGTTATTCGGTTAAGCAAATGGCGCTTTCCTATTCGTATCTTTCCATTATTGCATTTGCAGGCAGCGTGGTTCGAATGCTGCTCTCGCCTAAGATGGGGCGGTTTGCAGACCGCCTAGGCATGGCGCGGATGCTGCGTTATGTGCTGATGGTCTTTGCGGTGCATTACGGCGCGTGGATGCTCATGGTGCCTCAAAATGCCAACATCCTCTATGCTGGGATGCAACTGCTCAGTTCGGTTGCATGGAGCTTCATCGGTGTGGGACTCTTTGGGATCAAGCTCGAGCTATTGCCGCCAGAGCACCGTACGATCAAGTTTGCAATCAGTGCGGCGATATCGGGTGCCTTCGGCTTTTTGGTGACATCGCTGGCGGGCGTGCTGCTTGGTGCCCTTGATGGAAAACTCAAGTTCTTTGCATACCCGCAGCAGATTCTCAACGGCCTTGGCATCCTCTGCGCCATTTTATTTATTTCCTACCTAAAGTTTGGTCTTGGCAAAAAGCCGAGGGCGGCAGAAAGCGCGCAATCTTGAGTTGCATTTGGCTTTAAACAGAGTATAATTGATTCATTGCGCTGCGATACGGGCGCATCACATGCTAATGACAAAAGGAGAAAACCATGCACGAACGCGCTACACTTATGACGGAAGGCTCTGTATGGCGACATATGACTCGCTTCGCACTGCCTATCTTTTGGGGGAATCTTTTTCAGCAGCTTTATAGTGTTGTTGACTCTTTGGTGGTTGGCAACTTTGTTGGCAAGGATGCACTCGCTGCCGTCAGCTCATCCGGCAGTCTTATTTTTTTGCTTGTAGGACTGGTCAGCGGTATCTTTTCGGGCGCAAGTGTTGTGATTTCGCGCTATTTTGGCGCAAGAGATGATGACAGCCTGCATACCGCGATTCATACAACGGTTGCATTCGGTCTTGTGGCAGGTGTAGTAGTGTCGCTGGCGGGTGTTTTGATGGCACCAACGCTGCTTGTATGGATGGGCACACCTCAGAGCGTGCTGCCAAACTCCATCTTGTACCTTCGTATTTTCTTTTCGGGTCTGATCTTCAGCGTTCTGTATAATACGGCGACAGGCATTTTCCAAGCGGTGGGGGATAGCCGCAGACCGCTGTTTTATTTAATTATCTCATCCGTTTTGAACGTGACGCTGGACCTTCTTTTTGTCGTGGGCTTTGGGATGGGGATTGAAGGCGCTGCATGGGCAACCGTCATATCGCAGGCGATCAGCAGCGTTCTCGCCTTCCGCCGCTTGATGAGCATTGACAGCGCATACCGCGTGTGGCCTAAAAAGGTGCGCTTTGATATGCCCATGCTCAGGCAGGTGCTGAACATGGGTATTCCATCCGGTCTGCAAAACTCGATTATTGCACTTGCCAACGTTGTCGTGCAGTCCAGCATCAATATGTATGGCGCGATGGCGGTTGCGGGTAGTGGGGCATATGCAAAGATTGAGGGCTTCGGCTTTCTGCCCATCAATAGCTTCGCGCTGGCGCTTGCAACCTTTGTGAGCCAAAACCTTGGCGCGAAGGAATACGGCAGAGCCAAGAAGGGCGCACGCTTTGGCGTGATTACCAGTTTGCTGCTGGCGGAGGGCGTTGGTATTGCGATCTTCCTGCTGGCACCAAAGCTCATTGCGATTTTCAACGGCGATCCTGAGGTGGTGGCATATGGCGTGCTCCATGCCCGTACAACAACGCTGTTTTACTTCCTGCTGGCACTGTCCCATGCCATCGCCGGCGTCATGCGCGGCGCAGGCAGATCGATTGTGCCAATGATTGTGATGCTGGTGTGCTGGTGCCTTATCCGTGTCACCTATATCCTTGCCTATGCACGTGGTACAGGCGATATCCAGATGATCTACTGGGCATATCCCATCACATGGTCGCTTAGTTCCATCGCGTTCCTGATTTACTATTTGAAAGCGGATTGGCCGCATTACATGGACCGCTTGCAGGCAAAAAGAGCGAGGTAAACAAGTGCAAGCATGGATAACAATGAATCAGGTGATAAAAAATCCTTGCCAAACAGTTAGTACTATGCTATAATTTGTTTTGCGGTTTACGCACTAACTGACGCATGCGCAAAAGAGGTGAAAATGCATGAAAGAAAAGATCCATCCTAAATATGGCAAGTCTACCGTTCGTTGCGTGTGCGGTGAGACATTCGAAACAGGTTCGGTTAAGCCTGAGCTGAAAGTCGAAATTTGCTCAAAATGTCATCCGTTCTACACCGGTAAGCAGAAGCTTATTGATACTGGCGGACGCGTTGATCGTTTTAAGAAACGTTTTAACATCGAATAAGTCATTCAATCAGAGTGCCGTTTACGGCACTCTTTTTGATTGCCAAAAATGATAGTAATATCCATGTGATAAAAGAAGCAGGAAACACCCATGATCACGTCGAAAATAGAACTTGTTTATCTGTGTGTTTTTACAGATAATACAGAAAGGATATGAATTACCGATGAGTAAGACAAAGCAATCCGCACCCAAGCGCGTAGATATAGGCGGTCAAGCTGTGATGGAGGGCGTCATGATGAAGTCGCCCAACGCAATTGCCGTTTCCGTGCGTCGTCCAGATCATACAATTGTAACAAAATTAAATCCTTATGTTCCCTATTCCCAAAAGCATAAATGGATGGGATACTCTTTCCTGCGCGGCATCATCAACATGGGAACGATGCTTTCCATGGGCATGAGCACACTACAGCAAAGCACCGATATGCTCGGCATATTGGATGAAGAACCCACGAAGTTCGAAATTTGGCTGAGCAAAAAGCTTGGTAAAGGCATTGATAAAATCGTGATGGGGGTTGCTGTTATTTTGGCAGTGATTCTTTCGCTCGGTCTTTTCTTTGTCATTCCCGAAGCGTTTGCCAGATTGCTTAAAACATGGATTCCCGATACAAACTGGCTCGTCAACCTTTTGAGCGGTTTGCTTCGTATTCTGATTTTGATTGGGTATATCATGTTCTGTTCGGCTGTGCCTGATGTAAGGCGTACGTTTGAGTACCATGGCGCAGAACATAAAACCGTATATTGCAACGAGAACGATCTTCCGCTCACCCCCCAAAATGCGCAGAAGTTTTCCACGCTGCATCCCCGCTGCGGTACAAGCTTTTTGCTGATCGTATTCGTTATTTCCATCGTGCTCTTTACGCTCGTTGGTTATCAAGGCACGAACTTCTTGTGGCGTTTGCTCAGCCGCTTGGCATTGCTGCCGATCGTTGCAGGCATCAGCTATGAAGTGCTCAAGGGCCTTGCCCATAGCGACAATAAGATCGTGAGAATCCTTCGCTGGCCCGGCATGCAGATGCAGCGCCTGACCACCAAGCCCCCAACGGACGAAATGCTGGAAGTTGCAATCGTTTCGATGAATGTTGCGCTTTACGGCTTGCCTGAGGGCTGCGAAACCACGCCCGAGGGTTATACCATCATCCATGACTATCGCGTGACTGATCCAAACTATGTTGCACCGCAGGTGGAACAAGTGGCAGAAGAAATCACGAGCGAAGATGTATCCGAACAAGAAACTGCTGGAGAATGACTAGAAACGATGACCATTCAACAAGCTATTAAGCATGCTGCCGATGTATTGGAGGCAGCTTCTATCCCTGACCCCTTGCAGGATTCATTGCTGATCCTATCCTCCATTTTGGGATTAGGAAGTCTTGAGCTACGCTTAAACGGTGATCGTACACTCAATAGTGAGCAGGAGCAACGCTTATCGTCGCTCCTGCTTTCGCGTACCACAAGACAGCCGCTTCAATACCTGCTATCGGAGCAGTGTTTTTATGGACTGGATTTCTATGTGGATCATCGCGTGCTGATTCCGCGTCAGGAAACGGAAACGCTTTGCGAATTGGGGCTGGCTTTTTTGAAGGCGCACACGAATGCATCGGCGCTTGATCTTTGCACAGGAAGCGGCGCAATCGCCACAACCCTAAAGCACGAGGTTCCTTTGGCAACTGTGACGGCGATTGACCTGAGTGAGGGTGCTTTGGAAGTGGCAAAAATGAATGCCAAGCGAAACGGAGCGGAGGTTCGCTTTTTGCAGGGTGATTTGCTGGAGCCTGTTTGCGGCGAAAGATTTGACCTGATTCTCTCCAATCCACCCTATATCAAAAGCCTTGACTGCGATACGCTTCAACCCGAAGTGATGCTCGAGCCCCGAATGGCGCTTGATGGGGGCGATGATGGCTATGTTTTCTACCGCCGCATAGCAGCCAAAGCGGACGAGTTTCTAGCGGTTGGCGGCATGCTGGCTGTGGAGGTCGGCGACGATCAGGCAAAGCAGGTAGCTGCACTTTTCACCAGCAACAGCAATCTATGCGATGTCCATATTCACAGGGACCTGTATGGGCATGAGCGCATTGTCTGTGCGCATGCGTCGAGCAATCCCACATAGCGGCATTTAATAGCGTTTCTTTTATATGAACCTATTAAATACCGAAAGCGAGTGAAACCAATGTTTGATAAATTTGACTGGATGATTGGTCGATATCAAGAAATTTCGGAAGCTGTAAGTCAGCCCGAAATCATCGCCGATCAGCCACTGTGGCAAAAGCTCCTCAAGGAGCATGCAGCTCTCGAGCCTTCCGTAAAGGCATATCAGGCTTACCAAAAGACATTATCAGAAATCAAAGACGCACAGGAATTGCTTTCCCAGCCCGATATGGCAGAGCTTGCACAAATGGAGATTGAAGAGCTGCAAGGGGATAAAGAAGAGCAAGAGAAGCAGCTGAGGTTGCTGCTGCTTCCCAAAGATCCGGATGCTGACCGCAATGTAGTGGTAGAAATTCGTCAGGGTGCGGGCGGGGACGAGGCGGCATTGTTTGGCGCATTGCTCCTGCGCATGTATACGCGATATGCGGAGCGCCATCGTTTTCGTGTACAGCCGATCAACTATAATATGACGGAGCTTGGCGGCGTAAAGGAAGCGGTCTTTACCATTAACGGGCATGGTGCCTTTAATCTGCTGCATTATGAAAGCGGCGTGCACCGCATTCAGCGTGTGCCTAGCACCGAATCGGGCGGACGTACGCATACGAGTACGTGCACGGTTGCTGTATTGCCTGAGGCGGAGGATGTGGAGATCAACATCAATCCAAACGATGTACGCGTGGATGTGTATCGCTCCACAGGCCATGGCGGGCAGAGCGTTAACACGACCGATAGTGCCGTTCGCGTCACGCACATTCCAACGGGCTTGGTGGTTACCTGCCAAGACGAGAAGAGCCAGATCAAGAACCGCGATCAGGCGATGAAGGTGCTCAAGAGCCGCCTTTATGACAAGCTGCGCGGAGAAAAGGACAGCGAGTATGCCGAGCACCGTAAAGGCCAGATCGGCACGGGTGATCGCAGCGAGCGTATCCGCACCTACAATTTTTCGCAGGGTCGCGTCACGGATCATCGCATTGGTCTCACGCTCTATCGCCTTGATGATATCCTCGATGGTGATTTGGACGAAGTGATTGATGCGCTGCTGCTCGCGGAGCAAGCTGAAAAGCTGAAGGAATTTGGAGAACGATAAGCGATGAATACAAAGATATTGACCCCTACGGACGAAAATATTTGGCTGGCGGCGCAGACCCTCAGGGAGGGCGGCTTGGTGGGCATGCCCACTGAAACCGTTTATGGACTTGGCGGCGATGCGCTGAACGAAGAGGCAATTCGTGCGATTTTTGCAGCGAAGGCACGTCCTGCGGATAATCCGCTAATCATTCATGTGCCTAGCATCCAAGCAGCTGAAGGGCTTTGCGAAATCAGCGATGTATCGCGCAGGCTGATGTGCGCTTTTTGTCCGGGGCCATTAACGCTCCTGATGCCCAAGAAGCCGATCATTCCGGCGGTTGCAAACGCAGGACTTGACAGCGTAGCCATTCGCATCCCGTCCCATCCAGTAGCGCTTCAGCTGCTGGAGATGAGCGGTGTGCCCGTGGCTGCACCCAGTGCCAACACAAGCGGCAAGCCAAGCCCCACAACCGCCATGCATGTATATCATGATCTATATGGCAAGCTGCCCATCATTTTGGACGGAGGGGCTTGCCAGGTTGGGCTTGAAAGCACAGTGCTTGATATGACGGCGGAAGTTCCGACTGTGCTGCGCCCAGGCGGTATCACGCCTGAACTACTGCTGACGGTACTCCCCGAGGTGCGGGTATCAGATAGCGTTCTGCGCCCCTTGAAGGAAGGCGAAAAGGCGCTGTCTCCGGGCATGCGCTACCGCCACTATGCCCCCTCGGGTCAGCTGACGCTGGTGAAGGGCGAACAATCCAATGTAGAGCATCTTTGCAAAAAGATGTATCAGGATACGGTCAATGTGGGCAGATCGGCGCGCATTCTTGCCTTTGAGGAGCATTTGCCCGCGTATGAAGGGCAATCGGTATTGTCCATCGGCAGCCTTTCGCGTCCAGAAACCATCGCCCATAAGCTTTTTGCAGTGCTGAGGCAAATTGATGACGAGAAGATCGATATCCTCACCTGCGAGATTCTTCCTGCAGAAGGCATTGGTCTTGCGATCATGAACCGATTGAGCCGTGCGGCTGCTTTTCATGTGATTGACGCGGATGCGATCGTTGGTTTTGTAGACACAAGGAGGTAATGCGATGACAACGGTACTCTTTGTATGCACAGGCAATACGTGCAGAAGCCCAATGGCGCAGTGTATGTTCAACGCGATTGCCAAGGAGCGCGGGCGCACGGATTTACGCGCGATATCAGCGGGACTCTATGCAGCAAATGGCGAACCCGCGTCCCTTGGCGCACAGCATGCCATGGCAGCCCGCGGTCTTTCACTGTCAAGCCATCAGTCCCAGCCGTTATCAGAGCGGCTTGTGCATGATGTATCCATCATCGTCGGGCTGACAGATCGGCATATATTGGGACTTCAAGCCAGATATCCGATGCTTCGGATTCAGAGCTTTTCGCCGTCTATATCCGATCCATACGGCATGGATGATCAGTGCTATCAGCACGCAGCAAACGAAATCGAGCATCAGCTTCGCCAGCTGATCGATGAACTATAAACAGATACTACGGAGGAACACCACCAAAATGTTGGGAGGGAAAGACATCATGAAACTGACTTTTCTAGGCGCAGCACACGAAGTCACAGGCAGCAGATTTCTTTTGCAGGCATGTGGCAAGAACATCATGATTGACTATGGCATGGAACAAGGTGTGGATCTATATGAGAATGCCGCGCTTCCGATTTCAGAGTCATTAATCGACTATGTGTTTTTAACGCATGCGCATATTGACCACAGCGGGTATCTTCCGCTGCTTTACAAGAATGGATTCCGCGGTCAAATCTTTGCCACCTATCCAACAACCGATCTGTGCCGCATCATGCTCCTTGACTCCGCGCATATTCAAGAGAGCGATGCAGAGTGGAAAAACCGTAAGAATCAGCGCGCGGGCAGACCGCTTGTTGAGCCGCTCTACACCCAAGAGCATGCCATCAAAACCCATGAGCTCTTTGTCCCTTGCCGCTATCAAGAGCAGGTAGAGGTATGCGAAGGCATATCGATTCGCTTGGTTGATGTGGGGCATTTATTTGGCTCATCTTCCGTTGAAGTGAATATTACCGAGGGCGATGTCAGAAAAACCATTGTATTCTCAGGCGATATCGGCAACCTGCACCAGCCGCTTATCCGTGATCCCCAGTACATGCAGAAGGCTGATTTTGTGATCATGGAATCAACCTACGGCGATAGAAGCCACGGTCCTGTTCCGGACTATATCAAGGAAATGACAGAGATTCTGCAAACGACATTTGATCGCGGCGGCAATGTGGTCATCCCGAGCTTTGCTGTTGGCAGAACGCAGGAACTGCTTTACTTCATTCGCCAGATTAAGCAGGAGAAGCGCATACATGGGCATGACAATTTCCCTGTTTATTTGGATAGCCCGCTTGCGATCGAAGCCACCAATGTGTTTAATGAGAACACGCTGGAGTGTGCGGACGCTGATACGGTTGAGCTTTTGCGCAAGGGCGTGAACCCCATTCAGTTTGACGGGCTTCGCATTGCGGTGAGCGCAGACGAGAGCAAGCTGATCAATGAAAACCATGAACCCAAGGTCATTATTTCGGCTAGCGGCATGTGCGATGCGGGCCGTATTCGCCATCACCTAAAGCATAACCTATGGCGTCCCGAGGCAACGGTGCTGTTTGTAGGCTACCAAAGCGTTGGTACGCTTGGACGCAGCTTGGTAGACGGCGCACCGAAGGTGAAGCTGTTTAGTGAGAGCGTTGAGGTGCATGCAACCATTCGCAAGCTGTCGGGTATCAGCGGACACGCGGATAACAATGGGCTGATGAAGTGGGTATCCACCTTTGATCCAAAGCCTGAGCATGTATTTGTGGTACATGGCGAGGACGCAGTGGCAGATACGTTTGCAGCCCGCCTTCGCGATGAACTGGGACTGGATGCCGGTGCTCCCTACAATGGCGAGAGCTGGGAGCTGACACCGCTTGCGATGGTGCAGGAAGGCAACCAAGTAAAGCTCAAGAAGCCTTCCAAGAATGCAGCAGCACTGGATGCACTGCCCCAGCGCGATGTGCCCAAGGCAGCAGAAGTACCGCAAGTTCCTGCAAAGAAGAGCAAAGCGCCAACTACACAGAGCTATTCGCAGCTTATGCTCGCAGCGCAGAAACTTCAGAACGTTGTTGAATACATGGAGAAACGCAGCAAGAAGGAGCAAAACAAGCTCACTAGCAGCATTCTGGCGATCGTGAAGAAATACGGGCGCAGATAATCATTCAAACGATCTACAAAGCCACCACTTCCGATAAGGAGGCGGTGGCTTTTTCTGCGGAGGTTATTGCATGCCCCTAATATGCCGGAAAACGCCATTTTCCGCGCTGAAACTGGTCAACTTGACGCAGATATGCTATAATATTAAATTGGTATATCTATCATTACCAATCAAATGAGTCTTAGGCGAAGGGAGTGGAAAAGTGATGAGAGCGAGCGATCCCAGGTCGAGTACTTCAGTCCGCATTTTGATGTGGCTTTGCATCGCCATTTTTGTATTGAGCACCATTCCGCTATATGCTATATCATTTTACAATCACCCCTATTACGATGATTATGGATTTTCAGCGGATGCTCACAAGGTATGGACTGAGACTGGCAGCATTGTGCAAGTCATCACCGCCGCCGCCGAGAAATCCCAAGACGTTCGCCAAACGTGGCAAGGCACCTATACAGGCACTTTTTTAAGCAATATTCAGCCGGGTATATTTTCGGAAAGCCTCTACTTTATCGGCACGTTTGTTTTGCTCACGGCGTTTATTCTTTGCTTTGGGTATTTTCTGTGGGTGGTGTTTCGAAAGCTGGGTGTGTCAAAAGAATACACGGTCATCATCTGCTCGCTAACCCTTATGCTCATGATTCAGTTTGTGCCCAATGCAGGCGAAGCCTTCTATTGGTTTAACGGTGGTATTGGCAATTCCTTTATATATGCCTTGCTCGTGCTGAGCTTTGCGCTGTCTGCAAAATTGCTGGATGCAAAGACAAAGGGGCGCATCGCCCTATTGTCCGCGGTGCAAATCATATTAATGATACTGCTGGGCGGCGGCAGCTATGGCGGAGGGCTCTTTGGACTGTGTATATACGCGCTCATGATCGCATGGCTTTTTTGGAAGAAGGATGCTAAAGCTTGGATATTCACAGGGCTATGGGCATTGTTTTTGGGCTGCTTCATCTACAATATGATGGCTCCCGGCAACCAAGTGAGGGCTGGCGTGATCGGCAGCCATCCAACCGCGGTCGTGTCCATTCTCAAAGCCGTCTATTATGGCATTGGACAAATCGGCAGCCACATTCGTCTGCCGATCATCGCAGTGTCCGTTCTGGTTTTGCCTGCACTGTATGCGGCTGCAAAATCCAGCAGCTATCAGTTTGCACATCCTTGGATTGTGCTTGTGCTGATGACGGGGCTGTTTTGCACCCAGCTTGTACCGCCCATTTACGGGGGCGTGGGTACTGGAGGCTGGCGCATTTTAAACACATATTATTGGAGCTTTGCGGTGATGTGGTTCCTGTACCTGTACTATGTGGTTGGGTATGTAGCTAAGCATTACGAAGTTGAGCTTGTGCTTGTGGGACGCGGGCAGCAGGCGTTGATTCTGCTTTCCGCTTGCCTCCTGTTGGTGGGCTGTATGGGGTACAAGCAGACAGCGGATAAGTATTACGGTCCGCAGAACATGGCTGGACCAAGCGCTGCGCTTTCGATCTTATCGGGCGAGGCGCAGCAGTATCACAGCGAGATGCAGCAAAGAGAAACGCTGCTAAACGATGCGTCAGCCAAAACCATTACCCTATCGCCGCTTACGGTCATCCCCTCCGTATTTATGGAGGACTTGATTCAAGTGGATGCCGTGTATGACGTGAGGGTGTCCCTATGCGAGTACTATGACAAGGATGCCATCATCATTGAAGGGGAGGGATCATGATGCAGCTAAAGCTTAGACAAAAGACCATCTCCTATCGCACGCTGTCATGGCTCTGCGTTGCCGTGCTCCTTCTGAGCCTCACGCCGCTGTATGCGATCTCCTTTTACAACCATGCATGCTACGATGATTATGGCTACACGATTGAAAACCATAAGGTTTGGCAAGAAACGGGCAGCCTAGGTGAGGTGCTGAAAGGCGCCGCTGATTTTACGGTGGGTGCACATGAAACATGGGACGCAAACTATACGGCAGCGTTTATCAATACGATGCAGCCGAGCTTGTTTGGCAGCGATATGTACTGGATATCAACAGTCGTGCTCCTGACGTTCTTCCTTGCATCTATCTGGTTCTTTTTGAGGCAGGTGTTGGTGAAAACGCTGCATGCGGATCGGACAACGTTCTGGATGGCATTTAGCGCACTTGCATTTGTGATGATACAGTTCATTCCGGATGTCAGCGAAGCGTTTTTCTGGTTTAACGGCGGCGTAGCGTATACGCTTTCATGGTCCTTTGTGCTGCTGCGCATCGGGACATGGATTGGCTTTGAAAACTGCAAGAAAAAACATACCAAGGTGCTTGTGTACCTGCTGATGCTATTGCTGACAGTGGCTGTGGGCGGCATCAAGTACACGCCTTTGCTGCTCGCACTGCTAGGTGATGCGTGCTTGCTGCTCTATGCATTTGCAAAGAAGCGTCCTGCGCGCTGGTTGGAGTTAGCGCTTTCGCTGCTGCTGGTCGGGCTGTTTATATTTACGGCTACATCTCCCGCTAATGTCGTTCGCTCGGCAACGCTTTCGGAGGGTTTGAGCGCTCCGATGGCGATATTACAATCCTTCTTCTTTGGCATTGCGCTCATGGGCAATTGGTTTTCATTGCCGCTTGTGGTGGTGTGGGCAATGGTCGCATGGCAAATTGCAGAGGCGCTTCATGGCTCACCAAAACGCTTTAATCATCCGATTTGGATTACGATTTTATGCCTGTGCCTATTTTGCGCGCAGCTTACCCCAACGCTCTACACGGGCAATTACATAGGCGATGGCCGTGCACAAAATACTTACTTTTATACGTTTGTATTGATGGGCTGTGCACTTTCGGTGTACTGGGCAGGCTGGATTCTTCGCAGGACAGAAGGAAAGACCGTTTTCCCCGCCATTGGCACAGCGAAGAAAGATGGTCTTCGTATCGGTGCGTTTGTGGTAGCGATGGTTCTTTTGATCGTTGGATGCGTGGCATACCATCCGGAAGGCACAGAAGGCTACGGTCCTCAGAATATGGCGAGCGGCAGTGCACTTATGTCGCTGCTCACAGGAGAGGCGCAGCGCTACGATGAGCAAATGGATGAGCGAGAAGCCATCCTAAGCGACCCTGATCAAACAGAGGTGGAAATCAGCCCGCTTGAGGAGATTCCCGCTGTGTTCATGGGCGATGATCTTAACAGCAATGTGGTTGACTACGTGCTGCATCTATACGGAGAGTACTTTGACAAGGAAAGTGTTCGCATAGCGGAGGAGGAATGAGCATGCTACTGGATGGAAAAAATGCGCTGATTACAGGATCGGCGCGCGGCATCGGCAATGCGATGCTCCATGTCTTTGCGCGCGAAGGCGCCAATATATGGGCGTTTGCGCGCACCAAAAGCGAGGCATTCGAGCAGGAATGCGAGAGCATTTCAAAGCAATACGGCGTGTGGATCAAGCCCCTTTACTGCGAGCTGACGGACCGCGAAAGCGTGAAGCTAGCCTTCAAGCAGCTCATGGCGGATAAGCAGCCGCTTGATATTCTCATCAACAATGCAGGCGCAATGGGACAGGACAAGATGTTTCAAATGACATCCGAGGACGAAATGCGCAGCATCTTTGATATCAACTTCTTTGCTGTGATCGAACTAAGCCGTCTTGCTACGCGCTTGATGGCGCGAAACAAGGCTGGCGCGGTGGTCAATATCGCAAGTATCGCTGGGATTGACGGCGATAGCCGCCTAGACTACTCAGCTGCGAAAGCCGCGGTCATTGCAGCGACCAGGAAAATGGCGAGAGAGCTCGTGAGCGTTGGCATTCGCGTGAATGCACTCGCCCCCGGGCTGACGGATACAGACCTCGTTGCAGGGCTGAGCGAGAAGGTAGAGCAAGAACAGCTAAGCAAAATACTGCTCAAGCGCAAAGCAAAACCTGAAGAAATTGCGAACGTTGCGGCGTTTCTGGCAAGCGACATGGCGAGCTATGTGGTTGGACAGGTATGGCGCGCAGATGGTGGAATTCTCTCATAAAGTATAGATAAGGAGATGTTTGTCATGACAAATCTTGAAAAGTATGTGAATGCATTTTGCGAATCCCTTGAGGTGGCGGAGGCAGAGGTGGCATCGCTGGTTTATGGCGAGAGCGACGCTTGGGACAGCGTGGGGCATATGTCGCTCGTGGCTGCGCTTGAGGATGCATTTGATGTAATGGTGGATATGGACGACATTATTGATCTGAGCTCTTTTGAAAAGGGGAAGGAGATCCTTAGAAAATATGATGTGGAAATTTAATCGTTTCGGCGAATGCACGGCGCTGCTTGATGAATACGGCGGGCGGCTAAGCTATAGTGAACTCGCTGCGGAGGCAGCTGCCCTTTGCGCTGCGGCGGGCAAGCGCTGCTTGACCTTTAACCTGTGCGAGAGCAGCATCGCAAGCGTGCTTGGATATGTTGGCTTTGTGGAAGGCGGCATTGTACCCGCACTCCTAAATAGCGGGATTGATCAAGAGCTGCTCAGCGGACTCTATGATACCTATCGCCCAAGCTTTATTTGGGCACCCAAGGCATTTGAGTGGGCGGACTGCGAAGCGGTCTATGAGCGCTTTGGCTACCATCTGCTCAAAACCCCGTTTGATCAGGATGTGGAGCTATTTCCCGAACTTGCGCTGTTGCTGACCACAAGCGGATCAACAGGCAGCCCGAAGTTTGTTAGGCAGAGCTACCAGAACATCCGCGCGAATACGGACAGCATCGTATCCTATTTGCAGATCGATGATACGGAGCGTGCGATTACCACCCTTCCGATGAACTACACCTATGGCGCGAGCATCATCAATTCTCATTTGGACGCAGGGGCAACGCTGCTGCTAACGGAGAAGGGCATCGCGCAGCGTGAGTTCTGGAACTTCTTTAAGGAAGAAGGCGCGACGAGTTTTGGCGGTGTTCCATATACCTATGAAATGCTCGACCGCATGCGCTTTACCCGCATGGAGCTCCCCACCCTTCGCACCATGACGCAAGCAGGCGGCAAGCTTTTGCCTGAGCTGCATTTGAAGTTCGCGCAATGGTGCAAGGATACAGGCAAGAAATTCGTGGTGATGTACGGACAATGCGAAGCAACGGCTCGTATGGCGTATTTGCCATGGGAGATGAGCCTTGAAAAAGTTGGCTCGATGGGCATTGCGATCCCTGGCGGGCACTTTGAGCTGATTGCGGTGGACGGCAAAATCATCACCGAAACAGGCATTACGGGTGAACTTCGCTACTATGGCGACAATGTCACGCTTGGCTATGCGGAATGTGCAGAGGACCTAAGGCTCGGCGATGAGCGCGGCGGCGTGCTGGAAACAGGCGACATGGCGCAGATCGATGAGGATGGTTACTTCACCATCGTTGGGCGCAAAAAGCGCTTCCTCAAGCTCTTTGGCAACCGCGTGAACCTTGACGAGACGGAACGCATGCTCAAATCAGCGTTTCCAGAGGTGGAATGTGCATGCGGAGGCGTTGATGATCATCTGACGATCTACGCAACAGACGAGGGCGTATTGCCCAAGATGCGCTCGTTCCTCGCCCAAAAGACAGGGCTGAGCCAAGCAGGATTTTTTGCGAAGTATCTCCCTGCCATCCCAAAGAACGACGCAGGCAAGACACTTTATAGGGAATTGGAGAAATAACATGATTGATACCGAAAGGCTTCTGAGCTATGCACCCTACGAACTGGCGCATGAGCAGAAGCATGCCTTCCTAACGCAAGAGCTGACCGAGCTTTCGCGCCACCACGGTGAAAGCTGCCCTGAGTATGCAAAAATGCTCTTGGCAACGGGAACTGATTTGGATCAGGTGCAGAGCTTTGAAACACTGCCCTTCCTGCCCGTGAGGCTCTTTAAGGAATATGCGCTCAAAAGCGTTCCTGAGGAGAGTTTGCACAAGACGATGACGTCAAGCGGCACAACAGGTCAGCAGGTGAGCCGTATCTATTTGGATCGGGAAACCAGCACGCTTCAAAGCAAGGTGCTCTCCAAGATTGTTGGTGAGTTCCTTGGCAAACAGCGGCTGCCCATGATCATCCTTGATACGTCTGCTATCGTGAAAAACCGCGCGATGTTCTCAGCCCGCGGCGCGGGCATCCTTGGCTTTAGCATCTTTGGCAGGGACAAGATGTATGCGCTGGATGAAAACATGCAGCTGGACGCGGAAGGGCTCAAGGCGTTTCTTCAAAAGCATGAGGGCGAGAAGATTTTCCTTTTTGGCTTCACCTTCATGATTTGGCAGCATTTCTGTGCGCAGCTGCGCAAGCTCGACTGGAAGCCTGACCTGAGCCGGGGCGTGCTGGTGCATGGCGGTGGATGGAAGAAGCTGATCGATCAGAATATTTCCACTGAACGCTTCAAGCAGGAACTCCATGACACCTGCGGGCTGGAGCATGTGCATGATTACTACGGCATGGTCGAGCAGACGGGAACGATTTACATGGAATGCGAGCATGGGCATTTGCACACGCCTGTATGGTCCGATGTAACGATCAGGCGCGGCAAGGATTTCTCCGTAGCGGATATTGGCGAGACTGGATTGATCCAAGTGTCAAGCCTTCTGCCAAGGAGCTACCCGGGACATATGCTGCTCACGGAGGACGAAGGCAGAATCCTTGGCGAGGATGATTGCCCATGCGGGCGCAAGGGCAAATATTTCGAAATTTTAGGGCGCATCAAGCGTGCGGAAATACGGGGGTGCAGTGATACCTATGAGCAAAAACCATCTGCTTAATGCCCTGTGCGGCAGCGCGATTATGCAGGACGAAAACGCGCTGACTTTGCGCGATGCATCGCCGCTCGCGCCCTTTGACAGGCGCGTGATCACCTTCCTTTCGGATTTGTCTGGTATGCTGCTTAAGGACCGCGAAGCAAAAGCATACCCTGATGTGGTGACCTTTGCCTTCTTTTGCAGACGCGCAAACGTGCTGAAAATGAAGGAAAGCTATGCCGATATCGCAGGCGGCACCATCGGTCGCGGATATGTTTTCCATATTGCGCCAAGCAATGTACCGATTAATTTCGCTTATTCGCTTGTTTCTGCGCTGCTTGCGGGCAACCAAAGCGTTGTGAAAGCATCCAGCCAAGACTTTATGCAGACGCGCATCGTATGCCGCGCTATGAGCGAGTTGCTCACTGGTATGCATGCTGCGCTAGCGCCTTATATCAACGTCGTTACCTACTCTCGAGACAGGCAGGACATCACAGAGATGCTGAGCGCAGCTTGCCATGTTCGAGTGATTTGGGGCGGGGATGAGACCATCAAGCGCATCAGGCAGGCATCCATTCCTGCACATGCATTTGATGTAACGTTCGCAGATCGCTATAGCGTGCTTGCGATTGAAGCAAAGGCAATCCTTGGAATGGAAGAGAAACAGCTTGCACAAACCGCTTTGGGCTTTTATAATGATACCTATCTGACCGACCAAAACGCATGCACCTCGCCTCGGCTCATTTACTGGGTTGGCGATGGGCAAGTGATCGAAATGGCAAAGCAGCGTTTTTGGTCAGCAGTGCACGAGTACGCTGCTCCTCGCTATGAGATCGAGCCTGTGATTGCGGTTGATAAGCTGACAGCAGCGTATCGGGCAGCGATTGAGCTAGGCGGCACGCATATTGTGCAGGGGGCAGATAATCTCATTGCGCGAGTCTCCCTTGATGAATTGCCAAAGAATGTGGAGGAGTACCGCTGCGCAGGCGGCTTCTTCATCGAATATGGGGACGATACCCTTGATGCGCTGACGCAGGTGGTGACCCGCAAATACCAAACGCTTTCCTACATTGGCTTTGAGCCGAAAGATTTGCAGGCATTTGTCCGTGAGAATGGTCTTTTGGGCATTGATCGCATCACGCCTGTGGGCAAAACGATGGACTTTTTATTCATTTGGGACGGCTATGATTTGATTCGAACCTTTAGCCGCCATATATCCGCGCTTTAACGAAATGAGGTACAACGATGTCAAAACCGCTACTATCCTTTGTCATTCCGTGCTACCGCTCCGCTCAGACGATCGGGACAGTGGTCAAAGAATTGACAGATACCCTCAACGCCCGCGCAGACGAGTATGATCATGAGATCATTTTGGTCAACGACGGCAGCCCAGACGATACAGCTATGGTTCTCTCCAAGCTTTGCACTGAATATGATAAGCTTGTATTTGTTGATCTGTCGCGCAATTTTGGACAGCACAGCGCGGTGATGGCGGGATTTCATCAGGTGCAGGGCGATATCGTGGTGTGCTTGGATGATGATGGACAAACCCCTGCCAATGAGTGCTTCAAGCTCATTGACAAGCTGGTGGAGGGCTATGACATCGTGTATGCGGAATATGGCAAGCGCAAGCAGAATGCCTTCCGCAACTTTGGCAGCCGCTTTAATGCAACCTGCAATCATTTCTTCTTTGGGCAGCCAAAGGGACTCAAGGTCAATAGCTACTATGCTTGCCGCAGGTTTGTTGTGGATACTGCACTTCAATACCCCAATCCCTTCCCTTATGTCACAGGGCTTTTATTCCAGAGCGTGAGCCGCTACACCAATGTACAGGTGAGTCACCGTGACCGGATGGAGGGGGAGAGCGGGTACAGCCTCAAAAAGCTGGTATCGCTGTGGGCAAACGGCGTGACGGCGTTTTCCATCAAACCCCTTCGCTTTGCGAACTACGTGGGATGGGCTACTGCTTTTGTCGGCTTTGCCTTTGCGTTGTTTACCATCATCCGCAAGCTGCTCAATCCCAATATTCCCGCTGGCTGGGCGAGCACCATATCGGTGATTCTCTTCATTGGCGGCGTGATCATTGGGTTGATGGGCATTATTGGTGAATATATCGGGCGCATTTACCTGAGCATCAACCGCTATCCGCAGTACGTGGTCAGAAGCGTAAGCCGCGGGGAAAAGCTGCGAAACGCGCCATCGGGAAATGAGGTGAGCCCCGATGAAGACCATTCATGCGGAATGGGAGCTTAAAAACATCGGTGTGGACACCTACGAGATTTCGCTTGATCCAAACGATACGCCTCAGATGCTGGCGGAGGAAGAAACCCGCCTAGCCGCAGATGGGGCACAGTACATTGTGGTCAAAACCCCTGTGAACTGCCAGCAGCTTTTGTTTGGACTCGCTGACTGTGGGTATACTTTTGTGGAAACCGTATTCCATGTTGCCATTCGGCGGGAAGAGTATCATATGCCGCCAACCATTGCACGGTTTGACAGGGGATTATCTGTTGAGCTGCGCACGGAAGAGGCGGACAGGGAACGTGTATTTGCCATCATCCGCAGCGGCGTGTTTCTATCGGATCGCGTGAGCATTGATCCTGCATTTTCAGTGCAGCTTGGCGGCAACCGCTATGCGAATTGGCTTTCGACGATGCTCCAAAATGACGGCTTCCTCTATGAGGTTTTACAGGGCGAGAAACCGATTGGTTTCTTTGTGATCTGCCGAAAGGACGAGACCACCGTCGACCCTGTGCTCATGGGGCTGTACGATGAACAAAACGACCGCGGGATGGGCGCGCTGCTTCACAAAAAGACGCTTGACACCTGCTTCACGCATGAATGCAAGCGCCTGACCAGCACCATTGTGAGCAACAATGCCAAGGTGCTGCGCGTGTACGTCAATGCAGGCGCGACCATTACCGATACGCTGTATACTTATGTCAAACACTTGAACGCTTAACGAGTTTTTATCATATACAAATGATAAGACCCGTCGACTCGGATCTTGGCGATTGCAGCAAAAAGCGATGTCCAAGACCGATCAAAGNNGACCGATCAAAGGAGGTGATCGGATGCTTACTTATATTACAAACGAATGCATGCCGCTTGAAAAGATGCTTGCTCGTGTAAAAAAGCACCATCCGGGAGATAGTTATCTATTGGTCAAAAAGGCCTATGAATTTGCAGAAAACGCTCATCGTGATCAGGTGAGAAAAAGCGGTGAGCCCTATTTTATTCACCCTGTATCAGTAGCAAGCATCCTAACCGATCTGATGATTGATGCGCCCACAATTGCGGCGGGTTTTTTGCATGATACGGTTGAGGACTGCCCAAGCATCACGCTGGATACGATTCGTGCTGAATTCGGAGACGAAGTGGCACTGCTGGTGGATGGCGTGACAAAGCTTGATAAACTGGATTTTACAAACCGCGAGGATCAGAAAGCTGAAAGCCTGCGTAAAATGATCTTTGCCATGAGCAAGGACATCCGCGTGGTCATTATTAAGCTCGCGGATCGCCTCCATAATATGCGTACGCTTCGCTTCCAATCAGAGGAGCGGCAAAAGGCGATAGCGAGTGAAACGCTTGATATTTATGCGCCGCTTGCGCACCGTCTAGGCGTTAACTCCATCAAATCCGAGCTTGAGGACATCAGCTTCAAATACATCAATCCTGAGGCGTTCCACGACATTGCGCAAAAGGTTGGTCTGAGGCGTTCAGAGCGCGAAGCCAGCATCAGGAAGGTTATCTCCGAGCTGTCGGAAACCCTTGATGCGCAGGAAATTCACTATGAAATTGATGGTCGCCCAAAGCATTTGTATTCGATTTATAAGAAAATGCAGCAAGGCAAGACCTTTGACCAGATTTATGACCTCATCGCTGTTCGCGTGATCGTGGACTCGGTGAAGGACTGCTATAACGTGGTCGGCATTGTGCATACGCTGTGGATGCAGATGCCAGGCCGATTTAAGGACTATATCAGCGTACCCAAAGGGAATATGTATCAGAGCGTTCACACAACGGTCATTGGCGGGCGCAAGATTCCCTTCCCCTTTGAAATTCAAATCCGCACATGGGAAATGCACCGCATTGCAGAATTCGGTGTTGCGGCGCATTGGCGCTACAAAGAGGGTCTGGGCAGCGGCATGACGGAAGACTTTGACAGCAAGCTGCATTGGCTTCGTCAGATTTTGGACTGGCAAAACGAGATGCGCGACAGCAAGGAGTTCATCGACTCGCTCAAAACGGACCTCTTTAGTGAGGATGTGCTTCTCTTTACACCAAAGGGCGATATCATCACCATGCAGCGCGGCGTAACGCCGATTGATTTTGCCTACCGCATTCATAGCGGCGTTGGCAATCATTTGACAGGCGCGAAGGTCAACGGGCGCATTGTGCCCATTGATACGGAGCTCAAGACGGGAGACCGCATTGAGATCATCACGTCAAATGCTTCCAAGGGTCCGAGCATGGACTGGATGAAGATCGTTAAAACCCAGCAGGCCAAAGCAAAGATTCGTCAGTTCTTCAAGCGCGAATTCCGCGGAGAAAACGTGATCAAGGGCAAGGAAATGCTCGAGCACGAGGCAAAGCGCCGCGGCGTTACGCTTCCTGCGCTTACCAAGCCTGAATACTATGAAGGTCTGCTCAAACGCTATGCATTCTTTGAGCTGGAGGATATCTACGGCGCAGTTGGCTATGGCGGAATCGCAAGTGCCTATGTGATCAGCAGACTTCTGGAAGAACAGCGAAAAGTAGAAGCGCCGACATTGCCTGTTGTTCAGGAAGTCACCCATAAAGAAATTCAAAAGCAGCTGGGCAAACCAACCCAAGGCGTATACGTCGAGGGTGAGAGCGGTATGCTGGTTCGCTTTGGCGGCTGCTGCAACCCTGTTCCGGGCGATGAAATCGTCGGCTATATCACGCGCGGCAAAGGCGTTACGATCCATAAGGTAGATTGCCCCAATGCGCTTAAGAGCGAACAGGAGCGAATGGTCGGGGTAAGCTGGGCGGACCGCGAACCTGGAACGGACTTCAACGCGGGCATCAGCGTCATCGCATATGACCATGTGAGCCTTCTTGGCGAGCTTGCGATGGCGATTGGCAATATGGATGTACCGATTGTCTCCGTATCCGCAAAGCGCGATGAGAAGCGGAAGCTCAGCAATATCACGATGATCATCAGGGTCAAGTCGCGTGAGGAGCTGGACACGGTCATCAAACAGCTCAAGAAACGCACGGATATCGCAGAGGTATACCGCGGCGTATCCTAAAGAACGAAAGGTGCGAAACAACAAATGAGAGCAGTGATTCAGCGGGTATCATCCGCATCGGTGGCAATTGAAGAGAAAACCGTTGGGGAGATCGGCGCTGGGTTCATGGTGCTCATCGGCGTGGAGGAAGGCGATGGGGAGCGCGACTATGCGTACATCGCTGACAAAGTGCCGAATTTGCGCATTTTTGAGGATGCCCAAGGCAAGATGAACCTGTCGCTGATGGATATCGGCGGTGCAATCCTTGCGGTGAGCCAGTTTACACTTTTGGGTGATGCAAGGGGCGGACGGCGTCCGAGCTTTATTACAGCTGCACGCCCAGAGACTGCCAACCCCATGTACATCAAACTAGTTGAAAACTGGCGCGAGCGCGGGATCAAGGTGGAAACAGGGGTTTTTGGCGCAGATATGAAGGTCGGCTTAGTCAATGACGGCCCTGTGACCATTCTGCTGGACTCCCATAAACTATTCTAAATTTTACTGTACTGATGGTACTTAAAGGAGATAGGCAATGCCTTCAATCAAAATAGACTGTTTACATGTTGGCGAGTATAAGATGAACTGTTATCTGGTGGAGAATACGGATACGGAAGAGGTCATCGTTGTTGACCCAGGCGCAGACGGAGACCGCATTATGCAGAAAATTGGTTTCAAAACACCTGTGGCTGTTTTGCTGACGCATGCGCATTATGATCATATCGGCGCAGCGGAGATGATTTGCGAGGAATACCAAATTCCGCTGTACGTGCATCGCAAGGACGAAGATAAGCTGATGTCGCCTGAAAAGAACTGCGGCAAGGGGTTTGGACGCAACATTACTGTGCGCACAAGACCAACGCTTCTTGAGGGCGGAGAGCATCTGTCGCTTGCAGGGATTGACCTTTTGGTGATGCATACGCCTGGGCATAGCGCAGGCAGCTGCTGCTATCTCCTGCCTGACGGCGCAGGTTTGATCAGCGGCGATACGCTTTTTGCACATGGCTATGGCCGCACGGATTTTGATGACGGCAGTTTTGCTATGCTCAAGCAATCGCTCAAACAACTATTTAACCTCACACCCAAGATGCCCCTATATCCCGGGCACGAGGAGGCAGGCATAGTGGGACGCGATCCTGCACCTGAAAACGGTTGATGGATGCGGTCAGCATTGCGCTGCATACCCCTCTTGCCAGCTACGCAAATGAATTCTGCGATGTATTAAAGCTCTTTTACAAGGTAGAGAGCTTTTTTGTCAATTCGGAGGATGCTGAAAATGCAGAAACGGTGACCCATCATTTTGCGGAGGATCGCGGGATGATGACAACCAGCTTTGCATTCAGAGGGATGATGCATGAACAATCCGCTGAGCTGCCGCAAGATATCGAACCAAAGCGTCAAGATGTGATTATTAAACGCCTTCGCAAGCGTCTTTGCAAGATCACGCTTTATGAATTGCTCAAGAATATGACAGGCGCAAAGCCGCCATGGGGTTCGCTGACAGGCGTTCGCCCTACAAGACTTGTATACGAGGAAATGGCAGAGGGGCTGGGCATTGATGACGCGGTGAATGCCGCTGCCGCAGAGTTTGACATATCGCCTGATAAAGCGGAGATTCTTCGCCAGATCATTCGCGTTCAAAGCGCTTTGCCTGCGCCAAATGCGCAGGAAGCGGATGTGTATATTTCCATACCGTTTTGCCGCACGCGCTGTGCATACTGCTCATTCCCGGGCGAAGCGGTCGGCAAGGGAAGCCAGATCGCGCCCTATCTGACGGCGTTATTTGAAGAGATGAATCTTACAGCAGACCTGATGGGGGAAGCTGGGCTCAAGCTTCGGGCACTGTACATCGGCGGAGGTACGCCAACAGCGCTCAATGAGGAGGACTTCCAGCGGCTGATGGACGAAACGATGCGGCTGTTTCCAACGGCATGCGAGTATACGGTGGAAGCAGGCAGACCTGATACGATCACCAAAAGAAAACTACAAACGCTCAAGGATTTTCAGGTCGGCCGCATCAGCATCAACCCACAGACCATGAACGATGAAACCCTGCGCCTCATTGGACGCGATCACTCCGCTGCCGATACGATCAAGGCTTATGAAATGGCGCGCTCAATGGGCTTTATGGATATCAATATGGACGTGATCGCTGGACTGCCGGGCGAAACGATGGCTGATTTCGAGCATACGATGAACGAGATCATTCGCCTTGCGCCAAGCAGCCTCACCGTTCACACCCTCGCAATGAAGCGCACAAGCAGGCTCAACGTAGCGCACACGCCGCTCCCCGATGGACAGATTGCTGCACAAATGGTGCGCCTCGGCGGAAAAACGGCAGAGCAACTACAGATGGAGCCATACTACCTCTACCGCCAGAAATACATGGCAGGTCAGCAGCAAAATGTCGGCTATGCACGCCGAGGCTGCGCATGCCTATACAATGTGGATATCATGGAAGAGAACACCTCCATTCTTGCCATCGGAGCGGGTGCTATCAGCAAGCGGGTCTTTACAGACCGCGAGCAAAGGATCAAGCGCGCGCCCAATGTGAGCAATGTTTCTGTGTATATTGACCGCACCCTTGAGATGGCGCGGCGAAAATATAGTCTATTTATGAGCGGAGGAGAGCAATATGCGAATTCTAGTTGCGTTGGATCAGGGAACAACGAGTAGTCGTGCGATTGTGTTTGACCAAGAAGGACGGACGCTGGCTGCGCATGCGATTGAGTTTAAGCAGCATTATCCACAGCCGGGCTGGGTGGAACATGACCCTGAGGACATCCTCAGCACGCAGATCGAAGCCCTTCGCAAAGCGGTGGAGATGAGCGGGGTAGATGTTCGAGATATCGCTGCCATCGGCATCACCAACCAGCGCGAAACAACCCTCGTTTGGGAAAAGGAAACGGGGCGATGTGTTCATAATGCCATCGTATGGCAATGCAGAAGAACCGCACCATATATCGAAAAGCTTGTGGCAGATGGCAAGGCCGATCTCATCAAGGAGAAAACAGGTCTGGTTCCAGATGCCTATTTTAGTGGAACGAAGATCGCCTATTTGCTGGATACACTCAACCTACATGAGCGCGCACAGCGGGGCGAGCTTTGCTTTGGTACGGTGGATAGTTTCCTTGCTTGGCATTTGGTGGATGGCCGTCCGCATGTGACGGATGCGACCAACGCAAGCCGCACGATGCTATTTAACATTGAAAAGCAGGAATGGGATGATGAACTGCTATCTATGCTGAACATCCCCAAGCAAATCCTGCCAACCGTTGTTGACTCCGCTCAAGTGATCGGCAACCTTCGCGCGGAAATTCTTGGCAGACCCATTCCCATTGCAGCGATGGCGGGCGATCAGCATGCGTCCCTCTTTGGGCAGGCCTGCTTTGAAACGGGCATGATTAAAAACACCTACGGCACAGGCTGCTTTATGCTGATGAATACAGGGGATCAGCTGATCAGAAGCAATAACGGACTGCTGACGACCACCGCATGGCGCCTGGATGGCAAGCCTACCTACGCGCTGGAGGGCTCCGTATTCATGGGCGGCGCGACGGTGCAGTGGCTCAGGGACGAAATGGGTTTGATCAGCAGCGCAAGCGAAAGCGAACAGCTAGCGGAAAGCGTTAACGATACTGCTGGCGTATTCCTCGTTCCTGCATTCACAGGACTTGGCGCACCCTACTGGGATATGTATAGCCGCGGAACGATTGTGGGCATGACGCGCGGCACAAACAAGGCGCATATCGTGCGCGCGGCACTTGAAGCGATTGCATATCAGAGCTGTGACCTCTTCACGGCGATGGTGGCTGACTGCGGGCATAGACCGCCTCATATGCAGGTGGACGGCGGCGCGAGCGCAAACAGCTTTATGATGCAGTTTCAATCCGATATACTAGGCGTTCCGGTCGTGCGTCCAATGGTGCTGGAAACCACTGCCCTTGGTGCGGCGCTTCTGGCTGGAATCGGCGTTGGGGTATATGCAAACAAGGAAGAAGCCGCGTCCATGGTGAAGCCCGACCTGACCTTCATGCCTCATATGGATCAATACAACCGTGACCTAGCGCTCTATGGCTGGCATCGTGCGGTGGAAAGAAGCCGTGGCTGGGTGGAGGCATAAATCATGCTGCACTGTGATCAGCAAATTAGATACAAAGGATGAAATGTTCATGCAAGTCAGTAGTAAACGAGAACGGCTAGGGAAGCGCAGCCTTTCAGACAACCAAAAGGTTCGGATCATATTGTTTGTGCTAGCGGTGTTTATCCTCATCAGCCGATTTGCGTCGATGCAGCACGAAATGAATGTGCACCCCGATGAAGCGGTTTTCTACAATGGCGCAAGCAGCGTGGTAACGGATGACTATCAATTTGAGCAAGTCAAAAATTATCCCAATGGTGCGCTTGTGTTTCAAATGCCCTTTCATTATTTGGGAAAGCTGATCACGACATCCCTTGACGCAGCCTATGAGCCGCAGGTGTGGGGACGCATTGCATCGATCATCTATCATATGCTGGCGGCGCTGCTTGGCGGGTACATGATGTGGCGATATATTGGCAAGAGCGTTAAATCTGTGGCGTTTTATGCGGTGATCATGTCGTTTTCACTGCTGCAAAAAGAGCAATCGCGCTATGGTACCGGTGATGCTATTTCGCTATTTGTGATCATGATGATTCTGTATGCGATTTTTCTATTCTTTGAAGAGGAGAATGATTTCTACCTCTATTTTGCATCCTTTCTGGTAGGTAGTTTAGCGGCGATTAAGTTCACACTCCTGATCTTTGCCGCCTACCCGCTATGTGCAATGTATCTTCACAACAAACACCGCGAAAAGAAGAAATCGCTTTTGAAGCCTAATCTGTTGATGGTGCTTTGGATTGCTGGCGGTCTCATTCTCTTT
>LFRM01245189.1_pt1 | contig 30079 bp, 24 predicted proteins | sample 618341 | NCBI WGS metagenome assembly LFRM01 (sample SAMN03654438, study PRJNA283298) | anaerobic digester metagenome | isolation source: pool of bioreactors CSTR01a, CSTR02a, and CSTR03a thermophilic anaerobic... | place: Denmark: Kgs. Lyngby | collected 2014-05-21 | reverse complement strand
AACCGTATTCGGTGATCGGCATTAACCGTTTTGAGTGATCGAGATGAACCGTATTTCGCGAGCCCCATCAATTGAAGTCTTTTTAGGTATACTCGGATCAATTATACATACAAAGAGCCCTACCGTTGGTTCGCACCAACGCTCTCCCCGTGCTACACAAATTTCAGGTATTTCTATATATTCTCCTCGCTTTTTGTTGCCAACATCATCTACGTTGTACTGATAGAAGAACAACTCTCTTTCCTTTGCATCATCACTTATTTGTTTACTTGCAAATTCATACATTTCTATATTTTCCTTGTCACCTGCGTCCTTTATTAATTGAGCCATGTACTCCTGCATTATCTCGTAAAATTTCCCGCCATCCTCTGCTTGCACTTCTCGACGTATCCTTGTCAACTTGTCAAGCAGGTATTTCTCCCTTTCCCTGAATTTCTGTTCACGGCTTTTGAATAACTGCGCTACCTGCATAATCCCCTGAGGATTCATAGCTGCATCCGCCGTAGATGGCTGTTTCGTAACTTCACACAAGCCCACTATAGCTATCATTCCCACAACCACACAAAGCAGCTTTGCTGCCCTAAGTCTCTTCCGAGTACCGCCCGAGAGGTGACTCAAGCACCTATCCTTATCTCTTCTTGTGTTGCCTGACGCCATGCCGATACCCCTCCCCGCCTTCTTCCTACTTCTAAACATTACACTACATACCTATGTTTGCCTTTTCAATCAGATTATGTAAGGTTTTGTCGGCAGCCTGTGATTTTGCAGGATCGTATGTGTACGATCATAAAGTAGCCCATTGCCACATAATATTTTACTTTAATAGTTATCATATCCATAAAATAGGCGCAGTCAATCCAATCCTACCCTGTTTTCTATGGTTTTCGCCTATTGTCCCTTTCTTCTGGATTGTTCCCGATATGTGTCAGTATGCCGCCTAGTCTGATCCGGGAAAAGTATTTCTAGAACCTAAGGAGGTGACTAATGTGGCTCGTAGAGGAAGAAATCAGATAATGGTTCCTCAGGCAAGACAGGCTATGGATAAGTTCAAGTATGAAATTGCCAACCAAGTCGGGGTTGACATGGATCAGAACGGTGGATATCTCGGACACCTGCCTTCTGCAGTGCTTGGACGAATCGGAGGCCAGATGGTGCGCAATATGATAGCCGCGGCTCAGAATTCCCTTAGCCAGCAGGCTACAACCGGCCTAACAGCAGGCTTCTCTCAGGCCTTGACAGGCAGCAAGGTAAACTTGACCAGTGGCTATACCAATGAGACTAACTTTGCGCCCCATGTAGATATCAGCAAGTCGCCCATGGGTGGACCTATTGGAAACGCCTAAAATGAAATAATCCGCGTTAGGCTGCGAACATCATTAAAGTAGCAGCCTAACCCCACGAATCCCGCAAGGCTAATCCCTGGTAATTCCGGACTTTTGGACATACGGGGTTGCGCCTTGCGGTACATATTATTTCCTCGGCAGAATTCCTTATGGCATCCTGTGAACATTAACAGCGAAAGGTCATTTAATTACCATAGGAGCTCCCCAATGGGCAAGGGTTTCGTTATGGGATAGGACAAGCACCTGCCGTTCATCTGCAAGCCGTGACAGAGCAACGCCGATATTATCAAGTCTCTCATTATCACATGTGACAAACGGGTCATCGAAAATCAGTGGTAAATTGATCTCAGATGAAACAAGATCCGCAATTGCAAGTCTAAGAGCTATGTAAAGCTGATCCTGAGCGCCTTTGCTAAGCTGAGCAATATCACACGGCCTGCCTTCTACATCCAGACTGATTTGAAAATCATCATCGATTATAACAGAACGGTTGGATACTCCGGTAATCCTTTGAAAGTGTCTTATTGCAGCCTCTTCCAGTCGAGTCCTGGAAGAGGCATGAAAATCCCGGATAGCTGCCTCAAGCTCAAGATAAGCCTCAGTTAAAGCATCTGCCTCCAGCCTAGTCTTCTCTCTTCTTTCCATTGCCTCTTTGAGCTCGAGTTCAGCCTGGGCAATATTAAGCGGGCTCTCTCGTTCAATCGCACCCAGGTCGTACTTACATTCATTTACGAAATCTTGAAGCTCGCCCACCTCTTTCTCTAAGACCTGAATTTCGGCATTCAGTGATCTTACGTACCCATCGACTTTTAAAGGATCATCTGCAACTTGCCTTCCGGGAAGACCGGGTTTTCTATGAATCAGCTCTTGCCACCTATTTTCTGCGCCAAGCGCTGCGGTCCGGCATTTCGTTACTTTAAGACTTAACTCATCCAAGGATGTGACTTTATGGTCATCGAAGATTCTCTTAAGAAGCGCTTCATTGTTTTTCAAAGCCATCTTTCCCTCTCGCAAGTCAGACCATCTTCTCCTGGCAAGCTTAGGATCTCCTCCTGATGCATCCAGTATAGAGGTAAGCGGCATTCGAGCCTCCGTGTAGCGCTTTTCCACCTGTTCCCGCTCTCGCTTGTTACTTATCAGCCTCTTTTCTTGTTCCGTCATGACAGCAACAAGATTCTCTTCCAGTCTCCGGAGCTCCTCATACTTCTTGGCCTCATCCTGAACACTTGCCCACCATGAGCCATCACAGCCTTCAAGGAACTCCACAAGGTCTCCAACATTGCCGACATAGTCACCATGTCTTGCAACCCTCACAAGCTCAGCGATTTCCTGCCATTGGCAAGATACATCAGGTGACAAGATGGCACATGCAGATGCTGCTTGGGGTTCACATCCAAAATGCCCCTTGGCAAACTCGACAGCGCGTCTAAAAGCTTTGTTCCTTCTGTCTTTCACATCTTTCCACTTGGCATAGGCAGCGCTGACATCATGGAACTTCTCAGCAAATATCCCTGTCATTTCCAGAAATGTCTCGTATTCGTTTTCAATCCGAGAAAACTCATTTCTTACCGCTTGCCTTTCCCGTTCTTCCGGAAGTCTCCTTTGCTTATCATAAAGCGCTTCCTTGTCACGATCCCGTCTGCTTAATCTTTCCAGAAGCCGTCCCAGCTCCACTTCATCCAAGGACGCTACCACATCTCCTAAAGATGCGTCAGTCTCTTCCATCTCTGACTTGCATTTAACCAAGTCAGCAGTAAGCTCAGCCTCTTCCTTCTTAAGGCCTGCATTCGTTAATGCCCATATAGGCGCCACAGCAAACCACCCCAGGCATCCGCAGGAAGCTGCAAACACCACGGGAATCCAAACGCCCAACCCGCCTCCGGATGCCCCCAAAGCCGTTGCCCAAGGAGCTTTCAATACTAACCCGCTAATCCCACAACCAAGCAATGCAAATATAACTGCAGCAACGATACGTGCCCAAACAGGCGGAGTAAGCCTCTTTCCAAGCTCCTCAAATCGTCTCTTCAATGACTCCCCTCTACGCATTAGTTGAAGCTTCTTCGTAAGGACGTTTGAAGCATCAGGTGGAAGAGACGCTATGTCTCCATAGGTCTCGCTGTATTCCAGGCAACTTGCCTCGAACTCGCCGAACACAGCCTCCACATTTTCGAGATTTCGCTTGGCCTCAGCCATCTCCCGCTCCAGCCTGGCAAGGTTTACCTCGTAAGCAGCAAGCGCCTTACGTTCCTCATCTTCGGCATTCTCCATCAAAGCCAGTTCCCCGCGGAGGGTCTCTTCGCATTCTGCCTGTTCTGCAAGGTCAGCCTTGAATGCATTCCAGCCTTCCATCAAGCTGAAAGCTGTCCTTTGTCCGGCTCGAACTTCAGCTGCAGGGGTTTTGCCAAGTTCTCCCCAGCTTCTAAGGGACGAGACAGCTTTTTCATACTCTTTCTTCTTAGCTTCGTTCTCACCAAGCTGTGACTTGATCCTTGAGATTGCCTCATCTATTCCGGAGAGTTCCTGGCTGAGATCAATAAGAGCATCCAAGTCCTCCTCGACAGTCTCAGACATGCCTTCAAACTCAGGATAGAGTCTCTTCAGCTCGTCGGCTTCGCTGATAATCTCCTTACTACGACTCTCTGCATCCCTAAATGCTTTCTCCATACGATCCAGGTCAAGTACAGCCTGATCGTATTCGGATTTCAGTCTCCTCCATTCAGTCAAAGAATTCTCGGTCTCTTGTTTACCCTTCAGTTCCTCGGATTTCGTGTTCAGGTCGCGTGTAAGTGAGTCTAGTCTTGCCCGCGCTACTTCAAGGGAATCAGCGACCCCTTTTGCCTCTTGCAGCTCGGCTTCAAGATCAGCGATTCTCGCCTCTATGGTTTCCAGTTCTCCGTCTGTCCTCTGGTCTCGAGAGGTAAGCCCTCTTTCACGTGTAAATCTTGTCTGCCTCTTCAAGTCGCTAAGCAGCACATCCTGCGCCTTGGAAAACGCGATTCCCGTGCCTGATAACAGCTGCTGCACGTCGTTATCCAGTCCTCTCTGCCCCTGTCCGTCCCCTATCGTGGCCTCAGGAAGGGGCTGGGTCACGCAGAAAGTCGCCTCAAAGAGTTCCCTGGACATCATCCCAAAGAGCTCCTTCAGCCGATCTTCGTATTCTACGTTTCGCTTTAACGCATTAGGATTGTGCTCACCGGATACAAGATTCTTCCGCATCCCGTTTTCAAACACGGAAAGGGATATCTTATGGCTCTCAAAATCCCGCCAGATGTTGTATCTGACCCCGTCCACATAGAATTCCAGCTCCCCCTCAAAACGAAGAGGGCCATACCAGTTCTTAAAGCGTGCCCGTCCGAACTCCCGAGGATCGCTCTTTCCGGGAAGCCCGAAGATTGTGGCCACCAGTCCTGCCACAAGAGACGACTTTCCCGCCTCATTCCGCGCAATCAGCGTATTAATCCCTGAGGTCATCTCACATGTGACTGTATCTCGATAAGGCCCGAAGCCTGAAAGCTTAAGCGTCCTAAACAGAACCGTTGCCACACCCTTCACCTCCCTTCAAACGCTGCTAAACCTTTCCGCAAGGCAAGTCTCAATACTTCCTTCGCCCGTTCGGAAGTTGAGTCTTCCAACCTGTCCAACAGCTTTCTTACAAAGTATCCACGGATTGTCGGTTCCTCGGCAAATCTAGCAATATCGCCGGACTCGAAGAAACTACTCTCATCTTCAAGCTCAACCCAAAAGAAGTGCTCCTGGAGGGATGCCCTCAGGCGTGCCGACTCCACGTCAAAGGATGGCACACCCCTTAGGGCAATCCTCGCCATTGCATCAGGCTGAGCCCGCATTTTGCACTCAGATACGATCTCCTCATGACTCTCTTTCGTTGATATGTCCACATCGAGAACAACATGTTCTCTGACAGGAATGTTCACAGACTCTAAGCTTGCCCTAGAGCCTGAGCTGCCTTGAAAATCATCCTCCGGCTCAAACCCTGCTATCGTCATGCATCCACAACCTAAGTCACTGAATCCCTTGGATTCTATTAACCCTGGATAGACTGCAAGTCCTCGTCCGACCCTCATCTCACGGTATTTGTGGATATGGCCAAGCGCCACATAGTCGTATCCTGCACTTGCCAGTCTTTGGGACTCTAAAGGCAGACTCCGATCGGATACCCCATCCCAATCCAGAGAACCGTGGAATATGCCTATATGTAACCCGGGTTCATCCTGCCTGGGGAAATCCGTAAGCCGGCTGACCTTGGTGAGGCCGCCTGTGTAAGCCAGAGAGTATATAAAAACGGAAACACCTTTGACATCGAAGTTGCATACCAGATCAGGCATGGGGTTTCGAACCAGTATTCCGGGCCATGTCCGCTCGCTACCGTATTCTCTGTATACGGAATTGTGATATGTAATCTCATCGTGATTGCCTGGGACGGTAATTGTGCGTATCCCCGCGCCTTCCAAGCGCCTTAGCAGGCTGAGGACATATTCTACCAACGCAGGATCCGGAGTATGAGTCTCGAACAAATCTCCTGCAATAATCACGAAGTCTATACCGTTTTCGGGATCAATCGCCCAATTGACTGCGGTCTCAAACACTGAATCGCGCTCTTGTCGGCGGATTCTGACTTTATCAGAAGGGAAGTCCCGGTCATCGGGAGACCAACCCAGATGCAGGTCTGCCAAGTGGAGACATCGAATCACAGACTTTCACCTCTTGAATCCTATAGGTAGGACTGTACGGTTATGCTGCATATTTACAAGTCACCATTATTCTAACACTAATGGAAGACATAGGACAGTCACATGACTTCTTGCGAGGTGAGTCCCAGGAGGACTAATGCAGGATACATCGTTATCAACGCAGCTGAGACAATTCCCGAGTCATTTGTGATGAGGGAAACCCCACCTGCTACAAGACATGCCGACAAAGCTGCTCTAAAACCCGGACGGCCGGTGAGTATTTTTTGTGCAAGCCCCACAGGACGGATCCTGATAAAGATAAGAGCAGCGACAAATACAAGAAACGCCCTTGTCCATATGGTATACCGAAGAAGCTTAAGGTTCATGGATCCCTTGCGCCGGACTGCGTCAAGAAGGACTTGGATTCCGCTTTCACGCACCCAAAGAAAGGTCTTCCCCCAATGGGACAGAGGCCCGCCTGCCAGCCTTGCATCAACAGAAGCAATTGCCATGATAAGCAATATCCCTAGGCTGACTAAGATTGTAACCTGAAACCATGTTACGGACTTTCGTATGAACAGGGCATAAGCGACACCGAAACCTGCGATCGCAGCACAGGTGCCGCCGAGATTCGCGCCTATCGCAGGCAAAGCCAGGACAGCTACGCCTGACGCGAAAACGAAGAAGATGAGCCATGCAAGCTTTCGTCTGCCTGGTGTGCCTGCCCGGATTTGAGCGTGCATGCCCACCCAGTCAAGGAGAAGCCCGCATCCTACAATCAGAGAGCCTACTAAGGCGCCCATGTATTCATTCCCGATGCCATAGAATCTTGCGCCGCCGATAGGGTCATAGCCTAAGACAGAGTGTTTCATAAGGCCTGCCCCAGCCAATGCGTCCACGATTATCCCGGCACCGGTTATCAGGCACATGGCTGTGAACCTGCCTTCAAAGGTCTCAAACCCGGCCTCTAAAATCAGCGATATCCCAATTGCAACCGCGATTGTCAGCAGGCCGGTAGGGATCAGGTTAAGCATATCAGTCATCCGGCAGGCCGGCGTTACGGCAACAGCTCCTGAAAGAGGCATTCCAGCGAGCAATCGCAGAGCAGATGAAGCAAATTCAGCAAAAGGATCTGGCTCAGAGAACAGAGAAGCGCGCAGAAGATATGGAGAAGAGGATGGATTAGCCATAGGGAATTGCCCGGCGAAGGTTAGGATCGGCATAACCAGCCACACAAGGGGCATTACCCCAAGGGCTAATAAGGCGCTGCTGACAACGTTATTTGACATCCACCCGCCTTCGGGCGCTGTCTTTCTCCCGGACGTTACCGGTTCTACAGGCACTGCCTCTCCCCCGGACACTGTCTGTCCTCCGGTTATTGCCTTTCCGTCAGCTACCGTCCCCGCTCCGGATGCCATTCTTGTTCCCCGGTCCGTGCTTGTCCTTACCACAATAAGAATGGGAAGTCCTAAAGCGACAATTATCAGAAGAGACACATATGTCTTCAGATGTGGCGCCCGCAAACCTGAGACATAGGCTGTCCTCTGAAGGAGCCTGGTAACGCTTTGAATAGGCTGAGGATCCGGGACACTTGCCATATTGGATCCTAAAATCCATGGCGGGTTAGCCACACCCAGACTCCTTAGGACTGTGGCAGCAACGTCCGTATTGGTTACCAGTCCCCGTCTCCTGGTCCCTTGCGAGGTCAATATACCCTCAGAAAACCCCTTCCCCGCTATCACCACAGGTGTGAGGAGATGCCCTCTGCGAGACGCATCCCGTCCAGGTGTCGGGACAACCACCATAAGGACTGAATCTCTGAGGTTGACAGATTCCAGGATGCCTCCGATCAGAGTATCTGCTGACGCCAATGCTTCCCGCCTGGCACAGGAGTACGCTTCCTCGGTAATAATCCCGGAAAGCCATAATCTCTCAACCCGGGCAGTGTCCCCGGACTCAACTACAATGAAGTCCGCCTTCTGACAGCCTGCTCGTTCGTAAGCTCCAGAGTCAGCAACTCCCTGAGACAAACGCGTGTCATTGCCACTTGCGGTATCAGTGACTTCCTGGGACCTTCGCCTGAAGTCAAAGCCGATAGCATCCCTGACTCCTTCAGACAAGCGAGGGACATCTGAAACAATGCCCCCTGGAAAATCAGGTTTTTCTAAAGTCGTAGAACGTCCGACATCACCCATGTCCACAAGACCGCGGTTATCCATGGCAATTGAGACTACATGCCTGCAAAGGTTGTCCATGGTGTCGGAATTCCCGAAAACCGCTGTCCTCTTCCCTGCCCTGCGCAGGGCTTCGCCGAGAGCGCCTGGCATGACTTGATAAGCAAGATCCGCATTTGCACGGATAATGGCAGCTATATGAGGATGCACAACACTTTCCGCAGAAGGCGCAGATTCGTTCGTGTTCCGCATGTAGACTTCAAATCCCTTTGCTCCTTCAAAAGGCTCAAGGGAATTTACGGCATAGCCTGCTTCCACCGGGCCTTGCGCCCGTGTCCCTGCCCCAATTGTGACGTACGCATGCTCAGGCTGTTGGGTTTTGGCCGTCCTGCCGTTCATAAGCCCGATTGCGCCCATTTCCGCCAGTCCGGTGAGGTTTGGCATCATTTCATGGTTGATGTCTCCAATAGACAATGAATCTATGACTACCAGGACAACCAAAGAAGCAAGAGGGTTTTCACGTCCTCGCATCTCCGGATACATCACATCCCGCATGGACAGGCTGCCTACCACCAACATACTGATGAGGAAAACCAAGGCAGCCCGACATATGAGCTTAAGGCGTTTTTTCAATGCTGAAGCTCCTTTGGACCCGGGTAAGCGAGGACCTCCTCATAGACCTCTTCCGTCTTTCTTACCATCTCTTCCAGGGAGAAATTCTCTTTTACGTAGAGTTTCGCTTTGTCTGCAAGGATCCGCGACTTTTCAGGATAAAGTATGGTATCTCGAATACATGCGGCCATGGCATCCGCGTCACCGGGAGCAACGAGCCTGCCTGCGTCCGGAGTATCTGCTTCTTCCGCACCTCCGCCCCTTGCAGCGACTATCTCTTCCACCCCTCCTGTCCTCGTAGCGACCACCGGCACCCCAACTGCCATAGCCTCAATGAGGGCAAGAGGCGTTCCTTCAGAAAAGCTGGAGAGCACAAACACATCCAGTGCAGCGTAGAAGGACACCATATCGTCGATGAACCCTAGAAATCGCACTTGCCCAAAAAGCCCGAGCTCCTTGGCTAAGGCTTCCAGCTCGGATCTGGACGGTCCGTCTCCTGCGATTAGCACTTGAGGCGCTAAACCCATTCGCCGAAGTGACGCCACAGCCAGGAGAAACGTCTTTACGCCTTTATCAGGAATCAGTCTAGATACAAGGCCTACGACTGGGACGTCTGTTTCACATCCTAGATCCTCTTTCGCATCTTCACACCGCCGGCTCTCAAAAGGTGTTGTCATGCAGAACCGCTTGAGATCTATGCCGTTTGGGATGTACCTTGTTTTCTCCTGACCGAGGCTGGGAATGGCTGAGTATTCTTGATAAATGTCTTTGGAAACAGCGATGACGCGATGTGTAAATTCTGCTAAGGCGTGTTCCGTGTAAAGACACATCTTCCGCTGAAGCTTAGAGAAATGAAACCGGCCCTTTGATGCAAAAGAGCGACGTCCTGCAGGATGAGATGAAGAAGACCTTGCTGCTGCAGACGAACTTGTAGGTAAGAAATGCGCGTTTGAACGGGATAGAACAGAGTTATGGACTGTATAAACAACGTGCGGCCCATTCATGGCAGCCACAGCTACACGCCCCACTGCTGCAGCTTTAAATCCATGGAAGTGGCAAATGTCAGGCTGGATTGCTCTTATGAGATTCCTCAGCTTCAAGCAGGCAATCACATCACTTGGCGTCAGCATTCGGTGGGAAATCTCAAGAGGCACATATCCTACACCTTCAAGAGTTGCCCATTGGCCAAACGCCTCATCCTTTGGGGCAGCAAGAAAAACCTCGAACCTACCTCTATCAAGGCCTTGGATGAGCCCCTGGACATGCTTTTTCATACCCCCTGCAGCAGGGCGCACCACTTCCAGAACGCGGATTTTTCGCGCCACTTCCACTCACCTCGGGAATATCCTGACACCTCGAGAGTATCTTGTCTTCCCGGATGTTAAGATATGCCCGCCTCATTGATCGCTTTGAGAGCCCGTTCCATAATCCCATGTAAGTAGGCGATTAGCACCCCGTAGTTTACAATAGGGACACCTGCCTGCCTTACCTGGGCGATGCGCCTGAGCATCTCTCTCCTGGTTACCATACACCCCCCGCAATGTACAACAAGATCAAAGTCTTTAAGGTCAGAAGGAAATCCGATTCCTGATGTCCACGAGAAATCCAGCTTGCCTCCGACATGCTTCTCAAGCCACCTGGGGATCTTCACGCGTCCGATATCATCTCCCACAGGATGGTGGGTACACGCTTCAGCAATAAGCACCTTTGCGCCCGGCTTGAGATTGGAAACATGGCGAGCGCCTGCAGCAAGAGTAGAAAGGTCTCCTTTGTGTTTTGCGAAAATAATTGAGAAGGATGTAAGCCTGACATTAGAAGGCACCTGGTTTGACACAACTCCGAATACTTGCGAATCCGTTATTACGAGGTTCGGGAGGACCTTCAACTCTTCAATGGATTTCGCAACCGCGTCTTCTTTAACCACCATGACACGGGCGTTATTGTCAAGAAGATCGCGAATGGTCTGGACTTGCGGTAGAATCAAACGTCCTTTTGGCGCCTGGATATCTAAAGGTGTCACAAGGATCACAATATCCCCGGGATTGACAAGATCCCCGGTTAAGGACGGGCCTTCCCAGTCAGCAGGCGCAGACGCGATAATACGTTCCTTGACTTTCTCTGTGCCTTCTCCCGTCAGTGAGCTAACCTCTGTGATCTCTGTACCCAACGTATCTTCCCACTTCCTGATAGGCGCCAAAGGCGCAAGATCCACCTTGTTTGCCACTGCGACTACAGGCACGCCCCCGGTCTGCCTGCTCTTTCCGCAATTGCCTGCATCCCCGGCGCCCATTTCAGAGAGTCTTTCCATAACAGAGCGCTCAGGCACCCCAATTCCTAAGGTCGCGTCGATAACCAGCACCACAAGATCCACCTTCTCCAGGACACTCCAGGTCTTCTCCGCCCTGAGCATGCCCAACTCTCCTATGTCATCTATGCCTGCAGTATCAATTAGTGTCACAGGTCCTATCGGAGGGATCTCCATGGCTTTATATACGGGGTCAGCAGTAGTCCCGGGAACCTCGGAAACAAGGGCTATGTCCTGATTTGTGAGCGCATTAATCAGGCTTGATTTTCCTGCGTTTCGTCTCCCTAGGATTGCGATTTGTAGTCTGTTGCTTCTCGGCGTTCTTTGCATTTAAGTCCTCCTTTCCATGAGCAGGAACAACGGTTCCGTTGCAAACTGGACAGTTCTGTCGTTAACCAAGAAGGGCGCTCCGACTCAGGGCGTGATTCGCCGTGGAAACATTACCCAGACAGAAAACACCTAAAAATAGAAGTCCCGCTCACCCTGCTCCAGTCTGGCAAGGCGCTTCTCTGTCTCCTTTCGGACCTTCTCCGAAGGAATCATCGCAAGGTGTGCTTTGATGGCTTCCTCCCCTACCCTCCGTGTCTCAGGGGATGCATAATCTATCAGGTATTCCTTGAATGTTAGGATAGCATTTGGCTGGCAAAGGTTCTGGATCTCGCCTGTCTTTGCGAACTCCATGAACCTGTCACCTGTACGGCCTTGCCTGTAACACGCTGTGCAGTAACTCGGGATATATCCGGACTTGGCGAGTCCCGCTATGATTTCGTCGGGAGTCCTATGATCATCAACTGCAAACTGAGGAATCTCATCTTCAGCGTCGTCCAATGCCCCTGCCCCGGCACGGCTGCTACCGCAATTGTCCGCGCCACAGTCATGACGATAGGCTCCCACGCCTGTCCGGGAACCTGCGCTGATTTGGGATACCCCGACCTTAATCACTTCATCCCTGAACTCCGGACGCTCTCTGGTAGAGAGGATAATCCCTGTGTAGGGCACTGCCAGGCGTAAGATAGCAACTATCTTCATAAAATCCCTATCCGCCATGAGATATGGGAAAGTCTCAAGGGTGACTCCGCGCGCAGGTCGCAGCCTGGGCACAGAAATGGTATGCGGTCCTACGCCGAACTTCTCTTCAAGATGAAGAGCATGGTAGATAAGACCTAGGACCTCGTATCGATAGTCGTATAGTCCAAGAAGCGCGCCGATTCCTACATCGTCGATCCCGGCTTCCATTGCCCTGTCCATGGCACCAAGATGCCAGTCATAGCTGGATTTAGGCCCGTGCGGATGCATTGCTTCATAGGTAGGCCTGTGGTATGTTTCCTGGAAGAGGATGTACGTCCCAATGTTCGCAGCTTTGAGCCGTCTGTAGTCTTTGACGGTCGTAGCTGCAATGTTAACATTCACCCGTCTTATGCTGCCTCTATCTAGCTTTGTGTCATACACTGCTTGTATGACTTCTTCAACATAGTCAATAGGGCAGTTCACCGGGTCTTCGCCGCACTCCAGCGCCAGCCTTTTGTGGCCCATGGACTCCAGGATCTTGACCTCCTCCATCACTTCCTCGCGGGAGAGCTTCTGCCTCGAGAACTTGTTGTCCCGCCGGTAACCGCAATACACGCAGTTATTCACACAAAAACTGGAGAAGTAAAGAGGCGCAAAGAGGACGATACGCTTCCCGTATATCTTCTCCTTTACTTCCCTGGCAGCATCGTATAGCGCCTGAAGGTTAGCGTCGCTTCGGACATTGAGGAGCTTCCCGACTTCATCAGGGGATAAGCCTTTGGCTTCCTTCGCCTTATCAACTATGTCACGGATATTCCGGGAATCAGGCTCCTTCGTGTCGCTTAGAATTTCCATAATGGTAGCATCCGGTATGAAATCACACTTTTCTATCTCAGTCTTCGGTATAGCCATTACACTTTCACCTCATTCTTTCGTGATTGTTCGAGTCAACTGTTGGAATCGAGCGCCTCTCCTTCGGTAACGTGTCGCCCTTGGTTGTTGACACTTCCCTTCCTATTGCCTTCAGCATTCCGGCGATCTCCCTGATGCCGCCGTCCTCGGGATCTTTAAGAGATGCGCTGTCAGGATAGATCTCGTAGAGTGCTCTGTACTTGGCCGGGGTTATGTTGGGCATTATCACATTTCCACCACAGGACAAAGCAAGCTGTCTTCCGTCCTGGCGCAAGGTGGAGAGGGCGGTTGTCACAGGAAAGTTGGCATATGGCAAGGCCTGCCTGGCAACTGCCAGGGCTTTCAAAGTCATCGTAACGTCACCTGCCGGATACGATGCCAAAGGCGTATCAGGATGCGGAATAAACGGCCCGATTCCTGCCATGTCACAATCAAGCAGCTTAAGGAGGGCTATGTCCTCTGCGATAGTGGAGATGTCTTGGCCGGGCAGGCCTACGATAAACCCCGAACCCACTTGAAATCCAAGGCTTTTGAGGTTTTGAAGGCACTCTACCCGTGTCTTAAGGGATGCTCCCGGATGAAGTTGCTGATAAAGTTTCGCGTCGGCAGTTTCGTGCTTTAACAGGAATCTGTCTGCCCCGGCTGACCTCATGGCCGCATATTCACTACGTGCTCTTTCACCAATGGACAAAGTCACAGCCACATCCCTGAAAGACTTGATTCCCTCTACGATTAGGGCGATGTCTTGTGCACTGTAGTATGGATCCTCGCCTGATTGGAGGACAATCGTGCGATACCCGCTTTGAATCCCATTTTGTGAAGCAGTCAAAATCTCGTCCGGCGTCATCCTGTATCTCGAAAGTTTGTGATTGTCGCGCCTCAGGCCGCAATACAAGCAGTTTCTGACGCAGTAGTTGGAAAACTCAATGATCCCCCGAATATGGACGGAATCCCCGACAAAGCGCTTGCGAATTCGATCTGCACAGGCAAACAGTGACTCTGTCTCATCTCCGGGGCGCGCTTGCAACATGCGAGCAATATCACGAACATCAAGTTCAATAAACCCATCGTGGCAGATCTCTGTCAAGGCAAACATGTCTTGGCCTGTCACCGGCTCAGTTGATTCATCTAGGTGAATCGAAGTATCAATCAACTCCCCTGGGGTGAGCGCGGTCTTGGCTAACTCGCGTCGGTCAGCTATAGTCGCATGAACCCTACCTTGGCAGACCCGGGATACTTCCGTCTGCTTGAAAGCCTGAATATTTCCTGTTTCTCCGCCTCTTATGTTTGATACCAAAAGAAAAGCCCGCCTCCCATTACGCACAGGAGACGGGCCTTCATACATCCTCTAAAACAAAAGCTCGCCTCCCCTTGCGTTCAGGTTAACCCCTCAACTCAGGGACAGCCAATAATATTTGCAATCCGGCTTTGCCCTCAAGGTTTGGCAAATGCGGCGTATGCCCTTAGAAAAGCTCTGCCGCTACATCTAAAGAGAGATTCTGCCCTCTCCCTCAGGTCAGCAAGTCCGGATTTTACTAACTTTCCAACTTGACTCTACAGTTTGACTCCACGATGCGGCTGTTGTCTGCTGCGGTCGCCACACCAGTGTCATATACATTCTATACGCGGCGATTGAAAAAGGCAACCTTCGCGAGCGACACTAAAACAGCTTCATCTGAATTCTTCGGAAAATGCGGCAGGAAAGAACAGAGGCGGGACCTTAGCAAATAACTACATATCCAAACCTGACTTACTGTTACCGCTTTTCATCGGGTGTATAGTCTTGTTGACTGCCAATGCTATAATGATTCCCATAAATGTATCTATCACCCTGTTTAGCGCATATAGATAGGGCGATGTATCACTGGCGCCAACTACTATGGCAAGGAACACTATGCTTGATATTACAGCCGTATCGCTTTTATTCAAGAGATTGCACAGGTATATTACAACAAAAACACCGAGTCCCGCAATTACGGATTGGGTGGTCAACACCGATAGCAGACTGTTCTTGATCAGTAAGAACGCCAAACCAACTATGCCCCCTAGCAGTGTCCCTATGAGCCTATCGGCCCCTTTTTTGTATGAATAGTAAACTGTCTCCTTCATACAAATAATAGCGGCTGAGCAAGCAATTAGTGGGTTCGACCTGCCTGTGAGTTCAAATACCAATATACACAAAAATACAGACAGAGCGGTTTTTATGTTTCTAAATCCTGGTTTAGGCAAATTGATCTTATCTCCCAATAGCATGAAACTACTCATCTCGCAGAATCTATTGAATTGGCTGTTCAGTCAATCTCATATTTCTCAATTCTATTATAACGAGTCTTTCTGATAAGGCCAAGCTCTACCGCATTTTACCGAGCCGTCGAGCACCTCCCTACCTACAATCCCAGATACGCCCGTCGTATATCAGGGCTTTCCAAAAGCTCACGCCCGGCACCACTCATGGCAATCTTCCCGGTTTGCGGCATGTATGCCCTGTCTACCATAGCCAGGGCTTTCTCCACCTTCTGCCCCACCATAAGCACTGTCACTCCGCGGTCTCTTATCTCATGAAGAACCTGCAATACGCGATCTACCATAGTCGGCATGAGCCCAAGAGATACCTCATCCACCATGATCAGGCGCGGTTCCGTGGCGAAAACTCTCGCAATCTCAAGCCTCTTCCTATCTGCAATCGTCAGGCCTAGAGCAAGTTTATCACGGAGAAAGCCAAGACATGTACAGTTTAAAAGAATCCGGGTAGTTGAACATAGCTGAAAGTAGAACTGTTCTGACTGTCAAAGGCCAATCTCCTATATGCACAGGAGACAGGCCTTTATACATCCTCCAGGATAGAGGGACAGCTGACAGTATTCGCTAACCTGACACTGCCATCAAAGCGTTGGGAGATGTGGCTCATTTCATCCAGTTCGTATCTGGGCCTCCTTCATCCGGCCATCCCGGCTTGATTCCTCATTTTTCTCTGCCTGGCGCTATTCTTGGATTGCTGAATTATGGACGATGTCAGAAAAATAATCGCAATGACTAGGAGCACCAGACTGATAGGACGAGTAAAGAAAATGGTCAGACTGCCACCGGAGACAAGCAAGGCACGCCTGAAATTCATCTCTGCTGTCGGACCCAGAATGATTCCTAACACTAAAGGAACGGTTGAGTATCCTGTCTTTGTTAGTAAATAACCTATCACTCCGCAGGCAAGCATCAACCCCACGTCAAATAAAGAGCTTCGAATGCTATATGCTCCAACAATAGATAGAACAGCGATTATGGGGAGTAAGTATTGGTCTTTTAAGGATAGAATTTTCGCGTAAAAGCGGGATAGAAAGATACCTCCAAACAACATAAGAATATTCGAAATCAGCATACCTGCAAAGATCAAGTTCACCAATGATGACTGCTGCTCGAATAAAGACTTTCCAGGTCGTAGACCATGAATCAGCAAGCTGCCTAACAGAACTGCCGTAACACTGTCACCAGGGATTCCAAAGGTAACTAAAGGGATAATTGCCCCGCCGGTAACTCCATTATTGCCGGACTCTGCTGCTGCAACCCCTTGGGGATGGCCTTCGCCAAACTTGTCCTTTTCCTCATCTTCTGCCAGCCGTCGCGTGATATCATAGGACAAGAAAGCAGCAATATTCCCCCCGGTCCCGGGTATTGCACCTACCATAGTGCCAATTAGCCCGCCACGAATGGAAGTCCCGAGAATTGCCTTGAAGTCGTTCCATGTAGGTAATACGCTGGTTACCTTCTGTGCAACCCTGCGCTGTTCCATTATCTGTTCAGCTTGAACCAGCAATTCAGCAAACCCGAAGAACCCAATCATTGCCGGAATAAAGGGTAAGCCATCGAAAAGATCAAGACGACCAAAGGTAAAGCGCTCAACACTCACCAACTCGTCCAATCCAATGGTAGCCAAGAACAATCCAAGAAAAGCTGTTACAAGCCCTTTTGTAACATTCTTTGAAGAAAGGCTGATACATAAGGTTAATCCGGTAATTGCCAAAGCGAAGTACTCAGGGGACTGAAAATTCAAGGAGAATCTGGCTAAGGGTCTTGCAACGGAAAAGAGGATAATAAGGCTTACCATACCACCGACAAACGAGGCCATGGCGGCAATATTAATAGCCTCGCCTGCCCTTCCTTGCTTGCTCATGGGAAATCCATCAATTCTCGTAGCAGTTGCTGCAGGAGTTCCTGGAATCCCCAAAAGGATCGCAGATATGGAGCCGCCGAACATCGCGCCTACATAAATAGCCAACAGCAAGGAAATTGCATTAACGGCTTCCATGTAAAACGTCATAGGCACTAATAGCGCAATAGCCATTGTAGCAGTCAACCCGGGAATTGATCCCACAAATATCCCGGCGAGAACCCCAACAGTAATTGTGACAAGAATTTGCAGGTAATACACATAGCTCACCCCATCTATGGTAAAGATACGAGAAAGACTTTCGCAAAAACGAGAAATACTGCTGCAGTTACCGCGCCGCCTAACAGGATCATTTCAACAACAACTTTTGCTCCGACCTTCTCTTGTCGTACTGTAACCCAATCGATTAAACCTGCTATGAGGCAAATTACATAAATCGGGGTCAAAACAACAAAGCCAATAGGCTTTAACAGAAGAAAGTATGCCACGCTGACACCTATTATCCAGAGGGCTTTAAAGCGTTCTTTGGCTGATGTTTTCCCTGGCGATGCCGACCTGCCAGTAAGGCTCAGAACGATATTTGCCACACTAAGCAAGATTAAGGCCACACCAATAATAAGTGGGAATACCGCAGGTCCGGGAATGCCGCTACACGACCAAGGCATTTTTGACGCATGAAAACTGATCACAATGCCCAAAACTAGGGTGCTAATTGCAGTAAATAATAAGTCACTCTGTACTTTCACCCATTCCACCCCATTTCTAGTCTGTCCTGGCAGGACAAGCAACCGACGTTGCTTGTCCTGCCAACTCTTTATAGATCTTCTTTGATTTCCGTAAATATAGCGAATTGGGCATCCATGAAGTCTTTGAACTCTTTCGGGTTTAAGTACTCAAAACCGTATTTATTATCATATAGGAATTTCCTAAATGCCTCTGTATGAGCAGCTTCCTTAACGGCTTCTTCTAAGACTGCTGCAATGTCGTCAGGCGTATCCTTAGGGGCCATGATCCCTCTCCATGTGCTGAACGTCACGTCATAGCCCTCTTCTTTGCAGGTCGGAATATCCGGGAAGAATGGAAGTCGTTCCTCCGACATAACTGCGAGAATCCTCACTTCACCGGATTCCAGCATTGACGTTGCTTCTGCTGCACTACAAGTCGCTACTTCAATTTCGCCTCCTGCCAACGCTGTAAGCATCGGTGCTGCACCTGCCGCATATGGAATGTCTACCCCCTGGATACCGGTTTGCTGCTTGAGAATTTGGGCTCCAATCCACCACGCGGCACCCGGAGAGGTTGTTCCTATCCGCAACTGCCTGGAATGCCCGGCTTCAATCAAATCTTCAAGAGTCTGCCAAGGAGAATTGGCCCGAACAATAATGGCAGCAGCATCCCCATTAACCAGACCAATGGGACGCAAATCATTATGGGTTATTTTTACATCTTGGAAAACAGGAAGAGTCACAATGGGGAGAGCTACTAACACAATGTTATATCCATCAGGGTTAGCCTGAGCTGTATATGAAAAACCTACTGCACCGCCGGCGCCGACTTTATTTTCAACAACCACGGGGACTCCTAAGGACTCCTCCATGTGACGCGCCAGAACTCGTGCAACAATATCAGTTCCTCCGCCAACTCCATAAGGGCATACTAACGTTATTGGACGCTGGGGATAAGCATGACCTACCAAGCTTGCAGCTAGAACCAGTACACTAACAACCAATATGACAAGACATCTCTTGTGTCTCATGTTGTTCGCTTCCTTTCTCGTGCTTATTCTCCCGTATTATCTTTCTACCCGATAACTGGCATCCGACTTACCAATACTTGTTCCACCTAGCCTCCTTCCTGTGCGAATTACCCTTTCTATCTCTTCCTTTCGGATCACTGGGAAATTGTCGTTAGGCAACGTCATTTTGTAAGCAGCAATTGCAGAACCGTAGTTCATTCCCATTTGGAGATCATTTTTGAGGTATCCGTAAAGAAATCCAGCGACAAAACTATCCCCGGCGCCGAAGCGGTTCAAACGATTCACATGATACACGGAGCCATGATAGAATTGCGTTCCGTCCCATGCAATTGAACCCTTTTCACCGAGAGTAAGAACACATACCGAAACCCGGTATTTGTCACGGATAGTCTTGATCATTTTCTCTGGAGTCAACGCAGGCACTCCCATAAGATTCCGCGCTTCCTCGTCTCCTGTTATCAATATATCCACATAAGGGGCAATCTCCGAAATCACGGCGCTTGCCTCTTCAGGAGGACTTACTTTCGCACGGAAATTCACATCAAAACTAACCTTTATCCCTGAATCATGAGCTCGTTTACACATACCAATTGTGGTAGCCCTGGCAGTCTCACTAATTCCTGCCGTTATACCTGTTGTATGCAACACTTTTGCATTAGCAATGGTGTCCCAATCCAGATCTTCTATTGACATCTCTGATGCCGTGGAATTGGCTCGATCATAGACAACCTGATTAGCACGTGGGGGAACTCCTAACTCGGAGTACATTATCCCTATTCTTCCATACGGCACCCACTTAATCCCACTAACATCAACGCCAACGCCTTGGATTTGTGAGGCGATGTTACGAGAGATGGGATTATTAGGCAACCTGCTCATCCACGCACTTGGAACGCCTAGTCTTGCAAGGCCTACTGCTACATTGATTTCAGCTCCCCCAACCAATACTTCTAACCGGTGACTTCTTTCAAGAATGCCACAATTGGGAGCCCGTAGTACAAGTAGTCCTTCTCCTACTGTTACGACCTGAATCTGATTCACGAAGTCTACCCCCAATTTACTCAGGTTGATCGGATCTCAAATTCCTTAACAACAAATTTGAATCTATCGCCCCTATATAGACCTTTTGAGAACCGGATAGGTCTTTGCCTCTGATCGTAGCTCACGCTTTCGATTGAGAGCAAAGGAATGGCCTTAGTAAGATTGAGTAGTTTCTGCTCTTCTTCCGTGGGGATTGTTGGCTGCAACTCTGAGTTATATCCCTTTATTTCCACGCCATATATCTCTTGAAGAACCTTGGTAAGAGACCGCTGCAAATCTACATACTGAATGCCCGGGAAAAGCTCAAGAGGAACATAATTGGTTTGAATAACTGCAGGTTTATCATCAACATATCTGAGCCGTTGAATTCTAAATACTTTCGCCCCTGCTGATAACCCAAGCGCCCTGCAACAGGGCTCAAAGCCTTCCACATCCATGATGGATGAGTCCAATAGTTTGGTTCGCGTCTGATGTCCTTCGCGCTTCATCTTTTCGTTAAAACCAATCATGGGGGATATAGCCTGTTCAATCTTTTGCTTGGCAACAAAGGTGCCTCGTCCCGGCTGGCGATACACTGAGCCTTCATATTCCAATCTTGCCAAGGCCTTTCGCACCGTCATTCGGCTAACATCATATTCAGTCATCAGTTCACTCTCTGATGGCAGTCTGGCGTGGGTTTGAAGCTTTCCGCTCTTAATCTCCTCTCGCAGATTCTCCTCAATCTGCTGGTAGAGAGGCATCTGTTCTCTCATTGCATAAGCCTCCTTGACTAATCTTTTGTCACAGCCATCAAGTCCTACCAAAATTCTAAAACGGACGTAATAGCCAATTTTGAGTCAAGTATATACTGCAAATACTGAAAAGAGAAACGGCGAGAGCAGCAACAAGGCCTACCCCAAAGCCTTTAACACCCATCTTTCCGATTCGGCGGAAATCCGTATTAAGCCCCACTCCGACTAAGACCATCTGGATGATGAATACAGATATAGACTGCGCTAATTGCCTTACTCCGGAAGAGACTATTCCAAAACTATTAAGCGTAGCTAAAGCTACAAAACCCAGGACAAACCAGGGAAACACTTTCGCCATTGAAATGTTTTCCGTTCCATCTTGTTGCCTGGCGAAGAAAAAGCTGATTAGCACTATGATCGGCCCCATAAGAAGATTCCTGGTAAGTTTAACTAATGTGGCAATCTCCCCGGCTTCCAGGCTGTAGGCAAAAGCTGCAGCTACTACTTGCGATGTATCATTGATTGAAGTGCCCGCCCAGAATCCAAACATTGCATCTGACAGTTGAAGCATGTTTCCAATAAGAGGATATATGATCACAGCAAGCATCCCAAATATGGTAATAGTTGAAACTGCCACTGCGACTTCCTCATCATCTGCACGAATCACCGGAGCTGTTGCTATGATCGCGGAATTTCCGCAAATGACAGTTCCGACTCCAATCAAAGTAGCCAGACGAGGAGACACTCTTAAGGCTTTAGCCATAAGAAACGTAGCCAGTGCTGCTGCTGCAATGCACACCAATATGAGTATCAATCCAGCAAATCCCAACTGGAGCAATTGTTGAAAATTGAAACGAATTCCAAGAAGAATTATTGCGACTTTCAACAAGGTCTTCACCGTATAGTTAATCCCTGCTTTATACTTAGGAGCAATTTGTATAGTGTTCCTAATGAAAAGCCCGGTTAGTAAGCTAATTACAACTGGACTAATAAGCCAGATTCCGTTGGGGAATATTATGGATATTAGACCTGCAATTGCCACGATAAGCAACAGTCCGGGAAATCGTTGTTGCCAGAGCGATAACCGATTCTGAGGAGGGCTGCCCATTCTTGATACCTTCTTTTCATGCAAATTGGGTTGGAGAGGTGAAGCATTGGACCTCACCTCTCCATTGTTTTGATAACTAGAGTACTCCCAAGTCTTTCAATCCTTTTTCAACCTTTGCTTCTTCTTCAGGAGTCAGTTTACGCCAAGGATCTCTGGACGTGCCGGCGTCAACACCACGCATTCTCAGGATGGAATAGCATCCGGCCGGCCGGAATCCGGTAATCCCCTGAATCTTACGTATAGCAATTACTGTCTTTTGCAGCTTTACGGCTTTTTCCATATCGTTGTTTTTCATTGCAGCCCATAAGTCGCATACCAGCTCAGGTAATACATTGGCAGTACCTGCGACACAAGAACGACTCCCGAAAATATAACTCGGTAAGATCAAGCCAACAGTGCCTGTCATGAAGTTGAAATCCGGATTAATCGGAGAAACCACGTTCATGAAATCTGCAAAAGCCATCAGATCTCCGCTGCTGTCCTTTAGACCAACCACTCCCAATTTGGCCAGTTTTCCGAGTAATTCAGCAGAAACGTTATACCCTGTGGTCTTGGGGTTATTATAGAGATAAACTGGGATGTTAACAGCTTTGACAAGCTTTTCATAGTGGGTTAGAAGTTCTTGTTCTTTGTAAGCAAAACCTGAATAATAGAAAGGAGTCACTGCAGCAACCGCAGCGGCTCCAAGTTCCTCTGCATGTTTTGCCAGACAAATAGTGTTCTGAGTGCCTGCAGAGCCTACGTGAACGATAATAGGAACCCGGTTGTTGACTTCACGAAAGTATATTTCCGCAACCCGTTTCCGCTCGTCTTCGTTCATTAGCGGAGCAGATCCGTAGGAACCTGTAATGAACAGACCATGCACTCCACGCCCAAGCAAAAAGTCGACGACGTTAGCAATGCCTTTCTCATAGATGGTTCCATCTTCATTAAAGCACGTTACCACCGGAGGAAATACGCCCTGTAGTTTTGATTTTGACAAGATTGTTCACCCTCTTCTCCTGAGTTTTGAGGCTCAATAGTTGGCCGACATTGTACGCCCCTGTACGTATATGTCTAACCTGTATATACATTTCAACGTCTTTTTCTAATCTCCTTCTTTTTATTAGACTTTTTTCGTTGTTTTTCTATTTCTGTATGGAAAATTTAAAATATCGAGAATGTAACCGAACCGCAGAGAGATACAGAATGAGCTGGAGGAAGCCTGGTAGGACACAATGAGGTAATCTGATGATATTCAATTGTTGCAGGTCATACGAGATAGGCTTTGGCGACTGTATCGCCATCTGTGAAGTCTGATGCCGTGCCAGAAGCCACGACACGTCCCGAACGAAGGATATATACCCGGTCAGCTATAGTAAGCGCAGCTTGAGCGTTCTGTTCTACGAGGAGCACTGTCATCCCTCTCCGGTTGATAGCGGAAATTGCCTCCATGACCCTGTCGACCAGGACAGGCGCAAGCCCCATAGACGGCTCATCCATGAGGATGAGTTTAGGATCTGCAATTAACGCGCGGGATATTGCCAGCATCTGCTGCTCCCCACCGGACAGCGTACCTGCGAGTTGATTGCGCCTTTCACCAAGTCGCGGAAACAACTCTAGCGCCCTGTCAATGCCTTCCGCCGCCCGGCGACGATCATTGAGTACGTACCCACCGAGCTCCAGGTTTTCAAGCACTGTAAGCTGAGGAAAAATCCTTCTCCCCTCCGGCACGATTGCAATCCCGGCCCTTGCAATTTCTGAAGTAGGCATACCATCTATCCTATCGCCCATGAACCGGATCTCGCCGGAAGTCGCAGGAACCCTTCCAAGGATAGTCTTTAGCATCGTCGTCTTCCCTGACGCGTTGCTCCCTAAGAAAACCACGAGTTCGCCTGCATTTATCTGGGCATCTATACCTTGGAGCACCTTTACCGAACCGTATGATGAATGGACATCTCTAAGTTCAAGGATCGGTCGAGCAGTCAAACGCATGCCCTGAGGTACAGCCATGCGCTCATTATCTATATCAGGGCACACGTCACATAGACTCAAGTGTTCATTGCGTGGACTCGGCCGCTCGATACGCAGGTCAGCATCCTTCTCGGCATCCGGCTTACCCCTGCTCCCGAGATATGCGTGAATCACTTCAGGGTTTGCCACAACTTCCAGAGGAGTTCCCTCTGCAATCTTTTCACCGTGATCCAGAACGATTACCCTGTCACACGCAGCGGCTATTACATCCATCCTGTGCTCTATGACAAGGACTGTATATCCGTGCTCCTTGAGGACGCAAATCCCATGGACGACTTCTTCCGCTTCGTCAGGGGTCATCCCTGCTGTGGGCTCATCGAGAAGCAAGACCTGAGGAGCCAAAGCAAGTCCCCGGGCGAGTTCCACTCTGCGCCTTTCGGGATAAGAGAGATCCTTGGCAGGTTCAGCCTCACGAGAGGCCAGATCCTTGCCGAAAAACTCCAAGGCTGCCCGCGCCTGTTCCACCTGGGCAGCATGGCGCTTGCGGCATTCTTTTGTGCCCAGCACCGCGCCATACACGTCTCCTTTAAGACGCAGGTGACAACCGACAAGCACGTTTTCCAGAACGCTTTGGTTTTCGAAAAGCCTGATGTTCTGGAATGTCCTAACAACGCCTAACTCGGCAATTTTGTGAGACGGCATATGGGTAACATCATTACCTAACACTACAATCCGACCTGAGGTGGGATTCACTACCCCGGTAAGAAGATTAAATAATGTAGTTTTACCCGCTCCGTTCGGCCCGATTATACCTACCACTTCACCGGGCTTAACACTGAAACTAACCTCGGATACAGCTGTCAGTCCGTCGAAGCAACACGTGACATCACAAATCTCAATCGCCTGCCGAGTCCCAGTAGGAGACATTCTCATCTCGCCGGCCCCGTCTCCGGGTTTCAAATAAGCAAACCCACTTGCGCTCGCCCTTCTATCTACACCCGGCCTTCTCAGCATACTCTTGAGAGACGCTGCAATAGCAGTTGCACTTTGCGGAATAAGCCCTTCCGGCCTATATATCGCAAGAAGCACCAATGCAACCCCGTATATCAACATCCGGTAAATGCTGTAGGCACGCAGCATCTCAGGAATGATGACTAAAACCAGGACACCCAGCATAATACCGGGAAGGCTCCTCAGGCCACCCAGCACTACCATGCAATAGACAGTGATAGTCTCCTGCATTGTGAAGTTCTGAGGGAAAACCGCCCTCTGCCAGGACGCGAACAAAGCGCCGGCAAGCCCTGCAAGCGCAGCTCCCCACAGGAATGCAGCCACTCGGTACCTGGCCACATCAACACCCATGCATGATGCAGCCACAGGATCCTCCCGGATAGCAGACCAAGCGCGTCCGACACTGGAGCGCACTACTCGGCTGACAATCACAATTACAGCCACCGCAACTATCCATATAAGGACATATGACATTTCCAGAGAATCAAAGCTTATCCCAAGGATCCTAGGCGCGTCGATAGCTACTATCCCATTGGGCCCGTTTGTGATGTTGATTGGGCGATCCAGGTTATTTAGTAGGATACGGACAATTTGCCCGAAACCTAATGTCACCATTGCCAGGTAGTCGCCTTTTAAATGAAGCGTGGGAATGCTCACGAAGAGCGCAGCCACAGCTGCAGCAGCTATTCCGCAAGCTGCTGCAGGGAAGAAAGGCAAATGAAGTCCGAATTGAGGAGATGCAAGTAGAGCATATGTGTACGCCCCGATCCCATAGAACGCAGCATACCCAAGGTCGAGCAGTCCTGCCTCGCCTGCCACGATATTCAGGCCTAAGGCAAGTATAAGATAGAGCGCGACCGACCCTCCCACTCTCATATAATAGAAATTCCCTGTGAGCAAGGGGAGAAATGCTAAGACGGCATATCCTATGTATATCATCCACGGCCTGCCTGGAAATCTCACGCTACGATTCATGGCTCCCTTCCCTCCCCCACTTACACTTTCTCGTCTACAGGTTTCCCTAAGATTCCTTGGGGTCTTAGTATCAAAACTGCAATGAGCACTGAAAAAACAATGACGTCTTTGTATACCGGCGCCAAAAACAGAACCCCGAGGCTTTCCGCAAGTCCGAGGACAAGCCCGCCTGCCATGGCGCCGCGGATATTTCCGATGCCGCCCAGCACCGCGGCGGTAAAAGCCTTCATGCCTGCGGAAAAGCCTATCATGAAGTCCACCTGCGTATAGTAAAGTCCTATCATAACACCTGCGATCCCCGCCAAACCTGATCCGATGACAAATGCAGCTGAGATTACTTGTTGCGTCCTGATCCCCATATATTCCGCAGCTTCTCTGTCCTGGCTCGTGGCTCGCATTGCCTTGCCCAGCATTGTGTGGGTTACCGCATAATCCATAGCCAGCATCAGCCCAATTGATACACAGATTATGATAAGGCGTGTCGCGGATATGGTAGCCCCGAGCGCGCCAATTGCCCAGTCAGACGAAATGACAAGTTCAGTCTGATAAGCCTTCGCGCGTCCTTGCGTCAGAAGCATAGCCACGTTCTGCAAGACTATCGACGCGCCAAGGGCTGAAATAAGAGTCGTAAGTCTTGATCCTTTTTGAAGGGGACGGTAGGCAAACCGCTCAATTGCACCTCCCAACACCGAGGTGGCGATCACTGCTCCACATACCATGGAAACCAGCACTAATCCGGATCTTGCCAGAGTAGTCCCTTCCTCGATGAATGACTGGAGAACTCCCCATCCTATCAACGACCCGACCATGAAAACATCACCATGGGCAAAGTTGAGCATCCTCAGGATCCCGTAGACCATGGAGTACCCCAGAGCCAAAAGGGCATAGATACTGCCTAATGTGAGACCGTTTATTACCTGCTGGGGAAGCTGAGCGAGCATCTCATTCATTTACTAAACCTCCGCAGGATACTCTTTGACCTCTTTAAAATCTCCATGTTCCACCTGATATACATAGATACTGGCTCCTATTACGTCGCCTTTCTCATCAAACCCTATGGGGAAACCCATTATGCCCTTGTAGTCGCGTATATTGTGGACCGCATCCAGTGCCTTGGCCTTTGTGAGACCTTCCGGATTGTCGCCTGCAGCTGTCCTTAAGGCTTCAATGAGGATCTTCGTAGCTTCGTAGCTCTGGCCGGAGAATACGCTCATTGCGCCGTATTTGCCTTCGAACTTCTTGATGAATTCACGTGCAGCAGGAACTTCGGCAATGTCGCGTCCGATTGCAGTGACATACATTCCTTCGGCTGTCCCTCCGGCGCCTGCAACCAGTTGATCCTTCTCCTTCATGCAGTCTCCCCCCATGAACCCGGCGGACAGTCCAAGACCTACAGCCTGCTTCATGAGACCTGCGGCCTGCGCCGGGTTTGAAAGTCCAAGATAGACAAGATCCGGTTGGGCAGCTTTGACCCGGGTAAGGATAGGTGAGAAATCCCGGTCTTCGAGGGTAATCTGCCCTCGCGTCACTTTAACCCCTATTTGGTTTAAGGCGGCTGCCACCTGGTCAGCCAGCCCCTGTCCGTAGGTGCCTTTGTCATCTATGATATAGACGTTCTTTGCTTTGATTTCCTCTGCAATGAACCTGGCAGCTGCAGGGCCTTGGGCATCATCCCTCGGACATATCCTGTGCATGACACGGTACCCCCGTTCACTAAGGTCGGGGTTCGTGGCCGACTGGCTGATTATCACAAGGCCTGCCCGATCATATGCGGGAAGAGCAGCGCTGACAGTTGCACTATTCATGGGGCCGACGATGCCAAGGACGTTCTTGTCCATGCCGAACTTCTCCGCTACCAACACTCCCTTGGAAGGGTCTCCCATATCGTCTCCGATTGCAACTTCAATCTTCCGTCCGCTGATTCCCCCTTCGGCATTTGCCTCTTCCACCGCCATCTGAATGGCGTTTAGCGCATCCAGCCCTATCTTGGATAAGTCTCCTGTAAACGGTCCTGCAGCGCCAATCTTGACAGGCGGAAGCTCCTTACCGTAGACAAAACCCGCTCCGACACATAGAATAAGCGTCACCATAGATACGAACTTGACCAGATTCCGCATTTCATCAAACCGAAGCCTAAACCTTCTCTTCATTTCATTCTTGCCTCCTCGCTTCTCATTTTTGATGTGCTACTGCCCATTAACACGGTGAGAATTCTCTGAGTGTCATCGCCTTTGATTAACCTACTGGGCACACCCTGGAAAAGGATACAAAAAAACCCGCCCTCTCTCTGAGGACGGGTACTTACCGCGGTGCCACCCCAATTAGTCGGGACAAGCATCCCCATGATCCGGATGGGAGAAACTCACCTGACTCTCTCTCCAGGTACGGGAGGATTAATCTCCTTATACCCTGCCCCTGTAACGGGAGGAACCCGGTAGGCCCTACTTGACTTATAGTTCTTTCCGGCCCACTGCTCCCAGGCCCATTCAGTCGTGCTTCCCAGCGCCAGGCTTACACTGTCCCTGACTCGCTTTGCCAGTAGTGATACGCTTACTAGCCCTAATCATCGCAAGCAATTATTCTAATTGCCCCGATATTATCATGTCCGGGTAGTAGTTGTCAATAAAAATACGTTGGAAATGTGGTTGTTCTGTGATAATGTCATGCTGAATGTATTCTGATAAAATGTCACCTATGCGGAAGGAGACATTCAACATGACTCAGCAGGAGATGAAGAAACTGAGAGTCATCGACCAAATCATTGCCAAGAACATCACAGTCAGGGAGGCTGCCAGATTGCTTAACCTCAGTGAACGCCAAGTGTTGAGGCTAAAGAAAGGGGTAATGGAACAAGGAGCCGCGTTCATTATTCATAAAAATAGAGGCCGTAAGCCTTCTCACGCCATCCCAGACATGCTAAGCAACAGAATAGTTGAACTTAAGCAGTCGGATAAGTATAAACACTCGAATTTTACTCACTTTCGGGAGTTGCTCGAGGAACATGAGGGAATTTCCGTAAGCTACCCAACCGTATATCGCATTTTGAGCGAAGCTGGAATAATCAGTCCAAAGAAAAAAAGAAAGAGCAGAACTCATCATCGCCGGAAAAGAAAGGCTCAAGAAGGCCTATTAGTTCAAATTGATGCATCGCCCCATACGTGGTTCGGCGAGACAATCACCTCGCTGCATGGCGCTATCGATGATGCAACCGGGAAAGTCTGTGCCCTACATCTCGAGGAGAATGAATGCCTGCTTGGGTATTTTGAAATAGCAGAACAGATGATTACCCGTGAAGGGATTCCCGTTAGCATCTACAGTGACCGCCATACTATTTTCAAATCTCCTAAGGCTAAGGAAGTATCCATAGAGCAACAGCTTAAAGGCAAACAAGCTAACCTAACTCAATTTGGTGAAGCTATGGAGGAGTTAGGCATTAATGTTTTATTCGCTACATCACCCCAGGCAAAAGGCCGTATTGAGAGGCTCTGGGAGACACTTCAGAGTAGGCTCCCCATAGAATTTAAAATACATAAAATCACCACTATTGAGGAGGCCAACAGTTTCTTGGTTCAGTATATCGACAAATTCAACCAGCAATTCGCAATTGAACCGGAAATCGCCGAAACTGCTTTTCGCACGCTCGATGATAGCGTTAACCTCAATACAATCCTTTGTATTAAGGAACAAAGGATTGTATCCGATGGAGGTGGCTTCTCCTATTGCGGGCAATATTATCAATTGATGAAAGACGGTAAAAACGCCTCATTGCCATCTAGAACGAAAATTACGATCTTAGACAGCCATAAAGAGGCTCTGAAGGTCATACACAACGGAGTGGTATATAAGACTGCTCTATTGGCAGAAAAACCGCGGAAAAAGACTGTTCAGGCCTTCAAAAAGCCAACACATAACAAAATGACATTACGACCCTCGGATGACCATCCTTGGAGAACCCAAAGACAAAGAATACCCAAGCTCATTTACGAAGAATCAGATAGAGAGTTACTCGAAGCCCTCTTCAATTCATCGCGAGCCTGGGCATAGCAAAACAATCAATATTATCATACTCAACTTGGCCAGTTTTAGCAACGAAATCTAATTACCAGTTCAAATGCATTTTCATGTGAGGCAACGATCAACATCCCGGCGGGGTGAAAGCCCCGCCTCAAGATAATCGAGGTGACATTTTCATTGAACAAACCTTAACCATCTAGGTGACATTTTCACAGACCGTTGACACCAACGGAGTCCTCTACTCTTTTTTCAGGTGCTGCCACTTCTCGATCTTAAGCACTTCCGG
>LFRM01139872.1_pt1 | contig 30082 bp, 31 predicted proteins | sample 618341 | NCBI WGS metagenome assembly LFRM01 (sample SAMN03654438, study PRJNA283298) | anaerobic digester metagenome | isolation source: pool of bioreactors CSTR01a, CSTR02a, and CSTR03a thermophilic anaerobic... | place: Denmark: Kgs. Lyngby | collected 2014-05-21 | reverse complement strand
GTCACTTACCATTCTAAACCAGGGGCCTTGTCTTGGCTCTTCATTTTACACAATTATATGGACTCAACTAGGACCACATTGAAGACATACATCTTGCAGAGGTTGAAGTACCATTACTCAAAAATATAAGTATACAAGATAAAATTGGTTATTTAGCTTTACAAGCTAATATTCTTCGTTATAATGCCTATAAGTTGGAGCAGCAAGCATTAGCAATTGTTAATAAAGAAGTTATACATAAAAACAGTTAAGTAATACAAACCGGCAAAGTGGTCTAAGGGTAGTCCTCCAATACCAACTTAATCTTACGCTGTAACTGCATAGCCGATCGTGACAAAACCCGTTCATTGATACATGATAGCCTTGTAGCCCAAATCGGTATCGTCAACAGATTAAGTGACGAATATGGGTTGAACCGATTTATCACGATGGCTTTCATCGCAGAGGAAAAGGCGATTAGGAGTGATACTACGATGATGATAAGATATGTTTGCATACTATGTAATTGGGTTTTTTTGGCTGAAGGTAAACCTCCTAAAGGTCTGCGTTTTTGCCATCCGAAATATAATCCTCTATGTCCGAAGTGCGGAAAAAAACGCGTGTTTCGGGCTAGAGATTTAGTGATAGACTGGTTTTACAATATTCGTAGAGATCCGATAGGCAAGATATTATCTGATAGTTTTTTATACACGACCCGCGAAGAACAGGAGGATATAATAGCCTTTTATGAAAGAATGGACTACCCCCTCCCAGAAGAAATAGATGGGCGGCTTTTTTTTATAACCAAATCTAAGCCGGAAGATTATAACTGACAAATATCCTTTTTGACAATCCAGACTAGTTGCTTCGATTCTTAGAGCGTTATCACCACTCTCAGTCAACTCAACCCTCATTTAACAGTTTCGCATCCAGGGCCAAAAATGTTTCAAAACCTCCTTGTTTAATTTTGATGTGTATCAAAACATAAAAATATAACTTTTGAGATATTAGAAGTAATAGTCTCAGATTGTAGGGGTTTTGATACTGCTAGATAAGGTACAATAAGTTTCGTAAATTTGCATAGCGTCCAAAAACAAGAGGACATGGATGCAGCCACTTGGTAAGATATAGCTGACAACCCAATCTACCAAGAAAGGAGCCGCGAAACCATGTCCAGTAATAAGATTATACAGTTAAATGAAGGGGCCATAAAGCAGGAGTTAAAGGAGTTAGTTCGTTCTAGCGTTGAGGAGACCCTCAATGAGCTATTAGAACAGGAAGCAGCAGAATTAATTAATGCAGGCCGGTATGAACGTACTGAGGTCCGCCAGGGATATCGCTCAGGTCACTATGAACGTAAATTGACCACTACTTCTGGAGAAGTGAAACTTAAGATGCCCAAGCTCAAAAGCGTGGCATTTGAAACCGCTATCATTGAACGCTACCGTCGCAGGGAAAGCTCAGTAGAAGAAGCCTTGATTGAAATGTACCTGGCTGGTGTTTCTGTACGGAGAGTGGAGGACATTACCGAAGCTCTGTGGGGTACCAAAGTATCAGCCGGTACGGTCAGCAACCTTAACAAGAAAGTCTATGGTCATATTGAAACCTGGCGAAATCGACCACTGCAAGGCAAATATCCCTATGTGTATGTAGATGGGATCTATCTTAAACGCAACTGGGGCGGAGAATATGAGAATATAGCCATATTAATAGCCATGGCAGTAAATGAAGATGGCTACCGAGAAGTAATCGGAGCTGCAGAAGGCATGAAAGAAGATAGAGCCAGTTGGCTAGAGTTTCTAAGAAGTCTTAAACATCGTGGATTGAAAGGCACTCAGCTGTTTATCGGCGATAAGAACCTGGGACTGTTAGAAGCAATTAATGAGGTGTATCCAAATGCCAAATTCCAGCGCTGTACGGTACACTTTTACCGCAATGTCTTCTCAGTAACCCCCCGTTCGAAAATGAAAGAGGTGGCAGCTATGCTCAAGGCCATTCATGCCCAGGAAAATAAAGAAGCAGCCAAAGAAAAAGCAGCAGCAGTTGCCAGCAAGCTACGCGAAATGAAACTTAAGGAAGCGGCCAAAAAGGTAGAAGACAGTATTACAGAAACTCTAACATATATGGATTTCCCCTATGCGCATTGGTCTAAGCTGCGCAGCAACAATGTTATTGAACGTCTTAACCGGGAGATACGCCGTCGAACCAGAGTGGTAGGTACTTTTCCCGACGGCCATTCGGCCTTAATGCTGGTATGCGCCAGGTTGAGGTATGTAGCCAGCAAGTCATGGGGAACCAAGCGTTACATGAGTATGAAACATCTCGAAGAGGTGCAAAAAGAAGGAGCTAATGTAGTTGCCGGTTAGCTATTGGCTACCAGGTGGCAAATTAAATTTACGAAAAACTATTGACGGTACCTACTGCTATGCCTATGGGCATATTTTTTTGTGTTAAAGCCGATTGGTTGGTGGTTGACTGCAGAATGTATTGGTCATAAAATGTAAACAAAAATATATAAATATTAGGCTTGAGTAATATATACTAGTATGATATAGTATCTATAAATTAGTATCTATAAATTAGAATAAATAAAAGAAAAAGGCAACAAATTTGTCACAAAATTTGTGTCGCTACCCGTATGCCCTCATATAAGCCGCTCTAAAGAGCGGCTTTTTTATTATTACACCTATTACCCCCAACCTCTCATTCCCGGCCGTGGTCATCAGACCGCGGCCTTTTTTATGAGGTCTTTTTAAAAAATACTGCGAATAACGCGGTGAAAGGGTACGCGCGTACCGAAAGGAGGTAAAGAATGAGTCATTGGTTTACGTTAAAAACCAAACTTAATAGCGAATCAGCTATTAAAGCTGGCGCAAGGCGGTTAGGGTACATGGTAGTCCATAACCGTATGTGCAGGGGTTACAATGGCAACGAAACCCTATGCGACCTGGTTATGAAGTTGCCCGGGCAGTATGATATAGGATTCCAGAAGCAGATGGATGGCAGTTACGAAGTTGTTGCCGACTTCTGGTCTGACTATATCAGCAAATACCTGGCAAATCCGGAAATCCTGGAACGTGCCCAAAAACTTTATGAAAAGTTCAAAATTGGTACCCAGGAAGAATGGGAAGAAATCCAGAGTGCAGTAAATGAAGCCAAAATAAGTAAATTCCTACAAGCCTATAACCTGGCCGCAGTAGAGGAACTGATCCAAAGGCAGGGTTTACACTATGTTGCCAGCACCCTACCGGATGGTTCGGTGGTTTACGAAACCATAAGCCCCTCTGACGCGACGGATCATCGGGTAAAAACTACTGTTGACCCGGCTGGTAACTTAAAGGTGGAGGCCGAAGGCTTTGCAGGTTCATCTTGTACCGAGGCCACCGCTTTCCTAAAGAGTCTTGGCATAGTAGAACATAACGAATATAAGCCCGAATACTACGCCGAGGAAGAACTCTTGAAAGAGAGGGAGTTTTGATGGCTAAAATTTTCGTCAGGCCTGATGGTCGAATAGAAGGGCTGTATACAGATACAGTACCTTTAAAAGACTTGGGCCACTTAAATGTAAGGCGTGCAACTCATGTGGAGTTTTGCGAAAAACGCCAGGAATGGGTTGTGACGCTGCCTGATGGGACAGAAGTACACCATGATCCCAGCCGAGAAAAGGCTTTAGAGTGGGAACGGACATACTGCGAGAAAAAGCTACTTGAGGGATACCGAGTAATCTAAAAATCCCTTTTGGAATCGCGGGGAGGCTCCCGACTGCGTTCTAGCAGAAGGGAGTTGGTTTGCATGAATCAATACGAAATCATGCTTTGCATTGTTTTGGTATTGTTCGTGTTAGCTCTCATAACGAAATAGAGCTGCCTAAACACTAATTAATAGTGGGTAGCAGCTCTCTACGCGATATATTCGCTAGGATCGTTGTCGGGAGAACCACAACTCCCACGATTCCTATACTTAATATAACCAAAAAACAATCGCAGAATCAACCTTTTGTCGGCTATAAGCTGGAAATCAAATGCCCGGCTTAAAGCCGGGCGAAAGGAGGTATATCCATGTCAGCATGGGAAAACCTGACTGGCGTTGAAGGTGCCCAGACAGGGTATTTAGGCAAGAGATTTTCTTATGCCCGGAAAGAAAGTAAAAAAGGCATCCGTTGGGATTTTATAGTGCCCTTAATGGAGGAGATAGGACTAGAAAGGTATATCCCACAACGGCCAGTTGCCGCAGACGCATTTAGACGGGCTTGTCAGGATATAGGTAAGAAATACCATTATGACGCTGATGGCAAAAAATACAAGGTTACAGTGGTCATGATCGACGAATCTGCCGATCCTATAATCCGCAATATTCAAGTTACCGAAATCGACCGGAAGAATAAGACTTCTACCGAGGGTAAGTTGGTGGCACAGCTCCAGTTTTCCCGGGATGCCGAATATATAACAGCATATTACGGGTATGAAGCCGGGTACGAGTTTGAATCTTGTCCCGAGTTTGTGATGGACAGGATATCGGCTGCTATTAGCAGATACCTAAAAGAATGCAGCCTGGTATCTGAGCAGCAATTACACAACATCGTGCAGAGAATTTTGCAAGATGCCGGAAACCCCGTGAATAAGATACCTAGCACCTGGAATATACCGATAACCAGGGAAGAACTACTTAATAAGCTATTGATTTTAGCCGAAAGGCTGAATGAATATGAAAAAGATATATTCGTAACCGACACCCTGCCGGTAGTATCCAGTGATGCGATGGTAACTGAAAAATTCAAAAATGATGCCGTCGTCTATGCTATAGAGAGATTAAATACTCTTTATGCAAAGGCAAAAGACGACATCTCTACAGCCCGCAATGTAGAAAAGGCCACAGAACGGGCCACTGCCCAGTTGAAAGCTGAGGGTGAAAGGGTTATGTCCTTGATTGAGGAATACGAAACTATACTGGGCCAGGCAATGGACGAAGTGCGCCAGGCCAAACAACTCACCGAGGACAAGCTCAAAGAGTTTGTCGAATCGCCCGAACAGCAGCAGAAACACCGCGAGGGTATGCCAAAGCGCAGGATCAGGAGTGCGTCACAGCCTGTGGCAGAGACAAAGCCAGCCGTCCAGAGTGAAGCTCCTGCTCCCGTGCGAAAAATCAGGCCTATGAAGGCTATGGAAGATATTCAAACCTCTCAAATGGCTTTAACTTCCCCGCCGGGAAGTCCCCACCCGTGAGGGTGGGGATGACCGTACCTAAAGAATTATCGGAACGGGTACACTGCTGCCCTTACTGCGGCCTCACGCTTGACCGGGACGTGAACGCTGCCCGGAATATTCTGAAGAGAGCACTGGCTCTGGAAGCGGCCTAAATGCTTCCCTACCGTGGGGACCACGGAAAGTTACGCCTGTGGAGCTGGTCCGTTAAGGCCACTGTGAAGCAGGAAGCCCCTTCCGTAAGGAAGGGGTAGTTCACATTTCTAAAGTAATGGCTTATAACTGCCCTGCTCTTAAAAAGAGTGAGGCAGTTTTTGTAATCATATCTCAATTTAAGGAAGGAGGGTTAAGTCCAAAATCGTTTTTACGTCAAAAATCTGGCGATTAACGCCGGGAAGGAAGTGAGTCATGAAAAAGCTGGACTTGCAATATATCAAAGAGCACCTGCCAGCACTCGTCACCCGGACTGTTCAGACAGACCATGAGGTCAGAAAAAAAGCTCAAAGGGTATTATACCTGATGAGGCTTCTTGAGGATCAAATTATCACCGAAGAAATACTCTCTGTTCCGCGCGAAGAATGGGACATTGGGGATGAAATAGCGGCCTTGTGTGATGGGTCAACTCCGGTGGCACAGTATATTTTTAAAACCGATGAAACAAGGCGTTGGCATAATCGCTGTTACCAAAATTTCCGGTATGAGTCACTTCCTAGATCGGCGGAATATGTTTAGGGGGTGGGCAGGTGAATTATATCGAAGAAATGGGATATGACGAAGAAATTATTGATCAGTATCTTGGTACCCTAAATCTTCTGCAAATTATGCTAGATATAAAAAAGGAATTAGGCAGCAATGCGGATATTGCAGGAAGGTACATAGGATGCTGTTCGTGCTGTGATTGTACGCATTTGTTTCTAAGCAATATTATTACTGTAGCATTGGGGTTAAACGATGAACAGGGGTCAATTATTACAGTTGACTACTGGGTATATGAAGATTTTATAGAGAAATACCCGGGCATAAAGATACTCAATGATGAAGGAGATGAAATTGTTGAGATCATTATGCCTACCGTTTATGCGGATATATGTGAGCAGGTATATAATTCTACTCCTGACAAAGAAAAGAAATTTGGCTACAGGAAGATAGATGACAATATCAGCCACATATATTTTCAATCCTTCGATTGGCCTGAATTTGAAGATTTTTCTGATTTCTTTGTGAAAGTCAGAAAAATCGCCCTGGGGAGGGATGGGTCATGATAACCATACAACTCAGGGAAGACGGGGCATTTGTGGAATTGGAGTATAACGGAATAAAGTCGTTTAGGGAATGTGATGTCAACTCTCTTATTGACCTGCTCAATGATGCAGTAAGAGAGACAAAAACACATGAAGTAATAGAATCCCCGTTGTTACCGGCCAACACAATTAAATTTGACAGGAGTGCTTATGAAAACGAGTATGTCTTATATATGTATAGAGAGCCGGTAATCGACCAGATCATATTTGAAAGTCGAGAATACAACGTGGGATACCCTGCAACAATCTACCGTTTCTCTGTCAGAAATGACTTTATATCAAGGATCAGCGTCTGGGCCATTAAGGATAAGGTGATAAGGCCGGACATACCAGTTTATCATTATCCTTTTTATAATGTTTTTGACGACGGCAAAGTTTGTATAGGGGCGAACCGCATAGAGATTGAAGCACCCTGGCAACTGCATAAGGTGCCGGATATTTTGCGAAGGATGCCCTCTAACCCGGGGACGAGATTAAGCAACGACTCAGGGTTGGAAGGTGATTCGTTGTTTAGGGCTATTGAAAACAAGCCATTTCCTGTTGAATGGCTAAAGCCCACAAACAAAACGCTAAAAATGATTTTAAGAAACGAGGGGTAAATCAAAACCCCTCTTTTTTATTGGAAAAATAGAAAAAATCCTGCGATCTACGCAGGGAAAGGAGTGAGGAAATGAATTTATTTGGCGAAGAATTTGAGCAACCAGCGGAAAACGCTTGTGGAGCTGCAGCTGCTAAAGCACCGAAGAAAGGCAAAAAAGCCAGCACACCAGCTAAAAAAGATGCTTTTGAAGAAAAGCTCCCTCAAAGGAATATACAGGTTAAGATGTATTCGGACTTTTATTCCTATGAGGCGCCGGCAGAATTAGCGGAACCCACTTTGGATGATGTACGGAAGTGGTTGATCAACAACCACGGGTTCACAGAGCTGGCTGATCCTAAGAGAGTAGGGATGTTTATCGTTACTCCCGAAGGGCAGGATCCGTACGTCTATTGTGGGGTGAAATTCGAAAAAATGGGATGATAGGGAGGATAGATGCGTGAGTACATTAGAACTCAATTCCCCCGAGGGCAACAAGGCCGAGTATGAAGCCGCTAGGAACAGGATAATTGCGGACTTGGCCATAGAAGCCTACAACAAAGGGCAAATTAGGTCGGAAGATGATGGATTTTTAGGGGTGTTGGCCAGAGTTATAAAATTGGTCAAAGAGGATTAGCCCTGAAAAGGCAGGTGTTGCTGGTGGTTATCGAAATGCCATCAATAGTCTCCATTGTCCAAGTAGGCTGTGGAGGAACAGGGGGTTATCTAGTCCCCAAAATCGCCAGGCTGTTAATGACCCTGGCAGAGTATAGAAAAGAACTCAAGGTGGCATATGTTTTAAACGACTATGATTTTGTCGAAGAACAAAATCTATACCGCCAAAACTTCATCAGAAGTGATATGGGTAAAAATAAGGCCGATGTATTAGCCATAAGGTACGGCAGCCACTTCGGGATAGACATACGCAGTTGTTCAGAAAAACTCGAAGTTGCCGACCAGCTTAAAAAGCTATTTTTAGTACAGCGCAACGATGGCATTCATTGGTCGCCCGAAATACTGTGTGTCTTAATAGGCGCGGTAGACAACAACAAGGCGCGGAAGGTGATGCACGACTTATTCCAGACCTGGGATGGTTTTGGATATGGTCATCCACTAATCTATATTGATGCCGGAAACGGGAAGTTTACCGGGCAGGTGGTTATAGGTTATCGGACTAACCAAGTTATACTGCCGCCGGTAGGTAAGGTTTTCCCAGAAGCATTGATAGAAGAACCCGAGACACAGCCGGTTGTCAACTGTGCTTTAAATGCGCTGCAAAACCCGCAAAATATAGGGGCTAATGACATTGCGGCAACACTGGTATTTTCGGTAGTCAACATATTGTTGACCAACGACGAAATAAACAGCCATATAATCACTTTTGATGGGCAGACCCAGGAGATCAATACCAGGAAAGGTCGAGCCCAAGAAGAACGCAAATAAGGAGGTCAATAATGGCCAAGTTCACGATGGTTCCAACCGATTTCGGCTCAAAAAGCAAAGAAAAAACCCTAGAGACTCAGGTAAAAAATGCTTTTCCTGATAACCCTGACATCGAGGAAATTGCGGCTTTGGCCGACGAATTATGGTGTGCGGGTGAGGACGATATTCAGGAAATCTTAGAGGAATTGGAGGAACTGGAATAAATCTTTTTCAAACTAATCCCTTTTAACAAGGGGAACGCGCGCAAATTACCCCCACTTAACAGCTGAGGCCGTTTGAAGTGGGGGTTTGCTGCAGATGGTAAAATCCCTGAACTTATTATGTTCAGGGGAATTTTTATGTAATGGGAGTGTTAATCATAAGAATACTTATATTGGCTTTAAGTTTGGTTTTCTTGTTCCCCGTCCCTGTAATGGCTAGTGACAATAACGATTATATAACAGTGTATAATCGGGTTCATGAAGCCATTTCAGAACTCAAAGAAATGCTACCTGAGTGGCATGATAATCTAAAACCTGGCGAATTTGACTGCTCGGAATCCTCTGCTTTCTTGCAGGGGTATTTGCAGTATCGGGGTATAGAGTGCGAGATTGTAGTTGCTTACAGCAAAAATTATGAAAACTGTCACGCTTGGGTGGAAGTTCCTTACAACCATGGGGTAATTCCACTAGAACCAACTGTCCTAGTGGATGATCCTTTTTCAAATTGTTGGTTGCGAAAATGTTATCCTAATAGGCTATATCCCTCACTATTCTTCCAAAGTGAATGGGACTGGTGGAATAATGACTATCTACAGAGTAAAAAAGATGAATATGATTGGTTACAAAATCTTTTCAAAGAAAAAGGGAATATCGAATCCGTTTATGGATTCCCTGTTTTGCAGGCATTAAATTAAATAAGGGAAAAAAGAGTCTGGCTCGCCAGGCTCTTTTTCTATCAAAAACCTTTTTAAAAAGGAGGGTTTATATGAAACAAATCGTCAAACGTGACGGAAGGATTGTAGATTACGATCCCGTTAAAATTATTAACGCAATCTGGGCCGCTGTTAAAGCAGTTGGCGGTACAGATTACAAACGTGTATTAGAATTAACCAAAACAGTGGAAGCAGCCCTGAATGCAAACTATCCTGACGGGGTAGCAACGGTAGAGCAAGTGCAAGATCAGGTAGAAAAGGCACTTGTAGAGGGCGGGCATTACAAAACTGCCAAGGCCTATATCCTCTATCGCAAGAAACGGGAAGAAGCCAGGGAGTTAAAAGCATCCATAAGGATAAATAACGATGTTATTGAGAAGTATGTCAGCCAGAACGACTGGCGCATCAATGAAAACTCAAATATGACCTTTTCCATGCAGGGTATGAATTTTCATATCTCTGGAAGGTTAGTTGAGGACTACTGGCTTCACAGGTTGTACACCGACCAAATTCGCCTTACTCACAAATCCGGCGATATTCACATTCATGACACTTCGGTATTAGGGCCGTATTGTGTTGGGTGGGATCTACTGGATTTGATTACCCAAGGATTCAGGGGAGTAAAAGGGAAAATCGCTTCTAAGCCGCCCAAACACTTTAGGGCAGCATTGGGGCAGGTAGTAAACTACCTTTACACTCTCCAGGGCGAAGCGGCAGGCGCACAGGCGTTCTCGAACTTCGATACCCTGCTGGCTCCATTCATCAGTTATGATAAATTGAGTTACAAGCAGGTGAAACAGGCCATACAGGAATTTATTTTTAACATGAATGTTCCTACGCGGGTGGGTTTCCAAACGCCTTTTGTTAACGTCACGATGGACATTACCTGTCCAGAGCATTTGCGGAACGTCCCGGTGATTATCGGGGGCGAAATGCAGATAGCAACATATGGCGAGTTTCAAAAGGAAATGGATATGTTCAACCGTGCGTTCACTGAGGTAATGACCGAAGGCGATGCCGATGGCAGGGTATTCACATTTCCCATTCCCACATACAACATCACAGAGGATTTTGATTGGGACGATGAAAAATACGATCACATTTGGGAAATGACCGCCAAGTACGGCATACCCTATTTCAGTAATTTTGTAGGTTCGGATATGTCTCCCAAAGATGCAAGGAGTATGTGCTGTCGGCTGCGCTTAGATAACCGCGAGCTACAGAAACGCGGTGGCGGCCTATTCGGGGCTAACCCATTGACCGGCTCAATAGGGGTAGTAACCATCAATATGCCCCGCCTCGGGCACTTGTCGAAGGATATAGAGGATTTCTTTTCTCGGTTGGGGTTGTTAATGGACATCGCTTCTCAATCGTTAGAGATTAAGCGCAAAGTCTTGGAGAACCTCACCGAGCAGGGGTTATATCCCTACACAAAGCATTATTTGCGAGGCATAAAGGATGCTACAGGTCAATATTGGACTAATCATTTCGCCACTATCGGTTTAGTAGGCATGAATGAAGCCTGTTTAAACCTTTTAGGGGTAAATATTGCAAATCCAGCCGGACACGAATTTGCGATAGAAACCCTTAATTATATGCGCGAAAGGATTAAATGCTACCAGCAAAAAACCGGGAACCTTTATAATCTTGAAGCAACTCCGGCAGAAGGGTGTTCGTACAGCCTATTGCTGAAAGATCAGGAGCGTTTTGGTATGCTGTACCCGTATTACAGCAATTCAACGCAGCTCCCGGTAAATTACACAGATGACTTATTTGAAGCTCTAACCCATCAAGAAGGGTTACAAGAGCTTTATACAGGCGGGACAGTGTTCCATGTCTATCTAGGTGAATCCCCCGAAGGTGAAGCTGTAAAAAGGCTTTTACAGAAGATGGTTCGCTTTAGAATCCCGTATTACTCAATAACGCCGAGCTTTTCGGTTTGCGTGAACCACGGGTATTTAAAAGGCGAACAGCCCACCTGTCCAGAGTGCGGCGAGGAAACCGAGGTATATTCTCGGGTTGTAGGGTATTTGCGCCCGATAAAACAATTTAATAAAGGCAAACAGCGAGAAGCCCAGCAGCGCAAGAAATTTGATACGGCTTTTCGCCACGCCTTTGCGTAATCAAGAGAGGCCATCTTAAACGGATGGCCTTTTTTTATGGAAAGGAAACAAACAAAATCCCGCGATAAACGCGGGGAAAGGAGCGTGTATATGAAATTACTAATTGAGCAAAAGAAGCTGGCCGATATGTTAAACATCGCGGCCAGGGCTACTACCAAAAGAGACATAGTGCCCGGGACATCCTGGGTGCATATGGAGGCCGCAAACGGCAAGCTGACAATTACAGCCAATGACCTTAAAATAGCGATCAAAATATCAACTGCCGATGTGGAGATCGTAAAAGAGGGGGCTGTTGTGGTCAGCAACCTTATTGCTGATTTTGTCAGCAAGCTGGATGCACGGCCGATAACCCTGGAAGTCAAGGATTCCAAGCTCGCTATTATGTACGGTAAGAGCAAGGGGACATTAAACACCTTTGACAAGAATGATTGGATATCGCCTCGGTTTGAGGGAGAAGGGTTCGAGGAAATATTTGCAGTTAAATCCAATGTTTTTAGAAAAGCATTGGACGCTGTAATATTTGCTGCGGCTACAGAAAATTACCGTCCAATATTTACAGGGGTCTTATTTGACCTCAAGGACGGGGTATTAAATCTAGTGGCCTCAGATACGCACAAATTAGCCTGGTATGCGGTTACTGATGTCGAAAATCCCGTTAAAAAACGAGTTGTCGTACACACAAAAGGCTTAAAAGAGTTTTTGCGTGTGTTAAAAGATGCAGAAGATTTGGTAACAGCAAGTACCAATGGCAACACTATAGTATTTAAGACTGAAAATACTTTAGTGTCAATAAACCTCATCAATGGCCAGTACCCGGATTATCGTGCGGTAATACCGCAAGTCGAGCACACGATAAAAATGAATACCAGTGACTTGAGGGCAACGATAGAAAGGTTCCTGGCACTCCCGCAGGATAACAAGCTGCAAATACCTGTAGCCAAGCTGTTCATCAACGGTAACGGTGAACTGCGCATGGAATATGTTTCCGATATTGCGGGAACGGTCACAGAGATCATCGCTCTGGAAGAATCCTCTTCTTCTTTGGAGACAGAAATGGCCATAAGTTTCAATGCCGCTTATATTCAGGAGATTATAAAAGGCATTGGGCCTTCGACCCAGCTAGTCTTCATTGATCCGTTAAGGCCAGCACTTGTAACTGGCGAAAACGAAGCCGCAAAGTATGTTATTACTCCCTTGCTAATTAGAAAAAATCCCCATACGGGGGAAAATGAATAGGAGGTAGAATACATGAGAACAATCCATGGAGATGTGATTGTGGGAAAACTCGCCAAGTCATTCCCGGCAGACAAAGGATTTAAAGGCCTGTTGCAACTCAATGAGCAACTTTCCATCGGGGTATATTACCCCTACGATGGCAACCTCAAGGAAGAATTAAACAAACTTGTAGGGAAACAGGTTGCTTTGGTTGGGGATTTGGTTTTCCCGGGCCAGGATCAAAAAATCCCGGTGTTGACTGTTAGGGGAACCCTGCAGCCGGCTGGCCACCTGGTCAAGAGAGGCCGGTTGACCAAAGACCCGGAATTGAAGTATACCCCGCAGGGAAAAGCCCTAACCCAGTTTTCCATTGCCGTTAATCGCGGGTTTGGGGACAAACAGACCAGTTACTTCATTAACTGCACGGTATTTGGCAACGATAATGAAAAGAACGCCGCCACCATACTGGCTGAAAACTGCGCCAAAGGGCAAGAAATAATCGTTAGAGGCCGGCTCTCCGCAAGTAAAGGTAACGATAAAACCTTCTACAACATGGTAGTAGATGAATACGAATTTATTTACAGCAATGGCAAAGGGAAATCTTCAAAGGGTGACGATGATCCCTATGCCGAGTTTGCGGATGTTGGTATTGTAATTGACGATGTAGATGACGACATCCCGTTTTAGGTGGTGCATATGCCGGGGGTATTATCCCCGGCATTAACTTTAACGGAAAGGAGTGCGGTTTTTGGCAACATCAGTAGATTTTGATCAAGTGGATATACTCGATATTGCCCAAGAGTTAAACCTTAAACTTCACCCTGCCCAAGGCGGCAAGCACTACCTAACGCATTGCTGGATGTGTGGAGATAAGAGCAGACACGGCAAACTTGCCATAAGTCCCGCAAAGGGAGTTTTTCGTTGTGCTAAATGCGATTACCGGGGCAACGTCTATACAATGGCTAATGACATATTAGGCGACAAAGATAAAGCCCTAGAGTTATTGGCCGGGAAGAAGCTGGACTATCTGCCGCAGCAAAAGTATAAGCGGCTTGCTCCGGAAGAAACGCCCATAGCCCCGATAAACATTAGGGATGCGGTGTATAATGCCTTTTTAAGCAAATTGGTGTTATACCCTGCACATCGGAAAATTCTTTATAAGCGGGGCGTAACCGAAGAAATGATAGAAAGGAAGGGTTATAAATCAACACTGCATATGGATTCCACGCAGGGGTTATGCCGCAGATTATTAATGGACGGTTATCCTTTGCAGGGTATTCCCGGGTTCTATGAAAAAGATGGCAACTGGGTATTCATGACCCTGCCAGGGTTTTTAATTCCTGTCAGGGACAAGAAAAACCGCATACAGGGGCTACAAATCCGGGTAGACGAAGCAGTGTTAAAGAAAAAAACAGATCTTGCTAAGTATGTTTGGCAATCATCTTCGGGGAAGAAAAACGGAACAAGCAGCGGCTCGCCGGTACATATAGCCCGACCATCGAAACCGACTATGCAGGATATATGTTATATCACAGAAGGTCCGTTAAAGGCTGATATAGCGGCTGAATACTTAGGCAGCACGTTTATTGGCATAGCGGGGGTAGGGTTATACCGGCAAGCGGTAGAAGCTGTAAAAGACTTAGGGGTTACAACGGCTCCGGTGTTGTTCGACATGGATAAGATCGGCAACAAGGAAGTCAAAAAGGCCGAGAATAACCTCTTAGAAGGACTCCGCGAGTCCGGGATTCAGACATTCACAATTGAATGGAACCCGGCAGCGGGGAAAGGGATTGATGATGTAATTGTAGCTCACGGTCCCAAGTTTAGAGAAATGGTAATGGTGGAGAACTATGCCAAGCCGCAAAAACAGCAGCCCCAAATACAGTCCACTTTTTCAATACTTAGGAAATGGAAGCTACTGAAAACATCTTAAAATTAATTTTTAATGTGCGCCCAGCATGGGCGCAGTCTAATGGGTGAAAGTCCCTAGTGCGGGTTGATAGTGCCAAGCACATAGCCAAGGGCAAGGGTGTCCTCGGTGACCAAAACAACCCGCCACAAGCTGCTGGGTTTCAACCCGTGCAGTTAGATGGAGCAGGTATTATCGTATTCGAGCATTTGAAGAAATACACACCATTTAACTTCCCCGCCGGGAAGTCCCCACCCGTGAGGGTGGGGATGAGAGGCGGGCATTGCTTATTTTCAGTTCTTCCGATAAAATAAAGGCATGAATGCGGCCTCACGCTTGACCGGGACGTGAACGCTGCCCGGAATATTCTGAAGAGAGCACTGGCTCTGGAAGCGGCCTAAATGCTTCCCTACCGTGGGGACCACGGAAAGTTACGCCTGTGGAGCTGGTCCGTTAGGGCCACTGTGAAGCAGGAAGCCCCTTCCGTAAGGAAGGGGTAGTTCACAACACAAATAAGCCTCTGCAAAATAAACCTGCGAGCAATCGCAGGAATTTTTTTGGCTTTCGGAGTCTCAAAAGGTACACCTTATGATACAATTCAAAAAAGCGTATCAAAAGTCTATGTTTTATATTTTGAAACGTATCAAAAAGAAAAGGGGACTTTATGAGACAAAAACGAGCTTCTGTAAGGCTCTCAGAGAGGCGTTTGCGGCTTCTCTATACCTATGATACCTGTAGAAAACAATTAACCGTTTTGGCGGCATATGCGCGGTTTCATTTCTTCCTTATATATAATTAATATATAGTGTAGCATACCATAAATCTGAAAAGGGGAATGGTAATGGCCAAGATAGCTTATGTAAGAGTGTCTACAGAGGATCAGCACGTAGACAGGCAAAAAATAGCTTTAGATGAAATAGGGATGGATAAATACTTCATAGAAAAGCTGTCCGGCAAAAACATGGAACGCCCGCAATTAAAAAAGATGTTGGAGTATGTACGGGAGGGGGATACCCTCTATATCGAAAGCATTTCCAGGTTAGCCCGCAGCACTCGGGATTTTCTTTCCATTATCGAGCAGCTGCAAAATAAAAAGGTCGAGCTGGTGTCCCTCAAAGAGAATATAGACACAACCACGCCACAAGGGAGATTTATCTTGACTATATTTGCGGCCCTGGCCGAACTGGAACGCGAATACACCCTGCAACGGCAACGGGAAGGGATCGCGGCCGCCAAACTGAAAGGCCAAAAATTTGGAAGGCCACAGGTTCAGAGACCCAAAGAATGGGACAAGGTAATAAAGTTGTGGCGGCAGGGTGAAATTACAGCAGCCGAAGCCATGAAAAAATTACAACTGAAAAAGGCAACTTTTTATAGAATGGTGAAAAATTATTAAAGACCCCTTGCATTTTTTGCTGGGGGTTATTGTTATATGCATAACGGCTAAACATTTAATGTGTATATTATAAGATAAGGAGGCGATGCCATGAGACAGATGCCTGACTACAGATTAGGAGTGCAGCTGTCCGGCCCGGAGAAAATCTCATATCGGCATTCAGAAATGATCCAAAAAAAGTTGTATAGTGATATTTTTAGGGGAACGGCAATCGGGGAAAAGGTACATAAAGATAAATACAGTCTTTTTACTTATTCAATACTTGCGGACAAGCCCCGGTTTGATGCTGATGGTTTTGCCAGCACTAATGGCCAGTGGATTTTCAGATTCGCAAGCGCGTACCGCGATTTACTCAGCCTGTTGGAAAGCGAATTGCAACTTTTTCATGAGCGCGGTGGCAAACTTTTTGATTGACCAAGACAAAAGCTGTCCCAGGTATTAATTGCACTCTTCTAAGTGTTATAAAGTCCCTGAAACTGGCAAAGACCATAAACCGTTCTTAATTACTGCCTATAGGTGCTCATAAATTATAGGGGTTTCCCGCAAGGATGCGGTAAACCCCTTGGTGTATAAACAACTGTTTATATTAAACCTGCGCTAAAGGTGCAGCGTAGGCAGCGTAGGCTCGGATAAACTCTTGTATTTCATTTTCGAGTATATTGGGGCTTATATTGTTTGGAAGCAAGTGATGATTCAACAGAATTTGGGCTAGCGGTCTTATCAGGGAATCAAAAGTCATGTCATTTACAATGACTGTAATTCCATCTTCGCTGTATACAACAGCTTCCGTTAAGTCGGGATTATTGATAATTAAAGCCAGGTTGTTGAGCTTCAACTGAATATCAGCCCGTATAACTTCTTTTGCTGTTTTTGTCCCTAGTGCACATGCTAAACTCATGCGAGGGAACAAGGACGACAGATACAAGATTATCCCCCCCCCATAAGTCCTAAATTGTATAGGTATAGGTATATTATACTAAAAATAGATACATTTTGCAATTTAGAGTGTAAAAAGACCCGAATCAAGTATGAATGGTACTAAGCCAAAAAAGGGACCCTTACTAGAACATTCGTAAAGCCCCTATTACTGTGGAAAACGACCTCAAGACTTCTTAACAGCATCTATAATATTTAAAATTAATTGTCGTTCATCATCGTTCAAGTTTTGGGTTTTTATCAGTATCGCATCTTTGGGCTCTACATCTGAAGTAACCCCTAAGAGATAATCAGTTGAAACACCAAAAAATTCAGCTATTTTAACCAGTGTATTGAAACTAGGTTCTCTTGTTTGCCTTTCCCAAGAACCAATCACGTTCGGCCCATACTCAGACTCGACTCCCAATGCTGTAGCTAATTCATTTTGCGATAGTCTATATAGTTCTCGTAGATAGCGAAGTCTTTTCCCAAATACAGGATTTCGGTCATGTTTCCTTTTCATAATAACTCCTTTAATTAAAATAGATTAATCACGATATTAACAAAAAGCATGATTGGTACTTGTTTTTAATAACAGTATACGATAGAATAAAAAACATTAAAAGATATTAACAAAATGTCACAATCAGAACACGCAGTTTGTTAGGGTGGGAATTATGAAGTGGTTTTATGAGACATTATCGGAACAAGAGCGCAAAGTTTTTTACTACAAAATGCTGGGAATGAAGCAAAAAGAAATCAGCAAAGAACTTGGCGTAGCCTCACGATACGTATCAGTCTTACTAAGGAGGATTAAAACAAAGGCCACCAAACTGGGTATTAATCTTGAAGAAGTTGGAGAGATCCCAATGGATGAAATAATGCAGTGTTATTTAGAAGATCAACTACGGACAATCCCAAAAAAAACAGTAAAACAAGCCCAATTTCTGCAGGAAAAAACAACCCATTTACTGAGAACGAGTAAAGATACACCTGCTGAACGACGAATGAGAAGCCGTCTTGGGGTCAAAAGAAAAAATGACGCCTATATAATTGTACGAAAGTGTACCGAGGAAGAGAGAAAGCGATTTAACACTCAAAGTTCCCAAGAGATACCACCACACATAATGAAAATGAACCGTGAATATGACTATTATCTTGCTACCGGTTCCGGTACCACGCAAGAACTAGCCACGATGGAAATGATTCTGCGAAGTTATGGTGTTATATTACTCACGCCGCATATTAATAAACTCAATGCCAAGACTACCCTCGTCCAGCGAGCAGATACAGTAGTTGTAGTGAAAAGCGGTGAAGAAAGTATCCTGAACGGGCATAATCCGAAATTCATAGAATCTACTACAAATGAAGATGGAGTGGTTGAGAAAATATATACGATCCAGGGGCAATTACCCAAAATAAGGAGAACATCAGTAAGCCCGGACTGAAATTGCCTCAATAACAAAGGGTGATTATATGAAAGGGTGATTATATGAAAGAAGCATTATGTCAACTTACTGAAAAAGCACTCAATAGGGTAGTAGCCAGGCTCGAAAAAAGCGAAATCCGTTTAGAACAGATAAAAATGGCCCAGTTCATTATGCGGTTTCTTGATTTTGCCAAAACACCTGGGCATACAGCCATAGTGGAAGCAGGTACAGGGGTAGGGAAATCCCTTGGTTATCTGGTGCCATTATGCGAGCACATAAAGAAATCTCCAGATACTAAAGCTGTAGTAGCCACGAATACCATAAATTTACAGGAACAACTCATTAAAAAAGATATACCTACTATCATGCTTCAATATCCAGAAATTTGCTTTGAGAAAGCGAAGGGTAGAAACAACTATGTCTGCCTGCGGCGGTTAGAGGAATCAGACAATGGTAACTTGTTTTTCAGCGATCAAGAGGAAAGCGAACTAGAGAAAATAAAAGAGTGGGTTCAACGCAGTGAAACCGGCGATAAGGCCGATATGGGCTTTCAAGTTGGCTATGATGTCTGGAAAACAATACAATCTGATGTTACTTATTGTTACAGTCAAGCCTGTCCATATCAAAAAAAGTGCTACTACGAAAAAGCTAAAAAAAGGCTCAAGAAAGCAAATATCATAGTCGCCAACCATGCTATGGTTCTCATGGATCTTCAGATGCCAAACCTGCCCGAGTACCATTACCTTATAATAGACGAAGCGCACAATTTCGAGAAAAATGCGCTGCACGCCATGACTGTGGAAATATCCTTGAAGCGACTCAACTATGTCATTAAAAGAATCAACAGTACATATTGCCAGTCCGCACTCCGCAAGGCCAAAAAATTATCTGAGACATTAGAGTGCATCCAGGCCATTGAAGGTGCAGGCCCGAAATTCCTAAATGCACTTCCTTCTGGACGAATTACAGTTAAAACCGAATTTGACTACGGGAATTCGTTTATTTCGCACCTAATAAAAGCAATAAAAATACTGGAAAGTGCCAAAACAGACGAAAATTCCGTGATTCAAACAGAGCTGCGGCTCACCATCGATGAAGTAAAGAAACTTGCCCTAGAGGTACGCGCTTTTCTATACCAAGAGTTGCCGGATCACGTCTATTGGGCTGAACCCGGAAAAGCCTGTTATGCACCAATACATACGGGATATTTACGAGACTTTTGGGACAGCAAAACTTCTATTCTAACTTCAGCAACAATAAGTGTAGCAAATTCATTTAAACCTTTCATTTATGGTTTAAGTCTTAATATTCAAAAAACATATTCACTGAAACTTAACTCTCCGTTCGATTATATGAAGAACGCTTTGGTCTATACACCAGCAAATGCGGTATCCCCCAAAGGCGAGGGATATATTAATTTTCTGATCGATACAATACCCCCAATAGTCAAAAAAGCGGGTGGAAAGACTTTCGTACTGTTTACGTCTTTTGCCGCACTAAATGCGGTATATGATGGTGTTCAAAACCAATTATCCGAATACAATCTTCTAAAACAAGGACAGGGCAACAAAGAGTATCTGTTGCAGGAATTTAAAGCTAAAAACTCAGTATTATTCGGCACAGACACGTTTTGGGAAGGCGTGGATACGGACATTAATTGCGTTATAATAACTAAACTGCCGTTTGCCGTTCCCACGGATCCGATAGAAGAAGCCAGATATGAACTGCTTAAAAAGGCTGGCAAAAACCCTTTTATGTTGAAATCAATACCGGGTTGTGCCTTGAAGCTGAAACAGGGAACCGGCCGGCTTATAAGAAACGCCACCAAAAGAGGGGTAATCGTAATATGCGATCCTCGCATATTTGCCCATTGGGGCAAGCCAATAGTCAAGACCCTGCCTAATATGCGCTGGACAAGCAACATAGATTTACTGGATTCATATTTACCTAAAATCTCCTAAGGAGGAATGAAATGTGGAAAAAAAGGAGTATTGCGAGTATTGCGGTGACGTTTCGTTGGGCAGACACACTCACCATATTAAATCCCGAGGGAGCCGGGGACAGAATATAGAGCTTCCCGAAAACAAGATTACGCTTTGTGCAGAGTGCCATACAAAAGCCCACGCTGGTCGGATAGGCCGGTGGGAATTGATTACCATAGTAGCCCAAAGGGAAGGAAAAACCCCCGAAGAAATATGCGAGATTATCGGCCTGCTGGTTGATAAGTTTCTTCCAACAGAATATACAGTTGAAGCCCCACAGAGCAAATATCATGGTCATACCCTGGATGAAGTATTGCAGGCGTATTTCTCGTATGTAGAGATCACCGAAACAACCATGTGGGAACGCGCAGCCATACTAAGCAGCCTGGTGGAATCCGGGATAAAGATAAAGCATTTGTCGGCACTGGTAGGCTGTTCTCCGGCCACCATAAGAGAACAAGTGAGGACATACCGGGCGTTCCCCAACGAAGATACGCGAGCTAAAGATATGAGCTTTACAATCCACAGGATAGCCTCTAAGACCGAAGAACCTGAAAAATGGCTTGATGAAGCCTGTGAAAAGGGATATTCAACCAGACAGCTTGAAGAAGCAATTAAGATTGAAACAGGACAAGTAAATCTCAAAAATGTTCAGCTCGAAAAAGCTGAAAGGGCTGTCCGAATGTTAAAAGAGGTTTTAAAAAGCGACGACCCAGAAACTGTGCAATTCATATCGGAAGAATTGCCGGTCCTAATGTCTTTGTCGTCATGTGTATCAAATGCGCCTACTCATCTCTATGGGGAACTGGCAAATCAAGCAGTCAATTAGGGAAGCCGCTAAATCTTCCCTAGTTTAACAGCAGGGAGCAATAATAACACCGAGGGTATTTATGGTAAACCATACTGAACTAATAGATATTCTACGAGTTAAGGGAATTAATGCTCGCGGATTTGGCACGATACCAAAGATCGTGATGCAGGATAGACGTATATCAGTAGGCGCAAAAGCCTTATACGCTTATTTATGTTCATTTACTGGTAGCGGTAATACCGCCTTCCCAGGAGTTAAAAAGATATGTCTGGATTTATGCATAACAGACAAAACCTTTCGTTCATATCGGGCAGAATTAGAAAAACATGGCTATATCGAAGTCGAACAAATACGGGGAGCTGGAGGTAAATTCAATCGAAATATCTACACCATAATTCAATTCCCCGAGGATACAGAGCCCGAAATTAAGGACTTTTCACCGTCCGGTAAAATTTACCGTACGGTAAAAATTACCGCACGGAAGAATCTGCCGTCCGGTAAAAAGTACACCCTTAAAAGAAACATTATTAATTATAAAATTAACAGATATATGAAATATAAAATTAACAATAAAAAAGAAGAAGAAGAAGAAAGGAAGTCCAACCTAAAAAATAAATTGACCGAGATTACCGGTATAAACTTCAACACGCAGGTTGGTAGAAAAGCCATAGAAAAGTGGGTACAGGGCCATAGTGAAGAACTTATTTTTTTAGCAGCAAAAGTAGCAGCCCAGTACGCCCAAAAGCCAAATATTCAATACATAGAAACAACTCTTTCAAACTGGAAGCACCAGGGTTTCAAAACCACTGAGGAAGCTAAAAATGGTATATTTGACCCAAAAAAGCGGGAAAAACGCCACTCACCAAAAGCCACCCTATGGCAGAGTGAGTATGAGATATACGTTCCGCCCAATTCTGATTAGAAAGAAGGGAGTAGGTTTTTGTGGTAACTGAAATACATTTTACAAGCAGAAACCATGTGCCTGTATTAGTCAGGAACATTCAAGCCCTACTAAAAAAGGGTAAGACTGTAGAAATTCACCCTGCAGACCAAACTGCTTTTTCAAAGGCTGGAATGGTTGTTACTAGCCTTGAAGCTAAATGCGAAATACTGAACAGAAACGATAAACCAGTTATACTAATCAAACCATCAGGATAGCAGGATAGAAGGTGAAACATTATGCTTGTTAAAAGCCACGATAATAATTTAAAACTGATTTTTAACTACAATAAAGATTTGATAAATAGGTTAAAGACCGTACCCCGGGCAAGGTATAACCCGGATGCGCTACAAGCATACTGGACTATTCCTGCCTCATCTTTGTTTTATGCTAAAAAAGCACAGATACTATCCGAAGGCTCTCTCTTTCCAGATGCTAAAAAGTATATTCAAAAAGAGCTTTTTAAGGAATTACGCCTTGAAATGAAAGAGAGAAAGTTAAAGGCAGTTGGCCCGGACAAGGCATTGAGGATATTAAACAAAAGTATTCGTGACCTCTGTTCTTATGAAGAAATTGAAAATGACATATTCGTAGAAAAGACTTTGGCAAAGACCATTTATTATCAAGGACAAACTATGGTCATCAGTTTTCCGGCCGGTTTACATACCAAGATAGCTGAGTTTTGCAGGTATATAAACCCCAAATCATTTTATATTCACAAAGAACGCAAGGAGCCGGAAGCACAGTATGATTACAAGATGCACGATTTTGAGCCTCGCCCATATCAGAGGAAGGTTGTCGAGCAGATAGAACACGGTTTAATGCCTAATAGGGCGACTTTGGTAATGGCCACCGGTGCCGGAAAAACTAAATTAGCAGCCCTTATTACGGCTGCCAGGGGCGTACCAACCATATTTTATGTATACTCTGACACTCTGTTAAGGCAAACCGTAAAGACATTTAAAGAGATATTCCGGCAGGATATAGGCAGCATCGTTGGTAATAGAGTAACCATTAAACCGATAACAGTAGCCTCTATTCAAACTGTATACAGTTGCCATCAGCGGCAGGATGAAAGATGGGCCAAAATACAAGAATACCTGGATAGCGTAGAATTGATGTTTGTAGATGAGGGGCATATGCTAGGTGCCGAAACCATATACAAAGTGGCCAACCTGACCAATGCCTTTTATTCATACGCTTTAACTGCCACCCCTTTTCGGGAAGATGGCAAAGAGATATTTATTGAGGCGGCTACCGGTCCTGTCCTTGAGTTAATAACTGAGGAAGAACTAATAAAGGGTGGCTATATACTTCCGGTGGAAGTAGAGATATATCCTGTAGCGCACAAACCACCTAGAAAAAAGATCAAGTACCGCAACCTATACGAAAACGAGATAATAGACCACTGGGGCAGACACCGGGCGGTAGTTACGGCAGCCAAAAAATATGCCAATAAACAGGTTATAATTCTGGTCAAGGAAATACGGCATGGACATAAATTGCAGGACAATCTGCTCTGCCCCTTTATTCACGGCAAGACAAAAGCCAGCGAAAGAGATGAAATACTGCAACGCTTCATGGCGAAAGAGATAAACACATTGATTGCAAGCTCGATCCTCAAACAAGGGGTAGATATACCCGAAGCAGAGGTATTGATATTGGCACATGGCGGGACTAGCTTGGTTGAGCTGTTACAGAAGATAGGGAGAGTAAGAAGGCCCGCAGAAAACAAATTTAAAGGCATTGTGGTGGACTTTTATGACTATACTGAGCCTGAAAGTGACAACGACAAATTAAAAAAGCAAGCTCAAAGGAGAATAAAATTATATGAGCACAAAAACTTTTCAATTATTCGTCATTAAGGGTTTATATTAAATAAAATAAGTGATACAATATAGGATATAATTCCTAAACAGAATAAAAAAGAGGCAACAAATTTGTCACAAAATTTGTGTCGTTACCCTTATGCCCTTTGTTCGTTAAAACCCCTGAGTTTCAGGGGCTTTATTTTTATAACCCCAACCCTTTTTACTTTCTTAACTGGGCCTTGAGTTTTTCTCAGGGCTCAGTTCATTTTTTAAAGGAGGGATGAAATTGAAAATAATATTAGCGACCGCATCGGAAGAAATAAACACATTTATAGTGGAGAATATAGAGAATGCGGCCGTTATAGGGATAGCCTCAAATAGACGGCATTTATTAAAGTTGGCAAAGAGGGAGCCGCCCAATAACCCTGATGTTGTAATCTTATCAACGTTACTTCCGGGCGAAGAAGATTTAACCGAAATACTTTTTAAGACCTTAGAATATGGAAATTGCCGAATAATTCTGCTGGCAAAACACAAGGATAAGATTTTGCAGGACGCATTTTATCTAGGGGTACGCGATTACCTTTTTGATCCAATCAATCCCAGCGTTCTGTTAAGCAGAATATACCATCCCATGTCGTTTAAAGAGGCGGCAATCATTGTAAAGCCCCGCAAACGCAGCCTATTCTTCAACCGTAAGATGGAGTTATTTTTTAACAAGCATATTCCGGATCAATCGGTATTATCGGATGAAGCCAGGGGGATATTGCAAGGGATATGTAAATATTTAGAAATAGAACCGCAAACAACCCTGGAAGATACACTGTTTATGTTAGAGCAAAACCTAATAGAAAAGACACCGGCCACCCAAAGGGAGTTAGTCATAGGGATTTACGAAAACAAGTAAATTTTTAACCGACTTTCTTCAAGCGGGGACAAGTAGAAAAGACTGCAATGAAGGATTAAACCTTTAGTGCAGTCTTTCTTTTGTGGCTTTATCTTATTTTGCGAACTCCTCTTAAGATCTTGTGAGGTTATTTGCTGTGTGATATAATGTTCTAAAATATGGTATTGGAGGCCTAATTATGGCTGTTTCATATAATAAACTTTGGAAACTGCTTGTGGATAAGAAAATGAGCAAGGCAGACTTGCGTAAAGCCTCTGGCATATCTCCAAACACCATGACTAAACTGCGTCGGGACGAGCCAGTCATGCTTAATGTTTTGGATAAGATTTGCAGCACACTTAGTTGTAATTATGGAGATATTATGGACTACATTCCGGATGCGGAAAGGGGTGATAATACATGATTGATAAAAAACAGATGACCGAGGAAGATATCAAACTCCGATATATCACTCCGGCAATCACCGCTAAATGGAGCCTTGACCATATAACGATGGAAACAAAAATCACGGAAGGTAAGATTAACCTGAAGGGAAATTTTGTGTTCCGTGAAAAGCCGAAAAAGGCTGACTATATTCTTTATATAAATCCAAATAAACCCATTGCCATAGTTGAGGCAAAGGACAACAACCACACTGTATCATACGGCTTGCAACAGGCCATGACCTACGCCCGGATGCTTGATGTGCCTTTTGCCTACAGTTCTAATGGTGACGCTTTTTATGAGCATGACTTTATAACCGGCCAGGAACGAGAGATTCCTTTGTCTGATTTTCCCTCTCCTGATGAATTAATAGACCGGTATCAGATGGGTGTGGGCCTTACTGACAACGAAAAACAAATCATAGCTCAGCCCTACTACACAAGCCAGACAACATACCCACCGCGCTATTATCAGCGCAATGCTATCAACCGCACGGTAGAAGCTATCGCCAGGGGACAGCAGAGGATTCTACTTGTCATGGCAACCGGCACCGGCAAGACGTACACTGCTTTCCAGATTGTCTATCGCCTGTTAAAGAGTGGCATCAAGAAAAAGGTACTTTACCTTGCTGACCGAAACATTCTTGTTGATCAGTCGATTCAGCAAGATTTTGCACCGCTGGCGAAAACGATTCATAAAATCAATTTTGCCAAGGATGATCCTATAACCATCACCTCCTATGAGGTCTATTTCTCTCTGTATCAGCAGTTGACAGACCGGGAGGATGACGAGTGCGAAAGCGATGAAGACGAAACCGTCAGCCGTCTTGCCAAGCTGTTCCATAAGGATTTCTTCGACCTCATCATCGTAGATGAGTGTCATCGCGGGTCAGCGAAAAAAGACAGCAACTGGCGCAAGATTCTCGAATATTTCTCGTCAGCTACGCAAATTGGTATGACTGCTACTCCGAAGGAAACAAAATATATCTCCAATATTGATTATTTTGGGGAGCCAATATACACTTACAGTCTCCGTGAAGGTATCGAAGACGGTTTCCTTGCTCCGTTTAGGGTTATCAATATCCGCACCAACATTGGTGAAGGCTGGCGTCCATATAAAGGCCAGCGGGACAAGAACGGCAATGAGATTGAAGACCGTATTTATACAAACAGTGACTTTGACTACAACATCATCATCGAAGACCGTACATACGAGGTTGCCAAAGAGATTACGGAATACTTGAAAAGTACTGACAGAATGCAGAAGACGATTGTGTTCTGCGCCAACGAGGATCACGCCGAACGGATGCGGATTGCGCTTAACAACCTAAATGCCGATATGGTCAAGCAGAATCCTGATTACGTGGTTCGCATAACCGGCAGTGACGCGTACGGCAAGAGCAAACTCGACTATTTCATCTCCGTTTCTTCTCCCTACCCTGTAATTGCGACTACATCAAAACTACTCTCTACTGGTGTAGACTGCAAGATGGCCAAGCTCATTGTCCTAGATCAGATGATTGGCTCTATGACTGAATTCAAACAGATTATCGGACGCGGTACCCGGATTCGTGAGAAGGAAGGAAAAACACACTTCACGGTAATGGATTTCCGCAACGTAACACGCCTGTTTGCTGATCCAGAGTGGGATGGCCCCATTGAGCAAGATGACAATTATGGCAAAGGCGACAGTCATATTTCCGAACCTGGCCCTGATACACCTTATGGCCCTGACTCAGAACCGAAAGAAAAGCCTATTGTTGACGCAAACGGTTGTAAGGTTGAAATAATCGGCAAGATTGTTTCTGTTTATGACGCTAACGGTAAGCTGCTTCGGCAGGAAAGCATTATCGATTACACCAAGTCAAATATTTTGGGTACATATGCTTCTCTCGATAATTTTATCCGCCATTGGTCTGTCGAGGAGAAGAAAGAAAACATCAGGGCCTTGTTTTTGGAGCGCGGCATCAACCTAGAAAATCTGAAAGCAGATCAGAATATGGCGGATGTGGACGATTTTGATTTTATCTGTCATGTTGCGTTTGGCCAGAAACCGCTGACGCGCCAAGAACGCGCCAATAATGTCAAGAAGCGAGATTTCTTAAATAAGTATAAGGGCGCAGCTCGCGAGGTGCTGGAGGCTCTTTTGGATAAGTATATGAACGCCGGGATATACGAAATCGAGAAAACTGAGATTCTAAAGCTTGATCCGTTTCAGAAATTTGGCAAACCTTCAAGGATTGCACAGTTCTTCGGCGGTAAGGATGGATATCTCAGAGCAATTAAGGAATTAGAAGAAGAACTTTATAAGGTGGGTTAAATTATATGAGCAGTTTATCGAATTTTGTAAAAAGAATCCGTGACATTATGCGCAATGATGCCGGTATTAATGGTGATGCACAACGGATAGAACAGCTTGCATGGATGCTGTTTTTAAAGATATATGATGCCAGAGAAGATGACTGGGAAATAGATGATGATAATTATCAGTCCATCATTCCGGAAGAGTGTCGTTGGAGAAATTGGGCTGCGGATGATAAAAGCGGCAAAGCTATGACCGGCGATACTCTGCTGAACTTTGTCAACAATACCCTGTTTCCCACATTGAAGAATCTTAATGTTACACCAGATACTCCTCTTAAGAAATCTATTGTTAAAACTACTTTTGAGGACGCTAATAACTATATGAAGGATGGTGTATTGCTTCGTCAGGTCATCAACGTTATCGATGAACTTGACTTAAGCGATTATGAGGAAAGCCACGCTTTTGGCGAAATCTATGAATCAATCCTTCGCGAACTTCAGAGTGCAGGCTCTGCCGGTGAATTTTATACACCTCGTGCAGTAACCGATTTTATGGCAAAAATGATAAAGCCAAAGATTGGTGAGAAGATGGCGGACTTTGCCTGCGGTACCGGCGGCTTTATCACAAGCTGGCTAAAGGAATTGGCTCCGCAGGTTAAAACCACGGCAGATCAAGCCGAATATGCTAATTCTATCTATGGCATTGAGAAAAAGCAGTTTCCATATATGCTATGCATAACAAATATGTTACTTCATGGTTTGGATGTACCAAATATATATCATGATAATGCCTTGTTAAGGGATGTATTAGATTATACCGAGGATGATCAGTTTGATGTTATATTAATGAATCCTCCTTATGGTGGTAGCGAAAAAGCGGATGTTAAGAATCATTTTCCTGCTGATCTTGCAAGTAGCGAAACAGCAGATCTCTTTATGTCTGTTATCATGTATCGACTTAAGAAAAACGGTCGTGCTGCCGTAATACTGCCGGATGGTTTTTTGTTTGGTACGGACAATGCTAAGGTTAACATAAAGAAAAAGTTACTCTCTGAATTTAATTTGCATACTATTATACGTCTTCCAAGTAGCGTATTTGCTCCATATACTTCAATAACAACAAATATTTTGTTTTTTGACCGCACAGAACCTACTTCTGAAACTTGGTATTATCGTTTGGATATGCCCGAAGGCTATAAGCATTTTTCCAAGACAAAGCCTATGAAGTTAGAGCATTTTGCCCCTGTTATTGAATGGTGGAATAATAGAGAGGAAATCAATATTGATGGCTTTGACAAGGCGAAAAAATATACGGTAAAACAGCTTACAGAGGATTTTGGTTATAATCTTGATCTTTGTGGCTATCCACACGAAGAAGAGATTATTCTTGAGCCTTTAGACTTAATACATCAGTATGAGGAAAAGCGGGCATCTTTGAATGCTGAAATTGATCGAGTGCTTACCGAAATTACGGCACTTTTAGGAGGTACTAAAGAATGACACCTCAGGAGTTAAAAAATAGTATATTACAACTAGCTATTCAAGGCAAATTGGTAGAACAACGTCCAGAGGAAGGCACAGCCGAAGAATTATGTCAGCTGCTTCAAGCAAAAAAGCAACATCTAATAAAAGAAGGTAAGATCAAAAAGGAAAAATCGCTCCCGGAAATTACAGAGGATGATACACCTTTTGATATTCCAGAGAATTGGAAATGGGTACGTCTTGGGTATTTGGTTCAAGTTATTGGGGGTATCTCATACAACAAGGACGACATCACTAAAGAGGGATTACGTATCCTTCGTGGTGGTAATATACAAAATATGAAAGTCTTAGTCGAAGACGATGACGTTTTTTTGCCGCCAAAATATGATAACGAAGATAAGAGGATACGATTAGGCGATATCCTTATCGTTGCATCGACTGGAAGTAAAACTGTAATTGGTAAAGCTGGATATGTTGATAGAGATATTCCTAATACTATGATTGGTGCCTTTTTGCGAATATGCCGATCTTATTCATTAGAAATAGTTGATTATCTGCGATACATATTTGATAGTAATTTATATCGTATGCACATTCGAGATAAATCGCAGGGTACCAATATTAATAATGTAAAAGAAACATATATTACAGAATTAGCTATCCCTCTCCCACCCCTTGCTGAGCAAAAGCGCATTGTTGCAAAAATCGATGAATTGCTACCGTACATTGAGCGTTATGAAAGGGCATGGAGCAAGCTAGAAGAACTTAATAGGCGTTTTCCAATTGTTCTAGAGAAATCTATTTTAGAGATGGCTATTCAAGGAAAACTTGTCGAACAGCGTCCAGAAGAAGGAACTGGTGAGGAGCTTTATCAGCAAATTCGGGATGAAAAGCAAAGACTTATTAAGGAAGGTAAAATCAAAAAAGAAAAACCTTTGCCGGAAATTACAGAGGATGAAATACCGTTTGATATTCCGGAGAGTTGGTTTTGGACAAAAATTGAGAGTGTTACTTATACAGT
>LFRM01198921.1_pt1 | contig 30092 bp, 30 predicted proteins | sample 618341 | NCBI WGS metagenome assembly LFRM01 (sample SAMN03654438, study PRJNA283298) | anaerobic digester metagenome | isolation source: pool of bioreactors CSTR01a, CSTR02a, and CSTR03a thermophilic anaerobic... | place: Denmark: Kgs. Lyngby | collected 2014-05-21 | reverse complement strand
GCAGCTGACAGAGCCCTGTACAACGCCAAAAGGAGCGGGCGCAATCTGGTTAGACAAGCTCAATGACCCCTGTCACGGGGTCATTGTTGTTTGATCTTCCGCAAGAAACACCTTGGGCCCAAAGATGGCCTGGGCTTTGGCAAGCTCGGCACCGGGATCGTCAAGCACAGCCCTGCCGTGATGGGTGAACCCGATGGAGGCCACTGTTTTCCCCTGCCGCACCACATGTGAGCAGATTTCTTCCACAGTATGGTGCCCCGTCTCCACCAGCAGCAGATCCACCGGCCCCAAGTCAAACAGGGGCTCCAGCTCTGCCATTTCCTTGAAATCCCCAGAGTAGATGATCCGCTTTCCCCCAGCCTCAATCAAAAAGGAAAACGACTGCCATGAGCCGCCTGGGGCAGGCGTCCCTAGGTGCAGGTTGTGCACGGCCGTGACCTTGAAGCCTGCTTCGTGGTAGATCATACCGTCGGTGATCCGCTTTGGGCTGAATCCAATGCCTTGATCAAGCGTTCTACCTTTGAGAAACAGCATCAGCTTCAGGCCTTCCCAAATCTCCGCCGCCGGAAGGTGGAGCTCAATCTCACGAGCATTGGCCTGAAGCGAACGGGATTCAAGTTTCTTGATCACCCAGACCAGGTGCGGCAGCCCGCCGATGTGATCCATATGGGGATGGGAGATGAAGACCGCGTTAGTCTTAAGCAAGTCCAAACCCATCATATGGGCGGTATAACCACAGCTTTCGCCGGCGTCAAACCAGAACAGCCTGTCCTGATACTCCACAACCAACGACGAGTGCCTGCGGTTTGGCTGCGGTTCCGTACCGGCGCATGTACCCAGGAAGTGAATCTTCACCACGCCGCTGATCTCCCCTCCGTTTCAACCTAAAACTGGTAGCTTTTGAACACAAATGTGCTGTCGGTAATCCCTGTGGGAGCCGATATGATGTTTTCCGGGCGCGGCGTAAGGCCGACCGCCGGCAGCTGCAGCACATGAGCCAGGATTCTCATCGTAAAGGGTTGATCGACTGCCGCCGGAATAGTAAGATCGAACCCGTCGGCGTCGGGGTTGTAGTACCGCAGCACCGGCCAGCGCTCCTCCCATTCGACAGTGGTGTCCCCATCGAGGATGACGGCACCATTAAGCAGTTCCGGTTCAATATAGATGATCAAGTTGTTCACTTCGGGAGCAGCTTGGATCTTCATGGTCATGCGGCGAACTTCACCTTCGTTTTGGTCCTCCAAAAGCTCAACCCTGATCAGTTCTTGGGCAGCCTCCGGCTCCAAAGCCGCTTGGCTGTATATCACAGGCAGATCTTCATATGGGATGAACTGGCCCAGGTTGGATTCTTGGTACTCGCTGCCCAGCACTTGCTCCGTGTATGAATCCGGCGCCTGATCGAGGCTCACCCAGTAGGCCTGCTCCAAGTCAAGATCGGCAAAATAGAAGAGGGTATCCATGTGGGGGCTGCGGTCTCCTTGTGAAGACCAGATGCCCATCCCAAGGCAGGCTGCGGCTGTAATGACTGCCAGGATCGGGAGCACCAGCTTTTTCCACTGTATGATGCTCGCCCAATGCGGCAGCAGCGCCCCAAAGGCCATTACTGCCATGAAGGACAGCAACCCCGGCAGGGCATACCCCAAGATGACGAACAGCGTCCTAAGCAAATACGGCCACAAAATCAACACCGGCAAGGATCCGATCGCCAGCACGGCAAGCTTTGAGGGCCAGGCAAGCTTGGGGCGGGCGTTGATGATCATGGCAGCCGCCAAGCTGAACAAGAACGGCCAGACAAAGGCATAGCTTGCCCCCGGCAGGTACAGAGACGCCATTACGGTCACAACCAGCCAAACAGTATTTATGCCCAGGTATAAATCCATCAGCCTATACTTGTCCAGGGCCCATGTGTACAGCCAGAAAAACAGAGCGCCGACCAGAGCGGCGATCGCTCCGTAGTACCACAACCCTCCCGTCATGGGGATGTACTGGTAGAACCCGCTGCCGGACTGGACGATTCCAAAGAACATGTTGGTTATCAGCATGCTGAAGATCGCCATGCCGATAAACAGCAGCACGCCAAAGGCTGTATGGGTAAGCTTGGCTTTTTCCGTCTTGAAAGCATGCCAGCAGACAAAACCAAACAAGATGATGGCAACAGTCAAGGTATGGGCAACAAACCCGATGGGATAACGGACTAAAAACCGGCCGAGAATGTCGAAATAGACCCGGTTGGCGGCAAGATCCGCCTCCCCCTCTTTAATCTCCACATTTCCAAAATGAGTGACCAATTGGCAAAGATAAGTCCCCAAATGCTGCAAACTGCTCTCATCAAGGGTGCCGGGGTTGTCCAAAGGTGTCTGGAACGCCCTGGCATTGTCCAAGAAGGTCAGCTGCAGCCCTGGGATCAGGGCCTGCTTGAAGGCCAAGAAATCAGTATCATTAACCAGCCAGCGGTAAACCTCATGGGTGAATGAGTTTGCGACAGGATTATCCACGGCCTTGGCAAAATGAGGCACAATCCAGCTGTTGTCCCGTCCGGACTCGATCATCATCACCGGACCTGCTGTTCCCCGGGCCGCAGCAGCGATCACCAGGCCCACATCTTCTGCCCAAGGGTGCTGCTCCAAAAAGGCAAGCGTGCCCAGGATGCCTGTCTCGCCGCCGTCGGCGAACAATATGATCAGATCGTTTTTCAGCGGCTCCCGCAGGCTCAGCACCCTTAACATCTCAAGGATCGCCGCGATCGCCGCTTTTGATCCGCTTGCCCCCGGCACTAGGCTGATTGTGTCATAATGGGCCACCAAAGCCACTGCGCGGGAAGAATCCGTGCCGGGGATCCTGGCGATGACATTGGCCACATTGCCGGCATTGCGCCAGTAGGGATTGTACATTGTGGTTTCATGGATTTCCGCTTCCAAACCCAGTGCTTTCAGCTCGCCTAACAAATATTCCCAGACTTGCCGGTGGCTGACGCTGCCGATCGGTGTCGGTTCCGCGGCGATCTGGGCCAAATGCTCCATAGCCCTGCCGGAAGCGAACTGATCCTGCGGCGCGCCGCTGCCAACCGGCTTGGGCGGTTTGATCGCACAAACGGCAATCACCAGCATGATTACTATAAATCCAAGCAAAATCAAAGCCAGGTTTCTGTTCTGCTTATGGTTTTCCATTAGTCCAACCTCCGTTCTGCTATTCCTTTCTTTACCTCCCGCGCAAATTCCTTGTCCCGTTCGGTCTTGTTTTTTGGCCCACCGGTGTGATATACTTTAGTTAAGATTTGGTAAATANNAAGATTTGGTAAATATATGTATGACTACATTAAAGGAGATTTCAGCATGACAAAGAGCTTACGGATCAGGCTGATCCTCATTTTTCTATTCTTGGGGCTATTGCCGGCTATTATTGTCGATACTGTGTTCTACCTTCGCATAGAAAAAAGAGAACGGGAGATCATCTACCGGGACTCCGTCAGGCTTCTGGAATCGATCAGCGAGAAGCTGGACAGTTTCTTCCAGTATCACACCGGGCAGATTGAGACTCTGGCCAATGACCAGAGCATTACCCTTCCTATCTCTCTCATGGCCAACACAGAGCCGAATTCCAGCATGTGGCGCACCAGTTTGACCACAGTTCTCAATTCCATCAACAGAGTGGCCAAGGACTATCAAGATCAATACTTGGATCTGTTCGCCACAAGCAACGACTACATCCTTTTCAACCCCCAGGCCACATTGACTGCGGATGACGCACCCAAGGATTTCATAGGCACCGCCCTGGCAACCGCCGCTCCCACGTGGTCGCCGTGGATCTGGTCTGAACAGCTGCAGACATATTTGATGTTTGTAACAGTACCGGTCTACAATATCACTGGAGATGTGGTCGGCACTGTCGGCGCAGCCATCGGCCACGCCCAATTGGACCAATTGATACAAAGTGTCTCAAGCCCCAACAATCTTGAGTATGATGCTTATCTGGTCAAGCCTGACGGCCTGCTGCTCAGCAGCACTCAATATGAAGGCTACACAAGCTTCACCCGCAAGGTGGATACAGACATCATCACGTCAGCCACACGAATTGCCGCTGGCGTCAATGAGAATCCCTTCATTGATCTGGAATACCGCAGTTTCGACGGTGAAACCGTGTTGGGTTACGCAAAGCTGGTACATATCGGCAGCGAACCTGTGATTCTGATCGTGGAGACAAACAAAGACGCGGCTATGGCCGGAGTCTACCAAACCCAAATACTATTTTCCGTCATTATTGTGGCCTCAGCGCTTGGCATCGGGCTGGTCAGCAACTTTTTATCCAACAGCATCACAAGGCCCATCGCCCATTTGGTGGCTTACAGCGAACAAGCAGCTTCTGGAGATTTGTCGCAGCAGATCGAAATCAAGCGCAGGGATGAAATCGGTAAACTGATCGCCTCGTTCAACAAGATGACAGACTACCTCCGGGAAATGATTTCCTTGATCAACGACGCGATCCACAACGCATCCTCCGCCAGCGAAGAGCTCTCGGCGGCCGCGGAAGAAAACTCCGCCACCATCGAAGAGATTGTCTCAACCATCAATCATTACGCCCAAACCACCAAAGAGGTGCACCGCATCACCGAAAAGATGGCGATGCAGGCGAAGAATGTCAATCAGCTGTCGCACAAGGGCAGCGAGCAGATGATCGCTTCAGACAGAGTGATGATGGAGATTCTCGAGTCATCCAAAGCGTCACAGGAGAAGATCGCCCAGCTGGAACAGGCGGTAAACCAAATCAGCGAAGTAGTCAATATTATTTCCCAAATTGCGGATCAAACCAACCTTCTGGCTCTAAACGCCGCCATCGAGGCCGCGCGCGCTGGTTCCCACGGCCGCGGGTTCGCTGTAGTCGCGGATGAGGTCAGGAACTTGGCGGAAGAGACACAGGCCTCCATCGGCACCATCATGAATTATATCAATCAGCTGCGCTCAGGGACAAACGAAGCGGTCAGTGTTATCAACAGCAACAACGAAAAGATTGTCGCCGGAGCCAAGAGTCTGAAGCAAACGCAAGAAGACTTTGAGGAGATCATTGCCAGCATCGGCGATACAGTGCAGCTGATCAATGAAGTGAACACATCCAGCGTGGAAATCGAAGCGGGGATGGCGGAGTTGGCCGCCTCCTCCGAACAGCAGGCCGCTTCCATGGAGCAGATCGCCGCCAATGCGGAAACCGTTGCCAAGATGGCGGAAGAGATGGCCAGGCTGGTCAACCGTTTCAAGCTGTAAACAGATACGAAACAGCCAAACAGCGAAAAAGAAAACAGCTGCGGGTTTTGTGCCCGCAGCTGTTTTCTTCTCTGTTGGTTTACGCCGTGCTCACACCGGGAAGGGAGAGCTCTCTAGCAAACAGGCACGCTGATTTCTGTGCCTCTGGATTGACGGGATCAACCGAAATCAATTCCGGCACCTGCTCAAGGCACTCGGGCTTGGCAAACGGGCACCGCGGAGCAAAGGCACAGCCTTTGATATCCGCAGTCGCTTTGCCGATTTCGCCCTTCACCACATCATGCGGCCGCCACGAAGCTTTGGGGTTGGCGTCCGGCACAGCACCCAAAAGGGCACTGGTATAAGGATGGGTGGGGTTCTCATACAGCCGATCCACATCAGCGATCTCCACAATCCTCCCGAGGTACATCACGGCCACCTGATCGCACAGGTAGCGAACCACACTTAAATCGTGGCTGATGAACAGATACGTCAATCCCAGCTGTTCCTGGAGATCCAAGAGCAGGTTGAGGACCTGAGCCTGGACCGATACATCAAGCGCCGACACCGGCTCATCCGCCAGAATCAAGGATGGATTTAGGGCCAAAGCCCGAGCGACACCGATCCGCTGCCTCTGGCCGCCGCTGAACGAATGTGGAAAGCGCCGCATGTATTCCGGGCGCAGGCCTACCAGTTTCAGCAGTTCCGCAACCCGTTCCTCGTATACGGATTTAGGCACGCCGTGGGCTTTCATCGGCTCGGCGACAATTTCCATAATCGGCATGCGGGGATTGAGAGAAGAGTAAGGATCTTGAAAGATCATTTGCATATCGCGCCTGATCCGTTTGAGGTCCTTTTTTTCCGCCTTGGCCATATCGACCACACCGTCCCTGGAACGGAACAGGATGGTTCCCGCAGTCGGATCGTAAGCCCGGATCACCGTCCGGGCAATGGTCGTTTTGCCGCAGCCGGACTCTCCTACCAACCCCAGAGTCTTACCTTTCCTGACCGTGAAACTCACGTCATCAACGGCTTTCACATGGCCGAGCACTTTTTTCAGCAAGAAACCAGACTCGATCGGAAAGTATTTCTTAAGGCCAGTCACCTGCAGAATGACATCATCAGGCATTTGCAGCATCGCGAGCCGCCTCCCTTCCTGTGTACAGATGGCAGTATACGGTGTGTTCGCTTCCGACAGTGACTGGTTTTGGCATCTCTTCGCGGCAGATCTCCATACGGTGTTTGCACCTTGCTTCGAAGGGGCAGCCCTTGGGGATGTCGTAGGCACTGGGAACCGAACCAGGAATAGAACTCACCCGCTCGCCCAGCCTGCCGGTAAGCTTCGGAATCGACTGCAGCAGCCCCTGCGTGTATGGATGAAGCGGTTCTTCGAATATCTCCATAGTCGGGCCGGTTTCCACGATTCGGCCCAAATACATGATATTGACTGTTTCCACCATGTGGGCTACCACGCCTAATGCGTGGGTGATCAGGATCATCGAAAGGTTGAACCGATTCTGCAGATCCTGGATCAAACTTAAGACCTGTGCCTGCAGCGTCACGTCCAAGGCAGTGGTGGGTTCGTCCGCAATCAGCACTCTAGGATTGCGGGCCAAAGCCATGGCGATCATTGCCCTTTGGCGCATACCGCCGCTGAACTGAAATGGATATTCGTCGACCCGCCTTTCAGCCTGGGGAATGCCCACCAGCTTCAACAGCTCGATTGTCCGGTTCCTGGCCTGTTTCTTGGTCATCCCCTGGAAGAGGATCAAGGCCTCGGATATTTGGTTGCAGATGGTGTGCACCGGGCTTAAGGAGGTCATCGGCTCCTGGAAAATCATGGCGATGTCCCGGCCGCGGATCGCGCGGATCTCTCTGCCTTCTGGCTTTAGCTTCGCAATGTCGATGATGTTCCCATCCTGCTGCCGAAACAAGATCTGCCCGCTTAAGGTGGCATAAGGCGGAAGCAGCCTGTTTAAGGCATAGGAGCTGACTGTTTTGCCGCAGCCGCTTTCGCCGACAATCCCGATGGATTTGCCTTCCGGCACATCGTAACTCACGCCGTTTACGGCGTGGACAATTCCTTCGCTCAATTTGAACTTGACAACCAGATCCCTGACCTCAAGTATATTCTTTGGATTCATGTCATCTTCACCACCCAGTAGTCTTTCAATCAGTTCCCGTATGGATCGGCGGCATCCCGCAGGCCGTCACCCAGGAAATTGAACGCGAGCACATAGATGATTACAAACACGCCGGGTATCAACAGCCACGGGGCCATGGAGATGGTATGCACGTTTTGCGCCTGCTGCAGCATGACGCCCCAACTGACTACCGGTGCCCTCAAACCTATCCCCAGGAAACTGAGGGAAGTTTCTGCCAGAATCATCGACGGGATGCTCAGAGTCAAGCTCGCAATCACGTGGCTCATAAACGACGGGATCAGATGCGTGAGAATAATCTTGGGTTCGCTCGTTCCCGCCAAGCGCGCCGCCACAATGAAATCTTCGTTTTTCAGAGCCAGAACCTTACTGCGGATCTGCCTTCCCAAAGCTGTCCAGCCGATAAATGACAAGATAATGGTAATGCCGAAGTAGACTAGTTTCGGCGAGATATCCGGAGGAATGGCGGCGCTCAGCGCCATCCACAGCGGTATCTGGGGGAAGGAGCGGATTACCTCGATCAAGCGTTGTATGATGTTGTCAACAACTCCTCCATAGTATCCGGAAATTCCGCCCAGAATCAGGCCGAGAATCAAGCTCAAGAACACACCGGCCAATCCGATGCTCATGGAAATCTGCCCACCGTACATCACCCGGGAAAAGACATCCCGCCCAAGGTCGTCAGTGCCGAAGAGATGAATGTACCCTTCGTCGACACCAAACAGATGAATATTTGATTTAAACAGGCCAAACAGCTTATACTGATCATCGTTGGATTTGCCTCGGACAAAGAAGCGGATGTAAATTCTGCGGCTGGTATCCTCTGTGTATACTTTCTGGAATGTCTCCCAATCCGTCGTAACTTTGAGTGGATGAATGAACGGGCGCAAGCTGAATCCGTTCTCGTCCCAGAAACGGATCTTTTGAGGCGGGACATAAATGTTGCCCCGATCCCGGTGGGTTGGCCCATAGGGCGCGATAAAAGGCGCAAAGATGGCGCCAAGATACATCAAAGCGATTACAAAGCCTGCAATTACTGCCACTTTGTGCTTGCGAAACTTCCACCACATCAAGCGCCATTGGCTGGCGTAGAATATTTTCTCTTCGGTTGTGCTCAAGGCCTCTGCCGTGTCTGCCGCAGGAGCCGGGATTTTTTTCCTCGCCATGGACTACGCCTCCTCACTCGTAACGGATCCGGGGATCAACTAATACCAGCAGCAAGTCGGAAATCAGGGTGCCGATCATTGTCAGGAGCGCCAGCAACAGCAAAAAGCTGCCTGCAAGATACATATCCTGGCTGCGCAGCGCCGCCAGCATCAGCGGCCCTGCTGTCGGCAGGCTCAAGACAGTCGCGGTCACAGCCTCCCCCGAAACCATATTCGGCAGCTGCCACCCTACTGTGCTGATGAAAGGAATGAGCGCCAATCTCACCGGATATTTGAACACGAGCCGCACCGTGCTGATCCCTTTGGATCTAGCGGCGACTACGTAGGGTTTTCCCAGTTCATCAAGGAGGTTGTTGCGCAGCACCCGGATCAACCCAGCGGTGCCGGCGGTTCCAACCACAATCATGGGGATCCAGATATGCGTCAGCATATCGACGAACCTCGCCCAACTCCAAGGCGCCATCATATACTCAGGAGAGAACAGCCCACCAACTGTAAACCCAAAGTATTTAGATGAAATGAACATCAGGATAAGTGCCAACATGAAGTTTGGTGTGGACAATCCCAAAAACCCGACAAATGTGAAGAAGTAATCTCCCAAGGTGTGCTTGCGCACAGCACTATAGATGGCAATCGGAAAAGCGATAATCCACGAAAACAGCATCGCCGACACGGAAACCGCGACGGACAAGCCGAGCCGTTCCCAAATCAGATAACTCACCGGCCGGTTCCACTCGAATGAAAAGCCGAAATCCCCTCTGGTAATAATACCCTTCATCCAATTGAAATACTGGATGTGCATCGGCTTATCCAGGGAGTAACGGATTCTTAGAGCTTCAATCATCTCCATATCGACCTCGTCGCCAGTTGCTCGCATCTGGGCGATGAGTGTGTTAAGATAGCTGCCCGGCGGCAGTTGGATGATGATAAAGGATATGATCGAGATCATGAAGAGGATGGGAATCATCTGCACGATTCGCTTGACTATATACCTGAGCATCAGTTTTTCCCCCAATCAAACCGCTGTCCACAAACAAAAGGATTGGTAAAAGAGAAGTCAACCTGGAAGTTGACTTCTCTTTCACCCTATTCAGGTCTTACCGAGATTATTTCCAGAACCATTGATATGGTTGATAGATGGCCGGGTTGGCCGGATGGCTGTGGGCACCCACATAGTCGCCAGGAATGTTTCTCAGGTTGTTCTTGGCGAAGGAGAGGTTGAACGGTACACCCACAGTACCGATGGTCCAGAGGTTGCGGCCCCAGATCTCGGCAATCTCACGGATATAAGCAGCCCTGACATCATCGTCGGCGGTCGCGGGAGCCAAGACCGTGTAGATTTCCATGATCCGCTTGGCATCCTCAGGCGGCTCTTCACCTTGGGCGCCGTTGCTCTGGAACCATTGCTCCCACAGAGGCGCGATTACATAAGTGATCTGATGGCCGCCTTGCTCAAGCGGAATCAGCGGGTCAGCCAAATCGGCGAAGGTCAGCATATGCTCGTTGGCCTCACGTTTGGCTTCCCACAGGCCGCGGTCGATAATGTTCACAACCAGCCTGATGCCGATGTCTTTCCAGTAGCTCTGGATCAGCTCGCCGGCAGCGGCATGGTGCAGGTGGTGAGTGGATCCGTCGATGATCAGAGTCAAGCGTTGGCCGTCGGGACGCAGGCGGTAGCCTTCGCTGTCGCGGGCGGTCAAGCCGAGATCATCCAGAATCTTGTTGGCCAGTTCCGGGTTATATTCGGTATAGGCCTTGTCGACTTCCTCCACATAACCAGGATGCTGCGGATGGAAATGGCCGTGGCCGATGTTGCCCAGACCGCTGAAACGGACGTTGTTGATTTCTTCGCGGTCAATAGCATAGGACAGAGCTTTCTTGAACTCAATGTTGTTGATCAGCTCGGCGATAACCGGATCAGCTTTGTAAGTCGCGTTGAACATAATGTTGATACCGCCCGGTGTGCCGCCGTTGGTGCGGATAATCCGGTAATCACCCTGCTGCTGATAAGCCATATACATCGGCAGATCGCCGTAAGTGGTCCACAGATGGCGGGTGATGTAATCGAGTTGGCCGTTGATCAGCTGCAGCTTCATTACCTCGATGTCCTCGACCAGGATGCGGTGCAGTGTGTCAACATACGGCAGTTGGTTGCCTGCGGTGTCAACTTTGAAGTAGTACGGGTTCCTTTCGGAAATCAGGATCGGATCATCAAAGTTGGTGGTGATTACCCAGGCATCCATAACCGGCATGCCTACTGCGCGCCATTGTGTATTGGCGCCGGCTTTCTCCATGAACAGCTCGTACCATGTGTTGAAGCCTTCTGCCTTGGCCATCTGGTTCAGAGTTTCCTCATCCACATAGTTCTTGTGGAATTGGCTCAGATAGTGCTTCGGCAGAAAAGTTTCGGCGCCGCCCGCTGCGATCCAGTTGATATGCGCGGCTGCCGGCACAGGGAACTTGAATGCCACTGTATACTCGTCAATGGCGATAACTTCGCAAGGCACACCATCCCTGACGAAAGCGCCGGGAATTGTCGGCACTATCTCAGGAGTGTTCTGGACTTCCCACCAGAACAGGACATCTTCGGTGGTGAAAGGATGCCCGTCGGACCATTTCAGCCCTTTGCGCAGATAATAAGTGATGGTGGTGCCATCCTCGGAGACTTCCCATCTTTCGGCAAGGTTAGGCTGAATCTGAGTCAAGCTGGGGTTATAGTTGACCAGAGGCTCCCGGACTGTCCGGTAATATCCGGTGGCATCGCTTGGGCCTCTGTGGGCCATTCTGATCAGTCCGCCGTATGTGCCCACTTCTTCAATCGGCTCAATCACCAAAGGATTCTCCGGCAGTCTTTCTTCGACCGGTGGAAGTTCACCCTTGGCAACCTTTGCCGCCAGTGTCGGTGCTTCTTGGTATGCTGCCGCTGTTGCGGAAATCACCAATACCAAAAGCAAGACTACTGGCAAAAATCGATAACTACGCATGCTGACACTCCTCCTTTGAACTAAGTACCTCATATACTTCTTACCCACAACTGGCTATACCTGCCTTAACTAGTCCACCTCCCTGTTAAATCTTAATTGATTAATTACATTTATTCAACACTGAATATCCAATTCCTTTTCCAAACTCAAGCTTGGCACGTTTTAACAACTGCCGGGAACAGCGGCAGCCGGCGGCAGACTAATGGGCAAGCACCGCCGCATATATTTAAAGCAGACCGTTTGGCTTGAGGAGGTTTGCTGTGCTGTCAGTGAAACGCGCCAAATCCATCTGGATCGGTATTGCCGCAATCCTGGCCTCCGCGGCTTGTCTTTTGATCGCCGAACCATTGATTGTCTCAGTGGTTTCGGAGCTCGATGGGTATGTTGTCGCTATCGACCCTGGACATGGGGGCAGAGATTCAGGCAGTTCCCACGCTGGTTTCACGGAAAAGGACATCACGCTTTTGCTTAGCATGGCCATCGCTGACGAAATCCGTGCCCGGGGCGGCATTGCGGTTCTGACCCGAGACACCGATACAGACTTGTGGGATCAAGTGACTTACCAAGATGAAATCGAGTATACAAAAAAGGAATATGAACAGGATCTCGAACTCGGCCGCAAGATCGACCCCAGGGACCGGGGAATCGCTCTAGGCACCCGCTTTCCTCCCACTTACCGCCTTGGGCTCAGGGCGCGGCTTCTTGTCGCCCAACAGCACAACGCCAACATCCTGATCAGCATCCACACCAACCACTTCCGCTCCGAAAGCGCCAAAGGCGCTGTAACGCTCTATCAGTCCCACTCGGATCTAAGCCGGCAGTTGGCAGCCGCCATTCAGCACTATCTGAAAGACCTCCTCCCCGGCCGTGCCGAACCGGGGATCAGCCCGGACGATTTTTTCATCCTCCGCCGCAGCCCAATCCCGGCTGTTCTAATAGAAATCGGCTTTGTATCCAACAAGCATGATCGGGAGTTCATGCTGTCCGAATCGGGGCGGCAGGCCATCGCCAAAGCAGTCGCCGACGGAATCCAGGATTATTTCCGGTTGTTGAAGTATCCGCTCTGATTCTATATAATGGGAATGAACAAGCACACGATCCGGCGATGGGGAGGACACCATGGCAGACAAGGAGACACTGCTCGCGTACGATGGTTATATATTTGATCTGGACGGCACTGTTTATCTCAGCAACCGGATGCTGGCCAACGCGGATCAGGTAATCAGGCATTTGCGGCAAATGGGGAAAAAAACACTGTTTCTGTCCAACAAACCGATTGAAAGCCGCGCGGCTTACGCTGACAAACTTAACCGCATGGGTATTCCCGCCGCAATCGACAACATTGTCAATTCGTCGCTGGTCACAGCTATTTGCATCAGCAAAGAGAAGCCGGGCGCAACGGTTTATGTCGTCGGTGAACAGCCGCTGATCGCCGAGCTTGAGGCGGCGGGCTTGAGAGTGACGGCAGATCCGATGGAGGCTGAGTTTCTGGTTGTGGCCTTCGATCGCACTTTCCACTACAACAAGCTCAACGATGCCATGATCGCCCTGAAGAACGGAGCCCGTTATTTCGCCACAAACCCTGATCGGACCTGTCCGGTGGACGGCGGAGAGATCCCGGACTGCGCCGGAATGATTGGGGCCATCGAAGGGGTTACAGGCCGCAGGCCTGAGCTGATCTGCGGCAAACCTTCGCCGCAGATGCTGGCTGTGGCCTTGGAACGGCTGCGGCTGCCGGTCGGCAAGTGCCTGATGATTGGCGACCGCCTGGAAACTGACATTAAAATGGGCATTGATCTGGGGATCGACACGGCCCTCGTGCTCACAGGCGTCACCTCGCGGGAGATGTTGGAGGTGAGCCAGATTAAGCCGACGTACGTGTTGGAAAGCGTGGCGGATTTTCTCCCATGAAGAAAAGGACCTGCAAAGGTCCTTTTGTTAAATACGTGGTTATCTGCCAACAAAGATTTCTGTGGCATAGTACATGGTGCCGTACTTGACGATGCCCACGCCCACATGGGTATAGGCGGAGGACAGGATATTGGCTCTGTGGCCGCTGCTGTCCATCAAGCCGTTGTGCACTCTGGTCAGGCTTGCAGCCTTGGCCAGGTTCTCACCGGCGAGCTTGTACTGCACACCGGCGGCATCCAAGATCGAATGGAACTTCGACCTCGCATAGTGGGCCACTTCGCCTGTGGATGCCATCTCGTGGCTTTTTTCCTTTGCCAACTGCACCAAAGTCATATCTATCTGCAGCGGTTTCAAACCCCTGGCTGTCCGTTCCTGATTGATCAGATCGATCAGCTGCTTTTCTTCACTGGTCAAAGAACTGCTCGGCTTGGGGATATCCTTTGGCTTGGGCGTGATCGGCTGTAACGGCTGCTGTGGGTTCGGCTGCGGCTGTTCCGGCTTCGGTTGTTCCGGNNTTCGGTTGTTCCGGCTGCACCGGATCGATCGGCGGGTTCGGGTTTGGCTCCACAGGAGTCTGCGGCTTCGGGTTTAGATAACCAAGGCCGCTGCTGTTCCAGCTGCCCCAATACGAGCTCCACGGATTGGAACTGGAGCTGCTGCCGCTTGAGCTTCCGCCGCTGCCTGAGCTTCCATCACTGCCCGTGCTTCCGCCGCTGCCTTGGCTGCCGCTGTTATAGCTTGTCCACGCGTTTTGCCAATAGCTCCACGAGTTGGCCTCAGAAACCAGGCTGATCGATACGATCAGTATCAAGGCCAACAGCAGTACTGCATACCGCTTCATCTTTTTCACTCCTTATAATATAATAGTCTAGAACAATATTGTGTCCTAGACCATTATATCGTACACCAGGAGTGAAAACAAAAGGGAATTATTTCCATCCGCACTGCTACAGGCGGGAAAAGAGCTGCTGCCAGATTGTGCGTTTTGCCTTTTTTTCTGGCTTGGCCTGTTCAGCCACAGGCTTCTCCGGCTTGGTATGGACAGCTACCGGCCGATCGGCCGTTTGTTGTTCCAGCCTGACAACCCTGTTCTTTACTTCCTGCAGTTCCGATGCGGCGGCCTTTCCCCGCAAACCGGCCTCCAACTGTTCGACCCGACGCTGCAGCGCCTCAAGGCCGGCGTGCTGGTTAAACCCTGCCTGCGCCTTTAGACTGCGCACCTCTTCCCTGATCGCCAAAACTCGCTGCGACAGCAGCTCGAGCTTTTCCGCGGTTTCTGCTATGCTCCCCTTATCTTCCATTGTTTTTGCATACTGTTCTTTGAAGGACTGCCACTCCAAGCGCAGCTGGAATGCTTCCGCAAAGAAACGGCGCTCGGCCTCCCTGCGGGCCTGCTCGGCGGGGGACGGTTCCTGGTGCCGGGCTGCCGCGGCTGGTTCTGGTGGTGGGGCCGCTTCTTGCACAGGATGCTCTGGGGGCTTTGTTTCCTCAGCACTCAGGTGCTGGGGTTTGGTATCCGCCTCCGCTGCCGGATGCTTTTCGGAATACATCCGCAGCACACAGCAGCCCAAGTTGTTCTCTTGATCAGACAGGACTGTCTGGTAACCAAACTGGCGCTGGTCAAGGTCAAGCTGCCCGGCTGGAGCCCACTGCTGATCATAACTGGTGTACCACAGCTTCCCTGACTGCATCCACATGATCCTGAGCCGGCCTTGATCGAACTCAATGCCAGGTTGAAAGATATCTTTGGCGATAGGCGACAGATCGCTGGGTTTGCTCCAGGTACCCATCTGGACTACCGCCCTGAGCACTTTGCCCTGCTCAAGCTGGCTGATCCAGAATACTACCAACCCGAATCCTGCGGCGAAAACTTGAGGATGCTCGACGTATTCCTGAGCAATGGGCACCGCCCCAGTCCAGCTTCTGGCCTTCATATCCGCGGCTCGGTAAAACAAAGTGTCATGTGTTTGGCTTAAGTACACCAGGTGCAGGGATTGATCCGCGCCGAAGCAGACCTGCCAGCTGCCTGGATCGCTTGTGATATTTCCCGTCACACGCAGGGGATCGCTCCATTCGCCGGCGATGAATGAATGCTGCATCAGGGACCAGCTGGACTGCTTCGCACCCTGCTGCAGATAAAACAAATGGGGTGTGCCCGCCGAATCGGCGACCAACTTCAGCCCCTTGACCGGCAGCTTTTCCGTGTCAATCTCCTGGAACTGGAACGGCGCACTCCCGCTGCCGTGCCAGTGGAGGATCGTATTGTGCTTCGACAAAGCGGCTGCATGGATCATATCCTGGCTGAGAGTCACTGTACATTCTTCCACTGCGTCGGGAAACAGCGTCACCACCGTATCGCCCTGCAGGATTAAGGCTTCATCGGTCCTGGCCAACACCTGGTACTGGGGATGAGTAAGCTTTACGCGCATCCTATCCCTCCTTTCTGTGTAAATCTATGCCTTGGAAACCTGAATTAAGACTTTTTTGGAGAAATGATCACCACTCACAGCCAGGTGCATAAGATGATCTCAGAGAAAGGAGGGTTCACTATTGAGTTTTGGATGTTATGAGCCTGATTTTGAGCGGGAATGCATTCTAGTAAACAAGGTGTACAACGAATGCACAATCATCGACTGCCCCGTCTACCGCATCCCGATTCCCCCCGGCTATCCACCGGCCGTAAACGTGGTGGATTGCGAAATAACAAACATCGAAACCATGGGAACGATCATTGGCGCAGGGGAACTCAGCGTCACCATAACCTTTGTGCTCAACGTGGAGTATGACAGCAACGGAGAAACCCACTTCATCCAGCAGACTGCCCAGTTCAGAAGAAGAAGAGTCTTGTTGGACGGCGCTCTGCCCGGAATGGATGTAATCATCCTGCCTCTGATCCAATGCATTTCCTGTACTCCTGTCGACGGTGGGACAGCGATCGAATGCGATGTGGGCTTTTACGTTGTTGTCAAAGTCGTATCCTTGGTGCAGCTGGAAGTGTTTGCGAGGTTCTGCCCTGAACCTCCTGAATGTGAAGCTTTTGAACCCCTTGGATGCCCAGAATGGTTTGAATTGGCCCGGTCAGGAGCCTTTTGGCCACCCTTTCCACCCCAACCTCCGAGAAACACCAACACATAATGCCGGTTATGGCAGGGGATATAATCCAGCATCCAGACTAGAGGGTGCTGGATTTACTCTTTTATGAGGCCTAAGGAGGAAGCCATGCGAGTTCTGGTCCTGACACGCTTCTACCTTAACGGGCAGACAGCCCATGTTTTCTCTCTCTGTTCCCGCCTGAAGGAACTTGGCCATGACCCCTGCTTGGCAGCGGCCAACCTCAACCACCCTGCCTACAGCCAATGGCTCCAAGCCCGGGGGATCAAGTTCACAACCAACACCCGCCTTGATCTGCTCGAAAGATTGGTGGGCAGGTCGGCCTTTGATGTGATCCACACTCACTCATCCCACACTTTGGATGCGGCTCTCGATCTTGGCCGAAAACACCGGATACCTGTGGTGGCCACCTGCCACTACCTTGGTTTTCAGCCATTGAGCAAGCTTGCCGAAGCCAGCAAAATCATTGTCATCAGCGAAGAAATGCGGGAGAGCCTGGTACTGCCTGCCGAAAAGACCGTCGTCATCGAAAATGGTATTGACCTGGACCCGTTCAAGCTGAGGCGGCGGAAGGAGTCAATCCCGCCTCGGGCACTGATTGCCGCAAGGATGACTGAACAAAAAGAGCCGGGGTATATCCAACTGGCGCAAGGCTTGGTCAAGCGGGGATGGCAAGTGAGATCGGTGGGGAACTGGCGCCCTGCTTTTCTGGGCATTGAGTATGCAGGATGGCGGATAGACTTGAGTGAAGAGTACCAGACAGCAGATCTTGTAATCGGTACAGGCCGCAGCATAAGAGAAGGCATGGCGGCCGGCGCGGCCGCTCTGGTGCTGGGAGATCACTTGGACGGGATAGTGACAGAGGAAAACGTGGAACTTCTGCGCCGCTGCAATTTCAGCGGCCGGGCGCTGAAATTGGCTCCAAACGAGGAAAACATCGCGGCGGAGCTGGATCGGCTGGTGCCTGATCATCTTGGTAGGCTCCAGGAATTCGGCTTTCATTATGCCCGGGCTCATTTCTCGGACAAAGCCATGGCTCAGGCTGTCGTCGAGGTTTATCAGTCATGTTTGCCGCCGATTCTTTCCAACAGCAGCTGTTCTTTCTCGTCCGAAACCCTGATCAGGTCTTCCACAGGCGCATCCGCCAACAGCCGGTGAAACAGCCCTTTCAGCAGGGCGACACCGCCTTGGATATCGACAACAATAAAATAAATGTCGCCAGAATAGGATCGCCGCACAACGATTGACCCCTTGGCAACATTCATTTTGACCCGCTCCTTGTTCTTGTGCTGATACTACAACTTATGCAAATAAAGGGAAAAAGTCGCCTAGTGTCCAATACTACTGGTGGAGGTGGCCTCTATGAAGCTGATTATTGTCGTCGTCGAAGACGATGATGCGCCAACCCTGATCCGGGAATTGTCCACCCACGGGTACAGCTCAACCAAACTGGCCAGCACCGGAGGTTTTTTGCTCCACGGCAACACCACCCTGCTGGTGGGCGTCGACGATGATCAAGTGGATTCTGTGCTCGACTTGATCCGCAAGACGTGCGTGCGCCGCAAGAAAATCATTCCGCACGCGACGCCTGAGATACCAACATCAATCCAACTGCCGATTGAGATCGAGGTCGGCGGTGCCATCGCCTTTGTCGTGGATGTGGCCAACTTCTACAAAACCTGAGCCGCCAGCGCCAGTGCGTTCACCACTAGATGAGCGGTTATGGATGCGCTCAGATTCTTGCGCTTGAGGTACAAATATCCCAGGGCGATTCCTGAAAGCAGCACGGGAATGAACTGGATCAAGTAAAAATGCACACAGGCGAATACTAAAGCACCCAGGAAAACAGCCCACTTGACGGGCATCACTTGACAGAGGGCTGTCAGGATCGCTCCGCGGAAGAATAGTTCCTCGCTCACTGATGCGCCTAGGGTTATTGCTGCTGCAGCTAAACAAAACTTAGCTGCATTTTCTATGCCCAAAAGCATATCGATGCCGCTCCGCTCATTAAGCAGCCACTGCTGCACCCGGGCCTCCGGGAAAAGCAGGCTCAGCCCAACGATAGTCACCAAGTTGAGCACTGAGGTGGCGGCAAACAAACCTACGCCGACAAGTGCGCCCTGAGCGATATCCCGGGTATCCCAGCGCAGAATGGAGGCCTGCCGCACCGCGAGCCAGCTGCCGACAATCAGCCACAGCTGCTGCAACAACATCCACACCAGCAGTTCCTCACCGGATTCGACCGCGGCTCCTGCCCGCACAAGACCGAGCAGAAACCAGCCGGCCGCAACAGCGGCCAGCCACCGTCGGTCTAACATGAGATCACCCCGCTTTTGGCTTGGCCTGTCAAATGCGGTAATTCGGCGCTTCTTTGGTGATCTGCACCGAATGAGGATGGCTTTCATGCATTCCCGCAGGTGTAATCCGGACGAATCGGGCATTTTCCTTAAGTGCCTTGATGTTCCGGGCACCGCAGTAGCCCATGCCTGACCTGAGGCCGCCCACGAGCTGGAACACTGTTTCGGAGACACTGCCTTTATAGGGCACCCGTCCTTCCACTCCTTCCGGAACCAGCTTGGAACTGTCTTCCTGGAAGTAGCGGTCTCTGCTGCCGGCTTTCATCGCGCCGAGCGAACCCATGCCCCGGTACACCTTGTAGCTTCTGCCCTGATAAATCTCGATTTCACCGGGAGATTCCTCGGTGCCGGCCATAATGCTGCCCAGCATCACCGCATCGGCGCCTGCCGCCAAGGCTTTGACGATATCGCCGGAATAACAGATACCGCCGTCGGCAATAACCGGTACTCCATACTTCTGCGCCACTTGGGCGCAGTCCCANNATGGCTGTCAGCTGCGGCACGCCGACACCGGAGATGATCCGCGTAGTGCAGATTGAACCGGGCCCGACACCTACTTTAATGGCGTCGGCACCGGCGGCGATCAATGCCTCGGCCGCTTCAGCCGTGGCGATATTCCCGGAAATGATGTCCACCTGAGAGCCAAATTCCTGCTTAAGCAAGGTTGTGGTTTCCACCACCCGCTTGGAATGCCCGTGGGCAGTATCGATGACCAGAACATCCACACCGGCTTTCACCAGGGCTGATGCGCGCTCCATGACATCATGCCCCACCCCTACGGCGGCAGCCACTCTCAAGCGGCCGTGGGCGTCTTTGGCCGAGTTCGGGTATTGTCTTGCCTTCTCGATGTCCTTGATGGTGATTAAACCTTTGAGCCGGTAGTTGTCATCGACAAGCGGGAGTTTCTCAATGCGGTGCTTGTGAAGGATTCTTTTCGCCTCTTCCAAGGTTGTATGCTCTGGGGCGGTGACGAGGTTGTCCTTGGTCATGACATTGCCGATGGGTTGATCGAAGTTCTCCTCGAACTTGAGGTCGCGGTTGGTCAAGATGCCTACCAGTTTGTGGTCGCTGTCCACAATCGGCACCCCGGAAATATGATAACGGGCCATCAACTCCAAAGCATCAGAGATGCTGTGTTCCGGCGAGAGAAAGATTGGGTCGACGATAATGCCGCTTTCAGAGCGTTTTACTTTGTCGACCTCCCCTGCCTGATCCTCAATGGACAAGTTCTTGTGGATCACGCCGATGCCGCCTTCCCGGGCAATGGCTATGGCCATCCTGGCCTCGGTGACCGTATCCATCCCGGCGCTGACGATGGGGATGTTCAGCTGGATCCGGTTGGTGATGCGGGTTGAGGTGTCCACCTGGCTCGGAAGCACATCGGAAGCAGCCGGGAGCAACAGCACATCATCGAACGTCAGCCCTTCCTTACCAAACTTGGCCTGAAAATCCATTGGACCAATCCTTTCCTTGAAAGCGTTTTTATTGATGCATATTTTACCATAATATGAGCAAAAGGCAAGACCTAATCAGGGATTAACAAATAATTCTTGGATTTGGCAGGTTTTTTTCACCGTCAATGTAGAATACCATATGGAAACCAAAGCAGAATGAATACTGAACTAATTCTTGCTTTTGACGAATCTGTTCTGGGAGGTTGGAGTATGGAGATAAAAAAAGTTGCTATCCTGGGTTCGGGGCGCCTTGGACGGGGCATTGCCGAAAACGCCGCCACCAAGGGTTATGAGGTGACCCTTTTCACACAAGGTGCCGGCAGCCAAAACGCGCCGCACCGGATTGAGCAAAGCTTAAACAGAAAGGTCGCCAAATGGGCGCTAACCGAAACACAAAAACGGGTGATTCTCAACCGGATCAGCTACACCGCCGATTTGAAGGAGCTGGCCAACGCGGATCTGGTTATTGAAGCGACCGTTGATCACCTTTACACCAAGCAGGAACTGCTGCGGACTGCCGACAGGCTCTGCAAGCCGAACGTCATTTTTATCCTTACCAGTGCCATGCTGCCTGTATACGAGATTGCCCGCAGCTTGTCCCGTTCCCAGCTCCTGGTGGGAGCCCGCTTCATCCCGCCAGTAGTGGATGTAGATGTTGTAGAGTTCAGCTACAGCCAAGACACAGACCCGGAGGCGGTGGAAACGGTCAAGAAGTTCATCGCCAGCCTCGGCAAGACGGCTGTCCATGTCCACGAGTCTCCCGGTTTGGTCAATCCCCGGGCTCTTGTCACGTTGATCAACGAAGCCGCATATCTGCTGGATGAGGGCGTGGCCAGTGCCGATGCGGTGGAGGCAATTATCAAACACAGCTGGGGCATGTCCCAGGGCCCATTTGAGATGGCTGACCGCATGGGCATCGATATTATCCTCGACTGGATGGAGCAGCTGCAGGAACGCTACGGCGACCACTACAAGCCGGCGCCGGTGATCCGCAGGCTGGTGCGCCAGGGCAAGCTCGGGGTCAAGACTCAGCAGGGCTTCTTCCATTATAATGAAGCCGGACAGCGCATAGACATATCAGGGTTGGGACAGGAGGAGAAGTAATGAAAATACTGGTAATCAACTGTGGGTCTTCATCACTTAAGTATAAACTCTTCGATATGGACAAGGATTCCGTCATAGCCGAAGGCAGAGTGGAGCGGATCGGCGAAAATGATGGAATCATCACCCATCAGGCAGTGGATAGAGAAAAGGTGAACAAAACCAAGCCGATCCCAGAGCACAGCGTGGCTATCTCGGAATGCCTCTCTTTGCTCACTGATCCGGAAGTCGGCGCCATTGAGAGTTTGAATGATATCAAGGGTATCGGCCACCGGGTCCTGCACGGCGGTGAGTACTTCAAGCAATCTACCCTTGTCGACGACACGGCTCTGGATCAAATGGAAGAGCTGCGGGATCTCGGCCCCTTGCATATGCCCGCCAATATCCTGGGTATCCGCTCCTGCATGAAACTGATGCCGAACACTCCCCAGGTGGCTGTCTTCGATACAGCGTTCCATTCCACCATGCCGAAGCACGCCTATTTATACGCAGTTCCGTATGAGCTGTATCAGCGCTACCGGATCCGCCGCTACGGTTTCCACGGCACCAGCCACAACTATATCGCTCTGCGGGTCGCGCAGCTGATGAACCGGGATGTCAAGGAGCTTAAGATTATCTCCTGCCACTTGGGCAACGGCGCCAGCCTGGCGGCAATCGACGGCGGCAGATCCGTGGATACTTCCATGGGCTTCACTCCTCTGGAAGGCCTGATGATGGGCACCCGCAGCGGGGACATCGACCCCAGCGCCCTGGAATATGTGATGGATAAAGAAGATGTGCCGATGGCGAACATCATCAATATGCTGAACAAGCATTCCGGATTGTACGGGATTGCCGGCGCCGGAGACATGCGGGACATTGTCCAGGGAGTGGAAGATCAGAAGCCCATGCACATGCTGGCCTTCGATATGTACGAATACCGGATCCGCAAGTACATAGGCGCATATATCGCTGCCATGAACGGCGTCGACGCCATTGCCTTCACCGCCGGCATCGGTGAGAACACTCCGTCGCTGCGGGCCAAGATCTGCGATAACCTGAGCTACTTCGGCATCGCCATCGATCACCAGGTCAATCAGCAGCGCGGTGAATTTGAGCTTTCTACCCCTGAGTCCAAGGTCAAAGTCTATGTGATCCCGACCGATGAGGAGATCATGATCGCCAAAGACACACTGAAACTAATCACTGAAAACAACAATAAGAGCAAACAATGACTCGGGCTTTTGCGCTGTTGGCCAGCCCAAAACAGCGAGGGAGAAACCCTCGCTGTTTTTTGTCGGCAAACATGCGAAGGTTACCGGTGGAATCTTTATCGAGTGGAGAATTTGGTGTAATATTATTGTAAGAAAATGATTGTCAAATGGGGTAGGATCATGGAGAAAGTGAAAGCCATACAAGAGCGTTATTTCGGGAAGCACCTCGATCTGCGGATGCGCCTTTTCAACGTCCTGGCTGTCGGAGGTATCTTCATCAGCCTGATCATGGCGGTGAGCACCTTTTTCACCGGGGCAGGAATCATGCACTTTTTCCTGAACATCCTGATCGCGCTGGTATCCTTTGGATTGCTGTATTTATGCAAAAAGACACAGAACTACCAGCTCAGCTACTTGGCCACTGTTGTCTGCGTGTTCATGATCCTGTTCCCGGCGGTTTTTTTCAATTCCAATGGCTACCTCAGCGGTATGCCCACTTTTTTTGTGTTTGCTGTGACCATTTCGGTTTTTATGCTCAGGGAACGGACGGCCCTCGCGGTGACTGTGCTGGAACTGGCCATTTATGTTGGGCTGTGCTTTTACGCCTATTACAACCCCGAGTCGGTAAGGCCGTTCACGTCCGAAGCGGCCATGCTCCGGGATATCGTCGTATCCTTCGTGGTGGTCAGCATTTCATTGGGGATTATCATGTATTACCATTTCCGCATGAACTATGAGCAGCAGCGGGAGCTGGAAAAAGCCCGGGAAGAAGCTGTGGCCTTAAGCAAAGTCAAGAGTACTTTTTTAACCAACATCAGCCATGAAATCCGCACCCCAATCAACGTTGTCCTGGGCATGAATGAGATGATTCTCCGGGAAAGCACTTCAGACCAAATCCTCCGCTACGCCGCGAACATCCAGACTGCGGGCAAGACCCTTCTTTCCTTGATCAACAACATTTTGGACATCGCCAAAATTGAATCGGGTAAATTTGAACTGGTCTATGAGAACTACAAGACGGCGGATCTGATTTTCGACCTGGTCGTGATCGGCAGAGAAAGCGCCGCCAAGCAGGGACTGGTGTTTCAAACCCAGGTGGACCGCAGCCTTCCCAGTGTCCTCCACGGCGACGCATTCCACATCAAGCGGGTAGTGGTCAATTTCCTGTCGAACGCGGTGAAATACACCAATGAAGGGTTCGTGACTCTGGGGTTCAGCTGGCGGCAGGAAGGTGCTCATACTTGGCTTTCCATTTCGGTGAAAGACACGGGGATCGGTATCGACCCCAACGACTTGGAACGTCTTTTTCAGTCGTTTACCCGCGGCGAACTCCCTTCACACAGAGTGATCGAAGGCTCCGGCCTTGGCTTGGCCATCGCAAGAGAGCTGACAGATCTGATGGGGGGCAAGATCCATGTGGAAAGCAAAGTGGGCTACGGCAGCACTTTTACACTGGAAGTGCCCCAGGCTGTAGTGGATCCCACCCCAATTGGACGGTGGGAATCGAAACAAGTCGCTGTCACCGCGGAACGGACAAGCTTCATCGCTCCCGCAGCCAGGATTTTGCTCGTAGACGACAACCAGGAGAACCTGGAAGTGATGAAGACACTGCTCAAAGAAAGCTTGTCCCAGATCGACACCGCCCTTAGCGGTAGGGAGTGCCTGGCCTTGGCGGAAAGGCACCGCTACGATTTGATCCTTATGGACTACATGATGCCTGATTTGGACGGCTTGGAGACGCTGAAACTTTTGCGGCAGCGGGGTGTTGAAACACCGGTGATTGCAGTTACAGCCAATATCCTGCCGGGGACAAAAGAAACGTTGATGGAGGCAGGATTCGCCGCCTTCCTGACCAAACCGGTGCTTTGGAACCACTTGGAACAGGTGCTGCTTGAGCTGCTCCCAGCTGAGCTGATACAGCTGAAGCACAAAGAGACACCGGTCAACGAGGAGATTGCCGCTGAACTTCATCAAAAACTGCTGCCTTTTGGGCTCTCCGTTACCGAAGGATTGAAGTATGTCAACGGCGATCTCGGGCAATACAAAGCTATCAGCGGTATCTTCCGGGAACATTCGGACGAAAGCAGGAAGGAAATCGCCGATATGCTGGAAACGGAAGATTTCGCGGGACTGACATATGCTGTACATTCATTGAAGAGCAAAGCGCTGGCTGTCGGCGCGTTGGAGCTTTCCAAACAGGCGGCGGCCATGGAAGAGCACCTGCGCCGGGGCGATACGTTGTACGTCAAGGTGGCCATGCCCTTTTTGATGTTCACTTGGGATCGGGTGGTAGCCGGGTTAAAAGAGGTGGAATCATGTCCAGAGTCTTAGTTGTCGACGATGATGTGATGCTGCTGAAAATGGCGGAGCAGCTGCTTAAATCGGAATACTCTGTTATGCTGGCAAAATCGGGTGAGGAAGCGATATCTGCCATAACCTACGGCCCGCGGCCGGACATCATCCTCCTGGATATCGACATGCCGAAAATGGACGGCTATGCGACACTGCGGAAGATCCAGGAGCTGGACCCTGACATCCCGGTGATCTTCCTGACCGGGCTCACTGAGACTGAATATGAACTGAAAGGCCTTACCGCCGGCGCGGTTGATTACATCACCAAACCATTTGTCAAAGAAATCTTGCTGGCACGGTTAAGAATACATCTGTCCATGAGCAGAAAGAAAGAAAACTTCGATCCGGAAAAGGTTGAGAGCTTAAGCGCAGTGTTGAACGACACTGAAATGGCTATCGCCAAACTCATGGCCCAAGGCTATACCAACGCCGAAATCGCGGAACAACTCCATTACTCGTACAACTACATCAAGAAAGTCAGCTCCATTATCTACAACAAACTGGGCATATCAAGGCGCAACGAGATTCGGGATTTCCTGATGTGACAAAAAAGCCTTCGCCTAATCTCGGCGAAGGCTTTTGGCTATTCTGCCTAATATGTGAACCGGTGCTGCCCAATGGTGATGGCCGGTGTCCGGCTGTGCATGAACCGGTCTTTGGAAATCGAGGGATTGAAAAAGAACAGTGCGCCGTTTGTCGGATCATGGCCGTTTAGAGCTTCCAACGCTGCCCGGTAAGCCTGTTCGCTGGCAGCTTGATAAAACGTGCCGTTGCGAATCGGCTGGAAAGCACCATCCTGAAACAGCACATCCTTGACAGTGTTGGGAAACTTCGGGCTTTTAACCCGGTTGATAATAACCGCCCCTACCGCCACTTGCCCCAGGTAGGGCTCACCGCGGGCCTCTGCGTGGATCATCTGCGCAATCCACTGGACTTCCTGGTCGGTAAGCCACAAGCCCACCGGATACTCTTTGGCGCCGTTATCGGGTACCAATAAGACCTGATTAACGCGGATTGTGGTTGTTTTCAGCTCATTGATTTCCATCAGCGCGGCTACAGTGGTTCCAAAGAACCTCGCAATCTCATACAAACTGTCGCCTTTCACCACTCGGTAACTGATATAATTCGTCTGATCCTGCTGTTTCGGCTTCTCCACTCTGGGAGCCGCCGCACTGCTTCCGCTTGCCAACGACGCAGCATCACTGCCAAACTCTTTCTCCAACACCGAGACGGCATCCGCAGCCTGCTCAGACGGAAGCGGACTGCTGTCCATATCCAGGCTGTCTTCAGAAACAACAGCAGCAGCAGCAAGCACTGCGGGGCCGGGCTCTTCCGGCTTCAGCTGATCCGCAGCGGAAACGAATATGTAAAGATTGACGCTGAGCATCATCAATACGAGTATCGGGATCAAACTTGCAAATTTTGTCAGTAAGACGTTCCTCACTAGACTGCCCCCCTTTCATCTTAATCTTCAATTTTTACTCATGAAATCCTGCTCCCAGTTTTTATGACGCCTCGATAAACTGTATAGCACGCTGCGTTTTGTTCAACACTAACTGTAGTACAGCTTAAGGAGCATGACCATGACCAACGTGCCTTTCAGTATTATTCTCCTTGCCGCCGCGGCGGTTCTGATCTTGCTGGGCACAGCGCAGCGCGTCCTGGATCGGATGCGGCTTACCGACACAGCCGCCGTCATTTTGTTGGGGCTGTTGATTGCCGCCCACTTTCTGCCGGCGGTTCCCATCACACCTAACATCGGTATCCAACTTGGCGCCCTTGTACCCCTGGGTGTTATTATATATCTATTCGCAACCGCTGAAAGACATGAGCGGATCCGAGCCTTGGCCATCAGCCTGGCCGCCGCCGCGGTACTGTGGTTGTCCGATCAGCTGCTGCCGACACTCCCCGGCCAGCTACCCTTCGATATCGATCCTTTATATGTACCCGGAGTCGCCGCAGGCCTTCTATCATATTTTACCACAAAATCCCGGCGCACGGCATTCATCAGTGCGACCGCCGCGGTGTTTCTAAGTGACTTGGCGGCCATCCTGGCCATATCGCTTAAGACTTATCACGCCCGCACCGTCATCGGCGGCGGAGGCATATTCGACGCCCTGGTTATCAACGGTGTCCTGGCTGTGCTGATCGCCGAGGGCATCGGTGAAATCATTGAACGGATTCACCGCGGCAAAGCCACAGTTGCCGGTCATGAGGATGGTGACAATAATGACTAGGCTTCTTGCAGCCATACTGCTGCTTATGTTGACACTATTGCCGGCGCCAGCCTGCACAGCGCTGGATCTGAGCCAGATCACCTATGAGTTCGCCCAGGATTTGGATATCGAGGAATTGTGGGAAGAATGGCTGGAACCAGGCCAGTACATGACCATGCTTACTCCCGACGGAGAAGTGATTACCCAGACCGGGCGCCGCATCTATGAAGGAGATGAGTATCTTACAAGCGACAACCGGCTTTACCGTGTGGTTGAAGTCAAAGACAACCTGGCCTACACCGAACTGGTGGAAGAAAAGGTTGATTTGGCCGCGGAATACTTCTCATTACGCCAGATCCGCGAAGCCCTGGGATTAAGCCCGGCTCAAGCCCAGGAACAAAACGGCAAATCCGGCTTGATCGCCATCTACCACACCCACAATGCTGAATCCTACGTCCCCACCGACGGTACCGACAGTATTGACGGTAAAGGCGGCATCCATGCTGTCGGCAGCGGTTTTGCCCAGTCCCTGGAAAAGTTGGGTGTGGGCGTGGAATATTCGGAAAACCTCCACTTGCCCCATGATCGGGGCGCGTACCGCCGCTCCCGCAACACAGTCCTGGAACTGCTCGCCCAGAATCCCGACGCCATCTACGATGTCCACCGCGACGCAGCGCCGAAAGACGCGTATGCCGCAAACATCGGCGATGAATGGATCACCCAGGTTCAATTCGTTGTGGGAAGGCAGAATCAAAATCTAGGCGTCAACCGCCAATACGCCCAAAGCCTGAAGGCCGCCGCGGATCAGCTCTATCCCGGGCTGGTGAAAGGCATATTCTACGCCCGCGGCAATTACAACCAGGACCTAAGCCCCCTCAATCTGCTGCTGGAAGTCGGTGCCCACACCAACAGCCGTGAAGCTGCAGTTAGAGGCATATCGCTGTTTGCCGAGGTGGTGGACTTCTATTTCTACGGACCTCAGGACCGGGATCAAGGGACACTGGCCACCAAAGGCACTCAGAGCGCTATCCGGACCATCTTATGGATTGCGCTGTTCCTCGCCGCAACGGGCGTCATATTCTACATCATCAATGCCGGTGGTTGGAAAGCCGCCTTGGCCAGACTTAAACGCAGATAGTCACAGTGGGACTCCCTGCCGCCGCCGGCCGGCATAGACACTGTACTCCCGGCAGCCGCATTCTCTCGCCGCGGCAGCCAACAGTTCCCAATCGGCACCCACGTGCTCGGGATAATGGGCATCGGAAGCAAAAGTGACTGGTATTCCCAATCCGGCGGCCCGCATTACAATAGCTGGAGCCGGGTACATTTCGCTGACCGGTTTCCTCCACCCGGCGGAGCTTAGTTCCAGGCTTATCTGTTTCTGAGCCATCTTGGATAGAATTATATCTATGGACGCCGCCAAACGCGGCATCAACGCCGCGCTTGGCTTGTGCCCGTAAATCTTAATCAAATCGAAATGGGCTATGATGTCGAACAATCCTGAATCGACAGCCCGCTCAAGGGTTGTGTAGTAATCACGGTAGGCTTGGTCCACATCATGCCCCACCCAGACCTCCGGCGCGAAGTCAAAGCCCCACTTGCCGATCACATGGACTGAACCCAGGATAAAGTCAAAAGGGTACTGAGCAACAATCCGCCGCGCCACAGCTTCCATGCCGCTTATATAATCAAGCTCCAGTCCAATCTTCACCGGAATCCCCGCGGCACGGGCATCCAAAAGCAGCTTGATGTACTGCTCCAAATCTTGCCGGAAATCCTGCCTAATCCAGTCTCTCATATACTGACAGCTACCTTCACCCTCAGCCAAAGGGGCGAACATTGGGTAGAACGCCTTGAATTTATGGCAGTGCTCCGTTATGCCGATTTCAGTTATTCCCCGTTTTTGCGCCTGGCGCCAGAATGTTTCCAGCCATTCCAGCGTATACGGGCCGTTTTCCAGATGGATGTGATAATCGATCATTGCTGCGGCTCCTTTTTAAGATGCAAATAATGCTTGGCGCTTAAGTACCCGATCAGCGCTCCCAAGGCCACATTGCTCGGCCAGTGTTCGTCAAGGTAAATCCGGGACAATCCTACCGCGGCCGCCGCTGTGTACAAGACTGGCTTCCATTCGGGAAAATGCTCAGCCAAGGCCCCAGCAGCCGCGAAGGAAGAAGATGTGTGGCCAGACGGCATGGCCGCGAAATCATCGTTGAAGGATGGCCCGGTGAACACTGTGCTAACACCGGTTTTGGGCCGCGCCATACCGGTGGATACCTTGATCGCCGCGGTGTTCACATCGTTGTACAGGCACGCGTAGAATAAATCGGTTCCAACTTCCGAACCCATCAGTACTCCGGCGAAACCCAACGCCAGATGGAACAAGGGGTCGCCAATCCAGGTGATGCCTTTCCACACTTCCCGCGGCAGCGGATCCCTGCTGTGCATAAGCTCATGCAAAGGCTCGTCCACCAGAATCAGGCTGAAGCTGACCACAAAGCCTCCCACTTCAAATTCGGCAAGGACCGGTTTGGTGGTATAGTACCTTCGGGTCAGAGAAGGAAGCTGCTCCAGCCCCTCCCCATAGGCCGCCGCAGGCAGGCAGGCCAAAAGCAGGCAGACAACAATAGACACTTTCCACTTATATCCGGCCACAAGGCTCCACTCCCAAAATTATCAGGCATTCAAGGCTACATCTTATATTTACAAAAAAACACCGAAGAGTCAAGCCTTCAGTGTTGATCGGCGGCTGCAGCTTTCTTGCGTTAGGAGATTGCCTCGACAAATGAAAAAAGCACCGGAGCTAGTCCGATGCTGAAAATGGGCATAAAAATGGCTCCCCGGGCTGGAC
>LFRM01244563.1_pt1 | contig 30158 bp, 30 predicted proteins | sample 618341 | NCBI WGS metagenome assembly LFRM01 (sample SAMN03654438, study PRJNA283298) | anaerobic digester metagenome | isolation source: pool of bioreactors CSTR01a, CSTR02a, and CSTR03a thermophilic anaerobic... | place: Denmark: Kgs. Lyngby | collected 2014-05-21 | reverse complement strand
CTTGAACCGGTGACCTCCGCCTTACCATGGCGGCGCTCTACCGACTGAGCTACATGGGCATTAATAAAAGATTATTAAAAAATAAGCAGCTGTTATTGAAACTGGAGCGGGTGATGGGAATCGAACCCACGCTACCAGCTTGGGAAGCTGGAGTTCTGCCATTGAACTACACCCGCACGGCAAAAAAATACCGCAATTACAATCTACAGCAAAATATATTGTACCCTTCTATTTTTCATTTGTCAACATCAAATTTATACTCTCTTATATGATAATCAGCAAAACAGGCAGATACTAAATGTATCAAACAAGCCGCTGACACACAGTATCAGGGTTTGTTTGCTTATTCCTTCCCTTCCAAATACCTTTCCAGCTTCCTTTTGACCCGCTGGAGAGCATTGTCTATNNGATTTAACATGCCTGTCCAGATCCATGGCAATCTCCTGATAGGATTTGCCCTGAAGGTATGAATTCAAAACCTCCTGTTCAAGATCGCTCAGCAGTTCACTTATTTTGGATTCAATGTCAACATATTCTTCCCGGCTTATTATCAGCTCCTCAGGATCTGAAATTTTAGCACCCGATATCACATCCATCAGAGTTCTGTCAGATTCTTCATCATAGATCGGCTTGTTGAGGGAAATATACGAATTTAAAGGAATATGCTTCTGTCTGGTAGCCGTTTTTATAGCGGTTATGATCTGCCGCGTTATGCACAGTTCAGCAAATGCCCGGAATGAAGAGAGTTTTTCATGCCTGTAATCACGAATGGCTTTATATAACCCTATCATTCCTTCCTGGATAATGTCTTCCCGGTCGGCTCCGATCAAAAAATAAGAACGCGCTTTAGCCTTAACAAAATTTTTATACTTATATATAAGGTATTCCAGCGCTTCAGCATCGCCCTTTCTTGCATAATCAACTATATCTTCATCCAGCATTAAATTGAAACGATTATATCCATGATCTGCTGCGTGTAAATTCACCCGATATCTCCCCCAAAACCTTATATATATTAATAAAGCATACCATTTGAATTATACATTAATCAATGTTTATAAGTCAAGCTATCTGCGCCTTCTCCATCGTTCTAATTTTTTCATGACAGACGGGTTGATCATAGTTCCCAATGAATTACCATTATACTTTATTTTATTCAAATATTCACGGTTTCGTTCTTTCTCAGCGGCTTCAACCTCTAAATACAGTTCCCGGGCCGACATCCTGGTTCCTCCCCTGGATAATACGATCACCTGCTGTAAGTAATCAGATGTAGCCACCCGTATGATTCCGTTCCCGGCATTGGTATTAACCCACCGTTCAATGTAATTATCCGCCGTCTCATTGGTCTTTGTATATACGACTTCCAGATTCCCGTAATACTCATGCTTTTCAACGCCGTCTTTTGTTAAGTGGGCATCAAACACTATGATAATACGGCCTCCCCTATAGCCCTGGTAATCCTGCAGGATCTCAATCAGTTTCATTCTGGCATGTTCCAAATTATCGGCTGCTATTGAATGCAGCAGAGGCCATGAATTAATAATGTTATATCCATCTACCAACAGGTACTCTTCCAAGCCATATCCCCCTTATCCTCTTTGCCTTACTATTTCATACATCAACACAGCTGCAGCCACCGATGCGTTAAGGGAGTTTATCTTACCCTTCATGGGAATGCCCACCAAAAAGTCACATTTTTCCTTGACCAAACGCCTCAGGCCTTTACCCTCACTTCCAATAACCAATGCAACCGGCCCTTTCATATCCTGCCGGGTATATGGCTTGCCGCCGGCATCCGCTCCCACTACCCAAAGGCCATGCTCCTTCAGCAGCTCCAGGACGGATGCTATATTGTTCACCTTGGCTACAGAAACGTGCTCTACAGCGCCGGCTGAAGCTTTAACCGCAGCCGGTGTCAATCCGGCCGCCCTTCGCTTAGGAATAATAACGCCGTGAACTCCGCAGCATTCAGCTGTTCTTATTATAGCCCCGAGATTATGGGGATCCACTATTTCGTCAAGCACCAGTACAAAAGGCGGTTCTCCGTCCGTTTCAGCCTTTTTTAGAATATCTTGCACGGATACGTAGGAGTAAGGTGTAATAAATGCAATAATCCCCTGATGAGTCTGAGTTTGGGATATACTGTTCAATGTCCTTCTGTCTACTTCCTGGATTATAATGCCCTTATCCCTTGCCTTTGATAGTATATCTCTTACAGCCCCTTCCCTGTTTCCCTTTAGAACCAAAATCCTCTCTATGGTTCGTCCGGAGCGCAGCGCCTCCTTTATCGGATTTCTGCCCTCTATCTGCCATTCAGAACCATCTGCATCGTACCAGCTGCTCATTTCGTTCCTCCAAACTGCCTGTATAAGTCTTCGAACTCACTGCGGACTTCCGCGGCCTTCCCGCAGCTCATACTGCCTTCGGGACATGCGCCCCTGACGCAGCCCGGGCCGGCATTCATAAATATATTTGGTGCCACCGGCAAAACCAGTTTGAGCATTTCCTTAGCCAGGGTTCTTATTTCCCACTGGGCTCTATTGCAGCATCTTAGGTTAAAAAAATGCAATAATTCCCGGGCGTTCATGGTAACCATAAACTTTGTCTCGGCAGCATTTGGCAGTACAAACCGCGCATCCTCATTTGAAGCTTCTCCCCGGTCTCCCAGCATCTCCAGCCACTCATCATACCACTTTTGGATTTGCGACATTTGCTGCTCAAATCTTTCTATGCTTTGCCGGCCCAATGCTTTTATTCCTGCAGGAATTATATAGTTAAAGGTTTTCCCCTCCCTGGATTTCTCTGTCACATACCTTTGAGACTTGACGCTGAAACTGGCGATCCTATGGCGTGTTATCTGGGCAAGCAGGCTCCTTGATACTCCCTCCACTCCAAAAGTAAAACTTACGTGTTCTACCGGGGAGAGATGTCCCATTTTTATCAGCCTTGCAATAAACCTGGATTGATCAGCCTGTTCAATACCTTCTTTTAACCTGTCTATATCAACCGATGAGTAGCACAGCTTTGCGGCCATGGCAACTACCTCTTCAGGATTGGGCGTATAACTTAAAAGCTCCACATGCAAACAAACCTCACCCATTCACTTTCTCCCCCTTTGCGCTATCCAGTATATAGTCCAGTATTTCAAAAAGCCGCTCGTTTTTATCAAGTAAGTATAAATACCCGAAAAGCGATTCAAAACCGGTAGCCCACCGGTATTCCATTATATCGGCATTTTTTGGGACAGAACCCGGCTTGGCATTTCTTCCCCTTCTCACCACATCCTGTTCCTCAGGCGTGAGGAACTCCTCAATCCGATGAAGAGTGTCAGCCTGAGCCTTTGCTTTTACAAAATCAATGGCCTTAACATGCAGCTGATGTACCGGCACGTTATACAGGATAAGCAGGTATGTCCGCACGAAGAGGTCGTATACAGTATCACCAATATACGCGAGTACTAAAGGGCTCATCATCCTTACCTGTGTTTCATCTACTTCTCTTCCGAGTTTTTTCTTCAAATAACCGAGTAGTCCGTTCATTATAGTGCTTCCGCTCCATTCAATCATCCGATAAATACATGATGGGCACATGATATAATACATTGAAGAATATAAAAAACATTATGCAAAAAGATAATGATTTTATTCTTCAAATAAACACAATGCACCCTCTGTAATGCTAAATTAAGCTCTTTATAGGTTATTATACACCATATAAAGAAAAACAAAATACCTATTTTCGCATTTTAACCGCATAAACTGCATTTATTTATATTACAACTTCCGCCATGCCATGATATAATATCAATGGTTACATATCGCTTTCTGTTTAATATCAATGATAGGGGAGATCTTAAATGAAAATAATGATCATTTCAAGCAGTCCGAATACCGACGGATTAACAGCCGCTTGCGTGCATGCCGCTCAGCTCGGCGTTGAAAAGGAAGGATTTGAAACAATACAAATAAGGCTGAATGATTTAAATATCGGCAGATGCCATGCCTGCGGCAATGGCTGGGGTACGTGTCTTGATCGCCATGAATGCCAGGTGCTGGATGACTTTCAAAAGCTGCACCAATCCATGGCTGATATCGACGGGTACATAATTATAACCCCTGNNATTATAACCCCTGTTTACTGGGGTGAGATGAGCGAATCTGCAAAGGCGTTCTTCGACCGGCTTCGCCGCTGTGAAGCCACAAAACGGGATAAGAACTATATAGAAGGCAAACCCATTATAGCCGTCGCAGCTGCGGGCGGCAGCGGCAACGGCATAGTATCCTGCCTTGCTTCCATGGAAAGGCTTATAACGCATATCAGGGGCAAAAAATTCGATCTTATGGGCATAACCCGGTACAGCAGAGAATATATGCTGCATTCAATACAGAATGCCGCAGGTGAAATGGCTGCATCAATTAAAAGGGCTGTTTCTCAATGAAACAGCCCTTTTTGCTATTTATATTCTTTCTAAAGGTTTAACGTTGCCATAAGTGTGTGCCGGACCATTGACCGGCGCAGCCCAGCGAACAGCATTTTTTATCACCTGCTGTACCTCCGGTTGATAATAGATTGGAAATGTTTCATGTCCCGGCCTGAAATAAAATATCTTTCCCCGGCCCCGGTAGTAACAGCAGCCGCTCCGGAATACCTCGCCGCCTTCAAACCAGCTTATAAACACCAGTTCATCGGGAGCCGGAATATCGAACCGCTCACCGTACATCTCTGTGTTGGGAATTTCAAAATATTCATTTAGCCCCTCTGCAATTGGATGACCCGGCTCAACAACCCAGATACGCTCTTTTTCTCCAGCCTCCCGCCATTTCAAGTCACAGGTGGTCCCCATGAGTTTTCTGAATATCTTGGAAAAATGCCCTGAGTGCAGCACAATAAGCCCCATTCCGTCCAAAATTCTGTTATAAACCTTATCGACAATATCGTCCTCAACCTTATCATGGGCCATATGCCCCCACCATATAAGCACATCGGTAGATGCCAATACTTCCTCGCTAAGCCCGTGTTCCGGTTGATCCAGAGTGGCTGTTCTCACCTCAAGACCGGGTTCGCCGGAAAGAAATCCGGATATAGCTCCATGTATCCCTTGAGGATATGCTTCAGCCACCTTTTTATCAGTTTTTTCATGGAGATTTTCATTCCATACCGTTACTTTAATATTTTTTCCCATCAGTATGCACCTCTCTTGATATATTATTTTTTCAGCTGCAACAATGGGTTAACATATGCTGCAGGAATGCCGCTCATAGCAGTCCGCTCAAAAAACCGTAATTCATTAACATGTATGCCAAAGCCCCAAGAACCAGCAATATTAAAAACACCTTTAAAACCTTAAAAGCAATTTTCATTATAAAATAGATAGCCACCACAGCAATTAATATTGTCAGAATATCCGTCATTATAACAGCTCCCCCCGTATTATTATATCGTTGGTTCCGTCTCCATACCGGTAAACTTACAAGCTTCGTCCGGAATTTTCTGCGCTTTAGCCCTTCCTTCACCCGGACTTACGCTGGATCTGTATTTTTGCCGGATAAGCCAAAACCCTTCCGCTAATTATATCCCAAGGGCATTTAACCTATCCTTTTATTTTCAGTTATATTGTACCAAAAAAATCCTGTTGTTACCACGGTATATTAATCATTGCAGAAACTAAATCTCTTGAAACCGTATATAAAAGTATAGTATAGTTTAGTTATAACAGTACTTAAATTATCGGCAGAACTAACAAAAGCATAAGAAAGACAATAACTGGAGGGATCTATTGTGAGAAAAGATGTGCCATACAATCAATACCTTGGTGAAGTAGAAAAACAGCTGAAATCACAAGGCCTTTTCCTGACATCCAAAGGCGGCAAGGTAAATACTATGGTCATTGGATGGGGAGGAATTGTTTTCATCTGGGGAAAGCCCATATTCATGGTACCGGTAAGGAAATCCAGGTATACTCACGGGCTTATCGAAAAATCAGGTGAATTCACCGTCAGCGTCCCACTCAATAAGGATTTAAAAGATGCATTAATGTTTTGCGGGACAAAATCGGGGCGTGATTATGACAAGTTCAAGGAATGCAACCTCACACCCATACCCGGCAAAGAAATCGATACACCGGTTATAGGTGAATGTCAACTGCATTATGAATGCAAAGTAATATGTAAACTGGAAATGGACCCCGGTAATTTAACTCCGGAAATTAACAGTAAACATTATCCTGATTATCATACATTTTTCCTCGGTGAAATTGCAGCTTGTTACATAACCGAATAATCCACCGGCTGTTTGCTTTGTACGGCTTTTTGAATCCCGGCAGTTAGCCCGGTTATGAAATCAGATGAAAATAACTGCAGTAAAGGATGGTAACACATGTTCAGACTATGGGGTATTGTGCGCAAAAACAACAAAATAATTATGGATATGGTTTCTGAATACAGCGGAGCCGACCTTTCAGAACAAGATCGGCTCCATCGCTGTATAGAAGAAATATGTTACAAATTGGACCTGGAACGTCCCATTTGGCTTGAAAAAAACCAAAGGGAGTTTGAGGAATACAAAAGAGCAGTTCTAACTCAGGATAATTTCATGGAAAAAATTGATTTTGACGCTCTTGAGATTGAAGTTATCCAGGATGACGAATCATGACAGATGTCCAAATCCCTTTTACCATAATATCCTGATAGAATATTTAAAACGATTCTGGTCAGCGGCCCAGCATTTCTGCAGCGCATTCAGCAACTCTTTCGGCTGTAAAACCGAATTCCTTGAACAGAACTCCGGCCGGACCTGAAGCGCCAAATCTATCTAATGAGATAATCTTTCCGTCCAGTCCCACATATTTATGCCAGCCCAATGATGCTCCGGCCTCAACAGCCAACCGGGCTTTTACGTCACATGGCAGCACTTTCTGCTTATATTCTTCCGGCTGCTCTTCAAAGATCTCCCATGAAGGCATACTTACAACCCGGGCATCTATTCCTTTTTCTTTAAGAATCTTTCGAGCTTCGTATATGAGCTGTACTTCCGAACCGGAAGCCATGAGTATGATATCAGGTGTCTCCTTTTCAGAATCCACCAGTATATACGCGCCTTTTAAAGCTTCTTTCCCGGTTTCCTGGAAAGTTGGGAGATTCTGACGCGTAAGTACCAGCGCCGTCGGCCCGGTCTTTCTTGTTACTGCTGCGTACCATCCGGCAGCCGTCTCCTTGGAATCAGCAGGGCGGAACACAGTAAAATTGGGAAGGCCTCTTAACGCAGCCAAATGCTCTATAGGCTGATGGGTAGGACCGTCCTCGCCCACACCTATACTGTCGTGGGTGAAAACATAGGTTACAGGCAGCCCCATAAGAGCAGCCAATCTCAAAGCGGGTTTCATGTAATCACTAAACACAAAAAATGTGGCAACATAAACCCTGAGGCCTCCATGGAGTACCATTCCGCTGGCAATAGATGCCATGGCATGTTCCCTGACACCAAAATGGAAGTTGGAGCCGGTACGATCTTCTGCGGAAAAATCGCCCCGTCCTTTCATGATAGTCTTATTTGACGGCGCCAGATCCGCCGACCCACCAATGAGATTTGGAACAAATTTGGCCAGACGGTTTATAATTTCCCCTGAGGCAGAGCCGGTTGCCATATCACCCTCAAAGCTCCAGAAATCCTGAGCATCCAGCTTCTCTTTGGGCAAATCGCCGCTGTGCCACAATTTCCATTCTTCAGCCAGCTGGGGATATTCCTTTGAATATGCTTCCCATAGGCGGTTCCACTCTTCTTCGGCCTTTTTCCCTTTGTCTATCATACCATCCATATGCCTTTTTACCTCTTCGGGTACGTAGAAGGGTTCCTGTCCTGGCCATTTTAAGAATTCCTTCATCTGCTGGACATTCTCTTCACCTAACGGTTCACCATGGGAAGATGCATCTCCCTGTTTTGCAGGACAGCCATAACCAATCTCTGTTGTGATAATGATCAATGAGGGTTTCTCAGTCTCGGCTTTGGCTTGGGCAATAGCATTATCAATTGCATCTATATCATTTCCATCCTGCACCCTCAAAACCTGCCAGCCCTGGGCTTCAAAGCGTTTACCCACATCTTCCCTGAATGCAATATCGGTGGACCCTTCAATGGTAATGGAATTTGAATCATACAGCACTATAAGTTTGCCTAATTTCAGGGTGCCTGCCAGTGATGCGGCTTCATAGCTTATTCCCTCCATGAGACAGCCGTCACCGGCTATAACATATGTATAGTGATCCACGATATTATATCCCGGACGGTTGAACTTAGCAGCAAGATAAGCCTCAGCTACAGCCATGCCAACCGCATTTGCAAAACCCTGGCCAAGCGGGCCGGTTGTAGTCTCTACCCCGGCTGTATGTCCATATTCAGGATGGCCGGGAGTCTTGCTGCCAAATTGCCTGAAATTCTTAATATCTTCAATGGTAAGATCATATCCGAAAAGATGAAGCAGTGAATAGATAAGCATTGAAGCATGTCCGGCTGATAACACAAACCGATCCCGATCAGCCCACAGGGGGTTTTGAGAATTGTGTTTCATATGTCTGGCCCATAATGTATATGCCATTGGCGCTGCACCCAAAGGCGCCCCCGGATGCCCTGATTTTGCCTTTTCAACAGCTTCTGCCGACAATACCCGGATAGTGTTTATGCTTAGTTGTTCAATAGAATTCATTTTATACCTCCTGTCACGAATTATTTTTTATATATTCTTACGGGACAGTATTGATTTTAGGCCTGATCTGACTCCAATCAATGTTGCAGCTATAATAAAAATGTTTTTATGGTATGTATACGGCCATTTACAGTCCCGACTTCACTCATTGATCTATTATAATCTATTTTATTCATGTCATGCAAGCCTTTAGCCAGTTTTGCCATAAATTGTTATATAGGCATGACTGGATCATCGGAATACACAGCCTATAAGAGCTCCTTTATTATTTCAGAGCCCGGCTTGGGTGACAGGTATGCAAAGGGAACATCTAACACGGTGCGGGCACCTGTCTGCCCCTCCGCAGCCATTCGGTACACCGCCCTTGCATATGCCAACAGCACGCTTGAAGTAAACTCCGGATTGCTTTCCAAGGTCAGGCTGAATTCCATCACATGCTTGTTGGAAATACCGGTTTCTCCCGAGCGGATTACCATGCCTCCATGAGGCATGCCTGTATGATTGGCCTCAAATTCCTCCTGAGAAATAAAATGCACCGTTGTATCATAATCGGCAAAATAATTGGGCATTTCTTTGATCTCACGTTCAATGCGCTGCAAATCAGCGCTCTCTTCAGCCACAACATAGCACACACGAATGTGTTTTTCTCTTGTTGCCAGACTGGGATTCTCTCCACTCCGAACTTTATTGACAGCATCTTCTATCGGTATGGTATACTGTATGGCGTTTTTAACACCGGGTACCCTGCGTACGGCATCGGAATGCCCCTGGCTTACTCCCCTGCCCCAAAAAGTGTAACTGTAACCCTTTGGCAGAACGGCCTGTCCTAACAGTCTCATCAGCGAAAACAAACCAGGATCCCAGCCGACTGAGATCAAGCTGACTTTACTCCCCTTTCTGGCTGCCTCATCAATTGATGCAAAATATTCTGGAATCCTTTCATGGTTATCAAAGCTGTCCACTGTATTAAAAATTCTTGCAATTGCCGGCCCCTGTTCCGGTAAATCGGCAGCAGAACCTCCGCACAAGATCATAACATCAATTTTCTCCCTGTAATCTTCCAGCTGCGAGATATGAACAACCTGAGCATCAGCCTTTACCTGTTCCGGCGGCCTCCGTGTAAATATGGCAACCAGTTCGAAATCCGGATTCTGCCTAACTGCCATTTCAACTCCGCGGCCAAGATTACCGTACCCAACAATTCCTACATTGATTTTCTGTTCCATAACCAACCTCCGTTCAGCTTACGTTTCAATCAAATACCGACAGATAATGCTCAAAAAACCTGTCCCTGTCAACCTCCAGGGCTACTTCGTGTCTTCCTTTCTCAGGATCCGCTTCCCAATGGGTTAACCCCCTTAACCTGTCGCTGGCCAGTTCAACTTCAACATTCCCTTTTTTGAATGCACATATCCGGCTGTCAAATATTGTAGCAGCCGCCAGTGGATCATGAAAAGTTATTCTGCTGGTTCTCTCAAACCATACTGAAGCAAAATCAAGAACCGGTTCAAGTAAAGGGGCTTTAAACTTGCTTCTTACCTCATCCGAATCCATGGTCACCTGACGCGTCACATCCAGCCCTATGGAGCGGTGCACATCAGTCTGGCCGGCATATACTATTGCAGCAGCATAAGGATCGCATATGGCATTCCATTCCAAAGGGCCCACTCCCGGTAAACGGTTGGTGAAAACACCGCACATCAAAACAAGTCCTTTTAGCAGTTTCGGTATTTCCTGATCGGTTTTAAACAGCAGCGCTGCATTGGTAAGAGGCCCGATTGCAAGTAAGACTACTTCTCCCGGGTTTTCACGGATTGTTCTCCGCATAAATTCGATGGCCTCGCCCCTGGGAAACTTAGTTTCATGTTTCCAGTTGCCCAGTACCCTGGCCTGCTGTGCCACCGGCTGTTTTTGGCGCCCGATAAGCGGCTCTTCAGCGCCTGGATAAATTGGCACATCCTTTCCGGCCACATTGCACAAAGCGCTTGCCAGCATGGCCCGTTTGTCAGCCTGCCCGCTTACCGTAGTTACTCCCATAAGCCGGCATTCAGGATTTGAAAGGAGATAAGCCAGGCACACAGCATCATCAATGTCACTTCCGATATCGGTATCAAGAATAACCTTAACCGGCATTTTGCTATTCCATCCCTTCATATTTATATTGTTTTTATATTTTATCACACTATAAATTTAATAGCATAAAATTCCTGATATAATTTTAAAATTTCATGTTTATTTCTATTTAAATATGGTTAAAATATAAACGTAAAAGTTACCCAAACCCCCAAACCCCTTACATAAGGACCGCTGACAGCGGTCCTTTTGTTTTCATCATAAATAGGGGATTAGATCAGCAAGACGATCAACAACAATATCAGGCTTTATGTGAGACTTTTCCAAATCATCCCGCTTGGTTTCACCGGTTAACACCAGTGCGGTGGTTACACCGTGATCAGCCCCTATAGCTATATCGGTGTATAGACGATCACCAACAAAAACCATATCATCCTTGGTGCAGTCCAGGTATTCCAGCAAATATTCCAAAGTCTCAATAAAAGGCTTACCTAAATATTTCGGTTTGACTCCGGTGGAAGCGGTTATAAAAGCGCAAATCGCGCCGCAGTCAGGAATAAAACCAGTTTCAGTAGGACAGTTTAAATCCAGATGGGTAGCAATAAACGGAACACCCCGGCGGATAAAAGTACAAGCCCGGCTTAGCTTATCATATGTCAGGGTAGTGTCAAACCCTGCCACTACCACATCCGGCTTCTCTTCCACCAACTGAATTCCGTTTTTGCAGAATTCTTCGCAAAGCATGGGAGTTCCCAAAAGAAATACACTGCAATTTTTGTAATTCTTTTTCAGGTATTCTATAGTTACCATACCCGATGTGATTATCCTTGATTCGCTGACATAACATCCCATACCGGCCAGCTTCTTCTGATAGACCGAAGAGTTCTTCGATGAGTTGTTAGTAAAAAACGTAAAATGTTTGCCCGACTCCTCCACACCTTTCACAAAATCCAATGAACCATCCAGCAGTTTATCACCAAGATAAAAAGTACCGTCCATGTCCAGGACAAAATGTTTCTTTTCCTTTAGTTGATCGATTTTCATCTGTTTCATACCCCTTACCATATTATCTTCTGTTTCCAGTATTATAAAAGCAACCGTACCAATATTGTATTCTACCACATATGTTGGGGGACTCCTATACCCTTTTTGCCCTCAATATATCCTGAAACTCATGATATCCAAGACAGTTTATAATATCTGCTTTTTCCAGCCAGCCTTTCCTGGCCATCCAGACACCGTATATTCCATGGCTTAAACTTCTCAGATCATGGGCATCCGTGCTAATTACAAATTTAACTCCCAATTCTTTTCCTAATTTGCACAACCGCCAGTCCAGATCCAGCCTGTGGGGATTGGCGTTAATTTCTATGTAAACTCCCCTTTCTGCCGCCCTTTCCAGGATTTTTTCCATATTTGCCGGATATTCCTCACGTGAGAGCAAAAGCCTTCCTGTAGGGTGAGCCAGTATGGTGGTATAAGGATTGTCCATTGCATTGATAATACGCCGGGTCATCTCATCTTTTTCCATGGAAAACCTTGAATGAACCGCCGCTATTACAAAATCAAAAACTTCCAGTAAATCATCCTTATAGTCCAGACTCCCGTCGGGTAATATATCAACTTCTATCCCTTTTAAAATCCTAAAATTCTCCAAGTTTGAATTCAGCCGGTCAATTTCCTGATGCTGTCGTAATATATCATCCTTTTTTAAACCATGGGCGTAATATGCAGCCTGACTGTGATCTGAAATTCCGATGTACTCATAACCCAGTTTTTTCGCCTCAACAGCCAGTTCTTCAATGCTGTTAACTCCGTCGCTGTAATTACTGTGAACATGAAAAATTCCTTTTATATCTTCCTCCTTCACCATATCCGGCAAACGATGCTCCAGCGCCGCCTGGATTTCCCCCATATTCTCCCTTATTTCAGGAATTATGTACTGCATCCCAAGAGCCTGAAAAATCTCTTCCTCATCTTTGCAGGGGATTATATTTTGAGTATTGTCTGCAAACAAACCGTATTCATTCATCTTAATGCCAAGCCCTTTTGCATAATGCCGCATAGCTGTATTGTGTTCCTTGCTTCCCGTAAAGTGGTGTAATGCGTAAGGATACTGTTCCGGCTGTACAACCCTCAAATCAGCTGCCATTCCATTTTCCAACCGGACACTGGACTTGGTATCGCCTTTGCCAACAACATCCCTAACCTCCGGGAGCTTAGTAAAAAATTCCATAATCTCTTCCGGATGATGACTGCTTACCAAAATATCAATATCCTTGATCAGTTCCTTTCTCCGTCTCAGACTCCCGGCCAGGCTGGCTTGTACAACACGGGGATGTTCTTTAATCCGGCTCAGAATGCTGTGTCCCAGCTGAAGCGCATCGGACAACAAAAATTTTTCCCTGTAACGCTTGAGATATTCCAGGCCTTTTAGTATATTGGCCTGTACCTTTTCGCCGAAACCGGGCAAAGTCAGCAAACGGTTCTCTATGCACGCATATTCAAGCTCTCCAAGTGTGCTTATGCCTAATTTGCTGTACAATGTGTGTACTCTTTTTGGGCCCAGTCCGGGGATCTTCAGCAGGTCAAAAATGGTTTCAGGGAATTCTTTCTTTAAATTCTCATAATACCGGAGCCGCCCTGTTGTAACCAGCTCTTCGATCTTCTGTTCCAGGGCCTTTCCGATCCCATCTACCTGATTCAGTCTCTTTTCCATCACCAGCGTATTCAAATCCTCATCCAGCATCTCAACTGCCCTGGCACCTCTCTCATAGGCACGTATCTTAAAAGGGTTTTCACCCTTAATTTGCAGAAGCAAACCAATCTCTTCCAGGATTCTTGCAACATCCTTCCTGTCCACCGCCAATCCTCCCTTCTATTGATATTATAACCTTATATACGGCATAACACAAAAAATGTACAAAAAACTAAAAGGCCTCTCAAGGAAACAGGCTCTTCCTCTATAAGGCCTTATTAATGAATATAGTCTGGTTCTGGACAAGCAACAGTATTAATAATAATTTAAAACAAAACCCCGGCTATATCTGCAGTTAATAATAGAGTTGCAATGCAGCATCATGGTTCCTGGCTGTTAGCCAGTATATCCCTCAGTTTTCCCAACACCTCGTATGTATTTGGCCCTACTACTCCATCCGATATCAGGCCGTAGTCTTTCTGCAGTTCAAGAACCGCATCCCTGACTTCTTCATCGTACACAGCATCCAGCGGCCCTCCATAATATCCAAGTTCCTGGAGAATTTCCTGTACACTCCTTACATCCTCCCCCGGCTGTACCCCCAAGTATAGGGTCCTTCCGGTAAAAGTAATTCCGGTTATTTTAACTTCAGTGCCAAGGGGAACAATATCATACAGCTCAATTACGTCTTCATTCAGCATTCTGACACATCCGTGACTGGCTGCCGTACCTATGCTCCCGGGCTCATCGGTGCCATGTATGCCATAACCTCCCCAGGGAACGCTCAATCTCATCCACCTGGCGCCAAACGGCCCTCCCGGATTCAATGTTTTTTGAATTATTCTCCAGTTCCCTGTAGGCGTCGGGGTAGAAGGTGTCCCAACTGCTACAGGATATACTTCCAATATTTGTTCACCCTGCCTGAGTGTAAGTTCCTTTTCTTCCAGATCTATGGTTATGTTATATTCTGTATTAAAGAATTGGAGAAGTTCCGGACTTATACCAACAGCATTCCATGTATCAGGTCCTACGATACCATCAGCCGTCAAGCCGTTCTGCTGTTGAAAATTACGCACTGCTTCGGCCGTCTGTCTGTCATAGACCCCGGTTATATCGCCTTCATAGAATCCCAGTTCACTAAGGCGTTGCTGTATATTGGTAACATCGATGCCTTCCATCAAAGGATCAGTAATTCTTAAATAACGACTGGCGTATGTCATTCCTACCACCCCCTATCACATTCTATGACGGTGGGCAGCCTCTTATGTTATAGCATTAAACCAAAATATCCATTTGTGAACTTTTTACAAAAGCCTTACAGAAATAATGAAAAGAGGAAGTGTGCATAACGCTGCAACTTCCCCTCTTTAGCACAGTCAATATTTTAGCATTCTTTTGAATCTCTAATCCCCCTGAATATGCCGTCTCCATTAAACAAAACTACCAAGATGAGGAAGAAAAACAACAGTTCATCGGAATCATCAAATATCCCGCAATTGCAGAATATAATTACCAGCAATAGGAAGAAAAAGAGTATGCTGTCATCATCTTGGCCTGCTCGCCTTCCGAAGAAACCCATATGCTCATACCTCCTTTAATTATAGTACTAATTGATTTGGCCGTTTGTATGCATCTTCACTATAATATATGTCAGAGTATTAAAATCTGTGAATATTTTATAATATCCATTTTCCTTACAGGGACTGTACCTATGAAGGGACTGTACCTATGATCGGATCGGTACTGATGCAAGCCCTGTAAACCTGGTTCCATGTTTGCAATTAATACCGTTAAGACAACAAAAGGGGGAGTACGCATGCTGCAGCACTCCCCCTCTTTACCACAGCCAGCGTTTTCAGCTCTCACTGGCTGATGTACCAAACCCCCGGCATAAGCAATCATTGTTAAACAGTACAACGAGGATAAGGAAGAAGAACAATAATTCATCAGAATCTTTGAACAAACCGCAATTACAGAATATAATCACCAGCAGTAGGAAGAAAAAGAGCAGGCTATCATCTTCGCCAAACTTTCTGCCACCAAAGAGATTCATTCAACCGTACCTCCTTTAAACACATTTCCTGTTGAACCCTTAAACTCCGGCTCCATTAACAATATATGCCAATGTATAGAATGCTGTGAATACTTCATACTTGATGTATGCATATATCCTAGTAATATTTTTTTGACTCCAGGTATTCCCTTACCTTCTGAAGCACCTCTCCAAACCTCTGAAAATGTACAACCTCACGTTCCCGCAGAAATCTCAAAGGATCAATAACGTCCGGGTCGTCGGCAAGATTGATTAGATGTTCATATGTTGCCCTGGCTTTTTGCTCGGCTGCCAGATTTTCATGAAGATCTGCTATTGGATCCCCTTTTGATTGAATGTAGGCTGCAGTAAAAGGCACACCGGTGCCTGTGCTGGGGTACACAGCATTATCATGATCGGCATAATATGTTCCGGCATCGGCCATCTTCATCTCTTCAGGACAGACTCCTTTCATCAGCTGGTATACCATGGAGCCCACCATTTCAAAATGTGCCAATTCTTCCGTACCCTGATGTTATCGGTGATACGGTGAACGAATCTCTAAAAACAATCTATCAGTATAATACGACGGCTTTTTTGCGCAATTACCTAATATGTTGTAACATTTTCCCCCACACTCAAAACTGTATTTGGATAGCAGCGCACGGCTCCAAAGCTGCCATCAAAGTCAAGAATCCTGCAGTAAGTTGTGATACCTGCAATAGAACCAATAACTCCGGCTTTAATCGTTTTGCCTGCTATAAGTATTCCCCCTATAACTACACTATCAGCTTTTCTCAGTAATATATGTTTGTTTGCAATCAATTTTGATCGGTAACTTCCCCGTCCCATCACAGTAATACTCCCACTGGATTGGATCAGGGAATTCTCGCAATATTCCAGTGTTATATTTGTGCTTATTATATGGCGCTTCCTTAGTAAAGCTTCATTTTCATCAAGATAAGCACAAATTTCTCTTATCAGGTCTGAAGAACGAATGTGAAGCGCATTGGCACCAAAAAGTTGATTTTTTATTTTATTAATTATGTCGAATCCCAGGCCGGCTTCCTCATCCTCAATCAAATAAAGCATGTTTTCCATGTCTTCAACGAGCTTCCTAAGTTTTTTGTTTTCATTAATTAATATATACGCAACATGTCCAATTCCATGCTCAGTCCGTTTTGGATGTGCTGAGTCTAGTTCATCGGCAATTGAACTTAATATATTGCTGATATTTTTTACAGCAGGAGTAACAAACATATGTATAATCATATCGGCACCGGCTGATATATTGCAGTTTATAATCTTTCCATATACATTTATATTGCCTCCGGCCCGTATAGTCGCATGATAACAACTCCCGCCAATTATAATGTCTCTTCCTGCCACTACCTTTAAACCTTCCCTTACACTTCCTCTTATAATCACGTCGCCATCAAACCTGATATTGCCGGTATCAGCATCCACATCACCCGGTATGGTTAAAACCGGAGCTACGCTGACTACGCCCTTTTCCAACACTGGTCTTCCGGGAATGGTTGCCACAATTCTTATATCGTCCAGCAATATAGTGCCCTTTCCCGCTTTGAATACCAGTTCTTTTGCCGGCCGAGCCTTTATAGATTCACCGGTAACCGTAGAACCGTTCTTTCCGGGTATGGCGGAAATAAGCTTTTCAGCCAGAACATCTCCTGCCTTAACAGTAGGGATGATGGTATGATCCATTATATCCACCGGCTTATCCTTATAAAAATTTGGATTTCTATAACTGTTCCGGGAGAAATAATATTTGATACGGCTATTTATCCCGTGAACAGGAGGGATCCCTTTAGCAACAATACTCTTTCCTCCATATGGCAATTTTATTAAAGCCTCTATTTCCTCTACCTGTATAAATTCCGGTACCACACCTTTGTTCACCAATTTATCAATACATTGTTTGAGAGAAACTGCGGGAGGTGGTATTTCCTTGTAATCTCCACATATAAAAAGATTGTTACAAGCTTTTACATCCCTCAAGAAATACTTTCTTCCAGGGATCTTTTTGATCTCAAGGATGGCCTCCATCTTATCCCGGGACAACTCCACATCAATGCAAATTGCCGGATCTGCCGATTTTGGAACTATATTTATCCAATCCTTCTCTGTGACCACGCATGAACCAGTTACTTTTTTATTGTTAATATAAACATCAATATTTGGATCATTTACTATTATAGAAGGATATCTTCCGCCATTAACGGGATCCTTTACTTTTATCAATCCTCCTATAATTTCTACTGTACCCTCAATAGCCCGGGAAGCAGAGGCAGCTTCTGTCTTCTTCCGATACAGCTTTTCAATTCTGTAAACACCTGGTTTTCTAATGGTGCCCCACAGTAAAGAAACCGGTGGTTTTATAGTATATACCCTCAAAGACTTTTTTTCACATTTATAATGTTTTTCAGCTTTTCTTATTGCTTCATCAATATTTGTTGCTTTAAGCAGAATTCTGTTTTTTGCATCATCAGGAACAACCAATTTTTTTAAAATCCTCCTTCTAACAAATTAAAATCATCAATCTCTATCCAAAAAAAGACCTGTTGATGATGAAAAATTGATTCGCTGCCATACTACTCAACAGGCTTCTTAAATCATACTTATTAATTTATGCATTAGCCAAATTTGATTCAAAACATAAAGCTCTCTCCTGTAAAGCGTGCCCATGGGCGTAATTTGTAAATCTCTTTTTCCTGCACTACTTTCCTACCTTAGAAGTCATCGTAACCTGACTAAAATATTTTATTCTATTGTTCAATAAAGCCCACAAAAAAAACTCTATACGCCAGTTGTATAGAGTTTTTTGCAACCGGCTGCCATAGAATTACTGCTCCTTAGGCCCTTGGCTTTGCGTCCCTGTCTTTCGACAGGTTTGCCCATTTATGGATTATATGGATATTTTAAAACAACACCGTAGTCTATTACCTTATTTTAAACTAGCACAAAAATCATATCGATTATAGCAAATTTCCCATAAGAATTCAATAGATCTTGCCTGTCATTTTCTATTATTCAGCAAATTTCGACAATTTTCTTCTTGTCCGCTTTCTGACTCATTTACTTTTTTAATAACAGCCTTGATGCCAATAGATTTTATTTTTTTTAAAATTTCCTGCACATCCTCATTTGTTTTTTGTTTATATACGTTATCACAGATTTTTACAGCAGTAGTGCCGAATTTATAAGTTTTCACTATATTTCCTGCACATTGAGTTTTTCCAGCCATTCGGTTACCTCACAAATCTCTATATTTTTACCGGGAATCTCCCGATTTTAAATAATAATTATATAGTCCTTCTTCAGCTGACCATATCACCGGAGACAATTTCCATATTAAATAAAAAACAGGTCATGACCAATACATTCTATTAGCCATGACCTGTCCGTATTAATACATTTAAGAATTATATAAGTACTAACTCTTGTCAATCTTCATTATCTTCTTCGCTGTTCACCAGAATACTTACAGTGCCTTTAATTACTGCACCGTCATCAACATGCATGGTGCCGGCAGATATATCCCCGATTACACAGGCATTTTTGTATATTTTTACATCTTTTTTCACCGTTACATTGCCTTCGACATCCCCGTTTATTACAGCACTGTAAGCAGTTATATCTCCTTTTATTCTGCTTCCTTTCATCACTTTTACAGATTCTTGCACGGTAATACTGCCTTCGATGACGGCTTCATTTATTTCAACGTCCTTACAGGTAATATTTCCGCTCACATTCCCGGAAACTACAACGCTGTTTTTACTCTCTATATTTCCTTTTATTTCACCTGCAAACATAAGATTTGACTCAGTTATTATATCTCCTTGAATTTTTGTAGTTGAACTTATAAATCCAGTATCAGCCTCTTTATCGGATTTCGTTTCTTGCAGTCTCTTAAGATATGAACCTTTCTGTTTTTGTGGTTTTGCTGCAGCATCATCTGATATTGCCTTTAAATTTGTTTCCTTTCGTCCTTCGTCCTTCTTTACCATTTCATCAGTACGCTCACTGGCACTGCTGCCCATTTTATCATTATCATTCATTTCATATTCTTCGTTATGGCCATCTTTTGTTTGAAAAACCTCTTTTGCTGCCTGTTTAAAGTTCTCAAACACAGTTTTATATGTTTTCTCTTCCATATTTTTACCTCCTTTTTATTTACCTGTATGTGAATACAACAGGCTCAACAGTATTGTCAAGCTTATCAAATGAATATCCCTGGCTTTGCAAGAATTCAATTATCTCCGGCAAAGCTTTAACAGTTTCATACTTGTGATGGCTGTCATGACACAAAACTACCAGTTTGTCCTGCCCTTTTACCGAGTCTTTAATAATCTTAACCATATCCTTTGCTTTCAGCTTAGGATCTGAATCATTGGTGGATATATTCCAATCATAATATATAAAGCCGCGTCTGAGCATTTCAGAGATTATCTCCTGGTAAGTACCCATATTATGCGCATTTAAACTGCCGCCAGGAAAGCGAAAGATTTCGGGCTTTATTCCGGTCTCTTTAAGTACTACTTGATATGCGGTATTAAAATCATCCAAAAATGCCTCAACTGAACTGTATATTTCCTTATAAACGTGTGAGTTGGTATGTATACCGATTGTATGCCCTTCTTCCGCAATTTTTTCTAATAAAGAAATATTGGTATTGCTCGTGACTACAAAAAACGTAGCTTTTATATCATATTCTTTCAATATTTTTAGAACCTCCAGCGTTCTGGAAGACGGGCCATCGTCGAAAGTCAAATAAGCGACCTTTTCTCTGTGTACAAAGCCATTGGAAGGTTTGCTATATAACTCGGGATACTTCTGTTGATAATCAATGGCTGAATTAGTTTTTTCCGGCAAATAATCTTCTTCTGCATCGTTATTGATGCCATCCTTGCCAAGTTTCTCCAAGCCATTCCATTTGGCTGTTTCTCCATTCCATGAATCAGCATTTCCGTTCCATGTATCTGTTTTCCCATTCCATGAACTTTTTTGTTCATTGACAGGGTTTGTTTGGACAGAATTGACTGTTTCCTCATATGAACCATGGTTTCTATTCTCAATATTAAGATCAATCTGTGTGCCAGGTTTATCTTCCTGGTATGTCTGATGTTGAAAAATGCCTTTTGTAGAATCAATAAAATCTCTTATGTGATCAAACAATATATTATCCAGTAATAGATATATCCCATATAGGCCGGTAAGTATAACAGCTATTAAGCATATGTATATTATATGCTTGAAGAACGCAACACTTCCAAAATACGTACTGCCTTTCCTAATCGTGGCAGCATACTCACGTCTCATTTAAATATCAACACCCTCACCTGTACTAACCCCGTTCATTACCCGTTGTAAGCCGTTATACCAATTGATAACTATATATAATACATCTTAGCATATGGATACTTCAAAACAAGCCAACGAAAGTTGGTTTTGTTGAAATTCGTAACTTCTTGCCATTTTATGTATTATAAACACAAAAACCGGGGGGTAACCCGGTTTTGTATATGTACATTTATCATTGCTCGTTTTCCTGCACCATTTCTATCTCCTTCGCCTTTAGTACAGCTTGCGCCCTGTTCTTAACTCTTAGCTTTTTGTAAATATGGTTGGTATGCCATTTTACAGTGCCTTCTGAAATATACAATTTTTTTGCAATTTCCATATTCGAAAGGCCCTGCCCCATATATCTCAATATTTTTGCTTCTTTTTCAGTCAGCAGTTCTATAAGCTGGCTCATTTGAGCAGATTTGCCATTTTCCCTTTGCAGCATCCTATAAGTCCTGACTGCATTAATAACCTGTACAACAAGTTTTTCAAGTATTTCAGCCAGATTATGGGAAAATCCGTATGGGGCCAGATTGTTTTCAATATAAAGCACTCCGGAGAGTTTATGCTGTATTAATACAGGCAGGCACAAGACGGACCTCACATTGTTTTTTTGAATATATGAATCTTTATTGAAAACTACATCCCGTACTCCATCATTGATAACTAAAAGCTCACCTGAATTCACAACATATGACACAGCCATCCTGGAAAACCATCTGCTTTCTTCATTATTAATCTTAACCTGCTCATAGACTAAAGCTTCCTGTCCCTTTTGACCGCAAATCAACATACCTGACGCCTGATCCTCTAATATTATTAAACAAGCTTTTTGGGCTCCTGAGTTTTCGATAATAACATTAACTAAATCAGCAACGGTACTTTCTACATCTGTATTTTTGGCATAGCTGTCCATAGCCTTGCTAAGTGACAGAAAATCCATGCCGCGGGATATTTCGTGTTCTATTTCCTGAGTCTGCGTTATATCCTCTCCATCAGCTGCAGCATAATCAACTGATTTGTTTTGTTCACCGGCAGCAGTATATATATATGTCCCGTGTACCATATCAGGAAATTCCTCGTATAGAAGGTTTGCCTTTACCATAGCGCCAAATTTCAGGTATGCCCTGTAAGCCCTAACCATGTGAGTCTGCGCATTGCTGTAAAAACCGGTTTCTGAATAGAATCGTGCGGTCAGTTCGTAAATGACAGCCATATCAAGTGTAAAAAAACTTTCTTCTACAAGCTTAGCTGCCTTTTCATATAAACTCATGGCCTCACGTACATTTTGTTTTAAACGGTTTTTTTCGGCAAGAACAAGGTAATACTTGTGAAGAAAATTATCTTCGCATACCTCCCCCCATTTTTTCAGCAATCGCATGTTCTTATTTATTATTTTCCTGGCTTTCTTCTTTTTCTCATTATCAAGAGTATTATAAACAGCCAGGGAAACAATACATGCCCAGAATATATTTTCAGCATATAGCATCTTTCCTAAAACTGAATCAAATTTATCCTGCTGCTTCAGCACTATATCAAAGGCTTCCATGGGACGCCCGTGCAAATAGTATGTCTGTATTTTCATAAGGTAGTAGTGGTGGACAATAAAACCCTTTCCTGTCGCCAGCATTTTTTCCGCAACAGTGTTTTCATCATAGTTTTCATCACTGAAAGTATAAGTATTATTGGTTTCCCCTTTAAGGCACTTAATAAACTGGTTGATTGTATGTAAAAGGTTAAGCGAATCAGGCATGCCATACTTAATGTTTGAAAGGGCCGTTTCATACTGCCGGTAAATTTCTTCAATCGATTCACCTAACATACATTTTATCTGAACCATTTCAGTTTGAATTACCCCTTCCATCATCCAATCTCCGACCTGTGAAGCATAATAATAAGCCTTTTCACCATAATCAAGATTTTTAGTTAAATGGTCATTCCAGTGGTTAAGATACACGGCAATCGTATAATAAACTTTGGTTTTTGCAATGTAATCACTGCTGTCCTGAGCCAGTTTCAAGGCCACCTCCTTCAATCTGGCAGCCGTTTCATATTCTCCAAAAATGCTGACGCAAACAATACCATAACAGGCATATGCAAAGGCTGAATAATCTGTATTTCCATACTCTAAAGATATGCTGGTCATTTTTAAAAGTATATAGCTAAACAACTGTGGGTTAATTAAGCTGGCAGGGGGTGTCAGGTTGGCAAGCAAACTAATAATTTTCTTTGCGCGCTGGTTAGTCATTTTGGGCAAATCCAATAATGACTCAACATTTTTAGCCGCAAGCTTTAATTTTATTGACATTATCTCCTTCAACAGATAGTTCTTACCAGGTTTTACCGGAATACTCAGGCCTAAATGCTTTAATGCCTCCAAACCGGCCAAAATAGCCTCTTCGGGTTTGTAGTATCCCGTACACAATACCGTTTTCCTATAATATATTTCGGTCCTGTCCAAGGTATTCTTTGCTCTTTCCATAAGCAGCCGGAATACCGGTTCAGCAGCAGGAAAACCCTTAAGTGAAAACACGCACCAGTAGTACTCAAGGTATATTTGAAATGCTAAATTATAAAACCGTTTCCAGCTGCCTTCAGGCAGCAGTTCCATACCTGCCTTCAAATATTTCATCGAAGCAGATAAAGCACTGGATTGCTTTGCTTTTTTGGCAGCCATCAAATTGATTTCACTCAGTTTAATACGTTCTTCCTCACTTTTTATCATATCAATACTTAAATTTAAATGATCCACCGCTGCAAAAAATTCCTCTGTTCGCGACATTAAATCAGTCTTCTCAAGAATTGCTTTTCCTGCTTTATAGTGTGCCTCTTTCCTCTCTTCGTCTGACAATAACGAATAAGCCGCTTCCCTGACCCGGTCATGCAGGAATTCATAGCAAACTGACAGATCCCCTTTTGTATACTGATTGTTTGAATACTCCGGATAATTTTCTGTAATGTCAATCTGGTGTTTTTTAATAATAATACCAGCATCGACAGCCGGTTTTATTGATTGTTTTATCCAGTCGGCGGATTGATTCAATGCGTTCAATAAATCATTCGTATAAAAACTCTTCCCCGCACATGAAGCAAATTTCAACAAGTCAATTGTATCTGCAGGCAGTTTCTTAATCCTGTTGATTACATAATCGACAACGCTTTCTTTTACTTCAATGTTCAGCAGTTCATAATCTATACATTTCCAGCGCAGCTCTTTTGAAGAAAAGTACAGATTACCATCTTCATATAGATTTTGTATGATTTGTTTAATATATAACGGATTTCCAGCCGATTTTTGAAAGATATTCTTTGCCAACAGATCTATACTGTCATTTTCACACTGAAGAATATCGAATACCAATTCCCTTGTTGTGTCAAGGCTAAGAGTATCAAGCGCAATATGTCTTACGGGTATCCGGGCATCTTCAAAGGACCGGATTATTTCATAAACCGGATGTTTTTCATCCACTTCATTTGTTCTATATGCTCCAATAAACAGCAGGCTGCCATCAATGCCATCATCAGTAAAGGCTTTTATCAGCTTTAGAGAAGCCGGATCAATCCACTGTAAGTCATCCAGAAAAATAACCAATGGGTATTTTGTCCCCTGTATGAATAATTGAAGGAAGCTTTTAAAAACCAATAGAAATCGATTATCCGTTTCTTTGGGAGGCAGAGCCTGAACAGGCGGAAACTCTCCGGTAATCATTCTTATTTCCGGAATAACCTCCGCGATAACACCCCCATTAATGCCTAAAACTTTATTGATTCTGTCCTTCCAGTTGGCTATCTCATCCTGTCTTTTGGACAAGATCTGCCGTATCAGATCCCGGATTATCCTGATTATCCCTAAGTAGGGAATATCCCGCTGAAACTGTTCATAACAGCCTCGGACAAACTGTCCGCTAATACTGACAACATGGTTTTCCAGCTCATTAACCAGAGATGTTTTCCCTACACCAGGATATCCGGAAATAAACACAGTTTCTATATTACCTTGACAAACATTATTCAAAGCATTCTTTAATAATTCTATTTCTTTCTCCCGTCCCATTAACCCGTTGTGAAAACGTAAATGTTTACGTATATCTGCCTTTCCAAGGGTGAAGGATTCATTTAACCTTTTTTCCTGCCACTGCCGGTAACACTTTTGCAGATCAGCCCGTAATCCAACAACGCTCTGATATCTGTCATCAGGGGATTTGGCCAATAGCTTCATTATAATATCAGATAGTACCGGGGGTACTTCAGCATTCAAGCTTTCAGGAGGTTCCGGTTGCACTGAAATATGCGCATAACACCATCCAAGGAGGTCCCTTGCATAAAAGGGAGGCTTCCCGACAAGCAGGGTATAAAAAATCGCTCCGAGAGAATACAACTGGCTCCTAATATCAACCTGTCTGTTAAGCCTTCCTGTCTGTTCAGGAGAAATATAGGGAAGGAAATCATTAATGCCGCTTGTTTTATCTATTATGCTTATCTTATTATTTTCAAAATCAATATATATAACATCAGGGTTGAATTTTCTTGTTATATGCCCTTTTTTATGCTGCTCTTCTATATAATTACAAATTAAAAAGCAGACAGAGAAAAACGCGTCTACTCTTCTGCTTCTATTTTGCCTGAAATACTCAGATAACGACAGCATTTTCATGCTCATCTATAATTCCCCTCACATTTAATTTATCTTTAGTTTGATTTTGTAAATGGGATAAAGAACAAACCCCATATCGATTTTTATAATACAAGTGAAAATGGACAGCTTCATATACTTTTTGAAATGAATTTATGATATCAGCCGGCAATATATTCTATAATCCACTTATATTATCCATTACATGCAATTATATTATAAAATTATACAATTGTCTATATAATTCATTAATTATTTCCAGTTATTTTCATTTGCTCTTGTTTAAAATATTTTCTTTAACCTAACCTGGAAAACGGAACTTCTTTGGTTTTCATCTGTATTGTCAGCTATTTGCAGAAAATGTATTTCTACAGCAATGCATATAATGTTGTCTTTTTCCGTTTCCATATTGTCCTTCTCTTATCCTTTTGGCGCAAATGGCTATCAATAAGCAGGAAAATTACAGTATGCAATAAAAACTCATAATAAAAAGCAAAAACCGGCAGTGAATAATAGACAGGTTTTCAATCATAAAAATAAACAGAATCATGAGTAACGCAGACTTTTTGCCGATTGTCATCTACAACTGATGGCATATCCTATGAATCCTATTGCTTCCAAGTATAATATAAAACCGTGGGGGTTGTTGCCTGTGCCTTACTGTATGTACCTACGAAAAAGCAGAGCTGACATAGAAGCCGAGAACAAAGGTGAGGAAGAAACCCTTATAAGGCACGAAAAAATACTATTGGAACTGGCCGAAAAAATGAACATAACTATAGAAAAAATATACAGGGAAGTAGAATCCGGTGAAACTATATCTTCCAGACCGGTTATGCAGAAGCTCCTCAACGATGTGGAACAAGAAAAATGGAAAGGTGTCCTGGTTATAGAAGTTGAACGGCTGGCCAGGGGCGATACTGTTGATCAGGGAATAGTGGCTCAAACATTCAAATACTCAAACACAAAAATCATAACCCCTATGAAGGTATATGATCCCCAAAATGAATTTGACGAAGAGTATTTTGAGTTTGGCCTATTTATGTCCAGAAGAGAATACAAGCTTATAAACAGGCGTCTGCAGCGCGGCAGGATTCAATCGGTAAAAGAAGGAAAATACTTAGGCTCCATACCTCCATATGGCTATATAAGAAAAAAACTGGAGAATAATAAAGGATACACCCTGGTTCCCGATCCCGAGCAGGCCGATGTTGTAAAACTTATGTTTTCCTGGTACATAAATGGAGCAGGAATATCTGAAATAGTGCGAAAACTCAATGAAATGGATATTCCAACAGCCAAAGGCGGCAATTGGTCAAACAGCACTGTTAAAGATATACTGCGAAATCCTGTTTACATAGGAAAAATACGGTGGAATTACAGGCCTCATGTCAAACGAATGATAAAAGGAAACTTTGTGCAGCAACGCCCCAGGGCCGACGAAAAAGACTGGATTCTGACAGACGGCCTGCATGAACCCATTATTAACGAGGATACCTATGAACAAGCACAAAAACGTCTTTCAAATAATTCCGGCCTCCCTGTTCCGCGCAGGTATGAAATCAAAAACCCGCTGGCCGGATTGATCATCTGCGGCATATGCGGAAGGAAAATGTCGCGAAGACCTTACAAAAACGGTCATCCTTCCTACCTTATATGCCAGCATCCATCATGCATTAATGTAAGTTCACCCCTGTATTTAGTGGAAGACAGATTGATGCAGGTACTGAAATTATGGTTGAAAAATTATCAGCTTGAACTAAATGAAAATGATTATTTGAAGGATAACTCAAGATCTACCGAGCTAAGTATCATAAAGAATTCTATAAACAAAATTGATAAAGAACTGGAAAACCTGTATAGTCAATCCAACCGCTTACACGACCTGCTTGAACAGGGAATATACTCTACGGAAGAATTCCTGGAGCGCAGGAAGGTTATAAACCAAAGAATTGATAATGCCGAAAGATATAAAAATGAATTAAAGAGCCAGATAGATAGGATAATCAATGATGAAGCACCCAAAAAGATACCGAAAAGCAGAGTTGAAAACATTGTAGATTTGTACTATATGATTGAAAATCCTTCGGATAAAAATAAGGTATTAAAGGAGCTCATAAAGAAGGCGGTATATATCAAAACCGTAAGTGGAAGATGGCATAGCAAACCCGATGATTTCGAGCTTATCATATATCCAAACCTGCCGGAGAAATAATCCGACATCATCGCGGTACCTATTCTTCTGTACCTATATCATTGAGTACCGCCTTAGCTTCGGGAATTGGCATGTGGTATCTTTGGGATAAGTACCTGAGCGAGGCTGCCAATTCGCCATCCGGTCCCCCATATTGTGTAATAATGTATTTTGCCATCTTAGGATTTGGATTCTTTATCCTTACCGGATACTCCAATTTCTTTTCATAAATCCACATATTCTCATCCCTCCTTTAAATTCCTTCTTCCCATGGCCAGGGTTCCTCGATCCATCTCCATGGACATGTACTCATTGCATTGCCAAAATTGGCCAGCGGCCCATACTGCATTTCATATTCCCTCTTCAAGGCCTGCAGCTGTCGCACATAGCAGTTGTACTCATTCATCGCCCTGCAATCATTGGGATGCGTATCCAGGTAAAGGTTTAGATCCACGGTCATAAATTCAATTGCCCTTATCTGATCCAGCAGTTCTTTCCCTGCATTATCTGTCCGGGTATGGTTCATCTGGCTTTCCCTCCTTCACATTCCTTTTTTTCATACGGCCTTACCAGCTCTGGAAACATGGTCCCGGCCTGGAGGGCTTCCATCGGTGAAAGGCTGGTGGTATACCATTGGAAAGGTATATAGGCTTCGGCCAGTTCAAAGGATTTTCTCATTGGAAAACTTCCATATCCGTTAGGCATTCCACTCAAATAGTATCCAGGATATCTTCTATCCACATCCACTCCCCCTTTGTCCATGTATCTCGATAATTATATCTTTATTAATCATTGTATTCCGTGTATCCAAAAGTGTCCCTTGGAAATAAAAAATGCCGCTTAAAGCGGCATGAATTGGCATGTGATATCTTTGGGACAAATAGTTAAGGGATTCAGCCAATCCACTTTTTAAGGTATATTATAAATTCAACTCAAAACAAAAACCACCTGCAGGATTTATCTCCGGCAGGTGGTTTTGTATAACATCCAATTACTGTTTACATGTAGTTACAATCATGAAATAAGTAGATTAGCCAAATAACTTTCAAACCAACTCCTGGTATTTATATTTCCTGAGAACTCTCCCGAAAGCCAGGCATAAAATCATCCCCAGAATTCCAAGGATAAATATCATCATGCCTGCTCCGGATCCCTTTCCCAAGCCAAACATGGTTACCATTATGCTATCCGTAGAAACACGCTCCATGAATGGTTCACAGATTATATCTACCATCCAGCCGCCAAAGAAATGTCCAATGGGTATCGTGAAGAACTGCAGCGTGTTTCTGCAGGCATAGACTCTTCCTTGCATCTCAGCCGGTATCGTCGATCTCACAATAACATCCAGGCTGGTACTCATCAATGGGACAGGTAAATATCCTAGTATCTGTGCAATACACCATGTAACCGGTGTTCTTGTCAAAGACATCAGGAAATTATCTGTTGTCAGCGAGAACAGCATTGTTCTTACGATGAGACGTACCCGGTCTTTAGGTGTCGGCATAACAGATGCTATCAAACTGCCGGCAAGCATAGCTATTCCGGCAAAAGAAGTAACAATTCCCAGGACTGGTTCTCCGCTATTCTCTCTTGGCAGTATAAACGCCGGAAGAACTGCATCAAAAGCAGATGCAACCAGATTGACTCCAGCCAGAAACAAGATCAGCATCAGTACCATTCTGTTTTGGTTTAAGCATTTAAGGCCGGCCTTTACTGATGCAAATAACGTTTCATTTTCCCTTGCATCAGATGCTTGTGCATGCGGGATCTGCACAAACAGCAGCAATCCAAAAAACGCAATAAAAAAAGTGCCTAAATCTACTGCTATAACAATATCTATACCACCAAGGGTATAAAGGGATGTAGCTAACACCGGATGCAGGATGGTAATCAGTGATCCGGAAAAAGATCGCATACCGCTCGTCCTTTGGTAATGCTTTTTGGGCGTTATCAGTGTTACAGCAACATCACTTGCCGGACTCTGCACCGTGTTCATCAGGCCGTTCACTGCATTCAGCAGATATAAATGCCATGCGCAGAGCAAACCTGTTTTCAGAAGAAGAAACACTATTATCGTACAGCAGGCTGCAAATGTATCACAGACCAGCATAGTCTTCTTCTTGTCCCATTTGTCGGACAGCGCTCCGGCAAAGATACTTGTCAGAACATATGGTGTGTAGGAACAAATAGTCAAAAGTGCTGTTTGCAATGCTGACCCGGTTTCCTGGTATAACCAAAGTGTCAACGCAAAATTCATCATTGTGCTGCCAAGTCGTGATAAGCCTTGTGTACTCCATAAAACATAAAAATCTTTTAACTCAAATATTCTATTTTTCATTTTGGCTTTGCTCCTTTGGTATTGATTTTTATCTTATCAAGTGTGCAAAGCCTGAGGATAACAGCCTGTAAACGGCCTATGCTCCATGCAGTATCCTCAAACCTTGCATGGAGCTTCTGCCTCTA
>LFRM01071885.1_pt1 | contig 30228 bp, 26 predicted proteins | sample 618341 | NCBI WGS metagenome assembly LFRM01 (sample SAMN03654438, study PRJNA283298) | anaerobic digester metagenome | isolation source: pool of bioreactors CSTR01a, CSTR02a, and CSTR03a thermophilic anaerobic... | place: Denmark: Kgs. Lyngby | collected 2014-05-21 | reverse complement strand
AGCTACAAGATTATGACAGATGAGATGCTGTATGGATACGGCGTGAACGAGTAGTAGTAAATAGACCATAAAAAACACCGCGCTATTAGGGCCCTGAGGCTCTATAGCGCGGTGTTTTTTGTATTATGCGCGTTTTCTAAGCTCGCGCCTGTGTTTGCCTGCTTCAAAGTCCGCTTTCTCCTCGTCACCTACAAGGGCAAGAAGCGGGACTTGCGTCGGCTTACCGCTTTTGCTCAGGGCAACCATGGTCAAATAGGCACGGTTGACAAGGATTTTGTGGCTTGGATCGTTGGTGCGCTCCACGAAGGTTTCCACGCATACCTCCATGCTGGTGTTGCCGACATAGGTCACGCGCCCCTTAAGCTCTACGATATCGTTGAGGTAAGCGGGGGCTAAAAACTGCAAATTATCAACAGCGGCGGTGAGTACATCGCGCCCTGCATGGCGGCGACCCACAACTCCGGCTACAACGTCAATCCATTGCATGAGGATGCCGCCAAAAAGGTTGAAGTTTGCATTGACATCCGCTGGCATAACGATATGAACCTGCTCCGCGCGGCTTGCGGATACGGGGGTGGATAAGCGATTGGTTTCCTGATCCATGGGAAATCATCTCCCTACTTCTTGTTGGTTATGAATTCGCTGCCGCCATGGCAACTGTGAATCTTTAAGCAATGCTTGATATCGCTGGCTGAGGAGCTCAGGCACAAAGGCCGTATGCATCAGCAGGTGCTTTTTGGGAAGCTCATGGAGGGTAAACAGCTCTGGAAAGGTGTCGATCAAACGCTTGAAAAGCATGGATTCGGTGAGCCCTTGATTTTTTTCGGAGTCCTCCAAGGTGATGGACTCCGTGAGGGAAACAAGATGCTCAAGCTTGCTGATGGGCATGAGGATGAAGGAGGTATCGGCTGCTCCATGAACCATCGCCATATGTACCTTTTCGTCCATCAGATGAGTGAAGTCGGGCATTGCATCAGGGCATATGGGGTCCCTGATCAGATCGACATTCGCCCAAGCGACATGCGTGTATTCCTCATGTTTCTTAGCGGCATTCATCATCAAATGGAACTTGCTGCGCCTCATGTGATCCTCAAGCATCATACCGCGCCTGAGATAAGTCCTTGAAAGAATGGTTTCCCGCGGGTAGCTGCAAACGTTTGGAAAGATGGACCTGAGGTAGCGCTCCTGACCTCCGCTTGCAAAAAGCAGCAGAGGGAGATGAAGCAGATTCTTCATAAAGCCAAAGCGCAGCACATAAGCATGAACGGGTTTCTTGGGGTTTGGCAGATCGATGAAGGCCGTGGCGATGAGCGGGGCATGGCTGTCCTCTCGCAGCTTCTGGGCAAGTAGCTTTGCTTTTTGCGGGATGATCATCGAGCGGGGCAGGAGCTGGGGGTAGGTATCCGCTTTGGTAAACAGCCCCCATGTGGTCTTGACGCCTGCTGCCTTTTGCTCATAGCGAAATCCTGCCAACTGTTCAAACCTTGCCACCGATGTTCCAGGGAGCGTATGCCCAAGTCCGCGCAGCCGATACGTTGGCTGTTTTTCAAGCGGCCAAAAGATAGCTTGATCCAGTGCGTAAGGCGTATAGTTACCCAAATAGGCGGCGATGGATAATTCGGACGGCTCCCATGGCACGCGGTGCACAAAGGATATCTGCCCAAAGAGGAGCGCGGGGTGTATCGCAAGGGTGCTGACGGGTGCAGCGCTGCAAACCAGCGGTAATCCACGCTGAATGAGCACGCCGCTTTCATCGAAGTTCTGTGCAAAAGCGGGCAAATACGCCTGCGGGGGGTAGTGCTCATCTTCCGATGAGATGATGCCCGTTAAGATATAGTTTCGCGCCTTGATCTTTTTATAACGCGATAATAAAATGCGATCCCATTTGGGCGCAAAATGATGCGCCCCGATCAAGAACAGGAAATGTGTTTCGTCAGTGAGCAAGGGAAGGATGCCTGAAATCCCTTTGCTTTCATCATAAAAAAGTACATCGCCCGCTTGAAATACTTCCGCTTCTCCTGCAATCTCCGCAAATGCATCCTCAAACTGCTGATCCACTGCAAAGCGCAGGCTAAAGGGCGAGGAGGCATTTGAAAGCGCAGAAAGAACCGCAAGCGCGGCGGTTTCACCGTGCGTAATGCCTTGCATCATGACCAGAATTCTCGTCATCAGCATACCCATGCCCCCTTCCGATTTGTTACAACCATTATAGGTTGCCAAACATATACAGTCAAGCGTTGACACGTCTTTGTGCTTCCTGTATTATACATGCATGCCCATTGACAAGGAGGAAGACCCTTGAATATTATGATTACAGGTGCGCAGGGATTTATGGGAAGAAACCTGCAGCAGTTTTTAAATCAGCGTCCAAATGCCGCTGATGATGTGATTTTTCCCATTGACCTAGCAACCGATGCACAGGAACTTCATGATGCTGCAAAGCAAGCGGACTTTGTCTTTCATCTGGCAGGGGTCAATCGACCTGAGAACACAGATGATTTTATGCGCGGCAACAGTGACTTCACCAAAGAGCTATTATCGCTTTTGCAGGCGGCTAAAAAGCCCCCCGTCCTTCTTTCCAGTTCCACTCAAGCAGGACTTCAAAATCCGTATGGCCAGAGCAAGCGTGCGGCGGAGCTAGAGGTGCGCGAATATGGGGAGCGCTGCGGTACGCCCGTATACATCTACCGCTTGACCAATGCATTTGGCAAGTGGAGCCGCCCCAATTACAATAGCGTTGTTGCGACCTACTGTTACGCCATCTCGCGCGGCATGCCGATTTCCGTTTCCAATCCGGATGCACCCCTTCATTTCAACTATATTGATGATATCGCGGCGGAGTTTATTCGTGCGCTTGATGATCAGCCTACAAGGGAAAACGAGTTTTGCGTCGTTTCACCAACGCATGATATCAAGCTTGGCGAACTGGCGGCGCTCATTCGTTCCTTTGATACAGATCGCAAAGCGCTCAATGTGCCCGATCAGAGCGATCCGTTCACCAAGAAACTATATTCTACCAATCTGAGCTTTCTGCCCCCTGAGGATTTTGCGAATTCACCCTCCATCCATTCGGATCACCGCGGCTCATTCACAGAGCTTTTTCATATGGGCGAGCGCGGTCAGGTGAGCGTCAATATCTCAAAGCCCCATATCACAAAGGGCGAGCATTGGCATCACAGCAAGCATGAGAAATTCGTTGTGGTAGTGGGCGAGGGGATTATCCGCTTTCGCAAGATCGGGGATACGACCGTGATTAGTTACCGCGTATCAGGCGATGCTCCACAAATCGTGGACATCCCCCCGGGATATACGCATAACATAGAGAACTTGGGCGACTGTGATATGGTGACCATCATGTGGGCAAACGAATGCTTTGACCCATCAAACCCAGACACCATTTATCTGCCCGTTGCTGCGCCCAGCAATCAGCAAAGAAAGGAAATATGATAGATGAATAAACTCAAGCTGATGACCGTCCTTGGCACGCGTCCCGAAATTATCAGGCTGTCCGCCGTGATGCGCTGCGCGGATCGATATTTCAATCATATCGTGGTTCATACAGGTCAAAACTATGACCCTACGCTCAATGAAATCTTCTTTCGAGAACTGAACCTGCGTGCGCCTGATCATTATTTGGAAGCGGTCGGCTCGGATCTTGGCGAAACGATGGGGAATATCATCGCCAAAACCTACAAGCTTATGGCGGAGGAACGCCCTGACGCAGTGCTCATTCTCGGCGATACGAACTCAGCGCTTTGCGCGATTTCTGCCAAGCGCCTCAAAATTCCAATCTTCCATATGGAAGCGGGCAATCGCTGCTGGGACTGGAATGTGAGCGAGATGATCAACCGCAAAATCGTCGACCATATTTCCGATATCAACATGCCCTATACTGAAAACAGCCGCCGCTATTTACTCAGCGAAGGCATTGACGGCAAGACGATCTTTGTGACGGGCTCGCCCATGCGCGAGGTGCTCGATGGGGCGATGGAAAGCATCGACAAGTCCGATGTGCTTGACCGCCTAGGGCTGGAAGAGGGGAAGTACATCCTTGTATCGGCGCATCGCGAGGAAAATATCGACCTTGAAGAAAATTTCCTCTCCTTAATGCAGGCGATCAACCACATGGCGGAAACCTATCAGGTGCCTGTGATTTACAGCACCCATCCCAGAAGCATGAAGTTCATCAAGGAGCGCGATTTCCAATTTCATCCGTTGGTCAGAAGCCTAAAGCCTTTCGGATTCTGTGATTATAACAAGCTGCAAAAAAGCAGCCTTGTGGTTTTGAGCGACAGCGGTACGCTGAGTGAGGAAAGCGCGATGCTCGGGTTTTGCGGGGTGTTGATTCGTACATCAACTGAACGCCCTGAGGTTTTGGACAAGGGCACGGTCGTGATCGGCGGCATTACCAAAAAGAGCGTAGCGCAGGCGACAGAGCTAGCCATCTCCATGCAAAGGGCGGGCGAGAAGCGCGCGATGCCTGCGGATTATGAGGACACCAATGTCAGCGTAAAGGCTGTGAAGCTCATTCAAAGCTATACGCCCATTGTGAATCAAACCGTATGGCTGAAACGTTAACTGCTATGATGGAAATTGGATAACCCGATACGCGTTTTTGACATTTGAACCATTGGTTTCGGGTTTACCTGCTTTTACCCATGACAAAAATACGCAAATAAGCTATACTAAAGGTGTTCGAATAAATAATCTTTAATATATTACACAAGGGGGCTATTCTATGATTAAGAAACTATTGACCACGTTCCTATGCTTGCTACTCGCTTTGGCATTGCCTATCGCATCGCTTGCAGAGGCAAATCTGTATACGGTAACCATTACCCCTGGCAAAGACATGGCTAGCACAATGGAAGGCTTTGAAGAGCTTTTTGATGTGCTTGCGATCAAGGTTCTTGCAAGTGAAGAGGGCGATGCAGGTGCACTGGTGCTCTCACTTCAGGGTACAGATGTAGCGAGCATTGCGCTTCGCCCGGATGACGAGGGTCTGTTTGTGCAGACTGATGCGGTTTCCAGTGATGTGATGTACTTTTCATGGTTGGATGTCATTGACTTTTTAGCGGCAAATACCGAAGAGTCCGATGACGCAACCGCCATGTATGCAATGCTTCGCGAGGCATTGGAAACAGGCACCACAGGCACTTCGCCTGCCATGTTCTCTGAGTTTGAAGAGCAGATCACTGCGGCTGCTGAAGCGGTGGCGGAGGACGAGGAGCTCATCAATCTGATTATGGAATTGATGGAATCTGCCAAGGTGAGCGAAGGTACATTCACTGATGTGCTGCATGACGCTGCGGACCAAAAGGTCGAATTGACGGTCACATCAGAGTTCTATGTCAAGCTGGTGCAGACCACAACATTCAAGACACTCATCAAATCCTTCTTGAGCATGGACGATGATAATACGACGGAAGCCAAGCTTAATGCAGAAGTGGAAGAAGCAGTGGAAGAACTCAAAGAAATCTATGCGAGTTCTGATGTCAAGGTGGACATGGTGATCTTGACCGCAGGCGAAGATCTTGTCTCCATGAGTGTTCCTTTCTCAATGAACTACACCGAAAAAGACGACGATGACACAATGAAAATGGATATGAATGTGATCTACAACCGCCTGACAAGTGATGACGGCGTGGCATATACTGTTGATGTTACAGCAGACGGCGATGATGACGGCGAAAAGCTTTCCATGCAAATGGAGATGGACGCATTCGTTCACAGCGATGAATCCGTAACAGCAACCATCAGCATGCTGGATGAAGATGGCACCCAAATCACATTTGATTACAAAAGCAGCGCCGTAGCTGATGTCAAGACGCAGACCATTACGATGTACATCCGCGAAGGTGCGGTGTCCATCATTGCGCCTGCTGCTTCCGATAGTTCGCTGATGACGATTCAGCTAACCAGCGAAAAAGCCGATGACTCAATGCTAGATGCAGTCAAGAATGCAACGATTAGTTCTTCCACCCAGCTGCTCAAGTTCTCAGACACTGAGATGGCTGCGTTCATGGAAGCAGCTCAGACAAACCTGACGCAATGCATGATGAATGTCCTAGGCAATCTGCCCGCAAACGTACTTCAAATGTTCATGGCAGAATAATTGAATTGATAACAAACAAGGGCTGCTGCACGATGATGTGCAGCAGCCTTTTTGCTATGAAAGAACGCACCAGTAGAATAAACGTCATGTATTCAAATGTTTTTTCTCTCATACATTGGCAAAAAGTAAAGCATGTATTATACTCTATCTATCACCTGATAAAACTGAATACATTTGTTCATAGGAGGATATGGTATGATACGAAAAATGTTGACGTCATTTCTCTGCTTGCTGCTCGCGCTAATGATGCCGATGGCTTCCCTTGCAGAGCCGATGCAGTACTCTCTGACCATCACGCCGGGTGCGGAACTGGTTCCCTATCTGGAAGGGATGGAAACAGTCCTTGATGCACTCACTTTGACCTTTCTTTCAGACGCGGAAAATGCCTGCGGTGCAATCCAGATATCGCTTGACGGGGCAGACGTGCTGAGCATTGCTGCGCGTCCGGACAGTACCGGTCTGTTCGTTCACACGGACGCAATCAATGACAGCGCAATGTTTGTGACGTGGGAGGATGCCCTCACATTCATTGAGGATAGCATGCCTAGATCATACGAAATGTCGTTGGCATTTATAGAGATTAAAAAACTTCTCAATGCTGTAAGAACAGAAACGATGGATGTGCTCACGGCGGATCTGTTTAAGAGATTATCATTGCAAGCCAAAACCATTAAGCAGACGATAGCCGACGATGCGGCATTGAAGGAAATACTTGCCCGAATGTATCAAGATGAACCCGTTGCGCAGGGGCTTGATACGGAATCGTACAGGGATGCTGCTAATACGGTAATCACATTGAATATCACGACTGAAGATTGCTTGGCACTTGTGCAGACAGAGACGTTCAATGCGCTTATTACGGCTGCATTGTCCGAGCATATTACAGGCGCAGCCTTGGAAAAGTCAGTGTATTATATCATATCAGATGTGGAAACACTGCTGAAAACGCTGCTGATAGATGTGAAGGTCAAGCTGCTAGCCGCCAATCAACTGGTTGTCCAGATGGATATCAGCGCATCGATTTCTGACATCTACGGCTCTATTGTTGAGTTTGATGGTAACTATTACCGATATACTTCGGCGGATGGTGTTGATCATAGAGGAACCTTTGATATGAATACCGGCGGATACATATACATTCCAGACATTCAGATGGCATTTGACATCACGGATGCGGGCAATGATGTCCTAGATGGCGTGTGCTATGGGGCCTGTGATGGCACTCAGCTGTCCGTTCGATTTGGCAAGGCACATACAGCAGAAGAGAAAAATTATGCGCTGGATGTCTACGTTCGCGACCGCGTGACGGTGCTCAGTGCGCTATATGATTTCGAAACGCCTGTGCTCAGCCTTGATCTGGCGGGTAAGGCAGGAGAAACGACCGTTTTTGACACGGTACAGAAAGCGACAGGTAAAAACTCCGTTCAGGTGTTGAGACTCTCTACGATGGCTTTGGAGGAATTCACAGTAGAGGCTATTGTGAATGCGGTTCATACGGCGCTTGTCGCTGCATCCTATCTCCCCAATGATATCCTAGGGATCATTATCAAAGAGGTAGTGCGCCAAAATCCCTATTTATTCTACTAATCAAAAAGGCTGCTGCACGATGATGTGCAGCAGCCTTTGTATATGATCCTTATTTCTTTTTGAGCAGCGCTTGAAGTTGCGTGCTGAGCTGATGAGCACCCGTTGCCGCCATGATGGCGTAAAGCGGCGCGAAGAGGAATAGATAACGCGGCCATACCTCAAAGAGCAGCTGATAGAGCGTGAGCCCCAGCAGCGCAAGCGTGATGATGGGAATGATGGGGTGATGTTTTTTGCACGCAATTGCGCAGTATGCGCATAGCATGAGAAGCATCAGCCATATGGCTTGTTCAAACGTTGAATACATGGCGTTTAGCGGTCTGTTTGTATGAAAGATGGAGCGCAGAAACAATGAAAGCGAATCGGTTCGGTGAGGCGTTTGCATAGCTAGCAGGCTCGTGTTAGCACCAAATGTACCGTCGCCGTAGGATTTGTAGGCTTTGGCAGCGAAGAAATGGATGTTTTCTGCAAAAGAACGAGATGTGAACCGCGACCATGCTTCGCTTAGGTTTGCCGCTTGGCTTTCCTTGAGCGAGCCAAAGGAAGAAGTAAATACGACATCATCGGGCGAGTGTCCGCCCATGGTGTCGCCGTTCATCCCCAGCATCAGGTAATGGGTGGTGCTCAGCTGACCTTGGGGCACAGCCGAACCGGCAAGGTACGCGGTTGATTGGTTTTGCCAAATCTGCGCAGGAATGATGCCGATAACAATCGCTATCAGCACGATGAGCCCGCGCTTCCACTGCTCCTTTTCCCTGAGATGCGCAAGTGCACCGATGGCTTTGATAATCAGCAGCGCGATAAAGAAGACGGCAAGGGAAGGCTTAAGGCTTGCGCCAAAGAAGCAGGTAAATGTCATCAGCGCCCATTTGGGAAACGACTTTAATTCGCTTAGGCAGAGGTAGAGCGTAAGTGCAGTGAAAAACAGGCTGTAAATATCGGTGTAGGGAATGGTCATAAACATATGAATGCCGATCCAAAGGGAGAGGATCAAGACAAAGCTCCAAAACTGGCGGCGGTTGCGGGTGATCTTGCGAAGGCAAAGCGCGCATAGCAGGATGGTGAGATTGAGCATCAAAGCGCCAAGATAGGGCAATATGGCATAGGGAACAGCAAGCCCGAGCTTTACGCCGATGGCAAGCGGGATGGATAGAAAAACCGTGATAGGCGCATTGTTTGGGCAAAGCTGATAGTATTCTGTCATCGCCTGCGTTAAGCCTTGACCGCTGGCAAGCTCCTGCGCTGATGTATAGACCATGGCGATATCCCATCCGGGATAAAACCAGATCGCGCGGGCGGCGATCAGCTGGACACCGAGGAGTACAATCTGGAAACCTGCCAGCACCCACATGTCCTTGCGGTTTATGTTGCTGCCGTTTCCGCTTGCTATAAACCAGACCCATAGCGCAGCACCAAGAAGCGATATGGGGAGGAGAATGGTATTGGATAGAAGGCTGCCGTTTTGATAATAGGATTCAAAGGTCCCTTGAAAAAAAACGAGAATGCATAGGATAACAACAAAAAAAGCCCCAGCCATCAGCATGATTGCACGAGGAAGGGCTTGCAGAAAGCGGTTGGTTCTTGTATTCATGATATTGCTCCATATATATAAGGTCGTTTGGTAGGTGAAATAAATGCTATCGGTGCGGTCGTAAGCCGAGTTCTGTCGTTGGACGATCATCTATCTGGTCCGTATGTTGCCACACGGCTCAAGCGATCTCTTTAGAAACACGACGAGCAGCCGTATTGTTTCTGATCGGATCTTGCATCGGATGGGGTTTGCAGCACGCGCCTGTTACCAAGCGCATGGGTGAGCTCTTACCTCGCCTTTCCAGCCTTACCATGGTTGCCCATGGCGGTATATCTCTGTTGCACTCTCCTTGAAGTTGCCTCCACCGGTCGTTAACCGGCATCCTGCTCTGCGATGCTCGGACTTTCCTCATGGCCTATGCCACGCGATCGTCTGGCCGCCCGATAGCTAAAACAGCGTATCACGAACAATAAGCGTTGTCAAGCCTTGCATACACATGCTTTGCTGTGATATAATGCTGTCTTGTAAATGGTTACAATGCAGAAAAATGCTTGTTTGTAATTGTTTATGTGACCATTGTAAAGTTGATGAAGGTCGACAGCCTGCCGCAAGACAGATTGCAGCGGGCTTTGCATGATTTTAGGGGAAAATGTTGGCGGTTGCATTTCTTGATTGGTGTGATATAATACCGCTTTCCGTGAATAAACGAAATTGATATCGGAGGACTGGGTATGCGTATTCTAGTGGTTGGAGATGGCAAGGTAGGCCATACGATTGCTGAACATTTAGCCCGCGAGGAACACGATGTTGTGATAGTGGACACGAGCGAGGAGGCACTCCAGCGGAGTGAGGAAACGCTGGATGTTATGTGCGTGCGCGGCAACGGCGCGAATGCCACAACGCTGCTGGAGGCAGGGGCGGATAAGGCGGATATTCTGATCGCCGCAACCGCGAGCGATGAAACCAATATGCTCTGCTGCTTGATCTCTAAAAAACTGGGCGCAAAGTATGCGATTGCCCGCGTGCGTGATCCCGAGTTTAATGAAAGCCTCAGTATGCTTAAAAAAGAACTTGATATAGATATGGCCATCAACCCAGAGCGTGCAACAGCGATAGAAATCAGCCGATTGCTGCGTTTCCCTTTTGCCAGCAACATTGAATCGTTCGCAAAGGGCAGGGTGGAAATGGTCGAATTCCGCGCACACGAAAATGACGTGATCATCGGCAAACCCCTTAAGGATCTTGGGCATAAGCTGCATGGGATTCCGCAGGTTTTGTATGTGGCGGTTGAGCGTGATGGTGATGTCGTGATCCCTAATGGAGATTTTGTGATCGAGGACGGCGACCGCGTTCATGTGGCGGCTGATGTGGTTACCATTACCAGCTATTTCCGCTATTTGGGCAAGCATTCGCTGCGCGTTAAGAATGTGCTTATTTTGGGCGGCGGGCGTATCAGTTATTATTTAGCAAAGATGATTGTACCCACCGGCACACATGTATCCATCATTGAAATCAATGAACGAAAGGCAGCCTCCCTTAGCGAACAGCTGCCCGATGTGAACGTGATCTATGGCGATGGAACGGATCAGGAACTGCTGGAGCAAGAAGGGCTGAGCGGGATGGATGCCTTTGTGGCGCTATGCGACCGCGATGAAGAAAACCTGATGACGGGTCTGTTCGCAGCGAGCGAAGGTGTGCCGAAGGTCATCGTGAAGAACAACCGCGTCGCCTATGCACAGCTCATCTCCTCCATGGGACTTGAGAGCATAGTAAGCCCCAAAGCGATTACCTGCGCCAATATCCTGCGTTATGTCCGCGCCCATGTCAACGGCGTTGGTACAAAGGTAGAAAAGATCTACCGCTTGATGGATGGTAAAGCGGAAGCGCTTGAGTTCATCGCGCGTGCACAGGACCCCTATATCGGCATTGCGCTAAAGGATCTCACCATGCGCAAGAACACGCTTGTCGCGGTCATCGTGAGGGCGGGCAAGGTCATCATCCCCTTTGGTAATGACCATATTGAGGGCGGCGACAGCGTTGTCATCATGGCACGCGAGAGCGGTATTGGTGATTTGAATGAGGTCATTAGAAAATGAATAAACGATTAGTTCTGCGCTTGCTTGGAGCGATATTGCTCATCGAGGCATTGGCTATGTCGCCGTCGCTCTTGATTGCACTTGTATGCGGAGACGGCGATGCCATGGCATTTGCATTGACGATTGGAACGCTCTGTATTATGGGGCTGCCGCTATGGTTTTTGGTTAAGCCGATCAAGCCGAACCTTCGCGCACGCGAGGGCTTTGTGGTGGTAGCACTTTCTTGGCTGGTGCTCAGCGGCTTTGGCGCCATGCCTTTTGTGCTCAGCGGCGTGATCCCTAACTATGTGGACGCGTTCTTTGAGGCTGTATCAGGCTTTACAACAACAGGCGCAACCATCATGACAAGCTTTGATGAGCCCATGCGGGGCATCATGTTCTGGCGTAGCTTCACTCACTGGATTGGCGGCATGGGCGTGCTGGTGCTAACCCTTGCGCTTCTTCCCCAGATGACAGGGCGCACATCACACCTTGTGCGGGCTGAAAGCCCCGGTCCAAGCCTTAGCAAAATCGTCCCCAAAATGGGCGATAGCGCAAAGATACTGTATATGATGTATGGCGCGCTGACAGCAATTCAGTTTGCGATACTGGTCATCGCAGGGCTCTCGCCCTATGATGCGGCGATTCATACCATGGGCACGGCAGGCACGGGCGGATTCAGCAACTACGGGCTGAGCGTCGGTGCATTCCAAAGCCCTGTTGTGGATGTCATTATCACGGTGTTCATGGTGCTCTTTGGCATTAACTTCGCACTCTTTTATCGCGTGCTTACAGGAGCATGGCGCGACATGCTAAAAAGCGAGGAACTCCATTGGTATCTGGGTCTGTTTGGTGCAGCGACGGTGGCAATATGTATTTTGCTGATGCCAACCTACGGAAATGTATTCCAATCGCTTCGCTACAGCTCCTTTCAGGTAGCATCCGTCATGTCAACGACAGGCTATGCAACTGCCGACTTTAACCTATGGCCGCAGGCGGCAAAGATGATCCTGATTCTGCTGATGTTTGTGGGCTCGTGCGCGGGCAGCACAGCGGGCGGACTGAAGGTGGTGCGCTTGGCATTGCTGTGCAAGATCAGCGGCAGAGAGGTGCGACATACCTTCCAGCCTCGCAAGGTGCAGGTGGTTCGCTTTGAAGGAAAGGGCGTGGAGGAATCCCTCCTGACGCAGGTTGCGGTATTCTTCTTTGTCTATATTTTGATGATTTTGATGGGCGCATTGCTTGTGTCCTTTGAGGGCAGATTTGACTTTGAAACTAACTTCACCGCTGCGTTAACCTGCGCGAGCAATGTAGGTCCTGGTTTTAGCATGGTTGGTCCTATGGAGAATTTTGCAGGATATGGTCCGATGGCGAAGATCGTGCTGAGTATATTGATGCTGGCAGGCCGCCTCGAAATCTTCCCGATTCTGGTCATTTTCCATCCTTCGGTTTGGAAAAAGTGATGGACCTGATAACCTTGTGAAAAATAAATGCATACTTTCACCCTCTTTGGGTAACCCTTCCATATGAGCAATGCTTGCATGGGAGGGTTTTTGAATGCAACATGAGGAATTGAAACCAAGCAAAAGAGAACTATGTCTACAAATCGTAGCGGCGCTGTTGACCTTTGCACTTTTCTTTATGCTAACGGATGCGGATGCAGTGGTCGCATGGGGGAGCAAGGGCGATCAGGTTCGGATGATTCAGCAGAAGCTGAAGGAGTACGGGTATTTTGATGGAACAGTTGACGGTGTTTATGGAAAGCAGACCTATGATGCGGTCGTCTGGTTTCAGCGTAAGAATGGGCTCTCGGTGGATGGCGCAGTCGGCACAAAGACGGCTGAGGGTCTGGGCGTTTCGCTATCCGGTACGGTTGCGGCATCAGGGTATAACGAAAATGAAACCTATTTGCTGGCGCGGCTGGTGCATGGTGAAGCGCGAGGCGAGCCGTATGTGGGCAAGGTGGCAGTGGCTGCCGTTGTCCTCAATCGCGTCAAGAGCCCGCTGTTTCCCAACACCATCAGCGGCGTGATCTACCAGTCGCGTGCCTTTGACGCGGTGGATGACGGGCAGATCAACCTGACACCCGATGCCGATAGCCTGCGGGCTGCCCGCGATGCGCTGAATGGCTGGGACCCGAGTGGCGGGTGTATTTACTACTATAACCCCGTCACGGCAACCAATGGCTGGATTTGGACGCGTACGGTACAGCTTAGCATTGGCAAGCATAATTTTGCCATTTAGGAGGCAATGATGAAAAACAAAGTTCATATCATCCTGTATGTTGTTTTGGCCGCAGCGCTGGTGGTTGCGATCATTTGGGGCGTTAGCATGCAGCGCAGCAACGCGGAAACCATGCAGGTACTGGAGGATGGGTATACGCAGCGTGTTCTTGAAACGCAGGAGCATTTGCAGGCGATTGGCATCAAGCTGGGCAAAGCACCGATTGCGGATGATCCGCGGACGCAGGTCGATCTCCTCACGGGAATCAGCAAACAGGCGGATGATGTGGTATCATCTCTTGCCTCGCTGCCTCTTTCGCATGTCGCCATGAGCGATACCATCAAGTTTTGCAACCAGCTGTCGGACTACAGCATGGAGCTTGCGCTGGTGGTGGCCGGCGGGACATCTCTAACGGACGAGGATGTCAAGCAACTGGGCATCCTTGAGGATCAATGCTCGCTGCTGCTTGGGCAATTTGTCACCGCCCAAAATACCATGGTGAGCCAAAGCTTGCAGATGGCGGGCAATGATAATGTGTACTACAATGAGGCTGAGAATGAAGCTCGTCCCCTAGAGCAGGTTGCGCAGGCGGATAATGGCATGGATTATCCCAGCATGATTTATGACGGCGCTTTCTCCGACGCGAGGCATTATGGGAAGCCAAAGGCACTTGGGGATGAGCGGATCGATGCGGCGCAGGCGGTTGATATCGCCAAGGCGTATGTAGGCGAAGACCGCGTGAAGGATGCACAGCAAGCAGCAGAAACCGCGGGCACGCTCGCGAGCTACGGCGTGACGCTCACGCTTGTGGACGATACGCTGCTCAACGCCGAGATCACAAAGCAGGGCGGCAAGGTGCTCTGGATTATGCCTGAACATGCGGCGTTTGCAGCATCGCTGACGCTTGAGGAGTGCAGGATCAAGGCGGAGGAATTCCTTGCCCAAAATGAATATGCCAAGATGCAGGCGAACCATTATCAGGTCTACGATGGTCTTGCCGTGATCAACTTTGTAGCAATGCAGGACGATGTGCTGCTCTACCCTGATCTCGTGAAGGTTCAGATTCGTATGGACACAGGCGAAGTGGTTGGCATTGAAGCGAATAATTACTTGCTCAATCATGAAGAGCGCAGCGACCTTACGGCGATGATCACGGCGGATGATGCGATGACGCGCGTAAGTACAAAGCTTGATGCTGGAGAGCCAAGGCTTTGCGTGATCCCCTTTCGTGATATGGAACGCCTCTGCTTTGAAATTCCAGGTACGTATGCGGAGCATGAATATCGGGTATACATCGATGCGAATACAGGCGAAGAGGTACAGATATTGATGATTTTGGATACAGCTGACGGCGTGCTGAGCGCGTAGTCATTCAAACAACCAAGCAAACCCATCTGATTTTGGCATGAACAGCCGCCAGATGGGTTTTGTGCTATGCATACATTGATCCGTCCGATTCTTTTCGTTGACATCATAGAAAGAATTCTATATAATGTTTCATTGCATATGACTGATATTGATAAGCTAATAGCAGGCTTCGCGGCAGCGGCTTGCTTTGCTAGCATATATTGATATTGGAATGGTAATATTGAATGAATTGGTGGAGGACGATGATGAAAAAGGCTAAGAAGATCATTCTAATCACACTATTGGTTGTGTTAGTGCTTTTTATTGGGGTTTGTGCATTTGCGGGTAATTATTTCTATGATCTCGCGCTCAATCCGAATTCGGATAAAAGTTCGGTGCTTGGTGCACCGCAGAATGATTCGGGCGATTACGATCACGATGCGTATCAACAGAGGCAGCAGGCAAACTACGATTGGATGGACGAAAAAGGCGGTACAGCGATCCAGATGACCAGCTATGACAACCTCAGTCTGAATGCTTATGTCATTAAAAATGAAGAACCCTCAGACAATTGGGTTGTTATTTGCCATGGCTATACCGGATTTGCCAAGCAAATGATTGGCTCTGCAAGAGAGTTCTATACGCGCGGTTACAATATTCTCCTGCCTGATGCACGCGGCGGCGGGGATAGCGAAGGCGATTACATCGGCATGGGCTGGGATGAGCGCAAGGATATCACCAACTGGATTGAGAGGATCAATGCGGACTATACTGCCAAGAACGTCATCCTGTATGGCGTGTCGATGGGCGGCGCAACGGTGATGATGACGAGCGGCGAAGACCTTCCTGACAACGTCCGCGCAATCGTTGAGGACTGCGGGTACACATCCGTATGGGACGAATTCTCCCACCAGCTCAGCGGCATTTTCAAACTGCCTGATTTCCCCATTATGCATGCCGCTTCGATTGTCACCAAGATTCGCGCAGGCTATACGCTGGGCGAAGCGAGTGCGGTCGAGCAGGTTGCTAAATCTGTGACGCCGATGCTCTTCATCCATGGCGGAGAAGATACCTTCGTTCCCACTTGGATGCTGGACGTGGTCTATGATGCGGCAAACTGCGAAAAGGAAAAACTCCTGATCCAAGGCGCAGGACATGGCGCGGCATCATCAGCTGATCCCGAACTGTATTGGTCAACCATCGATAACTTCCTCGCAAAGTACGTGAAATAATCATCAAAAGTTGTCCCGTGCCAAACGCATGGGGCAGCTTTTTTCATGTATAGTGCCAAGACTCCCATCATATCCTGCTGCTAATAGCATCGCGTGGGGTGATTGATTGGCAAACTATGACCGTTCGGCAGCATTTGCCTATGCACAAAGGTAGGCAATGCGTAGGAATCCGCGTTATTTGGACTTTTCGGAGCTGGGTGGGGATTGCTCGAATTTCATTTCTCAATGCCTGTATGCAGGAGGACACGAAATGAACTATACGCCTGTGATGGGCTGGTACTATCATAGCGCAAGTGATCGAACCGCTTCGTGGACAGGGGTTGAGTTCCTCTATCGGTTTCTGACTCACAATGAAGGCGCAGGACCAAAGGCAAGCATCATTTCCAAGAATGAAATGGAGCTTGGCGATGTGATTCAGCTTGGCAATGCCTCAGGTGTTTTCTATCACTCGCTGCTCTTGGTAACACCAAGAGGTACTGAGATGCGGGTGGCAGCGCATTCCGATGATGCGTGGATGCGACCCTTCAGCGAGTACCAATATACCTATTCGCGTTTCTTGCATATTAGGTAGTACAGCCAAGCCCCGCCCCTCTTTCATCAAGTGGGACGGGGCTTGGTTTATCTGCGTATAATTAGCAAAATAGTCCCGCAATGCTGGCAAAAGCAAAGCAAAAGAGCATTCCGACCACCGTTGGGAGCAATACAGCAAGCGCGGTCCACTTCATGCTTCCCGTTTCCTTGCGGATGGTGATGAGCGTTGTGGAACAAGGCCAGTGCATTAGCGAAAATAATATGGTGCAGATGGCGGTCACCCATGTCCAGCCGTTTTGTATAAGCAGGCTTCGAAGCTCGATCAGGCTGGTCATATCCGTCAAACTGCCCTGCGCCAAATACCCCATGATGATGATGGGAATCACGATTTCGTTGGCAGGAAACCCGAGGATGAATGCCATCAATATGATGCCGTCAAGCCCGAGCAGCTGCGCGAATGGATCAAGGAATGCTGCGCAATGGCTGAGCAGCGATATTTGCTGAATCTCAACATTCGCCATCACCCAAATCAGCAGACCTGCGGGCGCAGCCACCATGATCGCGCGCCCGAGCACAAAGAGCGTTCTGTCAAATATAGAGCGCACGATCACCTTGCCAAGCTGCGGCTTGCGGTAGGGCGGAAGCTCGAGCGTGAAGGAACTGGGCACGCCCTTAAGCACGGTCAATGAAAGCAGCTTTGATGCTCCGAATGTGACCATGATGCCTAGCAATATGATGCATGTGAGCAATACGGCGGAGAGCAGCGAGCCAAAGAAGCCGCCGATGGAGAAGGTGAGGAACATCGCGATGAGCGATATCATGGCAGGGAAGCGTCCGTTGCAGGGAACAAAGCAGTTGGTAAGTATGGCGATGAGCCGCTCTCTGGGTGAGTCGATAATGCGGCAGCCGATGACGCCGGCGGCATTGCAGCCAAAGCCCATGCACATGCATAGCGCTTGTTTTCCGCAGGCGTTGCATTTCTTAAAGGGTTTATCAAGGTTGTAGGCAACACGCGGCAGGTAGCCCGAATCCTCAAGCAGTGTGAAGAGCGGAAAGAAGATCGCCATGGGCGGCAGCATGACGGCAATAACCCATGCGAGCACGCGGTAGATGCCAAGGACGAGCATATCATGCAGCCATATGGGAGCGTGAAGCGCTAGGATGGCGGCGCTCAGATAATCCTGAAGGCGAAAGAGCGCGGATGCCAGTAAGCTGGAAGGATAATTTGCGCCAGTGATGGTCAGCCAAAAGATCAGGCAGAGCAAGGCGAGCATAATGGGATAGCCTGTGCGCTTGCTGGTTAGCAGATGGTCAAGCTTCTGGTCGCGCTGGCTATATCCGCTTGTCTTTGTCAGCACAACATCATTGGCAATCTCCTCCGCTGCGCATACAAGGCTTGAAACGATCACATCCTTGAACCCGTCTTGATCAATGCCATGGCTTTGGAGGATTGCTAGCCCTTCGTCCACGGCTGCTTTCACCTCAGCATCTTCCATCAAAGAGGTGTGCAGGTAATGGCAGATTTCGTCCGTGAGCGCGCAGTCCTGCTCAAGCAGTTTCAGGCATACCCATCTGGGATTGAGGGAGGGATCGGCCTTGCTCTGGATGACGGGCATCATATGAGTGATGGCATCTTCCATGGGCTTGGCATATGTAATGTGACCGAAATCCTTTTGGGGAGCGAGGAGCAGTGCATCCACTGCATCCATCAGCCCTTCCAGTGTTTTGGAGTGATGACCGATGGTTGTCACCACGGGCACCTGCAATCGGCTTTCCAGCTTCTGTGTATCGATGCGGATGCCCTTGCGCTTGGCTTCATCCATCAGGTTGAGGCATACGAGCACCCGCTTTGAAATCTCAAGGGTTTGGAGGACGAGGTTTAAATTACGCTCAAGGCAGGTGGCATCGCATACCACCACCACCGCATCGGGATTGGCAAAGCAGATGAAATTGCGTGCGATTTCTTCCTCTGCTGAATGTGCCATGAGCGAGTATGTACCCGGAATATCGACCAGAACATAGGAGTGCTTATGGGACTTGTAGTAGCCCTGCGCGCTGGCAACGGTCTTTCCAGGCCAATTGCCCGTGTGTTGGTTCATGCCCGTCAATCCGTTGAATACAGTGCTTTTACCAACGTTTGGGTTGCCCGCAAGCGCTACCACCTTATCAAGCGGTGATTGCTTTTTGATGTCTGCATAACCATCAGCGATATTTTTCCCTGTGGAATGTACTGTGAGCCCCATAAGCGGATTCCTCCTTTTGATTAGGATATCATGATTTTTTCGCCGTCCTCCATGCGGATGGCGATGACGGCGCCTCGGATCAGAAAAGCGGATGGATCGCCGCAGGGGCTGCACCCAACGCACCTCACCTCAGTACCCTCAATCAGTCCAATATCCAGCAGTCGCCGTCTCATGCTGCCTGTTGATAAAAGTTGTTTGACATGGGCGGTTTGACCTGGTTTTATATTGCTTAACACGTTTGCATATGTCATGTGAACCCACCTCGTTAGCGAGAATTTATGGTTTGGGATGTCATTTTCTATTGTATTCAAATTTGCTTTGGATGTGCACAGGGGCAGCGGAGGGGTGATGCTGCATGGGTACACAAAAAAGAGGGGGCTGTTGCAGAAGTCTTTTCAAAAGGCAATAGCAACAAAATCCACCTGCGAATTACTTGNNGGTGGATTTTTGTGTGTATTTACTACTATTCTGTAAGATAACGGCTGTTTTGCAACAGCCCCCTCTTTAATCATATAAACTTTACTTGGTTTCGTCTGCTGCCGTTGCTTTTTGACCGATTTTGTTTTCTGTGCCGTTTAGCAAACGCTTGATATTGGGGAGATGCCGCCATACGCATAGCAGGAGCAGCGCAACGGCAAACCCCCACAGAAACCACTGGGCGGGGTATAGGATACAGATCACAACGGCATAAAACAGGAGCATGCTCATGCTCGCGATGCTGATGTAGCGAGTGATGAAAACCAATGCGATCCAAAGTGCCATGGCAGTGAGACCCCATGTTGGATTGATGAATACAATTACAGCGGCTGAGCAAGCAACGCCCTTGCCGCCTTTGAAACCGTAAAAGACAGGCCAGTTATGACCGATGATGGCAAACAGTCCGGCGAGAATCGTGCCGAAGATCGGAATGGAGAATGTCGTGCCGGGCAAGATCAGACTGCCAATCCAGCATGCGAGCATTGCTTTGATAAAATCTCCGATGAAGGTAAGCACGCCCAGCTTAAGCCCCATGACACGCAGTACATTGCTGGCCCCTGTGTTCTTACTGCCGACTTTGCGAAGATCAACGCCGCGTAACTTGGAGATGGTTAGTCCCGTGGAAAAACAGCCCAATAGATAAGAGATCACGGCAATCAATAGTGAAAGCAAACATTCGCGCATTATGTTCCTCCTAGATGATCATTTAAAATGGTGGTGGATTTTCGTTCCAGAGTATATCACATATCGCATGAAAAGGAAAGGCTGACGCATATTGCATAGGAGGAAGAAAAAGGACAAACCCATCAATCGGCGGGCTCTGGACAATGTTAGTCTGCTTTGCGCAAGCGGAATTGATACAATCAATACGAGTTTGTGCATCAAGGTATCGCAGGTTAGGAGAAAAATAAAACTATGTGCTAATTTTCATGTTGCTGAATCATCCAAGTAGTGATATTCTAATAGGTAATAAAAGGCACATAATGGCTGCATTAGTGTGAGAAAAGGGGAATGGCATTATGAAAAAACTAATGGGAGAATTTAAAACCTTCTGTGCAAAGGGTAATATTGTGGAGCTGGCAACAGGTGTTATGATTGGCGGAGCATTTGGCTCGATTGTCACTTCATTGGTGAATGACTTGCTTATGCCGCTGATTGGTTTGGCAACAGGCGGGGTGAACCTATCAGGTTTGTTTATAGCGCTTGATTTGCAGTCCTATGTTAGCATTGAGGCTGCGCAGGCAGCAGGTATTGGCACGCTGAACTATGGTGCGTTTTTGCAGGCGATTATCAACTTCTTGATCATTGCGTTTTGCGTGTTCATGTTTGTGAAGGCGATGACCAAAATCACACCCAAGAAGGCGGAAGCCCCCAAGAAAGCGGCGCGCCTCTGCCCCTATTGCAAGATGGAAATCAAGGATGAGGCTGTCAAATGCCCGCATTGCATCAGCGATGTAAGCGCAGACGCAGTCAAGGCATAAGGGATAATGAGTCCTAAAGCAGAATAACGAGTATGCAAAGATAGCAGACGATTTTGATTGTCTGCTATCTTTTTGTCGCCTAGGCTCGGTGATTAACGGTTGCTGATCCTTGGGATGCGCCTGACGATGACATCGCTTTTTCGTTTCAAACAATCATCGGAAGCGGCGACGACCTTTTCAAAATGGGATTTGATATAATCCAGCGGTTCGATTTCATTGAGCCCATTTTCTACCCTGAAATCGTTGAGCTGCTCCATCTTGGTGAAAAAATTATCGGGGACGATGAGATATTTCTTTTCTGTATCAATGACGATTCGCACAGCAGTCTACCTTCTTTCAACTATGATCAAGTGTGATGCGGCGGCGGTTGCTCCTGTCTCCTAAAGTGCCGTCACATCTGCTTGTTTCTATCTCAAAGTTTACGGTGTAAAGGCGTAAAAGTCACGCAAAGAACCTTGGCATTCGTGATAATCAATGATAATTCGACATATATCATTAAGAATGGTGTAAACAACTACCGTTTTTAACATTCGAAATATTTGCATGGGCAATTAAACTCTACAGGCTGACAGCGGCGTAAATGCCGATTTGTTCCTCAAAACACAAAAACAGCAGACATCAAATCAATGTCTGCTGTGATTGAACCATGAAAATAGATCATTCAAATTCGTTTTCAAAGGGAAGATAGAGCCGCGACACGACTTCGTTGCCGCTTGTATCGATGGCCTCCACCGCGCAGCCAACGCCTAGTGTCATATCGTCTGCAACTTGAGTCACCTCAAGCCAGCGGATTTCACCGGGACCGATATAGATTGTGTCAATGAAATCTCCTATTTCTGTGCCTTGTACAGAGTCAATAATGGAAGTGCCATCCTTCAAAAAAGTAACAGTGGTTAATAGCTGGACGGTTAAGCCGATGTTATGCTCTTCCTTCATGTAGAAATGATAGCGCCACATGGGGGTTGCCAAAGGGGAGCCGCGCTTTGCCTGCACGACCGCATCTCGGGAATACACGCGCAGATAGGCAACATCGTCTGGGGGGGTCTGCGGCTGAGCAAACCACTCCAGCGAATACTTGCCGCCAGAAGGCTGCTGCTGCGGCTGCTTGACCACATATGCTGCTGCAAATCCGACGACAAGCACCAAAGCGAGCAGTATGAGCCGATAAGTCAGCTTCCGCTTGCTCAGCCCCTTGAGCGGCGGGGTAGGCTCGTCATCGGGCGAGGGCGTTACCTGCGTAGCTGGCGGTTTGGCGGGTTCTTGAAAGAACGTGGCCACATCTAACCCAAGAACCTCAGCGAGAGGCTTTAGAACCGAATAATCAGGCATGGAACGGTCGTTTTCCCAGTTTGAAATCGTTTGGCGGGATACATGGATTTGCTCTGCCAGCTGTTCCTGCGTATATCCCAGCGCCAAACGCGCTTGCCGCAGCCTTTGTCCTATGGATGCTGTGCTCATGGTTAGCGCAGCTCCGATATCAAGGTTACATAGGAGGCAAAGACGAGCTCATTGCCGTTTGCATCGATACCCGTCATCATGCAGCCAATGCCGGTTAGGTCCTGCTTGTATGTGCCAATACTTGGCGTGAAGGGGTCATCGCCCTTGCTAAAAGTATCGCTGCCATACATCTGGGCAATGTTATCCTCGTTGTATTGAAACTGCTGGATCACAACTCCATTGTTTATGAAAGCAATGATCATGCTGGAGGGCATGAAGTCCACACCGCTTTCATTGGCAATGGAAAACGAAAATCGCCATGCGAGGTCGCCGTCATATTCGGTATCAAAGATGAGATAGGCAGGGTTCTCGTCGGGCGTAATCCTCAGGAAGGCCTCGCCTTCTTGGGGCAGCTTGGAATCAAGCTGGAAATCTTCGTCCGTCAGTTGCTCTACAACCTCCTGAGACAGCGGGACGTAGAATCCAAAGGCGAGATCATTTCCATTCGCATCTATGCCTTCAAGCGCAATGCCGTATCCAATAATGGGTTTGACGGACTTGCCTAGATTGTATTCGTATTTGGTATTTGCTTCAAAGGTGTATGTATCAAAAAAACGGACGCATTCACTGCCCATAAATACGCGGTGATCCATCTGGCTATGGTCCTCTTGAAAGAAAGCTTCAGTCATCTTAGTGATCGTAAAAGCAACGCCGTTGGTTTCTTCAATGCCAAAGATAATATCCCAGCGATAAGGCGTGGGAGCGTTGTTGACTTCTATGAGCTTGATGGGCGTATTGGTTGCTGTAAATGTCAAATAGGCCTTGTTAACTTCTACGGCTGCGGGCTGTTGATACCAATCCCATGAATAATCAGCAGGATTGCTGTTGATCACGGGATCGGTAGCTGCCACCGCGGCTGCATCGATTACGGGTTCGCTTGGCACATTCAATAGCGGCATGATCCCGTAAACCACAGCCAAAGTGATCAAAACACCGCAGAAAAAAGCAATCAGCAATCTCAGGTGAGATTTCTTTTGCGCGGTGGAAACTGAATTGTCAGTTGGGCTTTCCTGTTCGCTCAGCGTGAGCGGGTCTATGTCTAGAAGTCCGCAAATCTGCTGCATGACCTCGTCGCTTGGCTGCACACGACCGTTCTCCCAATGAGAAACCGTCTGGCGCGACACGCTCAGCGCTTCAGCTAATTGCTCCTGTGTTAATCCCTTTGCTTTACGAGCGCTTGTCAAAATATTTCCAAAAGCTATCATTTGTAGTTTCCCCCATATTATATAACGATGTTATTCATTATATAGGATTTAAAGCGATCAAACAAGGTGTAGACATAAGTATATTCTTTTTACGGGTAGCGAAGGCTGCGGTTGCTTTCGCTCCATAAAAAACGTCCCCAGGCAATGGCCTAGGGACGGGAAAGCTTTTTTTGTTATGCGGTTTCGATATTGGCTGCGGTTTGCAGGTTGAGCACGTCTATGCCCGTTTCGCGAAGCTTGAACTTCTGAATCTTGCCGCTTGCAGTCATGGGGAATTCATCCATCAAGATGACGTAGCGAGGTGCCTTGAATTTGCTCAGACCCTTCTTTACAAACTCGATCAGTTCGGTTTCGGTTGCGACAGCGCCTTCTCTTAGGATGACGCATGCGCATACTTCCTCGCCGTATTTTTCGTCCGGCAGACCGACTACCTGTACGTCACGAACTTGCGGATGGGTGTAGAGGAACTCTTCCAGCTCGCGCGGGTAGATGTTCTCGCCGCCGCGAATGATCATGTCCTTGAGGCGGCCTGTGATGCGGAAGTTGCCGTCCTCATCTACTGTGCCGATGTCGCCTGTGTGCAGCCAGCCATCCTCATCAATGGCGGCGCGGGTTGCTTCGGGCATTTTGTAGTAGCCCTTCATCAGGTGATAGCCGCGGGTGATGATTTCGCCGGGGGTGTTAACGGGCAATTCTTCACCTGTTTCCGCGTCGATGATCTTGCCTTCAGTCTGGGGAAGCAGTCTGCCAACAGTGGTGCAGCGCAGCTCCAGTGAATCATCTGTGCGGCTCATGGTCATGCCGGGGCTGCATTCGGTCTGCCCGTAGGTGATGACCAGCTCGCTCAGATGCATCTTGCCGGTAACGTCCTGCATGGTCTTGATGGGGCAGGGGCTGCCAGCCATGATGCCTGTGCGCAGGAGCGAGAAATCGAATTTATCAAAGTCAGGATGCTCAAGCATGCCGATAAACATCGTAGGTACGCCGTGAACAGCGGTACAACGGGTCTTGACGAGGATTTCCATCTCGCGGATGGGGTTGTAGTGATCCATCAGCACGATGGTGGTGCAGTGGGTGAGGCAGCTCATCATACCAAGGATGACGCCAAAGCAGTGGAACATAGGCACGACGATCAGCAAGCGGTCGTTTTCGGTGAATTTCATGCAGTCGCCCATGAACTGGCCGTTGTTGCCGATATTATAGTGAGTTAGCATAACACCCTTGGGGAATCCAGTGGTGCCGCTGGTGTATTGCATGTTGATGGTGTCGTGCGTATTAACGCTTGCGGTGATCTCGTCAATGGTGCTTTGAGGCACGGTTTCAGCCGCCTGATAGAGCTCTGAGAAGTTCTGTATGCCCATTGGCTTGTTGTCCACTTCATCGATGATGAAGACGCGCTTGAGGCAGGGAAGCTGCTTGCAGTTGATTTCACCTGTTTCGGTTGCCAGCGTTGGCACAAGGGTTGTGATATGGCTGATGTAGTCATTATCCTTGATGCCCTTGGTCATGATCAGCATTTTGGTATCGCTTTGGTTGAGCTGGTAGTTGAGCTCAAATTGTTTGTAGTTGGTGTTGACGGTGACGAGGACGGCGCCGATCTTGGATGCTGCAAACTGCGTTAAAATCCATTCGGGGGTGTTGGTTGACCAGATGGCAACGTGGTCGCCCTTGCGCAGGCCCATTGCATAGAATCCGCGTGCGATTACGTCTGTTCTGCGGTCCAGCTCTGCCCAGCTCCAGCAAACATCAAATTCGGGCGCAACAATACTGTCATTGTCCGGCAAGCGCTCGGCGTTCCTCTTCAGCAATCCGTGCAGGGTGTAATCATGAAGCTCGGTTGTCGGTACAAAAGCCATGTGTTCGTCCTCCTTATAAAACATTAGATTGTTCGCGGTAATAAAAAAGCTTTCGTCTTCGTTCATAGAAGACGAAAGCTTGTTACTTCCGCGGTACCACTTCAATTGGAGCAAACGCTCCCTCTTGGCTAGCTTTATCGGGCAGACCCGTTCGGAACTACTGCTGTTTCGCGCCGACCGCTCGTGGGTGAGAGGTAAACCACGGCTCAACGTCTTTCACCAACCGACGTCTCTCTAAAGAGCAACTGTGGAAACCATGCCCGTTCATAGCGTTAAAAGTGATTGTATACGACACCGAATGATCTGTCAAGTACTAAATTTAGAACAATCTAAATTGGTAAAAGACTTGACATTCCCCAAAACAATGCGAATAACACGTAAATGCGACAGCAAAAACCACTATTCCGCCGAAAATGACGAAAAATCATACCCTCTTTACCACATTACCAAAGTATGCTATAATAAACGCGTATACCTTAATAAGGAGGATTCAATATGTCACGTTTTAATCGCGGTGGATATAACACTGTGATGCGCTCAAATCGATATCGTCCGATTGTGATCATTGTTCTGGTTCTCATCGCAGCTTTTTTGATATTCCAGTTTTCTGGGTTTGGTGCGATTGATGAGGTGAACTTTGAAAGCCAGCGCAACGCAAAGCTACGCAGTGAAATACAAAATGTCGTGAGCAATACCAATAGCCTTAGCAGACTTGGTGCAACCAGTACCTCTAACATGCTTGGGAAAATCCGTCAATACGTACATGGCATTGAGGTTATCAATGATCTGAATGTAAGCATGTATGGTGAGGTTGGTCGATTGTACGAGCAATCGGTATTTGACGGTATCTATGCGATCATTGAAGCATACGATGCAAAGCTGTCCAGCGGACAGAAGGTGAATGACTCACTTGCGTCCCTAACGGAGGCCATTGATCAACTGGTGCTATTAACCAACAAAATCCTTGATATCGCGTAGCCCATTAGGATTTGAAGACCACCACGCCGCCCAGCATCATCGCAAGCGCGACGAAATGCTTGATCGTCATGTTCATCTTCTCTTGCCCAAGCCACCCGAAGCCATCAATCATAGCAGCAACCAATAGCTGTGCGATGAGGATGGTGGAGATGGCAACGGTTGCATCAAGATCCTTGATTGACAGCATCACGGTTACGGTGATGATGAGCCCGAGCACACCGCCAAGCAGATAGCCCTTTGGTACATTTGCCATTGCTTTGAGGTTCCCCGAGCCAAAGATCCACATGACGATAAGCGAGAGCACAAAGGCTGTGCCCTGAACAAAAGCATTGGCTTCCCATAGTCCCACATCGTCTCCAAGCCTTGTGTTCATCACGCCTTGGAAGCTCATTGTCGCTCCGGCGATGATGCTAAATAAAAAACCTATCACAGAAAATCCCCTCCCAGCGCAAGTTTGCGCAAGGGAGGGTTTATTTATACGCTTTCACTGGACTGTTGCGAGGCTGCGGCTAGACTGACCATGCGATCATGCATGCGCTGCATGTCCTCATCCAGCACGTAGATGCGCTCAGCAGCGTCATGCAGCTCGTCATTGAGGTCAGCAGGAACATCCCGCACTTCTTTATAACGGATTTGATGTTCAAGGCTCGCCCAAAAATCCATGGCGATGGTGCGAATCTGTACTTCAACAGGAACCATCTGTTTGCCATCGCTCAAAAAAACGGGCACCTTAACAATCAGATGCAGGCTGCGATAGCCATTTTCTTTAGGGGCTAGGATGTAATCGCGCTTGCAGATCACCATGATATCATCCTGATTTGTCAGCAGGTCTGAAATGGTGTAGATATCATTGAGATAGGCACAGACAACGCGTATGCCTGCAATATCGTTTAGGTTGTCCATGGCGGAATTTGGCGTGATGGGGAGCTCCTTGCGCAGCAATTTCTCAGCAATGCTCTGCGGGCTCTTGATGCGGCTTTCCATATGATGGATGGGGTTTCGGCTGTAACGAATTTCAAATTCATCATCGAGAATTTCGAGTTTGGTGCGTACTTCCATGAGTGCAGCTTGATAACGGCATTTCATGGACAAAAAGCTATCCATTAGTTCTTGGATTCCACTTGCAAAAGGGGGAGAGTCAGATAAAGGCATGATCAGCCTCCTATGATTTATATGCTCAATAATAGAGTACCATTATTGTAACGCAAATATGATATATGGTCAATGTGAATGGCAGTTAAGCAGGGTGTGCATAATAGCCGATGAGGTGATTGGGATGCAATGGCTGATGCTGCTTGCATGGGGAATGGCAACGGTTTATTGTGGGCGGAAAAAGACATCCGCATTCATCATGCGATTGATGATAACCATCGGTTTGATTTTATCGATGGCAACGCAGCTCTACCTGCTTTGGCTTGACGGGCTGTTGTCTGTGGATACAGGACTCCCGCTCCATTTTTGCAGCGCTTTTGCCCTTTTGAGCATACCGCTTTTGTGGTTTGGATGGCAATGGCTTTTGGATTTATCATTGCTGCTGGGTGCGCCTTTTGCGCTGATGGCACTGCTGTTTCCTGCGGTGATTACCAGCAGCCATCAAAGCCTGATGCTCACGGCATTTCTGCGCCTTCATGTGCTGATTCTCTGCGCACCTTTGCTTCTTGTGAAAGAAGGAAAGCCACTGCCAAGCACTCCGCATATTGCGTTTGTGTTTGGCAATGGCTTTTTGCTATTTGTCAGCGCGATGAATCGCATGCTGGACACTAATTATTTGTTTCTCAAAATGGCACCTATGGGCACGCCGCTTGAGCTGTTGTTTTCAAAAGGAAACCTGTTTTACATCTGCTCCCTTGAGATACTGTGCATGCTGCTGCTGAGCTTTCTTTGCGGCGTATATAGGGCTGTGCCAAGGGTACATGCTGCGCTTACTTTAAGAAATACGTGAGCATGTAGCCTGTGTTTCCGTTGTATTGGACCTTCGTCCAGTCAGAACCCGGGGAAACAACGGTGACATACTTGCCTGACGGAACCCTGACGAGGACAGTGGAATCATTGATGTTGGCAACGGAACGAAGGTTCACAAATGTGCCGCTTGGATGCGTGACCTTGAGCTGCGGGGTAGCGGGCAGGTTATGCAGGGATAGATATTTGGTCATTACATACCCTGATACGCCTGTGTTTTCAACGGTTACCTTGCACCATTCTGTTCCTTGTGCATCAATCCAAAGCTTGGTCCCGTTATACAGCTTGCCAAGAACGCCTGCTCCTGTGGAGGCATAGGCTCTGAGGTTGAGGGCCTGCGTGCTTTTGGGGTTAGCGACGACAGCATAGGCAGTGCCTGTTGTACCGCCGCCTCCTCCTCCTGCCGCGATGTCCTTGGCTGAACATAGGCCGTCTTGCAGGAATTGAGAGCTCATGAAGCCCGTATAGCCGTCAATGGATACCATCCACCAATTGGTTCCTTTTTTAAGCACTGAAACATAGCGGTCTCCGCTGAACGATGCAGTTACGCCATAGCCTGTGCCGGGACCTGTGCGCAAGTTCATGCTGCCGTTGTTGGGTGTCTTGATGGTGGCAACATCGCTGCTGGCGACTCTGTTTTTGATGTCCACATATTGGCTGGCGACATAGCCGAACTTGGCATTGATGCAGACATTATACCAACCGTTTGATTCTGCCATCACATACAGCGGCACACCGTCGTAGAAGATGTCATATACTTGCGAGGAATAGTTGGGCTGCGCTCTGAAGTTGAGAAATTTACCGCCTTTGTTGTTAACAATGGCGACCCTTGTGGCGGATAGGGAAGAGCCGGATGTATCGACATAGTTTTTGCTCATATAGCCCTGGCGATTATCCGCGGTTTTGACATAGTAGAAGTTGTTTTGACTGCCATTGATGGTAACCCAAGAACCACGATTATAGGTGCCGAGCAATTGACTGGAGGAATTGCCTTGTGAACGAAGGTTCAGTGAATCGGTATTATAGATTACACCAAAGGTTTCAGATAATGCACTGCCAAGCATGGTAAAGGTGAGAATAAGTGCGATGAGTAATGTGATGCGTGCTTTGAGGAATGAGTTGTTTGTCATAGGGCAAATCCTCCTTGGTGGTGAGTGATGAGGTTATGTTACAATAATAAAACGCGTTAAGAGTTGTAAATCTTCCCATGAAAAGAGAATTATGTTTTTTGGTATTTTGGCAATGCCATCACGCGGTCTACTGCGCTTTTGGCATCGATGGATAGATCGGGGGCCGATTGGTTCAGACCAAACTGTACATGCAAGAAAAACTCGTGCGTGCCGTTGTTGCCGGTGACGGGGCTGTGGGTGACGCCCGTGATGCAGGTGTGCTCCTGCTCGTTTAGATTAGCCATCAGCTTGAGGAGCAGGGGATAATAACCCTGGGGATTAATCTCGCCCGTGCGCCTTGCAACGGCGTCATCGGTTTCAAAAAGCGGCTTGACAAGGCATAGCAATGTGCCTTTGTTTTGCATGATGGCGCGAAACTGGGGGACGGCCTTGACGAGGGATAGGTAGCTCAGATCGACACTTCCAAGCATTGGCGGAGGATCGAGCGTTAGCAGCGTTTCATCGCCGAGGTTTGTTTTCTCAAGGTTGACGACATGCGGGTTTTGCGCGAGCGAGCCTGATAGCTGACCGAAGCCAACTTCAACCGCATAGACCAGAGCCGCACCGTGCTTGATCAAGCAATCGGTAAAGCCGCCTGTGCATGCCCCCGCATCAATGCAGATGCTGCCTTGTACATCGATACCAAAATCCGCAATCGCGCCCTCCAGCTTATAGCCGCCCTTGCTCACGTAGCGGTCATCAAGCCCGCCCACGGTGATCGGCAG